>Ga0302299_10002206_pt1 | contig 11857 bp, 9 predicted proteins | sample III_Fen_N3_4_FD_198795 | JGI IMG/M metagenome (GOLD analysis project Ga0302299, IMG submission 198795) | Peat permafrost microbial communities from Stordalen Mire near Abisko, Sweden - III_Fen_N3_4 | ecosystem: Environmental > Terrestrial > Soil > Wetlands > Permafrost | place: Sweden: Abisko...
CGACGACCGTGTCCTCGGCGCCGCCGGGCTCGGCCACCTCCGCCTCAGTCTCCGCGTCAGTCTCCGCTTCCGACGGATCGGTCGCGGGGAGCCCGACCGGCACCCCCGTCGAGCGGCAGGTCCGCTCGAAGGACGGCGCGCTGTCTTTCCGCGTCCCGGCGGGCTGGATCACCCGACGCTGCCCGATGGCAGGGGAGGACTGCCTCCACGTCACCCCGCCGTCCGCGGCGCGGGACGAGTTCGTCAACGGGTCGTTCTCGGGGATGAACACCGTCGAGGGCTCGCCCACGCTGATCTACTGCCTTCCGGGCATGCCCAGCCCCGACCTCGGCCTCAAGGGGGTGACCGGCGTGTCCTGGGTCACCGTGGCCGGTCACCGCGCCCTGCGCGCCGAGCGGTCGGCGCAGCCGGACCTGGACATCCCGGAGTCCGTGTCCGTCATGGTGTGCCTGGACGGCTCCGGGCCGCCGAGGGTCGCCTGGATCGAGTGCAGCCTGGGACAGCACCCGCGCCCGGATCTGCGGCAGGCCTGCGCCCGCGTCGTCGCGACGTTCGGCGCGCGCCCGTCCGTGGGTCCCCGCCGGTCCACCTGACCTGTGCCCTGACCTGTGCCCTGACCTGTGCCGACGCCTACGCCGGCAGGACGTAGAAGTACATCAGCAGGTAGTGCAGGAGCGCCGCGAGGACGACGAGCAGGTGCCACGTCTCGTGGAAGCCGAACACGCCCGGCCGCGGGTTCGGCCGCTCCAGCACGAAGATCACGAAGCCGGCGCTGTAGACCAGACCACCGGCCGCCATCAGCACAAGCGCCCCCACGGGCAGCGCGCCGTTCGCGGCGACCAGCAGGACGGTCACCCAGCCCAGGGCGATGTAGAGGGTGTTCGTGACGTACTTCGGCAGGCGCCGGTGCAGCGAGCGCAGCACGATGCCCACAGTCGCGATGAGCCACACCGTGCCGAAGATCGTCCAGCCGTAGGTGTTCCGGAAGAGCACCAGGACGAGCGGCGTGACCGTGCCCGCGATCAGGAAGAACACCGAGGCGTAGTCCATGGTGCGCAGGGCCTCGTTCAGCCGCGGGCCGCGGTCGATCCCGTGGTGAAGCGTGCTCGACCCGAACAGCGTCACGAGCGAGAGCCCGTAGACGCTCAGCCCGACGATCTTCCACGGGTCGCGCTGGACACTCGCCTGGGAGACCAGCAGTGCCGCGCCCGCCAGCGTGAAGCACAGCGCGAACAGGTGCGAGACGGTGTTGAACCGCTCGTCCGTCACGTGCAGGCTGCCGTCCCGGCTCCTCGGGGGCGTGTCCGCAGGTGTCTCCACCGAGCTGCCTCCCCGCGACGTCGGGCCCTCGAGGGTCGGCCGGACCCGGGCAGCGCGAGGGTGTCACGCCGCCGCGGAGTCTACCGACCCGGCCCGTCACGCTCCGCAAGGCACGCCTCACCTCTGTCCCGACGGGCGCGTGGCCTGCAGAATGCGCCCATGACGCAGCGGCTGGCCAGGGGGGACCGCCTCGGGTACGCGGTCGGCTCGCTGGGCACCGGCGGCTTCTCCACGGTGCCGGGACTGCTGCTCCTGTACTACCTCACCGACACCCTCGGCGTCGGCGCGGCCGCCGCCGGCGCGATCGTGCTGGCGCCCAAGATCGTGGACGTCGTCCTCAACCCCGTTCTCGGCGCCCTCTCCGACCGGACGGCGCTGCGCCGCGGCTCGCGCTCCCGCTGGCTGCTCGCGGGTGGCGTGGCGCTCCCGCTCGCCTTCGCCGCGACGTTCGCGGCGCCGTCCGCCCTGACCGGCGCGGGCGCCGCGGCATGGGTCGCGGTGGCCTTCGCCGGGTGCGTCGTCGCGTTCGCCGCGTTCCAGGTCAGCTACCTCGTGCTGCCGGCCGAGATCACCGACGACCCGGTCGAGCGCACCGACCTGATGTCCTGGCGCATCGTCGCGCTCACCCTGGCGATCCTGGCGTCCGGGGTGGGCGCACCGCTCCTGGCGAAGGCCGGTGCCGGGGGTCGCCACGGCTACCTCGTGATGGGCCTGGTGGTCGGCGCCGTCCTGGGGGCGGCGATGCTGGCCTGCTGGTGGACGACGCGCGCGCTGCCCGCGTGGAGCCCGCCGCAGCTGGAGGCGACCATCGCCGAGCGGTGGGCCGCGATCCGGGAGAACCGGGCCTTCGCCGTCCTGCTGGCCGCCTTCGTCCTGCAGGCCCTCGCCACCGGGACCATGCTCGCCGCCATCGCCTACGTCACCACCCACGTGCTCGGGAACGACGGGCTCACCAGCGTGCTCTTCGTGGCCTTCATCGGGCCGGCGGTCGTCGTCATGCCGCTGTGGCGGTCGCTGGCGCGCCGGGCCGGCAAGCGGGCCGGCTTCACGCTCGCCTCCGCGGTGTTCGTGCTGGCCTGCGTCGCGCTCGCCGCGGCGGCGGTGCTGCCGGTGGCGCTCGTGCTGGTCGCGGTGGGGGTCGCCGGCGTCGGCTACGCGGGGATGCAGCTCTTCCCGCTCGCGATGCTCCCCGACACCCTGGCCGCGGACGGCGCCCGCTCCGGCCGGCAGCGGGCCGGCGTCTTCACCGGCGTCTGGACGGCGGGGGAGACGGCGGGTTTCGCGCTCGGCCCCGGCCTGGTCGGGCTGGTGCTCGGGGCCACCGGCTTCGTGTCGTCCGGCCGCGGCGCGGCAGTGGCGCAGCCGGGGTCCGCGCGGGCCGGGATCGTCCTCGTGTTCGCCGTCCTGCCGGGCCTGCTGGCGGCGGCGAGCCTTCCCCTCATCCGCCGCTACCGGCTGGAGCCGCCGCCCGAGCGCCCCGCCGACGCCGGAGCGGTCGACCTGACCGGTGCCGGACCGACCCCGGCCGCCGCCCGTCGAGAGGACCTGACCTCATGACCCCGCCCTTCGTCGACGACGCGGGGCGGCCCGCCGCCGACGTCCTCGCCGAGCTCCGCCGCCGCCGGGCCCAGGACCTGTCGCTGGACCGGGTGACCGCCTACCACTTCGAGCCCCACCGGCCGGAGCTGCGCCGGCTGGCGCTCGCCGCCGCAGAGCTCGCCTGGGGGGTCAGCAGCCTCAACCCGGTGGCGTTCCCGAGCGTCGCCGACGTCGAGAACGACCTGGTCGCGACGACGGCGGCCTGGCACGGCGGCGGTCCCTCGACGGTCGGCACGGTCACCAGCGGGGGCACCGAGTCGTGCCTGCTCGCCGTCCTCGGTGCGCGGGAGCGGTGGCGGTCCCTGCACGGGTCGGCGTCCCGGCAGCCGCTGCTGGTGCTGCCCGTGACGGCGCACCCGGCGTTCCGCAAGGCGGCGCACCTGTTCGGCCTGCAGGTCGCCGACGTCCCGGTCGACCCGCAGACCTTCGCGCCGGACCCGGCCGAGGTCGAGCGGCTCGTCGCCCGGGACGGCGGGCGCCGCGCGGCCCTCGTCGTGGTGTCGGCGCCCGAGTACGCCCACGGGACGATCGACCCGGTGCCCGCCGTCGCCGCGATCGCCGCCCGGCACGGCGTGCCCTGCCACCTGGACCTGTGCATCGGCGGCTTCGTGGTGCCGTTCGTCCGCGAGGCGGAGGGCCTGCCGCCGATCGGGCTGTCGACGCCCGGCGTGACGTCGCTGTCGGCAGACCTGCACAAGTACGGGTTCGCGCCCAAGGGCGTCTCGGTGCTGCTCCACGCGGACGACGCGCTGCGCCGCCACCACTGGTTCGCCGACGCCTCCTGGCCCGGCTACCCGCTGGTCAACCCCACCCTGCTGTCGAGCCGGCCGGCGGCGCCGGCCGCCGCGGCCTGGGCGGTGCTCGCCCACCTCGGCCGGGACGGCGTCCGCGCGCTGGCCCTGCGCTCCCGGGAGGCGGCGCTCGCGCTCGCGGCCGGCGTCGAGGCGATCGACGGGCTGCGGGTCGTGACGCCGCCGCAGGCGACCCTGGTGGCGATCACCGACACCGGGGACCCGGCCGGCCCGGACGTCTACACCGTCGTCGACGAGCTCACCGCCCGCGGCTGGGACGTCCAGGCCCAGCCCGCCCGGCACGGCGCGCCGCCCACCGCGCACGTGACGATGACGCCGGGCGTCGCCGACCAGCTCGACGACCTGCTCGCGGCGCTCGCCGACGCCACGGTCGCGGCTGCCGCGCGGGGGCGGGCCGCCCCCGACCCGCGGCTGGGGGCGGCGGCGAGCGCGCTCGCCACGCAGGGCACCCGGCCCGCGGACCTGGACGACGCCACGATCGGGTCGCTGCTCGCCGCCGCCGGGATCGGGGCGCCGACCGCGACCGGGGACGGCGGGGCCGGCCTTCCCGAGCGGATGGCCGAGCTGAACGCGCTGCTGGACCGGCTGCCACCCCCGCTGGTCGAGCGGCTGCTGGTGGCCCTTTTGGGGGGAATCCTGACACCCCGCCGTTAGGCTTGCCGGATGACATCGACGGAGCAGGACGTGGGGGTGGACGCACCGTCGGCCGGGGCAGCGGTCGAGGTGCGGGGACTGGTCAAGTCGTACGGGTCGTTGCGCGCCGTGGACGGGGTGTCGTTCTCCGTGGCGCCGGGGGAGTTCTTCGGCATCCTCGGCCCCAACGGCGCCGGCAAGACGACCACGTTGGAGATCATCGAGGGGGTGCGCGAGGCCGACTCGGGCACGGTGCGCCTGCTCGGCGCCTCCCCCTGGCCGCGCGACCCGGTGCTGCTGGGGCGGATCGGCGTCCAGCTGCAGGCCAGCGCGTTCTTCGACAAGCTCACCGCCGCCGAGCAGCTGGACACCTTCGGCGCCCTGTACGGCGTCCCCCGCGGCCGGACGGCGGAGATGCTGGCCCTCGTCGGCCTGTCCGACAAAGCGGACACCCCGGAGAAGAAGCTCTCCGGCGGGCAGCGCCAGCGGCTGTCCATCGCCTGCTCGCTCATGCACGACCCCGAGATCGTCTTCCTCGACGAGCCGACCGCCGCCCTCGACCCGCAGGCGCGGCGCAACCTGTGGGAGGTGCTGCGCACGATCCAGGAGCGCGGTGCCACTGTCGTCTACACCACGCACTACCTCGACGAGGCCGAGGCGCTCTGCGACCGGGTGGCCATCATGGACGCCGGTCGCGTCCTCGCGCTCGACACCCCGGCCGCGCTCGTGCGTGGCCTCGACGCGCCGACCCGGGTCGCCCTGCCGTCCCGGGTGCTCGACCTCGCGACCGCGGCCGGGCTGCCGGGCGCCGACTCGGTCGTCGCGGACGGCGACGAGGTCGTCGTCACCTCGCGGGAGCCGGCCCGCCTGCTCACCGCGCTCGCCGAGGCGGACCGGCTGGACGGCGTCAGCGTGCGCACCGCCACCCTCGAGGACGTCTTCCTCGAGCTGACCGGACGGGAGTACCGGGCATGACCACGGTCCAGGAGCCGGCGCTCGCCGGCCGCACCCGGGGCACCGCGTCACCGGACCCTTGGCGCCAGTTGCTGACGCTGGCGCGCGCCATGCTGCGCGGGTTCTTCCGCGACCGGACGGCGCTGTTCTTCACCTTCTTCTTCCCGCTGATGTTCCTGGTGATCTTCGGTCTGATCTTCAACAGCGCCGGCGCCTCGAAGCCGAAGCTGGGCGTCGTCGGCAGCGGCCCGATCGTGGCCAACCTGCCCAAGGACGCGCTCGACCTGCAGCCCTACCCCGACGAGGCCGCCGCGGTCGCCGCCGTCCGCGCGGGCGACGTCCCGGCGGCGGTGATCGAGACGGGCAACCAGGTGTCGCTGCGCTTCGCGGCGTCCGACCAGGTGCGGGCGAGCCAGCTCGCCGCCGTCGTCAACTCGGTGGTGGACCACAGCAACGTCGCCGCGTCCGGGCGGCCGGCGACGTACGTGCTGGAGCGGCAGCAGGTGGAGGACGCCTCGCTGAAGGCCATCCAGTTCATCACCCCGGGCATCCTCTCCTGGGGCGTGGCGACGTCCGCGGCCTTCGGTGCGGCCCTGACCCTGGTGGCCTGGCGGCGCACCCAGCTGCTGCGGCGGCTGCGGCTCTCGCCGGCGCCGGTGTGGACCGTGGTGGGGGCCCGGGTCGGGGTCAGCCTGGTGACGGCGCTCGTCCAGGCCGCGGTGTTCGTCGGGATCGCGCTGACGCCGCCGTTCGGGCTGAAGCTCACCGGTCAGTGGTACCTGGGGGTGCCGCTGCTGCTCGTCGGCACGCTGGCCTTCCTGTCGATCGGCCTGTTCGTCGGGGCGATCGCCAAGACGGACGAGGCCGCCAGCGCGATGGCGAACTTCATCGTGCTGCCGATGGCGTTCCTCTCCGGGACGTTCTTCGACATCGACGCCGCGCCGTCCTGGTTGCGTGCCGTCTCGAAGGTGCTGCCGTTGCGCTGGATGAACGACGGGATGCTCGACCTGCTCGTGCGCGGCAAGGGAGTGGGTGCCCTGGTCCTGCCTTCGCTGGTGCTCCTAGGCTTCGCCGCCGTCGTGACCTTCATCGCCACCCGCCTGTTCACCTGGGACGACGTGTAACCGCCCGGCCCGGTACAGCAATGGCACTGAATGCCGCCGCGCTCCTCGAGCGGTGGCATTCAGTGCCATTGCTGCGTTTCCCCCGCGACCGCGACGAGGCTATTTCCTCCGGCAAGGACTTTCGGCTCTGACATCGCTTTCGGGGGGCGGAAGGATGGCATCGACGCCGGATCCGGCGGGGGAGACCCCCTCGGACGGCGTCACGAGTCACGGCGACGAGGCCGTACCCGGAACCACGGCCTCGGCACCTCACCGGCTCGCTCGGCGGTGTGCCTCCCGGACGTCCCGATCCCCAACGCGGCGGATCGGTGCTCCGCGGCCGCACGACACGCGCACTGACGAGGAGCGTCCGATATGACCATCACGCTGCTGCCCGGCCGGACCGTGGCCGGCACCCTGAGCGATCTCGCGCTGACCTACGGGATGGCGGCGCGCCTCGTGCTCGCGCCGGTGGACGACGACCTGCTCGCCACCCTGTCCGCCCCCGGCTTCCTGGAGGCGTGGCCGCTGCACCGCTGCTCCGAGACCACCCGCGGGCTGGCCTCGCTGCAGCGCTCGCTCGACGAGGCCGAGCCCCGCGCCGCGCTGCTGGCCGACCACGAGCAGCTGTTCGTCACCCCGCCGTCCTGCGTGCCGGCGCCGTACGAGTCGGCCTACCGGCCCTTCGAGCACCTGCTGCTCGACCGGCCCGCCGTGGACCTGCGCGACGAGGCCCACGTGCTGGGCCTGGGTGTCGTCCGCGCCGCCGGCACCGTCGAGGGCCGTAGCCGCAAGGGCGACCACATCGGTCAGGAGTTGCAGTACGCCGGCCGGCTCTGCCTGGCGGCGCGGGAGGCTTCCGACCGCGGCGACGACGCCCGCACGTCCGAGTGCCTCGCCGCGCACCGGGCCTACCTCGCCGACCACCTGATGCGGTGGGCCCCCGGGTGCCTGCGCGAGGCCGAGTCCGACGCGCGGACGCACTTCTACCGGGGTGCGGCGGCCCTGGCCCTGGGCGTCCTGGCGCACGCCCACGAGCGGCTGCACTGAGCTCCACCGCACGCGCCCCGTGGCGCACGCGACCCGCAGGACACAGCGGCCGGCCTCCCGCAGGGGAGACCGGCCGCCGGCGTCGCTACGGGCAGGTCAGTTGGAGATCGCGTTCAGCTTGGCCTTGAGGCCGAGGCCGTAGGCGGTCGCCGTGCCGTCCCAGTCGGTGATGAGCGACGGGCCGCTGCTGCAGTCCCAGTTGTTCCACGTCCAGCCGAGGTACCCGATCTTCTTCGTGTCGGCCCAGTTCATCAGGGTGTCGACGAAGCCGTGCGCGCAGTCGTTCTCGCCGATCTCGCTGAGCGTGAGCGGCACCTGCGCGGCCACCGGGGCCAGCTGGCTGTCGTAGCAGGAGACGTTGGAGCAGGTGTTGAAGTTGTAGATGTGCGCGAACGCCGCCAGGTTGTTCAGCGGGTCGGTCGGCTTGTAGGTGAGCCACTGGGTCAGGTCGTTGGAGTACGCCAGCCCGCCGATCATGATGACGTTGGTGGCGCCCGTCGCCCGCACGGTGGTCACCAGCGACTGGAAGCCGGCCACCTGGTACGGGATGCCGGCGCAGGTGCCGCCGTCCCGCCAGCACTTCCAGCCGGACGTCGCGTCCCCGGTGGCCCGCTCCGGGTACGGCTCGTTGAACAGATCGAAGATCACCGCGTTGTTGCCCTTGAACGCGTTCGCGACGCCGGTCCAGAAGTTCGGCGCGTACTGCGCGTCCGGCATCGGCTTCTGGCAGGTCGCCTTGACGTCGGTGCAGCCGGACGACGGGCCGGTGTACTGGCCGTAGTTCCAGTGCATCTCGACGATCGGGGTGATGCCGTTGCTGATGAGCAGGTTCACGTAGTCCTTGACGTTCTGCTGGTACGTGGCGCCGCTCGGGGCCCCCGCGGGGACGTCCGGCGTCCCGAGCCAGCACTCCTCGTTGAGCGGCACGCGCACGGTGCGCACCTTCCAGTTGCGCATCGCGGTGATGGAGGCCTGGTCCATCGGGCCGTTCCACATCCCGTTGCCCTGGATGCACGCGAACTCGCCGCCCGAGCGGTTCACCCCGAGCAGGCGGTAGGTGGCGCCGGCCGACGTCACGAACGTGTTCCCCGAGACCTTGAGCGCCGGGGCCGCGCCGGTGGGCGGCGGGGTGGTGGACGACGGGGGCGGGGGCGTCGTCGAGGAGGACGGCGGCGGCGTCGTGGACGACGGCGGGGGCGGCGTCGTCGAGGACGGCGGCGGCATGGTCGTGGACGGGCCGGTGGGCTCCGGGGGCGTCGTGACGACCGGGGCGCCGGTGCACGTCGTCCCGTTGAGCGCGAAGCTCGTCGGGATCGGGTTGCTGCCCGACCAGGACGCGAGGAAGCCGGGGTTGGCGGACGCATTGGTGCCGAGGGAGCCGTTCCAGGTCTCGTTCTTCACCGTGACGTTCGCACCCGACTGGCTGAACGCGCCGCCCCAGCCCTGGGTGATCTTCTGGCCCTGCGCGAAGCTGAAGGTCAGGTTCCAGGAGGTCACCGGGTCCCCGAGGTTCCGGACGACGATGCCGCCCTGGAAGCCGCCCTGCCACTGGTTGCCGACGGTGTAGTCCACCCGGCAGGCCGGTGCGGCCTGGGCGGCCTGACCCGCCACCACGGCGAGGGGTACTGCGGCGATCACTGCAGTGGCGAGCGCGATACGCCATCGTTTCATGAGCTCTCCTACCATGATCCGCCTGCTCGGCGCGTGCCCCGACCGTTCGCCGCGGCCTACCCTCCAGGTCGCCACCGCGGTCCGAAAGGTTGCCCCCTAGATTTACCGGTCAGTGGCAACGTTCACTTGCGGTCACTGACCAGGCGCCTTCTCGCCGGCCCCTCCCTTGCGGTGATCAGTCGAAAATGGAAGCCGATCTACCAACGCAGAACTGACCGCTAGGCACATTTTGATCGCATCGGGGTGGCCCGCAGGGCCATGAGTCGTTCATGCACGGTTGAACCCTCCTGAAGCGGTTCGGTAGTGATCAACCATGCATGATCAACTCAAGCGTGCATGATCACCGCCTGGGGAAGGTGGGCCGATCTGGTAGGAATCGACCATGCAGACGATCACTGCGTCGCGCCTCGGCGATCATGTCCTTGAGCTCACCCGGCACGGCCCTCGCCACGAGGACGACCCGGTCGCCGTCGCCGCCGCGCTCGGCTATCTCACCGGCTGCCTGACCGGCTCCGGTTACACGGTCGAGCGGGAGGTCTACGGTCCGGGTCACGCGGACGTGTCTCTGTTGGCGACCCGCGCCGGCACCGGGGCGGCCCCGCTCCTGGAGGTGGGTGCCCACTGGGACACGATCCCGACGTCGCCCGGCGCCGACGACAACGGCAGCGCGGTCGCGGCCCTGCTCGAGATCGCCCGGGTGACCGCCGCCGGCCCGGCACCGGCCCGCGGCGTCCGGTTCTGCGTGTTCGGGGGCGAGGACGGCGCCACCGCGGCGACCGCCTGTCTGGGGAGCACGGCCCACGTGGCGACGCTCGGCGGCCGGGTGGAGGGGGCGATCGTGCTGGAGATGGTCGGGTACCGCGACAGCAGTCCGGGCTCGCAACGGCTTCCGGCCGATCTGGCTGCCGCCGTCCCGCCGCCCGTGCCCGACCGGGGCGACTTCATCGCCGTCCTGGCCGATCCGCGGGCGGGCCGGCTGCTCTCCACGCTGGTGGCGCAGGCCGCGCTCGTCGAACCCACGCTGCCGGTGCTGCCGCTGACGGTGCCGCCGGCCATGGGTGGGACGGCCGCGCGCAGCGACCACTACCCGTACTGGACGGCGGGCGTGCCGGCGGTGATGGTCACCGACACCGCCGAGTTCAGGAACCCGCACTACCACCGCGCAAGCGACGTCGTGGAGACGCTCGACCTCGGCTTCGCCGCCCAGGTGGCCCGGGCGGTCGCGGCGGCCGTGGCGGAGCTCGCGCGCACCTGACGCGCGCCGGCACGCCTCATGACGGTGCCGGGTCTGCCGACGGGATCATCGTCGCGACGTCGGGACGTCGCGGTGCCGCCGGGAACGGCGGTCAGCAGCGACGACGCCGCAGCGAGGAGCCCAGCCATGTCCCAGGGACTGTCCGTCCGTGAGGTGGTCACCGCCGGTCTCACCGCGCTGCCGGCCGTGAACAGCCGGCTCTCGCTGATGCCCGTCGAGGGATCGGCCGCGACGGCCTACGGGCAGGTGGTCGAGGTGCCCACGCGCGTGGAGGACCTGCACCTGCAGGTCGGCGACCGCCGCGGAAGCAGTACGGCGGAGCTCGTCATCGCCCAGCCGGTGTTCGCCGGCAACCTGGAGGCGGAGCAGGTCGGCGCGCAGTACGTGCTGCGCTGGCTCACCGACCGGGGCGTGCACGAGGTGACCGGGCGCTACCTCGGCCGGCGCCGGGTCGGCCCGGTGCTCATCGGCTGGCGGATGGGCATCAGCGGTCCGGTGACCCGGGTCCAGCGGCGGGCGCACGCCCGGGTGGCGGTCACCGTCCCGGTGCAGGTGGAGCTGCCCGTGCCCCCGGCGGCCGACGACCGGGAGGACGTCGGCGACGCGGCGGGTTCGCCCGTCGTCCTGACCGGCATCACGGTGAACGTCAGCGAGGGCGGCCTGCTCGCCACGCTGCAGCCGTCGCCGTCCGGGGTCGCGGTGCCGGCGTCCGGCACGGCGGTGGTCGTCCGGTTCGTGCTGGCGCAGGAGCCGTTCGACCTGGCCGGGCGCGTCGTGCGGCACCAGGGCGCGGACGGGCTCGCGGTCGCCTTCGACGACCCGAACGGGCACGGCGACCGGCTCCGCCCGCTGCTGTTCGCGCACCAGCTCAAAGCCCGCCGCCTCGGAGTCCTCGGCGCCTGAGCATGCGCCTCGCCGTGATCGAGCCTGGTGCACAATCGTTCACGGTCGGCCAGTCTCATCGACCCGACTGCGTCGTGATGACGTCTGCTCCCGGGTCAGCCGTCAGTGTTCAACCGTGCATGATCACGGCCGAGGGGTTGTCAGCCGAGCGTCACAGTCACCGCGTGGCGGGTGCCGTCCGGGCCGGTCAGGAGCGTCGCGGGCACCACCGCGCCCGGCACCGGCCCGCCGTCCACGGTCAGGGCCACGACGCCGCGGGTCACGTGACCGGGGTTGCGCACCGTGATGTCCAGCCAGTGGCCGCGGAACAGCCGGTGCACCTCGAACCCGTCCCAGGACGTCGGGATGCACGGGTCGATCCGCAGGCCGTCGCCGACCGGCGTGACGCCGAGCAGGTACTGGGTCACCGCGACGTAGGTCCAGCTCGCGGTGCCCGTGAGCCACGGGTTGCGGGACTCGCCGAACCGCGGGGACGCCGGCCCGTGCGTGAACTGGCTGTAGACGTACGGCTCCGACTGGTGCACCTCGGCCTGCGCGTTGTACCGGGCCGGCAGGTA
>Ga0302299_10002207_pt1 | contig 11854 bp, 10 predicted proteins | sample III_Fen_N3_4_FD_198795 | JGI IMG/M metagenome (GOLD analysis project Ga0302299, IMG submission 198795) | Peat permafrost microbial communities from Stordalen Mire near Abisko, Sweden - III_Fen_N3_4 | ecosystem: Environmental > Terrestrial > Soil > Wetlands > Permafrost | place: Sweden: Abisko...
GGGCATCGACGCCGGGTCGACGCGCCGCACGTCGACCTCGCGGTTCGTCGTGTTCCCGAACGCGTCGAGCGCCTCGACCCGGACCTTCACGGGGCCATAGGGCAGATCGCGTGCGCCCATCCAGTCGATGCCGACGGGGCGCCCGTTGTGGAGGGCGTCGCCGGTGAAGCTTCGGATCTTCTTGTCGTTTGCGTAGAAGGAGATCCGGCCGAGCTGGCTCGAGTCGTCGCTCGCGACGGCCTCGACGCTCAGTGAGCGGTCGTAGACCGCGTCGGTCGCGGGCGAGATGACGTCGAGGCTGGGCGCCGTGAAGTCGCCGCAGCTGTCGGTGCCGACATTCCCGTGGCCGACCGCGGCGAGCGCGTCGAACGCCGGGCGCCGCGAGCCGTCGGCGCGCTGGAGGCCGTAGCGCGTGAGCTCGGTGTCGGCCGCGCTGGTGTCGGTGAGCGTGAACCAGAGCGCCGCGCGCACGTAGGGGTAGAAGCTGAGGCAGCGGTAGGCGAGCTTGAGGTAGGCGGCCTGCTCGGCCTCAGTGACGCCTGCGGCCTTCTTGCCGGCCGAGGCGCCGCGCGAGCAGCGCGTCTTCGTCACCGACCAGCCGAGCTCGGTCATCATGATCGGGCGATCGCCGTTCCCGTTCTGCTCGAGGACGTTGTGCACCTCACGGAATCCGAGGAAGCTGAAGCGCCCGACGCGGCCGTCGGCCTCGCGGTAGTAGCTGTCGGGCGGGGTGACCAGGCAGGCGGTGTCGGTGTGTACGGCGACGCCGTCGAACGAGCCGCCCGCTCCGGCGGCGTAGAGGCCTTCGACGAACGGGTAGTCGTTGCCGGTCGAAGCGCCGGCGAGCACCAGCGCCGCGGGGTCGGCCTCGTGGATCGCGGTGTGGGCAGCGGTCAGCAGCGGCGCGTACTGAGCAGCGCCGACCTGCCCGTGCCAGAAGTCCTTCTCGTCCGGCTCGTTCCAGATCTCCCAGGCGGCGACCTTCCCGCGCTCACGCGCGGCGAGCGAGCCCATCACGCGGCCGAAGTCCGCCGGGTCGCGCGGGGGGACGTAGGGATCCGTCGAGCCGCTGGCCCACTGCGGGGCGCCGACGACGACCGCGACGACCTTGATGCCGCGGAATTGCGCGATGGCGGTGTACTGCTCAAGGCCGGCGAGCGCTGCTGGGTCCCACCGGCCCGGGCCGTTGGGCTCGAGCTGGTCCCAGCGCAGGAACGTGCGCACCCAGGTGGCGCCGAGCGCGCCCAGCGCGTCGGTCGACTGGGGCGCGTTCTGACCGATCGGGTTGATCCCGACCTCGGCCGCCGGAGCGGCGACGGGCGAGGCGACCATCGCGGCGGTGGCAACCGAGACCACGATGGCGGCGAGTGTGCAGCGGCGAAGCATGTCTACGAGCCACATCGGCCGCGGTCGCCGAGTCCTGAAGTGCCGTCGACAGACGGCTCTGGACGGATGTTCGAGCGCCGGTCAGGCGGCCGGGAGCACGCGCGGGACCTGATCGCGCAGCCGCGTGAGCAGGTCGGTGACCTCGGAGTTCTCCGGGTCCAGCGCGAGGGCGTGCTCGCAGGCGCTGATCGCGTCGGAGGCGCGGTCGGTACGGGCCAGCGCGTGTGCGTACCGCGCCCATGCGTCGGGCGACTGCCGGTCGAGCAGGGTCGCCTGCTCGCAGGCGGTGACCTCACCGCCCACGTCTCCCTGCAGATGCAGCACGAGCGCGAGATCGAGCAGGCCGTCGACGCTCGGCCCCAGCCGCCGCGCGAGCTCGAGCGCCTCCCGCGCGCCCGCGCGATCCATGAGCCGCAGGCGCAGCCGGCCGACCCGCTCCCAGGCGTCGGCGTCCTGCGGCGCGCGCTCAGCGACGCGCATCGCCGCTTCCTCGGCCAGGGCGATCGCGCCCATGTCCTCGTAGATCCGCGCCGCGAAGCGGTGGGGTGCGGGACGGTCGCCCTCCACGCGCGCCCAGTCACGGACCGCGCGACCGGCCGCCGGAAGGTCCCCGGACTGCCAGAACGCCAGGGTCATCAGGCGCAGCACCGATGCGTTGCGCGGGTCGGCGTCACGCGCGTAGATGAGACGGCGCGCGGCGAGCGCGAAGTCGCCCTCCGCGAGCGCATGCTGGGCTGCGGTCACAAAGCGCTGCACGCGCTCGGCGCCGGGGTCGGGCGTGCTGAAGTCGACGAACTGCAGCGAGTCGGCGGGCACGGTCCGCACGCCCGGCTGGAAGCGCACGCGTGCCCACTGCTGGATGTCGTCGCCGGCCCCGGTGAAATAGATGCCCGCGACCTCGCCGACGCCCCACTCGGGATACGAGAGGCAGCGCGCGTAGCGGTGCACGACCGAGTGGTCGGGCACCTGGGAGCCGAACGGATCGTGCTGTGCGCGGTCGGTCTCAGCCGCGCGGCGGCGCTGCTCCGCCTCGTACGCGCGGCGCCCCTCCTCCTCGCGCGCCTTGCGCGCGGCGGCAGCACTGACCTTGACCGCGTTGCGGCTGACGGTGCCGCCGCGTGAGGTCTCGGCGATGCGCTCGAGCTGGTCCGCCGCCTCGTTGATCGCCTTGAGATGGCGCTCGTGCGCGACCCGCTTGCCGGGAGGCGCAAGGTCGGGGTGCCAGACCTTCGCCTGACGACGTCGCGCGAGCTGCACGCCGCGCTTGTCGAACGGCGGCTCGAGCTCCAGCAGGAGCAGCGACTGCTCGATGTCCAGCACCGTGGGCATGAAACCTCGAGGCTACCGCGAGCCGTGGGCGGGCTCGACGATTCGGGCGCGGGGAAGCTGGCCTGGGGGAGCCGCCTCAGTCGATCAGCTTGCGCGTCATCGCGACGATCGCGAGGCGCCACATCGCCAGGCCGAAGACGACGATGAAGGCGAGGTTCCAGACGTCGACCCAGCCGTGCAGCCCGAAGACCGCGTGCCGCACGAGCTGGACGCAGTGGAAGAGCGGATTGAGCTCGGCCAGCAGCTGGGCCCAGTCGGGCAGGCCTGCGATCGGGAAGAACGACCCGGCGAACAGGAACAGCGGCGTGATCACCGCGCTCGTGACGTAGTTGAAGTTCTCGATGCCCTTGAGGAAGCCCGCGATCGCGACGCCCGCGCACGCCCAGCCGTAGCCCGCGATGAAGTTGATGAACGGCACGAGCAGCATCCCCCAGCTCGGCTCCAGGCCGAAGAACATCGCGACGATCATCGGTGCGCAGCCATAGACCGATGCGCGCATCGCGAGCCACAGCGCCTCGCCGGTGACGAGCTCCTCGACGTCGACCGGCGCCGCGAGGATCGCGTCGTACGTGCGCTGGAACTTGTACTTCACGAACGTCCCGAACATCGCGGGCAGCACACTGGAGAACAGCACCGCCGTGGCGACCGTGCCGGTGCCGACGAAGTCGACGTAGTCGTACCCGCCCACATGCGAGACGAGCGAGCCGAAGCCGAAGCCGAATGCGATCAAGTAGATCGTCGGCTCGACCGTCGACGAGAACGTGGTCGAGCGCCAGTACGAGCTGAAGTTGATGATCTCGCGGACGAGCACGCCCGCGAGCGCAGGCCGGTCGAGCCGCCCGGGGGCCGCCTCCGGTCGTGCGACTGCCTCGGTCGCCATCAGCCGATCTCCTCTCCGGTCAGGAGCACGAACACGTCCTCCAGGTTGGCCGTGCGGCGCTCACCCGCGGGTGCTCGGCCGCTTCCGTCGTTGATGCGCAGCACGGCGATGGACGTGCCGGTGCGGCGCGTGGGGAAGCCCTCGCGGGCCATCTCCGCTTCGGTCTCGGCCAGGCGCGCGGGTGACCCGTAGACCTCGATCGCCTCGCCCCCGGCGTGCTCGGCGACGAGGTCGGCGGGCGAGCCGACGGCGACCGCCCGGCCGTGCGAGACGATCGTCACGGTGTCGCAGAGGCGCTCGGCCTCCTCGATGTAGTGCGTCGACATCAGGATCGACGTCCCCTCGTTGCGCAGCCGGTCGATCAGCGACCACAGCTCCTGACGGACCTGCGGATCCAGGCCGACGGTCGGCTCGTCGAGCAGCACGAGCGGCGGGCGGTGGATCAGCGCACGGCCGATCAGCAGACGCCGGCGCATGCCGCCGGAGAGCTCGTCCACCTTTGCGTCGCGGCGGTCGCCGAGCTTGGCGATGTCGAGCACGCGCTCGATCGCCGCGGCGCGCTCGGCCTTCGGCACGCGGTAGAGGTAGCTGAACACGACGAGGTTCTGCTCGACCGTCAGCGTCGTGTCGAGATTGTCGAGCTGCGGGACCACGCCCATCGCCGCGCGCGCCCGCTTCGACTGCCCCGGGAGCTCGTGCCCGAGCACCTGGACCTGGCCCTCGTCGGCGATCGTCTGCGCCGTCAGGATTCGCATCGTCGTCGACTTCCCGGCGCCGTTGGGCCCGAGCAGGCCGACGCACGTGCCCGCAGGCACGTCGAGGTCCAGTCCGTCCACGGCGGTGATGGCGCCGTAGCGCTTGATCACCCCGCGCAGGCGGATCGCGAGTCCGTCGGCGGGCACCCGGCCAGCATTACATAGGCCCCGCCCGGGACGATCTTCCTCTCCGCTCTACCCTCCATCGCCATGTCGAGTCAGTACGTCTTCACCATGCACCGCCTGACGAAGGCGTACCCGCCGGACAAGACCGTCCTCAGCGACATCACGCTGGCGTTCTATCCGGGCGCGAAGATCGGCGTGCTGGGCTACAACGGCTCCGGCAAGTCGAGCCTGCTGAAGATCATGGCCGGCATCGACCCGGACTTCCGCGGCGACGCGCAGCTCGGCATCGGCGCGAGCGTCGGCCTGCTCGAGCAGGAGCCCCAGCTCGTCGCCGGCAAGACGGTGCGCGAGTCCGTCGAGGAGGGCGTCGCGGAGACCAAGGCGCTGCTCGACCGCTTCAACGAGCTCGCGGCCAACTACTCCGACGAGACCGCCGAGGAGTTCTCCGACCTGCAGGCGAAGATCGACGCCGCCGACGCGTGGAACCTCGATACCGCGCTCGACTACGCGATGGACGCGCTGCGCTGCCCGCCGTCCGACCAGGTCGTCGACGAGCTCTCCGGTGGTGAGCGCCGCCGCGTCGCGCTGTGCCGGCTGCTGCTCGGCAAGCCCGACCTGCTGCTGCTCGACGAGCCCACCAACCACCTCGACGCCGAGTCGGTCGCGTGGCTCGAGCGGCACCTCGCCGAGTACGACGGCGCCGTCGTCGCGGTGACCCACGATCGCTACTTCCTCGACAACGTCGCGGGCTGGATCCTCGAGCTCGACCGCGGCAAGGGCATCCCCTACGAGGGCAACTACTCGAGCTGGCTCGAGCAGAAGCAGGCCCGCCTCCAGCAGGAGGAGAAGGGCGAGAAGAACCGCCAGAAGGCGATCGCCGAAGAGCTCGAGTGGGTCCGCCAGAACCCCAAGGGCCGCCAGAAGAAGCAGAAGGCGCGACTGAACAACTACGAGGAGCTCGTCGCGGCGGAGCGCCAGGTGAAGCTCGACCAGGTGCAGATCCACATTCCCGCGGGGCCGCGTCTCGGAGACCTCGTCGTCGAGGCCGAGGGTCTGCGCAAGGGCTTCGGAGACAAGCTCCTGATCGAGGACCTGTCGTTCTCGCTGCCGCGCGGCGGGATCGTCGGCGTGATCGGCGCCAACGGCGCCGGCAAGACGACGCTCTTCCGGATGATCACCGGCCAGGAGCAGCCCGACAGCGGCGCGCTGCGCATCGGCGACACCGTCGAGCTCGCGTACGTCGACCAGAGCCGTGACGCGCTCGACGGCGAGAAGACCGTCTGGGAGGAGATCTCAAGCGGCAAGGACCAGGTGCAGGTCGGCGACCAGTGGATGAACAGCCGCCAGTACACGGCCGGCTTCAACTTCAAGGGCTCCGACCAGCAGAAGAAGGTCGGCAAGCTCTCCGGCGGCGAGCGCAACCGCCTGCACCTCGCGAAGCTGCTGAAGAGCGGCGGCAACGTCCTCCTACTCGACGAGCCGACGAATGACCTGGACGTCGACACGCTGCGCGCGCTCGAAGAGGCGCTGCTCGGCTTCCCCGGATGCGCGGTGATCATCTCCCACGATCGCTGGTTCCTGGATCGCGTCGCGACCCACGTGCTGGCGTTCGAGGGCGACTCCCAGGTGACGTGGTTCGAAGGCAACTTCGAGGCCTACGAGGAGCGTCGCCACGAGCTCTTGGGCGCCGAGGCCGACCGGCCCCACCGCATCAGCTACAAGCGGCTCACGCGCAGCTGAGCGACATGGGCAGCGACGCCGACGTCGTCAGCTTCGAGCTCACGGACCCGGGCTGTCCGTGGGCCTACTCGGCTGAGCCGTTCCGCCGCCGCATCAACTGGCTCTAGGGGGACAGCGTCACCTGGCGGACGGTCATGGTCGGTCTCGCCGCCGACCCGCAGGAATACCGCGACAAGGGCCTGACGCCGGAGAAGCAGGCGGCGGCGTTCAAGCGGATCTCCCACGAGCACGAGATGCCGACTGGTCCGGCGGCCGTCACGTCGGGGTGGAGCAGCACGTCGGCTTCGACGGCTTCTGGTCGCCGGCCTGAGAAGGCCGTTCAGAGGGCCCGTCTCAGCGCCCGTCAGGCGTCGGCGAGCACGGCGAGCGCCGCCGGCAGCTCGTGGAGCGAGCCGATCAGGACGTCAGCGCCCTCGAGGTCCTGCGCGTCGAACGGCCCGGTCGGCACCGCCACGACCCGCACGCGGTCGGCCCGCGCGCACGCGATGTCGCGCGGCGTGTCACCGATGACGACGGTGCGCTCCCGTGGCCACGGCGCGTTGCCGCCGCCGGCGCGGCCGGCACGGGCGCGCGCGAGCGGCGGAAGGTCGGCGCGGTCCGAGGAGTCGGAGCCGAATCCGCCCTGGCCCTGCTCGAAGTAGGTGCCGATCCCGGCAGCGCGGAGCTTCAGCCGCGCCACACCCTCGACGTTGCCGGTCACGAGTGAGAGCCGCATCGTGGGGTCGGCGTCCAGGGCGGCGAGTGCATCGCGCGCGCCCGGGGCCAGCCGCGGAGAGAGGTCGTCCGGGACGAGCTGCGCGTAGCGCGCGACGAGCACTTCCTGGAAGGGTGCGAGCGCCTCGTCGATCGCCCGCGCGTCGACGCCGCCGGCGCTGAGGATCTCGCGCGCGATGTCCGGATCCGTGCGGCCGCCCGTCTCGACGCGGACCTCGCGCAGGTCGACGCTCCAGACCTCCTCGATCGCGTCGTGCAGCGCCATCGCGTGCTCCCCCGCGCCGCGGATCAACAGGGTGCCGTCGATGTCGAACAGCAGCAGCACGAGGCGCCCGGGCGCCTCAGCGCTCGAGCACGAGGTCCACCGGCAGCCGGCGCGCAAAGGCGGCGATCAGCTTCGCGGTGTTCTCCACGTCGTCGAGCTGGACCATCTCGACGGGCGAGTGCATGTAGCGCAGCGGGATCGACACGAGGCCCGTCGCGACCCCGCCGCGTGAGGTGTGGATCGAGTCCGCGTCCGTCCCCGTACCCCGCGATGACGCCGACAGCGTGTACGGAATGCCCTCGGCCTCGGCCGTCTCGATCAGCAGCTCGCTCACGGCGGGATGCAGGGTCGTGCCGCGCTGGATGACCGGGCCGGAGCCGAGGTGATGCTTGCCCAGCTCCTGCTCGGAGATCCCCGGGGTATCGGTGGCGAACGTGACGTCCACGGCGATCGCGATGTCGGGGCGCAGGCTGTGCGCGGTCGTGAGCGCGCCGCTGAGGCCGGTCTCCTCCTGCACGGCCGCGACGGCGACGACCTCGCCGGGCGCTCCTCCGTCCGCGGCGACGAGGCGCGCGACCTCGTAGGCGACGAAGCAGCCGAGCCGGTTGTCCATCGAGCGCGAGACGGCCCGGCCGTTCGGCAGTTCGACCGGCTCGCCCGTGATGACCGCCACGTCGCCGACCCGGACGAGCTCACGCGCGCCGTCGCCGTCGGCGGCGCCGATGTCGATGTGGAGGTCCTTGAGCTCGGGCGCCTTGGTGCGCTCCTCGGCCTTGATCAGGTGGATCGGCTTCTTGCCGACGACACCGGGCACGGTGCCGTCCTTCGTCGCCAGCTCGATGCGCTGGCCGATCAGCACCTGCGGGTCCCAGCCGCCTACCCCGATGAAGCGCAGGAAGCCGGTGTCCTCGATGTGGGTGACGATCAGCCCGATCTCGTCGATGTGGCCGACGACGGCGAGCGTGCGCCCCGACCCCGTGCCCGGCACGTGGGCGGTGGAGCTGCCCATCACATCGCTGCGAACGTCCTCCGTAAAGCCGCCGGCGGCCTCGCGGAAGGCGGCTGCGGCGGTCGTCTCGTAGCCCGACGGGCCGGGAGCGGTCAGCAGGGTGCGCAGGACGGGAGGGATCGACATGACGCCTGACCCTACCCAGCCGCGCGGAGCAGGTGGCCCGGTGATCGAGCTAGGCGGCCGCCGCCGGCGACCGCAGCACGGAGATGCCCGAGTGGGCGGCGGGCCCGTCGTCGGACTGGATCGAGACGTCCATGATCGGGTAGTCGGCCGGGCTCACGACGACCGGGAGCGTCACGGTCGCCCGCCCGCCCGGGCCGACCTTGAAGCGCCCGAGCCCGACCATGTGCTTCCCGTCGCGAATCATCCAGACCTCGTAGCTCGAGCCGGGGCGGCTCGGCCGCAGGCCGAGCGTGTCGATCGTCACCTCGGACCCGCCCCCGGCCTGCGAGACCGTCGCCCGCGCGCTGGCGCCGGCCGGGCCGGAGTCGAAACGCTTGAGCACCACGACCTGACCCGCGAGGGTTGGCCCGCCCTCGTCGCCGCCGGCGACGAGCAGGCCGGCGCCGACACCGATGCCGAGGAGCACGACCGCGCAGGCGGCGGCGAACGCCGGGCGTATACGCACGCCGGAGCCCAGGCGCTCGCGCAGGCTCGCCGTCCCAGACCGCCGCGGCTGCGCGGGCGGGGCCGGTGCGGGCGTCCGTGTGGTGTCCACGCGCAGCGGCGGCGGGCCGGCCTGATCCCACCCGTCGGCTTCGAGCGCGGTCAGCCTCGCGCCGACGTTGGTCAGCGCTCGGGCCTCGGCGGCGAACGCGGGATCGCTCGCCTCGAGCCGGCGCGCCTCGGCCAGGTCGGCGCCCTCGAGCAGGCCGAGCGCGTACTCGGCGGGTTCGATGCGCGGGGTCACGAGGACACCTCCTCCTCCTCGGCCTCGATCAGGTCACGCAGGCGGCGGAGCCCGCGCACCATGCGGGTCTTGACCGTGCCGACCGCGAGACCCGTGCGCTCGGCGATCTCCGTCTGGCTGAGTTCCTCGTAGAAGCGCATGCGCAGCAGGGCGCGCTCCTCCTCCGGGAGGCGGCCGAGGTGGTGCGCCATCCGCCAGCGGTCGGCGAGCGCGTCGCTCTCGGTGACCGTGTCCTGACCGGCCTCGATCGTGCGCGCCGCGACGTCCGGGTCGCGTGGCTCGGGGATGCGGCGGCGCAGGTGATCAATCGCACGGCTGCGCGTGATCGTCATCGTCCAGGTGAGCAGGCCGGCGCGCTCGGGGTCGTACTCGCCGGCGCGCCGCCAGACCTCGGTGTAGACCTGCTGCTGAACGTCCTCGGCGGCGTGTCGGTCGCGCAGCGCCCGCAGGAGGTAGCCGAAGGTCGTCGCCCCGTACTCGCGGTAGATCTCTCCGAGCGCATTGGGGTCGCCGGCGCGCAGCCTCGCGGCGAGCCGCTGCTCGTCCCGGGTGGGCCGGCGCACGACCGCGCGGTCCGCCGCTCGTGCAGCAGCCTGCGACCGAGGTCGCGTGAGGGCATGCGCCGTCATCTCACCCATTCATACGTGGTACGCGGCAGTTCCGGTTGTGGCGCATCGGCAGCCCTACATCAGTGCTTTTCCCGATCGGGATTCGGCTATTTTGTCCGCAACCCACTTGCGACCAAGGGAGCCGACCCAGATGAGCGACCAGCAGCCCCGCCCCGAGACGATCGCCCTGCATGGCGGTCAGGAGCCGGATCCCACGACCAACGCGCGTGCGGTGCCGATCTACCAGACCACGTCATTCGTCTTCGACGACGCCCAGCATGCGGCCGATCTCTTCGCGCTCGCGGTCCCGGGCAACATCTACTCGCGGATCATGAACCCGACCTGGGGCGTGCTCGAGCAGCGCCTCACGGACCTCGAGGGCGGCATCGGCGCCGTCGTCACCGCGTCGGGCCAGGCCGCGGTCACCTACTCGGTGCTGAACCTCGCACGCGCGGGCGACAACATCATCTCGGTCAGCCAGCTCTACGGCGGCACCTACAACCTCTTCGCGCACACGCTGCCCCAGTACGGCATCGAGGTGCGCTGGGCCGACGCCGACGACCCCGGCGCGGTCGCCGGGCTCGTCGACGAGAACACGAAGCTCGTCTTCGGCGAGACGATCGGCAATCCGCGCCTGAACGTCATGGACATCCCGGCCTGGGCCGAGGCCGCGCACGCAGCCGGCCTGCCGCTGATCCTGGACAACACCGTCGCGACGCCGGTCGGCACGCGCGCCTTCGAGCTCGGCGCCGATATCGTCGTGCACTCGCTCACGAAGTTCATCGGCGGCCACGGCACGTCGATCGGCGGCGCCGTCGTCGACTCCGGGAAGTTCGACTGGGTCGCGCACAAGGACCGGTACCCGGGCCTGACCGAGCCGGACCCGAGCTATCACGGGGTCGTCTGGAGCGACGCCCTCGGGCCGGCCGCCTACATCGGCCGCGTGCGCACCGTGCTGCTGCGCAACACCGGCGCGGCGCTCTCGCCGTTCAACGCGTTCCTCTTCCTCCAGGGCATCGAGACGCTGCCGCTGCGGATGGAGCGCCACAACGCGAACGGGCTCGCCGTCGCGCAGTACCTCGACGCCCGCGACGACGTCGAGTGGGTCTACTACCCGGGCCTCGACTCGAGCCCCTACAAGGAGGTCGCCGACCGCGTCCTCGACGGCGGCTACGGCGCGCTCGTCACGTTCGGGATCAAGGGCGGCGCCGAGGCCGGCAAGCGGTTCATCGAGTCGCTGAAGCTGTTCAGCCACCTTGCGAACATCGGCGACGCGAAGTCGCTCGCAATCCACAACGCCTCCACGACACACTCGCAGTTGAACGCAGACGAGCTCGCCGCGGCCGGCGTGACGCAGGAGACGGTCCGCCTGTCCGTGGGCATCGAGCACATCGACGACATCCTCGCCGACCTCGAGCAGGCGCTCGCGGCCACGCAGCAGGCCGCCGCCACGGCATGACAGACGGCGGCCTGGGCCGCGTCCGGACCGAGCGGGTCGTCCTCTTCAGCGCGGACGACCCGCTCGTCCTGGAGTCGGGCGCAACGCTCGGCCCCGTCGAGGTCGCCTACGAGACCTACGGAACGCTGGACGCGGAGCGCGCGAACGCGGTCTTCGTCCATCACGCACTGACGGGGGACGCGCACGCCGCGGGCCACCACGGCGACCCGTCGCGCCGCGGCTGGTGGGACCGCCTGATCGGGCCCGGGCGCCCGATCGACACCGACCGGTTCTTCGTCATCTCGCCGAACCTGCTCGGCGGCTGCCAGGGCACGACCGGCCCGAGCTCGGTCGATCCGGCGACGAGCCGGCGCCGCGGCCTCGAGTTCCCGATGTTCAGCGTGCGCGACCTGAACACCGTGCACCAGCGACTGCTCGACCACCTGGCGATCGGGCAGCTGCACGCGGCGCTCGGCGGCTCGCTCGGCGGCATGCAGGCGCTGCAGTGGGCGATCGACGATCCGCGGGCGATGACGCGCTGCGCGGCGATCTGCGCCAGCGCTGAGCTCAGCGCGATGAACATCGCCTTCTCGACGGTGGCGCGCGAGGCGATCATGCGCGACCCGGGCTTCCAGGGCGGCAGCTACCACGAGAGCGGCACAGGCCCGAACATCGGCCTCGCCGTCGCGCG
>Ga0302299_10002208_pt1 | contig 11850 bp, 9 predicted proteins | sample III_Fen_N3_4_FD_198795 | JGI IMG/M metagenome (GOLD analysis project Ga0302299, IMG submission 198795) | Peat permafrost microbial communities from Stordalen Mire near Abisko, Sweden - III_Fen_N3_4 | ecosystem: Environmental > Terrestrial > Soil > Wetlands > Permafrost | place: Sweden: Abisko...
GACGGCGTTCGCGGCGTTCGCGCTCGCCGATCGCGAACCCGAACGGGCCCTCCTCCTGGTGCGGGAGGCGGTCGCGCTCATCCGGCCCGACGAGCACAACCAGTCCTGGGCCATGGCCGGCGACGTCGCTGCCCGGGTCGGCGAGCTCGGCGAGGCGCTCGTCTACTTCGACCGGGCCATCGAGTCGCTGTACTGGCTCGCGCAGCACGTGACGATCGGCATCGTCATCTCCCGCGTGAGTGACCTCGTGGCCGTGCACGAACCGCAAGCGGCCGCAGTGCTCGCGGGGATCAGCGACGCACGCGCGCCGGAGTTCAGCCACGCCCCGCACACCGTCGCCGCGCACGAGCGCGCGTGGGCCCACGTCGAATCCGTCCTCGATCCAGCACGGCTCCGAGCGCTGCGTTCCGACGGCGCGGCGATGACCGACGACGAGGCGGTGGCCTATGCCCACGTGGTGATCGGTCGGGTCATCGCCGAGCTCGAGACCTGAAGCTTCGGTACACCGCAGCGGGCGGGCGGACGGGACGTTCGCCCCTGGCCGATTCGTGTCCGCGGGAGCATGATGGGGAGGCGGCGAGCGGTATCTCGTGGGCAGGGCGTCGGTGGGTGCGTTGTGTCCACGGTCGGGCCCTCGGGTCCGACGCGAAGGGGAGGCGATCGTCATGATCGTTTCACTCAGGAGCGAACCGCAGGAGCGCCTCGAGCGACTCGTGGCCGCGGTGACGGCGGTGCCGGCTCGGTATCGCGGCCTGCTCGACCGCTTCGGAGATCTCGACGAGATCGACGCGATGCTTCGGGACCGCGGCGAGCCGACCTCGTGGTCGGCACTGGAGCACATCCACCACGTTGCCGACGCGCTCCACTCCTGGGCCAAGGACGTGGTCGCGGTTGCCGATGACGATGCGCCCCACCGACACTCGCTCCCCATGGATGTCCCGAGGACGGGATCGAACGGCGCGCCGTCCCGGGTGGTGCTCGCCGCCCTCCACGCCGCGGCGATCGACCTCTCGCGTGCGGCGAGCCGCGTGGCCGTCGAACGCTCGAGGGCACGGGCGGCCGGGGACGAGCTCGCCACGAAGGTCAGCGAGATGCTCGAAGAGGCCCTCGACGAGGCCGAGGCCCACCTCGCCCAGGTCGACGCCGTGCTCGGCACCGCCGTACGGAGGCGCCTGCAGCCGGCGTGATCCGAGCCGCGGACTCAGGCGCGACGTCCGCGCTCGGCGCGCCACTGGCTGGGTGACACACCGCGCGTGCGCTTGAACGCGCGGCTGAACGCCTCTTCCGAGTCATAGCCCACCCGCCGTGCGAGCGTGAAGATGCCGACGTCGGTCGTGGCGAGCAGGTCCTCGGCCAGGTGCATCCGCCACTCGGTGAGGTACCGGATCGGGGAGCGGCCGAGCACGTCGCGGAAGCGCTCGTCGAGCAGCGACCGTGACACCGCGGCGCCGGCGGCGAGGTCGGGCACCGTCCACTTGCGAGCCGGTTCACGGTGGATGAGGGCCAGCGCGGGTGCGAGCACCGGGTCGTGCAGCGCGGCGAGCCACCCGTGGTCGGCCGCGGGCGCGCTCGCGAGGTGCACGCGCAGCACCTCGATGAGCACGAGCTCCGGCAGGCGCAGGGCGACGGGGTTCGCGCTGCGGTTCGACGGGACCGCCGCCTCGAGCGCGTACTCCACGCTGGCGCGGATCCAGTCGGAGGACGCGCCGTCGGGAAGGCGAACGACGAACGCGGGGGGGAACACCTGCATCGCGGGGTCGAACAGCGGGTCGTCCGAGTAGAGGTAGCCGCACACGAGGTCGGTGCGTTCGCCGCCGCCGCCGTGGTGGATCGCCGGGATGTCGGCCCACGGCAGCGGGTCGAGCAGGGTCAGGATCGACACCGGCTCGGCCGGCGAGGTGCCGCCGATCGTGTGGCGGTCGCCGTAGGGGAGCACGATGACGTCGCCCTCGTCCGCCCAGTGCCGTTCGCCGTCGTCGGCCGCGACCCAGCAGGCGCCGCCGGCGACGATGTGGAACAGGGTCAGCCGCTCGGCCCCGGGGTGCAGGGCATCGGCCAGGGCGAGGGGCGTGGACTCGAACGCGAACGCGTCGGTCAGCTCCGAGCGGAAGAAGATCGCGCCGTCGAGTCGGAGCTGTTCGAGCGCCGACTGCAGCAGCGTGCTCACCGCACCACTGATGGCTTCTCGGTCGGGTGTCGTGGCGTCGCGGTCATGGTCATTCGTCGGCCGTTCGCGGAGAGTGGTCCGTGACAACCCAGTCCACCCGCAACCAGAGGAATGCACAAATGACGAACTTCCCGCCCCTCGGTCACGTCGCGCTGACCGTGCGCGACCTCACCGTGAGCGTCCCGTGGTACGAGGCGCTCTTCGACGCCGACCCGGTGATCGACGAGGACACCGAGCCCGACATGCACCACACCGTGTTCGTGGTCGGCAACGGCACCCTCGTCGGGCTCCACCAGCACGGCACCCCCGCGCCGGAAGGCCAGTTCAGCGAGTTCCGGGTCGGACTCGACCACGTGTCGTTCGGCGTCGCCGACCGCGACGAGCTCGAGAAGTGGGCCCTGCGCCTCGACGAGCTCTGCATCGACCACGGCGGCATCAAGGACGCGTCGTACGGATCCGGTGTGAGCTTCCGCGACCCCGACGGCATCGCCCTCGAGTTCTTCGCGCCTCCCGCCTGAGCCCCGTCTGCCCGCGGCGGTGCTGCACCCCGGACACGGGTGCGGCACCGTCGTCGGCGCGGCAATTGACGTGTTCGTCCCGGTGGCACCAGACTCCGCGCTCGGCAACGGAACGGAGTGGACATGGGCACGAAGGACGACATCAGCGCCATCAACGACACGTTCGGGAAGGCGGTGGCCAACCAGGACGCCGCGGCGATCGTCGCGCTGTACACCGCCGACGCGGTGCTGCTCGCGCCCGGCATGCCGGTGGCCCAGGGACCGGAGGCCATCCAGGCCGTGTTCCAGGGCTTTGTCGACGCGGGTGCGGAGTCGCTCTCGCTCGACACCACGTCGTTCGAGGAGCAGGGCGACGCCGTCATCGAAGTCGGTCGGTACACGCTGGGGCTCCGCATCGAGGGCACTGAGGTCACCGACGTCGGGAAGTACCTGGTGGTGTTCGTCCGTCAGGCCGACGGGTCGCTGCGCTTCAAGTACGACGCGTTCAACAGCGACGCACCGGCATAGCACCCGATCGCCGATCACGGGCCGGGGGGCACGGGCAGACCCATGGACTTCGAGTTCGCGCGCGCGACGACGCCCGAGGAGCTCGCGGCGGTGCAGCGCCTGCGCTACGCGGTGTACGTCGAGGAGATGCACCGTTACGACGCTGTCGCTGGCGAGGACGAGCACCGGTTTGCGGAGCCCGAGGACGAGCACAGCGTCGTGCTCTACGCACGCGTCGGTGACGAGGTGGTGGCGGCCACGCGGATGACCTGTGGCGACGGCGGGTTCTCCGCCCGCCAGGTCGAGCAGTACCAGATGGCGCCGTTCCTGGCCGAGATCCCCGCGGAGCTGATCGGCGTGGGCGAGCGCAATACGGTGCTGCCGGCGTATCGGGGCTCCGGCGTGCTCGACCAGCTCGCCCTGTACTGCGGGGACGTGCTCGTGGACTCGCTGCGGGTGGTGTTCGGCTGCTGCGAGCCGCACCTGCTGTCGATGTACCTGCGGATGGGCCAGCGCACCTACGCGGAGCACAACATCAACAGCCCGACGGCGGGCTACCTGATCCCGCTCGTCGCCTTCGTCCCCGACGTCGACGCGCTCCGAGGTGTCGGTGCCGACACTGCGCCCGGTGAGCTCCCGGCCTGCGTCGAGGCCGTGCTCGCCCGGGGCGGCTCCGTTCGCACTGAGGCGCTCACCGCCCCCGACGAGTACTGGGCCGAGATCCGCCAGACGCTCGAGGCGCTCGACGCGCAACGACCCACCGCGTTCGACGGGTTCACCGACGACGAGACCCACCGCTGCGTCGAGCGCAGCACGATCATCGAGTGCGCGGCGGGCGATCGGGTGCTCAAGCGCGGGGGTACGGCGCGCAACGTGTTCGTGGTGCTCGACGGCACGCTCGAGGTCCGGGACGCCGAGGGCCGGATCCTCAACGTCCTGCAGGCCGGCGACACGTTCGGGGAGATGGCGTTCCTCCTCGAGACGACGCGGTCGTTCGACGTGGACGCAGCCACCGACGACACGCGGGTGCTCAGCCTCAGCGAGGGTGCCCTGCGGAAGATGATCGCCGAGGACCCCACGATCGCGGCGAAGCTGCTCCTCAACGTGGCGAAGATGCTCTGCGTCCGTCTCATCCACGCCGACGAGTCGTGACCGCGTTCGACGGCGCCCGACTGATCTGATCTGCGTCAGCGCCGGGCGTCGACCGGTGCCGTCGCGGGGTCGGCCGCGACGATCCCCAGCACGTCGTCGCCGAAGCGCTCGATCTTCACGGGGCCGACGCCGCTGATCGCGAGCAGGGCGTCGCGCGAGGTGGGTCGCTGGCTCGCCACCGCGCGCAGTGTGGCGTCGGAGAACACGACGTAGGCGGGGACCGCCGACGCGCGTGCGACCCGGGCCCGCCACTCCTTCAGCGCCTCGAACAGCGGGGCGTCGGCAGGGGAGAGGGCGCGATCGCCCGCCGGTGCCGCCCCGTTGAGCGCGGCCCGGGTGGCCCGGAGCCGGGGGGTGGGGTCGGCGGGGAGCTGGGGTGGTGCGCCCGCCCACGACGTCTGCACCACCGCGAGCCAGGGGCTCGGCGCCCGGTTGATCGCCCGGGCCCCCACGGTACGGATGCGGGCCCGGCTCAGGTGGAGCGTGTGGCCGGCGCGGGTGATCGCGACGTAGAGGAGCCGTCGTTCCTCGGCCTTCTCGGCCGGCGTGTCGGCGTGGGAGATGGGCACCAGGCCCCGCTCGAGCCCGGCCAGGCACACCGTGTGGAACTCCAGGCCCTTGGCCCGGTGGAAGGTGAGCAGCTCGACGGCGTCGTCGGTCGCCGGCGAGTCGTCGCGCATCGTCGCGGTGAGATAGGAGAGGAAGCCGTCGACGGTGGAGTGCGAACCCTCGGCGTCGAGGTACTCGTGCCCGAGGCGTACGACCGCGTCGAGATGCTCCCGGCGCTCCTCGGTCACGCCCTCGCTCACGAGCGCGTCGAGCAGCACGCCGAACGGCGCCTCGGGGGACCGGGTGCGGGCCGTCCGGAGGTCGGTGAGCGCGAGCTTCACCTCGGGGCGGTCGAGGAAGCGGGCCGCACCGCGCATCCGGTGGGGCACGTCGGCCCGGCTGAGCGCCTCCTCGAACGCCGCCGACTGCGCGTTGGTCCGGTAGAGCACCGCCATCTCCGACCACCGGGTGCCGCCGGTGTGCGCGTCGCGCAGCAGCCGCGCGATGCCGCGCGCCTCGGCCTCCTCGTCGTCGTACTCGGTGATCGTGGGCACCGGCCCGGATTCCGAGGCCGCCCGGACCGGCGGGCGGCGGCCGCCGCCGTCGGCGAGGAGGACCTCGGCCGCGGCCACGATCTCGGGGGAGCAGCGGTAGTTGGTGCGCAGGTGCACCACCCGCCCGCCGGGGAACGTGCGCCCGAACCGCGAGAGGAAGCCCGACTCCGCCCCGGCGAACGCGTAGATCGACTGGTCGGGGTCGCCCACCACGCAGAGGTCGGCCCGGTCGCCGAGCCAGCCCCGGAGCAGCCGTAGCTGGGCCGGGCTGGTGTCCTGGAACTCGTCGACGAACAGGTGCCGGAACCGCCACCGCTGCACGGCCGCGAACTCGGTGTCGCGCTCGAGCGCGTCGCCGCACCACCACACGAGGTCCTCGAAGTCGGCCAGACGGCGTCGGCGCTTCTCCTCCTCGTACCGCTCGTACACGGTGGCCACCGCCGCCAACGGCCGGGAGACCTCCCGCCCCGCGGCCTCGGCCTCGACCGCGTAGGCCTCGGGCCGTATCAGGCGGGTCTTGGCCCACTCGATCTCGCTCGCGACGTCCATCGCGGCGAGGGTGGCCTCGGGCCCCCGACCGCCCACGAGGGGGAGCAGCAGGCGGATCTTGCGCTCGATCACGTCGGGTGGCGTGCGCCCCTGGTCGAGGGCCCGGCGGCGCAGCTGCGCGAGCGCGATGGAGTGGATGGTGCCGGCGGCGAGGCGGCCCTCGACGCCGAGACGACGCAGCCGATCGGTGAGCTCGCCGGCGGCCTTCCGGGTGAACGTGACCGCGAGCACGTGGTCGGCGTCGTGGAGCCCCTCGCGTGCCCGCCACGCGATCCGGCGCGTGAGCACGCGCGTCTTGCCCGAGCCGGCCGGCGCGTGGATCGCGACGGGGGCGTCGGCGGTGGTGACCGCTTCGCGCTGCTCCTCGTCGAGGTCGTCGAGCAGGTCGTCGCGGGGCACCCGGTGACCGTACCGACCGGGTGTGACGGTGACGAGGATTCCCGCGCAACCACCGAGGGTGACCGTCACACGGTCTCGGTACGGTGCCGCGGTGGCCTCGTTGCTCGACGACCTCGTCGCCCTGGTCCTCCCGGGGCGGTGCCCGGGGTGCGGCCAACCGGGCGAGCCCCTCTGCCCGGCCTGCCAGCGGGCCGTGCTCCCGCCCCTCCCGGCACCACCCCCGCCGGGCGTCGACTGGTGGGCCGCCCCGTTCGCCTACGACGGGGTCGTCCGGGAGCTGGTGGCGCGGGCCAAGTACCACGGCCGCCACGCAGCGCTGACCTGGCTCGGCGACCGGATGGTCGACACCTGGGCCGACGCCTGGACCGACGCGGCCGGACCCCGACTCGACCTCGTCACCTGGGTGCCCGCCGCGCCAGCCCGCCGGCGCGCCCGGGGCATCGACCATGCTCGCGTGCTCGGGCGTACCGTCGCCCGAGGTCTCGGGGTCGCCACTGCGTCGCTCCTCGTTCGCCGCGACGGGGGCGCGCAGACCGCCCGCTCCCTCACCGAACGTCGCCGCGGTCCCCTGGTGGTCGCCCGGCGCCCGGTCACCGGCACCGTGCTCGTCGTCGACGACGTGGCCACCACCGGCGCCACCGTGCGCGTCTGTGCGACGACACTGCGCGACGCCGGCGCGACGTCCGTCGTCGTCCTCACCGCAGCCCGAACTCCGCCCGGACGACTCCGCGCCTGACGGCCGGCCCGCGCCACGCCCCGTATGCTCCGGCTCGTGCCGAACGAGCACCGGGTGCGCCGCTGGGCGAGCGACGCGCGGCTGGACTGGATCACCGGCGCGCTGGTGCTGGTGTTCGTCGTGCTCCGGCTCGTCGCCACGACCGATCGCCCGATCGCGTTCTACCTCGACAGCCCCAGCTACTTCGACTTCCGGATCTGGGGCGGTGTGCGCTTCCCGGTCGTCACCGCGCTCTACGCGGCGGTGGGCGACCACCGCGCGCTCGTCGTGATCCAGGCGCTCACGGGCGCAGCGGCCTGGGCGGTCGCGGCAGTCGTCGCCGGCACGGTGCTCGCCCACCGCGGCGTGCGGTACGCATTCCAGGGCGCGCTGCTCGCGCTCGGCCTCACGCTGCCCGTGACCCGGTTCGACAACGCGCTCCTGAGCGAGTCGGTCGCGATCTCACTCACCGTGGTGCTCGTTGCGACCGTGCTCCGGTTCGCGTGCCGCCCCACCGGAGCCACGGCGATCGCCGTCTTCGTGTTCGGCGCGCTGTGGGCCCTGACGCGCCAGAGCAACGCACTGCTGCTGGGGGTGGCCGCGGTGGTGCTCGCCGGACTCGGCGCGGGACGGGCCGACCGCCGCCTCGCCTGGCGGCTCGCAGCGGGACTGCTCGCGGTGTCCCTCCTCGGCGTGCTGCTGGCGTCCTCCACCACCCAGATCCAGGAGTACAACACCGCGCAGATCCTCGTGCGCCGGGTCCTGCTGCACGACGCGCGCGAACGGTGGTTCCTCGACCACGGGATGCCCGACAACGGCCGGGAGCTCCTCGTGCCGCCGTACGAGAACCGCTTCGGCGACCCCGCGGTGGAGCTGCAAGAGGACCCGACCTTCGGGCCCTGGCTGCGGGGCGAGGGCCAGACCACCTATCTGCGGTATCTCCTCACGCATCCCGGCTTCACGATCACGACGCCGTTCTCGGACGACGGCGCGCTGCGCCCGTTCGCGGTCGGCACCACGGGCTACGGCAGCTCGCACCGGGTCGTCCCCGATCTGGTCGAGACGCTGTTCTGGCCTCAGGAGGGCGACGATCAGACCGTGCTCGCGGCGTTCGTCGCGGGGATCCTGGTCGTGGCCGCCGTGAGCGCGACGCGATCGCGGTCACGTCGGCGCGCGTTCGCGGGTGCGGGCGGCGTGCTCGTCGTCGCCGTTGCGAACATCGTGCTGGTGACCCATTCGGCGGGCTGGGAGTACGAGCGGCTGCTCGTTCCCGCGGGGGTGGCGGCGCGGTTCGCCCTGCTCTGGCTGCTCGCCGCGCTCGCAGGCGACGTCAGCGTCGCGCCTGCCAGCGCTGTGCCAGGTCGCGCGTCGCGTCATCGAGATGCCGGGAGTAGCGGCGCAGCAACGGACCCAGCACCGCGCACTTCGCCTGAGCCGGCCGTTGCGGACAGCTCCGCAGACCGCGGAGCGGATCGTGCGTGCGGTCCACCCGGAACATCGTGAGCGACGAGCCCTCGAGCGGCTCGAACGCATCGGTCGCGAACGAGTCCTCCGAGAACGTCACCGACCGGCTGCTCACGCCGGCGGGGAAGGCGTCGGCCAGCCACGAGTAGCCGAGGCCGTCGCCGCTGTCGCGCAGTGCCACGAGGTCGATCGCGTCGTAGCGGTTGTGGAGCAACGCGAGGGCGAACACGTCGGGATCGGGTTCGCGTGCGAGCGCGGTGATCAGGTCGGCGCGGTCGTCGAACAACGCGGCGGGGTGGCTGTAGTGCGCGTTGGACGTGTTGAACACGTAGGTCGGGAGGAACGAGCTCAGGTCGGTGACGTCGGTCAGCACCACCGCGTCCTCGTAGTCGCCGTGCGTTGCGCGCTCGAAGCCGGCGATCAGCGCGCGGGGGTACGTCGCCTCGCGTTGCTCCTTCAGGTACGGCATCTCGCGCACCACCTGCTGGCCGAACGCGAAGACGACGACGACTCCGCCGAGCGCGACGATCGCGGCGAGGGCGGTCCGATCGAGCCGGTCGGCGAGCTCGCTGCGCGTGGCCAGGCGCCAGAGGTCGGCCGCGCCCAGCCCCGCGCCGGCGGCGAGGACGAACTCGATGAGCCCCTGGGTGCGCAGCGTGTCGAGGGGGTTGTCGGCGAGGATCCCGAGGTAGCCGATCACGTACAGGACGTAGGCGGCGGCGAGCAGGCCGAGGAGGTGCATCGACACCCGACGCCGGTGCGCGGTCGCGACGAGGCCCACCAGGCCGACCAACAGCACGACGCCCTTCAGGTCGAAGGTCAGGAAGGGGAACGGGAGCGACACCTCGTCGGCGGTGTAGTAGCGGTTCTGCATCGTGCGCGCGCCGGGGGTGGTGAGGACGCTCACGGCCAGGGGGAGCCAGTACACGGCGGTGGCGGCCACCACGCCACCGAGGACGATCGCCGCGTCCCGGAGCGACGCCGGCTCGGGTGCGCGCCGGTGGCGGCGGAACGCCCGGCGGGCCCCCAACAGCGCGACCAGCTGCACGAGCCCGATCAGGAACAGGTACCAGTAGGTGAGGGCGACGACGGTGCCGACCAGGATGCCCACGACCAGCGCCCCGGTCCCGGTGCGCCGCTGCGGGTCGCGCCCGACGCCGAGCACGAAGTGCAGCCACCAGGGCACGAACAGCGCGATCGCCAGCCAGAGGTGCGGGACGTACCACTCCTGGAACAGCAGCGAGGTGGCCACGATGACCACCGCGGCCCGCCGGGGCCCGACGACGGGCCGCCACAGCAGCCAGCCCCCGGTGGGGACCAGGAACGCGGTGGCGAGCAACCCGACCTTGAGCATCCGCCACGGCGCCACGCCCAACAGCGCGGCGAGGCGGCCGAGGACCCAGAAGTAGAGGGGCGGGTAGAAGGACGGGAGGTCCTTGTACGCGTAGTCGACGAGGCCCCAGGTGTGGCCGAACTTGGTGAGGTAGGCCGTGCGGTACCCCTGGTCGGCCACCGCGCCGAGCGGCCCGAATGCGCTCCCGCTGAGGATGATCGTCGCGCCCCCGCAGAGGAAGAGGCCGGTGAGCAGGGCGATGAGGAGACCGGTCGCGTCGGGCGAGAAGCGCCGGGCCACGACGTAGGCGCCCGCGCCGACGGCGAGGGCGAGCATGACCTGGGTGATCACGGCCACCGTCGGGTTCCCCTCCACCGCGGTGGGGGCGAGGACGGTGATCGCCACCGTCGCGCCCACCGCGGCGATGGCGACGAGCCACGCGTCGGCGGGTGACTCCCGGCGCGCCCGGGGCTCGGTGGTGGCCATCGTGGCGCAGCCTATTGAGCCCGACACGACGAGGTCGGGCGCCAGCCCGCGGGGAGGGACCGGGGAGGGGCGCCGGTAGACTGCGCCCCGTATGGGTCTCTTCAACAAGGTGCTCCACGCGGGCGAAGGCCGGAAGCTCAAGGTCCTCCAGAGCCTCGTGCCGGAGATCAACGCCCTCGAGCCCGAGATGCAGCGCCGCTCCGACGACGAGCTGCGCGCGCTGACGGCCGACTTCCGTCAACGTCTCGACAACGCCGGCCCTGATCCCGTCGCCGATCGCGACGCGCGGATCGACCTGCTCGACGAGCTCATGTCCGAGGCGTTCGCCCTCGTGCGCGAGGCCGGGGTCCGGACGCTGGGGCAGCGGCACTTCGACGTGCAGCTGATGGGTGGGGCCGGCCTGCACTTCGGCTGGGTCGCCGAGATGAAGACCGGTGAGGGCAAGACGCTGGTGGCCACGCTGCCGTCGTACCTCAACGCGCTGGCGGGCTACGGCGTGCACCTGGTGACGGTCAACGACTACTTGGCCAAGCGCGACGCCGACTGGATGGGTCGGCTGCACCGGTTCCTGGGCCTCGAGGTCGGCAAGGTGCTCCCGGAGATCGACGACTGGAACGCCAAGCGCGACGCCTACGCGGCCGACATCACCTACGGCACCAACAACGAGTTCGGCTTCGACTACCTGCGCGACAACATGGCCGGCAGCCGCGACCAGCAGGTGCAGCGGGGCCACTTCTTCGCCATCGTCGACGAGGTCGACTCGATCCTCGTCGACGAGGCCCGCACCCCGCTGATCATCTCGGGCCGGGCCGACGACGCCGCCATGCTCTACGGGCAGTTCGCGGGCATCGTGCAGGGCCTGTCCCGTGACCGCGACTACGAGGTCGACGAGGCGAAGCGCACCATCGTCCCCACGGAGGAGGGCATCTCCCGGGTCGAGAAGGCGCTCAGCGTCGACAACCTCTACGAGCACGTCAACCAGAACTACGTCCACCAGCTCCAGCAGGCGCTGCGGGCGAAGGAGCTGTTCAAGCGCGACGTCGACTACGTGGTGCAGGGCGGCGAGGTCAAGATCGTCGACGAGTTCACCGGGCGCATCCTCGACGGCCGGCGCTGGAGCGAGGGCCTGCACCAGGCGGTGGAGGCCAAGGAGCGGGTGCACATCAAGGAGGAGAACCAGACCCTCGCCACGGTCACCCTCCAGAACTACTTCCGCATGTACGACAAGCTCTCGGGGATGACGGGCACCGCCGCCACAGAGGCGGGCGAGTTCGCCCACACCTACGGGCTCGAGGTCGTCAGCATCCCCACCAACCAGTCGATGATCCGGATCGACAACGCCGACCTGATCTACAAGACCGAGGACGCCAAGTTCGAGGCCGCGGCCGACGACATCGCCGAGCGGTTCGAGGCCGGCCAGCCCGTGCTCGTCGGCACGATCTCGGTCGAGAAGTCCGAGAAGCTGTCCCGGCTGCTCG
>Ga0302299_10002209_pt1 | contig 11847 bp, 13 predicted proteins | sample III_Fen_N3_4_FD_198795 | JGI IMG/M metagenome (GOLD analysis project Ga0302299, IMG submission 198795) | Peat permafrost microbial communities from Stordalen Mire near Abisko, Sweden - III_Fen_N3_4 | ecosystem: Environmental > Terrestrial > Soil > Wetlands > Permafrost | place: Sweden: Abisko...
CTGGTCAGCTGGGTCGTCGTGATCCTGATCCAGGTCGCTCGGGCGCGGCGCGAGGACCGTGTGCTGGCGGAGGCGTTCGGGACCGAGTACGCAGCCTACCGAAGCGGCACGTGGTTCTAGTTCAGGGGCGCATGTGGCGCCGGCCGGAGCCGGCGCTGCCTCCGAAGGGTGCGCCAGGAGGGTGACGATGCGATTCCACAAGTATCAGGGTCTCGGCAACGACTACATCGTCCTGGAGCGCGCCGACCTCGGCGGCGCGGGCTCCGGCGACTCCCAGCTCCCGGCGACGCTGATCCGCAGGATCTGCGACCGGCACTACGGCGTCGGCTCCGACGGCATCCTCGTCGAAGCCGCGACACCAGACGGAGAGCTGGCGCTTCGCATCTTCAATCCCGACGGGTCCGAGGCGGAGAAGAGCGGCAACGGCCTGCGCATCTTCGCCCGGTACCTGTGGGACGAGGGCCGGGTCGGAGATGATCCCTTCGCGGCCGTGACCAAGGGCGGGACCGTGCGGTGCCGGGTCAGCGACGGCGGGCGCATGGTCTTCGTCGAGATGGGAGTGGCGAGGTTCGACAGCGAGCTGATCCCGGTCAGCGGGCCTCCGCGCGAGGTCGTGGACGAGCCCATCGACGCCGGCGGCGAGCGCCTCCGGTTCACCGGCGTGACGGTCGGCAATCCGCACTGCGTCGTCCACGTCGACGAGCCGACGCCGGAGCTGGCCCGGCGGCTCGGGCCCCTGCTCGAGACGCACGCACTGTTCCCGGAGCGCACCAACGTGCAGTTCGTCCGGGTCCTCGGCCGGCACCGCATCACGATTGAAATCTGGGAGCGCGGCGCCGGCTACACGCTGGCGTCGGGCAGCAGCAGTTGCGCCGCGGCGGCCGCATCGGTCCGCCTGGGCCTGTGCAGCGGCGACGTGACGGTGGAGATGCCCGGCGGGAGCCTCGAGATCGGCGTCGGCGAGGACTATGCGCTGACCATGCTCGGCCCGGTCGGACGGGTGGCGGACGGGACCATCTCGGACGAGCTCGTCGGCGACGCCGGCTGAGACGGCGTCTCGTACGGCGGGCGCCGGCGGGCGGACGGTGACCTTCCGCTGGTGCACGCCGGCAGCGACAGGGGAAAGAACCACCCCATGAGACGGCTCATCATGTGGAACCTGATCACGCTCGACGGCTACCTCGAGGGTCCCCAGCCTTGGGACCTCGACTGGCACAACGAGGTGTGGGGCGACGAGCTCGAGCGGTTCTCGCTCGAGCAGCTCGCCACCGCCGACCTGCTGATCTTCGGCCGCGCCACGTACCAGGGTATGGCGGCCTACTGGCCGGCGGAGAGCGGCGAGGTGGCCGAGCGCATGAACGGCATCGCGAAGATCGTCTACTCGCGGACCCTGGAGATGACGGAGTGGGCGAACACGACGCTGATGAGGGAACTGGACACCGGGGGAGTGCGGCGGCTCAAGGAAGAGGGAGATGGCGCCGCGCTGGTGTTCGGCAGCGGCGCCCTCTCGGCGGCGCTCATGGAGGCGGACCTCTTCGACGAGTACCGCCTCCCGGTCGCGCCGGTCGTCCTCGGCGCCGGCACGCCGCTGTTCGGGCGTGGCCAGCCGCGCCGGCGGCTGGACCTCCTCGAGGCCCGGACGCTCGGCTCCGGCGCGGTGCTCCTGCGGTACGCGCCCGCTCCGGCACCGGCACCGGCACAGGAGGGCTGACGGCGCATGCTCTACCTGCTCATCATCTGCCACGACGATTCCTTCGCGCCGAGCGAGCGGCTGATCGCGGCGATCCAGGAGTGGGACCTGGAGATGGATCGCCGCGGCGTCCGCCTGGACGGCCAGCCGCTGCGGCCGCCGGCCGACGCCATGACCGTCAGGGTCCGCGGCGGCGAAGCGGCGATCAGCCATGGCCCGTTCGCCGCCGCAGCGGAGCAGATGGCGGCCTACGAGCTGCTCGACTGCGCCGACCTCGATGAGGCGGTCGGCCTGGCATCCACGCATCCGATGGCGGCCGCGGGCACGATCGAGGTCCGGCCGGTCTGGGAGGAATTGACCGACCCGGTCGCGGACGGCGGCGGCCGGGAGGGCGCGGCGTGAATCCGTCGACTGACGGCGGCGCGGGCCTCCGCTCAGGCAGCAGGGTCGTCTGGTCGGCGACCATGTCGCTGGACGGCTTCATCGCCGGCCCGGACGACGCGATGGGATGGGTGTTCGACCACTCCGGTCCCAACCCGGCGGTCGATGAGGTGATCGGCCGGACGGGCGCCGTGCTCGCCGGACGGCGCAGCTACGACGTCGGCCGGCGCGGCGAGCGCCCGGAAGTGGAGGAGGCGTTCGGCGGCGGCTGGTCGGGCGCGCAGTTCGTGCTCACCCACCGCGCGCACGACCCGGACCCCGCCAACACGTTCCTCTCCGGCGACATCCGCGACGCCGTGGCGCTCGCGCTCGCGGCGGCGGAGGGCAAGGACCTTAACGTCATCGGCGCCGACGTGGCCCGCCAGTGCCTGGCGGCGGGGCTGATCGACGAGATCGTCGTGTTCGTGGCGCCGGTCCTGCTCGGCGACGGCGTGCGCCTCGTCGACCAGCTCGACGAAGCGCCGGTGGAACTCGAGCCGCTCGAGGTCTCCCGCGCAGGACACGTGACGACCCTGCGCTTCCGGGTACTCAAGTGACGTTCGCTCGCAGCCCTGCGATAGAGTCCCACCATGCTCCGCGCAAGCCGACAGTCCGGTTCGAACGCTCGCCGTGTCGCCCTGCTGCTCGCGGCTCTCGCCGCGCTGGTCGGCGCCTTGGCGCTGACCGCATGCGGTACGTCCGGCACGACCGCGGCGGTGGCATCGCCGGGCGCCAGGGCGGTCACGATCACCGCGGGGCTGCCCAAGGACGCGGCGACTGAGCCTCCGTGGAACGGGCGCTTCGTCCAGGTGACCGTCAGCGCGCCGTCGCCGGAGAAGATGGCGGCAAGCGACTGGCACGTCTTCGTCAACGGCAAAGAGCAGCCGCTCGCGAGCGCGCCGAACATCCTCCCTTACGCGCCCGGCGTGGCGACCGTGGCGTTCGTGTTCGCCACGCCGTTCACGGACTTCGTCGACTACCGGTTCCGCGTGGAGTACGCGCCGCGGGGTGGCACGAAGGTCCGGCTCTCCTGGCCCTACAAGTGGGCGCCCTGAGCCGAGAGGCAGGCTGAAGGCGGGCAAACTCGGGCCGGGAGGACCCGCTTCGGCCGGGCGGACCCGGGCCGCACCGCCGCTACCTGAGCGCCCGCCCGATGAACCTCGCCTCGGCGGACGCGACCTTGCTCGCGTACTCGTGGTCGTGGCCGCCCTTGCTGAACCCGCCTGCGGCGGGCTTGGGGAGGGCGGCCGTCAGGGAGGTGACGTACCAGTAGAACGGATCTTGCTTGCCGCAGTCGATGCGCAGGTTCACCGTCGCGAGCCGGTCGGCGTGCGCGATCACGTCGTACTTGGCGAAGTCGGCCGCGTCGTCAAACGCGTCCCGCGGCCCCAGCATCATCGCGTCGTAGCTGGTCCAGACCGCTGGGCTGACCGCGACCACCGCGGCGAAGAGGTCCGGTTCCGTCTCCGCCGCGACCAGCGCGCCGTACGCCCCCATCGACCAGCCGATGACCGCGCGCTTGCGCCCGCCGCCGCCCAGCTTGAAGCGGCGGGCGCAGGTCGGGATCAGCTCGTGAAGCAGGAAGCTCAGGTAGTCCTCGCCGGACTTGCGCGGGTGCCAGTAGGTCTCACCGCCGTAGGTACCGACGACCGCGTACTGCGGCGACTCCTTCTCGCGCACCGCCGTTGCCACGTAGTCGGCGAACCCCATCGGCGGACCGCCGTTGCGGCCCGGGAGCGCGAAGCACACAGGAAGCGGGTCGCCCGGCTGCGCGCCCGGCGGCCAGGCGATGCTGTAGTGAACGGGCTTGTCGACAAGACGGGAGTGCAGGACGAAGTCCTGGACGGTCTTTCCGGAGACGCCGGGGAGGTCCACGCCGAGCTTGTCGCCGGCGGCGCCGAGCCAGTCCCGCCACGGCGCGACGCGCCAGGCGATGCCGCCGGCCGCGACGACCGCGGCGGCGAACCCGGCGCCGACCAGGAACCCGCGCCGGGTGATGCCGGCCTCGGGACTCCGGGCGTCGCCGGGCTGCGAAGGCCATACCTCGAGGTCGTGCCGCATGAGCTCGCGCGTCCCGTCCACGAGCCCCATCGTAGCGCAGTCGGCGAGCGGGTGTCGTACCATCGAGTCGACCGGCAATCAGGAGCGGAGGCCATGTGAGCGAGACCGATGCGACACCAAGGGACACGACCGCGACGATGCACACCGTCGGCGGCGCGGTCGGCGCACCCGACTTCCTCCTCCCATGGCTGGACCGCTTCTACGACGAGGACGACGCCGAGCTCATCCTGGCCGCGGCCGAGACGGCCGAGGGGCCGGCGAAGCTGGCCGGCGACGCCGCAGGCGCCCTCGCCGGCTTCGACCCGGCGCGGCTCGCGCGCGCCGTCCGCCGCGCCGTCCTCGACGTCGACGAGGCCGGCGCGTTCGCGCCGGCGGACTTCCACGAGCGCCTCGAGATCTGGGCCATGTTCGAGGGCTGGAAGGACGTCCCGCTGGCCATCCACCGGCAGGTCGCCGACTGGGAGGTCGATCACTACGCGGAGAAGATCCGCGCGGATGTCGAGGCAGCCCGCGACGGCCACCCCGGCGACTCCTACGAAGCCCGGTACAGCTACGTGCTCCTCCACGAGGCCGAGGCGATCGTCGCCGCACAGGACCATATCTACCTGTGGCCGTGCGACTGCCGCGCCATCGTCGGCAAGTGCCGCAAGCCCAAAGACGTGTGCCTGCGCTTCACCAACGACCGCGGCCTCGGCTGGGAGATCTCGAAGGAGCGTGCCGTCGAGATCCTGCGCAGGACCGACAAGGCCGGCCTCATGCACACGGCCGACGTCCAGGACGACGTCGCGGACACCTCGTCGATCTGCAACTGCTGCGTCGACTGCTGCTACCCGCATCTCGCCGCTGAGCGGCTGCAGGTGAGCGACGCCTGGCCCGTGCGGCGGTACATCGCCGGCATCGACATGGACGCCTGCAAATCCTGCGGCCGGTGCGGCCTGCGCTGCCCGTTCGAGGCGATCGTCTGCGGGACGGGCGGCAAGCCGGGGTTCACGGCTGCCCTCTGCCGCGGCTGCGGTCTGTGCGCCACCGGCTGCAGCTCAGACGCCATCCAGCTCGTACCGCTCGTGGCCGAGTAGGGACCGCCGCTCGCGTCAACGGCGCGGCGCGTCCCCAGACCACAGGAGCGCGCCGCTCCTGATGAGTCCGCGCAGCAGGCCGGGATCGGCCGGCACGCCGCTGCTCCCGGCCTTGGGCGAGATCTTCTCCCGTACGAGCGCGTGCGCCGCGGCCGTGCCGCGGCCGAGCGGCCCGCGCCCGCGCAGATCGATCGCCTGTACCGCGACGAGCGCCTCGATCGCGACGACGCCCTCGCCGAGGTCGACCATCGCCGCGAGGCGCCGCGCGCTGAGCGGCAGCAGGGTGGCGCGATCCTCGATGCCCTCCGCGCCCGATGTGCTGACGACTGTGTACGACACCGGCTGCGCCAGCAGGCTGGCCTCGGCGGCAAGAGACTGGGCCGTGATCGCGTGGATGCTGAGGCCCATGTCGGGCCGGTCGCGGTCGAAGCTGAGGCCGGTCGGCAGGCCGGACCACGGCGTGTCCAGGAGCTTGACGGCGCGCTCGCTGGCCGCGGTGAACACCGAGGCGAGCGCGACACGCACGTAGTCCAGGGTGGCCGCCAGCGGGAGGCTCTCGTAGCTCGAGACGGAGACGATCTCACCGGTGGCGACATCCACGAGCGGGTTGCCTTGGGCCGCGTTCAGCTCGACCGCGAGCACGCCAAGTGCGTGCTCGAGCGCCTCGCGGCCCACCGCCTGCACGGCCACGGTGCTGCGGAACGTCAGCGGGTCCTGCAGGTTCCTCGCGGCGCCATCCTCCCACAGGTAGCTGCCGGCAAGCAGCGCCCGGGTGCGTTCCAGGGTCGCCGCGAAGGTCGCGTGCGGGCGCGCGTCCTCCACGCCGGGGTGCAGCACGGAGAGGTTGGCGCCGAAGCCCTCCAGCGCCAGCGCGCCGGCCACGTCCGCGGCGTCGAGCAAGCGCTCCGCATCGTGTAGTGCCAACGCGGCCGTCGCCGTGCCGAAGGCGCTGTTGTTGAGCAGCGCGAGCCCCTCGCCGGCGTGCAGGTCCATCTCACCGATGACCCCGTGGGCAAGGTCCGCCATCGCCGAGAGGTCGGAGACGCCGATGGAGCCGTGCAGGCGGACGATCGGATGGCGGTCGGCGTTCAACGCGTCGATGATCGCCACGGCCAGCTCCGGCCGCGCGACGGTCGTACCGCCGGCGAAGAGATTGGCGAGGCAGAGCATGGCCGCCCGTACGACATCGTCGGTGACGGGCGGCCCCTGTCCAGCGCGGTGGTCCTGGATCTGGCTGCGGTTGAAGCGGCTGACGTCTTCCGGCGTCACGGCGATGCGCTTCTGAGCGCCGTAGCCGGTGGTCAGTCCATACGTGGGGACGCCGCTCTCGAACACGCGCTGCGCGAGCGCGTGCGCGGCGGCCATCCGCTCACGCGCCGCGGGGCCGAGCCCAACCCGCTCGCCGCGGCGCGCCACCGCGGCGACTTGGCCCACGGTCAGGTCGCGGCCTGTAAGAAGGACGGTCATGCCGTGCGGATTCCCCGTGCCGCTCGCGCACGAACGTCGACGGGCTCACCGAAGCGGCTCCTGCGACTCGCGCGCGCCGTCCCCGCGGCGGGGAGATAGCGCCCGTCCGGAAAAGCGGATACCTTACGGCGCGATGGACCACGACCCTCTCCACGACTTCCAGCTCCTCATCCGCTCCCGGTACGGCGCGCTGCTCGTCGAGACCGCCGAGGAAGAACGCGCTGAGGAGCTGGCGGAGCGCGCCGCGTGGCAACTCCAGCTCCCCCTGTTCGTGTGGCGGCGCGCCACCGGCTTGAGCCGCAAGGGCGCGTCCACCGGCGTCTACGGCACGCAGGAGCCACGCGCAGCGCTCGACCACGTCATCGCCTCCGAGCTCCCGGCCCTGTACGTGTTTCACGGCCTCGGGCCGGAGCTCGACAAGCCGGACGTGGCCGACCGCCTCCGGGAGGCGGCGCGGCGGCTCGCCGGACACTCCGGCGCCGTCGTCCTGACCGGCGCCGCCGTCAGGCTGCCCGACTCACTGCGGACCGACGTCGGGCTGGTGCATCTCCCCCTGCCGTCGCACGAGGACTACGCGGGCCTGCAGAGCCGTCTTGTCAAGGACCTCTCCGCGCACATGGGGGTCGAGGTGCTCCTGACCCCGCCCGACCAGGACCGGCTGCTGGCCAACCTCCAGGGTCTCACCCTTGCGGAGGCCGAGAAGGTGCTGACCAGGCTGATCGTCGAGGACGGTCGTCTGGACGCGGACGACATCAGCCGGGTCATCGAGGCCAAGCGGGACCTCGTGGAGCAGGACGGCCTGCTCGAGTATCAGCCGAGCGTCCAGTCGCTGGACCAGATCGCCGACCTCTCCAGCCTCAAGGAGTGGCTGGGGAAGCGGCGCCTCTTCATGGAGGACCCGCAGCGCGCGGTGGAGTTCGGCCTCGAGTTCCCGCGCGGCGTGCTGCTCGTCGGTGTGCCCGGCTGCGGCAAGAGCCTCTGCGCAAAGGCGGTCGCCGCGGCGTGGGCGCTGCCGCTGGTCAAGCTCGACCCGAGCGCGCTCTACGACAAGTACATCGGCGAGACGGAGCAGAACTTCCGCAAGGCGATGGGATCCGCCGAGCGCCTCGCCCCGCTGGTGTTGTGGATCGACGAGATCGAGAAGGCGTTCGCCGCCGGGGGCGACGAGGACGGCGGCACGTCCCAGCGCGTCCTCGGGACCTTCCTCTCGTGGCTGCAGGAGCGGCGCGGCGATGTGTTCGTCGTCGCCACCGCCAACGACGTCCAGCGCCTGCCGGCGGAGCTCCTCCGCAAGGGCCGGTTCGACGAGACCTTCTTCGTCGACCTGCCGGACGAGCCGGCGCGCAGGGCCATCCTGGAGATCCACCTGCGCCGGCGCAAGCAGGCGCCCGAAGGCTTCGACCTGGCGGCGCTGGCGCGCGAGAGCGAGGGCTACAGCGGCGCCGAGCTCGAGCAGGTGGTCGTCTCGGCGCTCTACACGGCCTTCTCGGCCAAGGCGGTGCTGACGACGGAGCTGCTGCGCGACGAGCTGCGGCGGATGCCGCCTATCGCCTCGACGGCGCGCGAGAAGATCGCCTTCTTGCGCGAGTGGGCCGCCGGACGGACGGTCCCGGCGAACTGACTCGCGCGGGCCGGCCGGGCGCAGCCCGTCAGCCGGCCGGCACCACCGCGTCGAGCTGCCCGGCCAGACCGTCCGACAGCGGCGCGACCTCATGCGTCGTCAACAGCTGGAGCGCCTTCTGCCGCGCCTTCTCGGTCGCGTCCAGCGCGCCGCCCTCGGCCCAGCGGTCGTAGCTCGCGCGGTTCAGGATCTGCGCGCGCCACTGGTTGGCGCGCAGGTTGCGCCGCGTGTGGCGCTGGCCGAGGAAGTCGCCGCCGGGGCCAACGGCCTTGAGCACGTCCACGGCGAGCGTCTCGTCGCTGACCTCGATCGCCTTGAGCAACTGCCGGTTGCGCGAGATGAACTCGGCCACGAGCACGACCTCGGCGAGTGAGCCGGAGAGGCCGAAGTCCATGTAGCCGACGTCGTGGTTGAGGTTGGCGCCCAGCTGCATGGAGAGCTTGGTGATCTCGTCGGCCTCCATGCCGGCCTGGGCGTCCACGATCTGCGCGTCCGTATGCCCGCTGAAGCCCCAGTTGGGAATGTCCAGCCACTTGGCCATCTCGACCTCGCACGCGTACGCGCGGATGAACTCCGGCGAGTTGTACGACGACTGCGACGTCGCCATGTCGAGGGTGTTGGGCCCCTGGCCGATGACGAACGGAGCGCCGGGGGCGCGGAGCTGGTGCATGACCAGGCCGAACAGCGCCTCAGCGATGCCCAGCGTGATCTGGCCGGCGGTGGTGATCGGCGCCGTGCCGCCGGCGACCGGCGAGGGGCAGTAGGTGGACGGGATGCCCTTGTCGGCGCAGAAGAGCAGCTTGTCGACCGTCTCGAAGGGGTGCTTGAGCGGGCTGACCGGCTGGTTGTACATGACGAAGTAGGGCCTGTCGCGCAGCGCCTGCTCGCCGCCGCGCACGGCGCAGGCCATGCGCCACATGGGCTCCACGGTCTCGACGCCGCCGGCCGTCATGACGAGCGGCTTGGTGGTGGCGGCGATCATGGCGCGGAACTGCTTGGGGTAGGCCTCCTGGGCGTCCATGCCGTCCGGCCAGGCACCCGACATGACGAAGTCGATGTCGGGCAGCGCGTCGCAGAGGCGCGCCGCCTCGCTCACGTCTTCGAGCTTGCCGAGGCGGCGCTCGCCCGTCTCCAGGTCGTGAAGGTGCATGACGTCGGAGCCGTTGCCGAAGTACGAGCGGCGGCCGCCGAGGTCCATGGCCGGCTCGCCGGCGCGGTCGTAGACAAGGAAGCTCGCCGGCAGCGACGCGCGCGCCCGCTCGACCAGCGCCGCCGGGACGTGAACGTTGCCGTCGCCGTCCTTGGTGCAGCCGCCGTCGAGCATGACCTGCTCGCCCTCTTCGTGGAGCACGACCATGCCGATGTCGGCGAGGATGCCGAGGGCCGTCTCGTAGATGCGCTGCTTCTGCTCTTCGGCGAGGAAGCTGACGCGGCCGGCGCCGATCTCCTTGCTGCTCTCTGACATGACCACTCCTGGACGGCGTTGCGGGCGAGGCGGCCCCACATCGCGCGGCCGCCTCGCCGAACACTACACCGTCTGCGGGCCTACTTCACGCCGAGTTCACGTTCCGCAGCCTCGATTATCGAACGAAGTTCTGCCGCCACGCCGTCGGGCAGCGGCTCCGGCTGGTGCATCTCGAGGATGCGCCGGGCCTCGGCGAGCGAGCGATCGTACATCGTCGTCTCGCCGGCGGCGGCCCACTCCTCGCGGACCCGCCGGTCGATGAGCTTCGAGTTCGACTGTCCGCGCATGCCCTTGTAGGTGTCATCGTGCGAGAGGAAGTCCTTGAACGGACCGATCTCGTTGATCACGTCGACGGAGAGCGTTGCGTCGGTCACCGAAATACCCGGTACGCAGAACTTGACCATGCGCGCGAACTCCGCGTCCATGACCAGCTGCGCGTAATCGATGGTGACGCCCGATTCCAGCATCCCCAGCCCGTAGATCAGGTTGGCCCCTGCCAACGCCGGCAGCAGGCTGGTGATCGTCTTCTCGTGACCGGATTGGGCGTCCGCCACTTTGGAATCGCCCTACGCACCAGCCACCCAGCTGGGCAGCAGGTAGAAACGCGCGAGGCAGGCGACGCCGGCGCCGATCATGCCGCACTCGGGGCTGCCCACCGAAGCGCTGGCGAAGCGGAGATCCATAGCAGTGGTCGACGAACCGTAGATGACCGGCGCGCCGCGCTGCGCGAGCTGCGCCAGCGTGATGCCGCTGAGCACCTCTGCGTTGTGGGTGACGAGCGTGCCGGCGAGCGACACGGGCGAGGAGCCGCCGGCCATCGCCATGGAGAGCACGTTCACCGGGATGCCGGCGCGGGCGCCGGTGATGATGATCTCACAGGCGTCCTTGACCAGCTTGAGAGGGCTCACCGGGCAGGTCAGGAACGAGAGGATGGGGCGGCGGCGCAGCGCTTCCGCCCCGCCCGCGATCGCCGCCGCCATGTCGATCATCTTGCGCGCGCAGAAGCCCGAGAGCGGGCCGATGGTGGCGTGCTTGGTGGTGTTGCTGAAGATCGCCTCGGCGTTGTGCAGCGCCGCCGTGTCCGGCGGCACGTCGTGGGCGCCCAGTGGCCGCTCAACAACGTCGATCTCCGGCAGGGCGTCGATGATCCTGGTGCAGTCGGCGACGTCCTGCTTACGGCTCTCGTGCAGCTCGCCGGTATAAGGATCGACGACCTGGATGCCCTCGCCGAAGTTGGTGAACCCGACCCGGCCGTCCTCGAGCACGACGTCCCTGGCCGGGTCGCGGCCGCACATGACGACCGTGGATGGCGCCGAGCGGACCGCGTCCTCCACGAGGTGCGCCGGCAGGCGCACCACGTTCGTCTCGCGGTCGACCTCGGCGCCCGCCGCCGCGAAGATCTCCCGGGCCTCGTCGTCTTCGACGAAGACGCCCGTGCGCGACAGCACTTCGAGCGTCGCGCCGTGGATCTCGCGCAGCTCGTCGTCGGTGAACACCTCGAGCTTGAAGCCGCCGCTCTTGCGCGCTCCCGCGCGCGGGTTCCTGATCATGTCAGCCTCCCGCCGTGCGTTCCTTGAACTTCTGGACGCTGTTGATCGGCACGTCCAGCACGCGGGCGATGTTGAACTTCGCCTCGATCTGGTTGGCCTGCCACGGCTGGCTGATCGCGTAGCTGTGGACGCGGCCGAAGCCGAACTCGTTGCGGACGTCGGTCATGGCGACCGGGTCCGAGAGGTCGAACGGCGTGACGCCGAGCTTGCCGGCGACGTACTGCTTGGCTTCCTTGAGGCGCATGCCTCGAGTCATCTGCATACGGGCAACCAGGTCTCCGCCTGCCCGAATCCCGCCGATGCTCGCGGCTTGCGCATGGGCGTTGTGCATCCCATGGGGATCGCCCGAGCCCACCTACAACCCGTCCACGTGCAGCAGCTCGACGAATGACTTGGCCGCCCGGCAGACCGCGTCGGAGGGCAGGTGGACGAACATCGGCACGCCGCCGACGCCCATGCCGGCGTTGGGGTGCACGGGGATCTCGGCGACCTCCATG
>Ga0302299_10002210_pt1 | contig 11847 bp, 12 predicted proteins | sample III_Fen_N3_4_FD_198795 | JGI IMG/M metagenome (GOLD analysis project Ga0302299, IMG submission 198795) | Peat permafrost microbial communities from Stordalen Mire near Abisko, Sweden - III_Fen_N3_4 | ecosystem: Environmental > Terrestrial > Soil > Wetlands > Permafrost | place: Sweden: Abisko...
GTATCCGCTGGCGGCGTCCGCCCCGTCCTCCGCAAAGACGTTCACGAGGATCGAGATCGTGTGCTTCAGGTGGTCGAACACGACCAGCACGTCGCTGAGCATAAGCGCCATGTCCGGCAGGCCGAGCACGTCGGGGTTTGGCGCGCCGAGCGGCTCGACGGTGCGCACCAGGTCGTAGGCGAAGAACCCGACCGCGCCGCCCGCGAACGGCGGCAGATCCGGCAGCGGCGCCTGCGTCCAGCGCCCGACGGCCTCCGCGGCGAGCGCGTACGGGTCGCCCGGGTCGCCCAGTGACCAGCGCAGCACCGAGCGCGGGCGGATCCCGATGAAGCTGTAGCGGCCGACCCGCTGGCCCTGCTCCGCTGACTCCAGCAGGAACGCCGGGTCGTCCGGCGCGCTGGCGCGCAGCTTCAGGAACGCGGAGACGGGGGTCTCGCAGTCGTCGATGAAGACGTGGCGCAACGGGACGAGCGTGTGCTCACGCGCCAGCGCCTGGACCTCCGCCAGCGATGGCTCGATCGTGAGGTCGCGCGGGTCGCCCATCAGCGACGGCGCTCCGTGAGCACCTGCTCGGCGTCGGCGAGGCCGCGGCCGCGGCTGTGCAGCAGCACGGTGAGGTGGTAGAGGACGTCGGCCGCCTCGCTGTCGACGCGCTCGTCGGTCTCCTCGCGCGCGGCGCGGGCGACCTCTTCGGCCTCCTCCTGGACCTTCTCGCCGATCAGCGGCGGATCATCCAGCAGCGTGACGGTGTACGAGCCCTCGGGCCGCTCGGCCGCGCGGGCGCGCAGGGTGCGCTCGAGCGCCGGCAGCGCCTCGTGCGGCGCCGGAGGCTCCAGGTCGCCGGTGAAGAAGCAGGTGCGCTCGCCCGTGTGGCAGGCGGGGCCGGCAGGCTCCACCAGCGCGAGCAGCGCATCGCCGTCGCAGTCGACGCGCAGCGCGCGGACGCGTTGGACGTTCCCGCTCGTGGCGCCCTTGTGCCACAGCGCGTCACGCGAGCGCGACCACAGGTGCAGCTCACCGGTCGCGCGCGTGCGCTCGAGCGCCTCGGCGTTCGCGTAGGCCAGCGTGAGCACCTCACCCGTCGTCCAGTCCTGGATCACGACGGGCACGAGGCCCCGCTCGTCGAAGGCGATCTCCATGCCGCTGATTGAAGCAGCGCGTCCAGCGGTGGCGTGGGACGGGGCTTCTCAGGCGGCGACGGCGACGCCTGCGTCGGCGGTGGGCCGTTCGGCGTTCGCGCGCTCGCCGAACGACGGGTCGGCCACGCGCAGGTACCAGCCGAACGCGCGGTCCACGAGCGCCTGCCGGCCGATGACGCGCAGCACGAGCGTGAGCGCCCGCGGGGGCAACGCCGGGATCAGCCGCTGGACGTGCAGCGCGAACCCGAAGCTGCGTGCGTGGCCCGCGCTGAACGCGGCGTACTCGCGCAGGGCGGTGTCCGCGGACCGCTCACCGGCGAGCACGGAGCGGATGCCACGGCCCGCCGCGACCCCGAAGTAGAAGGCGGTGCGGATGCCCTCCGCCGAGAGCGGAATGCAGTGCCCGGCGCTGTCGCCGACGAACCAGACACCATCCTCGCCGGCGGGCCGCAGCCGATGCGGCACCCAGTTGCCCTGATAGCCGGCCGGTTCGCGATCGAGCCGGCCGGTGAGATCGACGACCTGCTGCTTCACGTGCTGCTCGGGGTCGTACGAGGCGACGCCGATGCGTACCTCCCCGTCCGCCGGCACGCGCCAGCCGTAGCCCCGGCGGGCGAGCGAGCGATCGACCCAGACGTCGAGTGCGTCACCGCTCCCGTCGTGCCCCGGATGGACCTCGAGCGCACGCGTGAGCGGGCCTGCGGGCGGCTGGTAGTGCGGGTCGGACAGCACCCGGCGCCAGCCGAGCGCGTCGACCACGATCGGGGCGCGCAGGTCACCGCGATCGGTGTGCACGACGATGTCGCCGTCGGCGTCGCGCGCGCCGCGGCCTTCGACCTTGGCGGTCTCGAACCGCGCCTCGCCGCACTGCGACCACAGCTGGTCGCAGAGCGCGCGATAGTCGAACGCCGACCAGGACCATGGCAGGCGGTACTTCACGCTCCCGTGCGGCGTCGTGAAGGTCATGTGCGGCAGGTCGTGGAGGATCGAGTCCTGCACGCCCATCGCATGCAGCCACGGCGTGGGGCATGCGCACGCCGACGTCTGGCGCTCGCCGATCTCGTAGCGGTCGACGACGACCACCCGGGCGCCCGTGGCGGAAAGCTCTCGGGCGACGGCGAGGCCCGCGAACGAGGCGCCGCAGACCAGGACGTCGGCGCGCGTGCCGTCCAGCGACGTGCGCTCCGCGCCGCGACTGGTCGCGCGGACGGTCACGGCGCGAGCGCCGTGACCACGGCGCGGGCGGTCTCCCACGGGCGCAGGCCCGCCTGACGCGTGAGGACGTCGTAGCCCTGACGCTCGACGCGATCGAGCACGCGGGTGTAGACGGTCGCCGCGACGCGCACCCCGGGCCGCATCCGCCCCGGGAGGATCTGGGCGAGCGCATCGGAGTCACGGAACAGCTCGCGCGCGCGGCCGACCTGGACCGCCACGTGCTCGCGCAGCCTGTGGGTCGCCGCGCGCCGCGCGAGGTCGTCCTCGTGCAGCCCCGGCAGGTACACCCGACCCATGCTCCAGTCCTCGCGGACATCGCGGATCAGGTTCGTGAGCTGGAAGGCGACGCCGAGCCGGGCGAGCAGCGACGCCGAGCCCTCGGGCGCATCGAGCAGCGGCGCGACGAGCGGCCCGACGGTCGCCGTGCCGTCCATGTAGCGGTCGAGCTGCTCCTGTGTCCGCATCCGCACCGGGTCGTCGCAGTCGGCGCGCATCGAGTCCATGTAGGCGCCGAGCAGGTGCAGCGGCATGCCGTGACGCGGCCCGGCGTCGACGAGCGCGGCGATCACCGGGTGATTGGAATATCCCGCGGCCAGCCCCGCGTCGAGCTCGGCCTGCCAGCGGTCGAGCGCCGCTCGCCGCTCGCCGTTGCGGGTCGTGTCGTCCGCGATGTCGTCAGCGCCGCGGACGAAGCCGTAGAGCGCGTGAAATGCCGGCCGGCGCTCGGCCGGCAGGCACCGCACGGCCCAGTAGTACGTCGGGTCGCGGCGCCGCTGCATGCGCGCGCACGCCTTGTACGCCTCCCCGACCGTCTCCTCTGCTGCCGTTTCCACGAACCACGTACCGTAGTCGTCAGGCCTGTGGACCACCACCCCGAACTGCTCGATCGCCAGCTCGTCGTCGTCACGGGCAAGGGCGGCGTCGGCAAGACGACCGTCGCCGCGTCGATCGCGCTGCTGGCCGCCCGTGCCGGCCGCCGCACGATCGTCTGCGAGGTCGCGGGGCAGCGCCGCATTCCCGGGCTGCTCGGTCACCCGACGGCGGGACCTCCCGGAACGGAGGAGCCCGTCGCACCGGAGCTCTGGGCCACGACGATCGACCCCGAGGGTGCGCTCGCGGAGTGGGCCGGCCGCGTCGTGCGCCCCCGCGCGCTGCTGGAACTCGCCCTGCGCTCGCGCGCGTTCTCGAGCTTCGTGGACGCCGCCCCGGGGGCGCGCGAGCTCGTCACGATCACCAAGGCGTGGGAGCTCGGGCACGACCCGCGCTGGCTCCCGGGCCGCACGGGGTATGACCTCGTCGTGCTCGACGCTCCGGCATCGGGGCATGGGCTCGCGCTGCTGCGCACGCCCCGAACCTTTGCCGAGATCGCGCGCGTCGGCCCGATCGCCTCACAGGCGCGGCTCGTCGCCGAGACGCTGCAGGATCGCTTCCGGACGGCGATCGTGATCGTCACGACAGCCGAGGAGACCCCGGTGAACGAGACGCTCGAGCTGGAGCAGCGGGTCGAGGACCTGCTCGGTCACGGCGCCTGTGCCATCGTCGCGAACGGGCTGATGCGCAACGCGCTGACCCGCGACGACATGGACGCGGTCGACGCGCAGCTCGGGCCACCGGTTGCGACCGCGCTGCGCAGCCGTCATCAGCGCGCCGAGCTGCAGGCCGCGCAGCTGCGGCGCCTGCGGCGCCACGCCGTCGCCCCGGTGGTCACGACCCCGTACCTGCCGGGGCACGCGATCGGCCCGGACGAGGTCGAGTCGCTGTCGACGACGCTCAGGCGCCGGCTGCGCTGAGGGCGCGCCCGGGTCCGCCGGCCGCGAGCTCGTCGCCGATCCGCACGACCGCGTCACAGAACGCATCGACGTGCTCGGGCGCCGTTCGGGCGTTGATGAAGCACGGCCGGATCGCAAACGCCCCGCCCACGACCGTGGAGCTCGGGAAGAACGGCGTCTCGTTCGTGAGCCTGCGCAGCAGCGCCGCGTTGTGGGCGTCGCGATCGCCGGCACCGCCGCGGTGACGCAGACAGCAGATCGAGAGCTCCGGCTCGAGCAGAAGCTCGAGCCGGTCGTCGGCACGGACGCGCGCGGCGAGCCGCGCCGCAAGATCGTTGTCGTCACAGACGAGCTGGCGCACGCCGTCTCGGCCGAGCTCGCGGAGGGTGCTCCAGACGACGACGCCGCGGGACGGCGCCGAGAGTTCGACGGCGAAGTCCTGGTACGGGACGCCCATCGCTTCGAGCGAGCTGCGGGCGTCCGCGGCATCGCCGAACGCGCCCTCCAGGTACGCCGCGGGCTCCTGGGTGAACGCGCGGTGCAGGATCGAGCGATCGCGCACGAACGTCGCGCCGATCCCGACCGGCGCGCGCAGCCACTTGTGGGGATCGACGATCGCCGAGTCCGCGAGCTCGAGCCCGTCGAAGCGTTCGGCGATCCGCTCGTCGAGGATGCCGAGCAGCCCGTAGGCCCCATCCACGTGGAACCAGGCGCCGTGCTCTCGCGCCAGCTCGCCCGCCGCCCGCAACGGGTCGATCGCGCCCGTGTTCGTCGTGCCGGCCGTGGCGACGACGGCGACGGGCAGCACGCCGTCCGCCACGTCCCGCTCGAGGGCCTGGGCGAGCGCTCCCGGGTCCATGCGGGCCCGCGCATCGGTCGCGATGGCGCGCACGCTGCGGCGCCCGAGTCCGAGGACACCCGCCGAGCGCTGGATCGTGTGGTGCGCCTCGGCCGACGCGTAGATCGCCAGCCGGCGGCCATCGAGCCCGTCGGCAGCGGGATCCAGGCCCGCCCGCTCGAGCGCCCACTGGCGCGCCGCGCCGAGCGCGACGAGGTTCGCGACCGAGCCGCCGCTCGAGTAGACGCCCTTCATCGTCTCGGGGAGCCCGCAAAGCCCGGCCAGCCAGTCGAGCGAGACCTCCTCCAAGAGGTTGAAGGCGGTCAACGTGTACCGCTGCGGCGCGGCGACCGTGGCGGCGAGCGTCGCGACCGTCGGGACGGTCGTCGGCCCCGTGGTGATCCAGCCCCAGAACGCCGGGTCGCTCATGCGGGCCCCGTTCGGGATGACGAGCTCGGTCAGCTCCGCGACCACGCCCTCGGCGCCCGCGCCCGCAGCGGGCAGCGGCCGGTCGAGCGCCGCCGACCAGATCTCCCGGCGCTCGAGCGCGTCGCCGCCCTCGGCGAGGAAGGCGTCGAGCGCCTCCGCGACCCGCGCACTGTGAGCCGTCAGCGCGCCTGTCTCGGCCTTGAGTGCCATGCGCTCGAGCCTACCCGCGGCCGCTTCAGTCGATGCCGAGGCGGTCGAGCAGGCGCTCGTCGCCACGCCACCCGCGGCGCACGCGGACCGACAGATCGAGGTGCACCTGCGTGCCGAGCTCCCGCTGGAGCTCGCGGCGCGCGGCGGTGCCGATCGCGCGGATCATCTGCCCCCCGCTGCCGATCAGGATGCCCTTCTGCGACTCCGTCTCGACCCAGACGCGGGCCTTCACGATCGTGAGGTCGGCGCGCGGCGTCTCGACGTCCTCGACCTGGACCTCGACCGAATGCGGCACCTCCTGGAACGTGCGCCGCAGCACCTGCTCGCGGACGAGCTCGGCCATCACGACCCACTGCGGCTGATCCGAGCTGTCCTCGACCGGGAAGAGGAACGGCCCTTCGGGAACGAGCGTCCCCAGGTGCTCGACGAGCGGGGCGATCCCTTCCCCCGTGCGGGCGGAGATCGGGAAGATGTGGTCGCCGACGCCGAGCGACTCCGCCTCGAGCAGCGCGTTCACGACCGCCGGCTGCCGCAGCCGGTCCACCTTGTTGACCGCGACCACGATCGGCACCGGCGAGCGCGAGAGCAGCCCGGCGATGAAGCGGTCGCCCGCGCCGGCGCCCTGCTCGGCGTTCAGCACGAGCAGCGCTGCGTCGCTCTGCGAGAGCTCGGACTCGACCCGTGACTGCATCCGGCGGGTCAGCTCGTCGCGCGGGCGCTGCACGCCGGGCAGGTCCACGAGCACGAGCTGGGTCTCCTCGACCGTGGACACGCCGCGGATCGCGCGGCGCGTCGTCTGCGGCTTGTCCGAGACGATTGCGACCTTGCGCCCGACGATCGCATTGACGAGCGTGGACTTGCCGACATTCGGGCGCCCGGCGAGCGCGATGAAGCCGCTCCGTGTGCTCACCAGCTCAGGATCTCAGCCTGGAGGGCGAGCATCTCGCCGTCGTCCGTCTCGTGATCCATGCCGACCAGGTGCAGCGTGCCATGGACGATCGCCTCACGCAGATCGGTCGTGTGCTCGGGGCAGATGACGACGTCACCCAGCTCACGCAGGCCGGGCGGCAGGCCGGGCTCGCCGGCGCCGTCGATCGGGAAGGACAGGACATCCGTCGGCTCGGGCTTGTCGCGGTGCTCGGCGTTCAGCTCCGCGATCCGCCCGGCGTCCACGAATTCGACCGCGATGTGCCCGTCCTCCACGGCCGCGGAGGCGAGCGCGAGCGCGACCAGCCGCTGAACCTCGGCGGACGGAGGCGCTGCGGGGACGGCCTCCGCCCCGATGACCTCGACGTCGAGCATGGCTACGACTCTAGGCGCGGCGGCGGCCCGGCTCAGCGGGCCGGAGCTCCGGCGCTGCACGCTCCGCGTGCTCGCCGTAGGCCTCGACGATGCGCTGGACGAGGCGGTGGCGCACCACGTCCTCCCCACCGAACCGCACGAAGTCGACGCCGTCGACCGATTCCAGGATCTCGCTGACGACGACCAGGCCGGACTGCTGCTCGCGCGGGAGATCGATCTGGGTGATGTCCCCGGTGATGACCATCTTGGAGCCGAACCCGAGCCGCGTGAGGAACATCTTCATCTGCTCGGGGCTCGTGTTCTGCGCCTCGTCGAGGATGATGAACGAGTCGTTGAGCGTGCGGCCGCGCATGAACGCCAGCGGCGCCACCTCGATGACGCCACGCTCGAGGTACCCGGACACCTTCTCCGGGTCGATCATGTCGTTCAGCGCGTCGAACAGCGGGCGCAGGTACGGGTCGATCTTCGCCATCAGGTCGCCGGGCAGAAAGCCCAGGCGTTCCCCGGCCTCGACGGCCGGGCGCGTGAGAATGATCCGGTTGACCTCGCGGCGCGCGAGCGCGGCGGCGGCCATCGCGACGGCGAGGAAGGTCTTGCCCGTGCCGGCCGGTCCGATGCCGAACGTGACCGTGTTGCGGCGCACCGAGTCGACGTAGTGCTTCTGATTGACGGTCTTCGGCGCGACCTTGCGGGCGCGGTGGCGCCAGACGACGTCCTCGAGGATCTCTGCGGGCGACGTGTGGCGGTCGAGTGCGCCCGTGACGGCGGCGATCGTGCCGTCGCCGATCTCGTGGCCCTGCTCGACGAGGTCGGTCAACTCGCGGACGACGAGCGCGGCGGCGGCGACCGCCTCGGCATCGCCGTCGAGCGTGACGACGTTGCCGCGCAGCACGAGAGTGCACTCGACGTGGTCCTCGAGCTGGCGCAGGACGCTGTCCGCGGTCCCCGCGAGCGCGGCGGCCGTGTCGTTCGAAAGCTCGATCGTGCGGCGCATCAGCTCCTCAGCGCCTCCTGGACGAGTGCGGAGACCCGCTTTCCGTCAGCGCGCCCAGCGACCTGGGCCATGGCGGGCTTCATCACGCTGCCCATGTCCTTCGGCGAGCTCGCGCCGGTCTCGGCGACGGCGGCGGCGACGATCGCGCGCAGTTCGTCGTCGGAGAGCTCGGCCGGGAGATAGGCGTCGATCACGACGGCCTCGGCCTCCTCGGCCTCGGCGAGCTCCGGCCGGTCGCCGTCGCGGAAAGCCTTCGCCGCCTCGAGGCGGCGCTTGCGCTCACGGCGCAGGACGGCGAGCTCATCGCCCGCGCCCTCCTTCGCGTCCTTCTGGAGCTCGGAGAGCACCAGGCGCAGCGTTCCCACGCGATCCTTCTCGCCGGCCTTCATGGCCGTGGTGAGATCCGTTTTGACCGTATCGGTCACCGACATGCACGAACCATGATAGGCGGGCGCGCGGCGGCTTCCGGCGGCGGGACCTCCTAGGCCCCTGCGTTCGAGGCGACGTACGCGGCGACGGCCTTGATCTCGGCGGGGCTGAGCTGCCCGGCGAACGCAGGCATGGCGCCTCCGCCCTTGTTGACCTGGGCCGAGACCCTGGACTCCGAGGGCTTGAGGGTGTCCAGGTTCGGACCGATCTGACCCGACGCGCCGGCCGCGGAGAGCGTATGACAGCTGGAGCAGTTGGCCGTGAAGATCGCCTTGCCGTCCGCCGACGCCTGCTGCGTCGTGGTGGTGGTCGGCGCCGTCGTGGTCGTCGTCGGAGCCGTCGTGGTGGTGACGGCCGGGGTCGTCGAGAGCGACTGCGTCGCCTGGCCGGCCGCATCCTTGATCTGGGCCGGTGTCGGTCCCGTGGCGTTGTTGCTGCCGCACGCAGCGAGCACGAGACCGGTGGCCACGATGGCGGAGACGGCGAGAAGGGAACGGATCGGAGCGGTGGTCATCGGGTCCTCGGGTTCGACGGTCGGCGACGCAGTCCTGCGGCGGCAGACCCTATCTGGATCCCGCCCGGGGAAACTCCCCAGCGCCGTTGCCGGCGGCCTGCTCCGCGGCCGTCCGCTCCGAGGCCCCCAGCGGCGGCGGGTGCCCGAGCTGGCCGAGCTCGGACGCGTCGCGCCCGAACACGAGCTGGACGTTCCAGTCGATCAGCAGGCGGGCCTTGCGCTTGAGGCCGGGCATCAGCGCCAGGTGGTAGGTGCGGGCGATGAACCAGGCGGGCAGCCCGCGCCAGCGAATCCCCATCGTGCTCGCGACGGCGTCGCTCTTTCCCATGTCGACGAAGACGCCACGCGTCTTGTACTTGAACTCCCGCACCTGACCGGACCCGAGCGACGCGGCGACGTTGCGGGCGACGAGCCGCCCCTGGCGGATCGCGTGCTGGGCCGTCGGCGGGGAGACGTTTCCGGGGCGCGCCGGGTCGTCCACCGCCGCCGCGTCGCCGATCGCCCAGACGTTCTCCCGGCCGGCGCAGCGCAGCGTGCGGTCGACGGCGAGCCGCCCGCCCTCGGCGAGCTCGAGGCCCAGGTCTGCCACGACGGGGGTCGGGCGCACGCCGGCGGTCCACACGACCGTGTGGGTCGGGACCGTCTCACCGTCGGACAGCCGGGCGCTGACGGCCGTGACCTCGTCCAGCGTCGTCCCGGTGCGGATCTCGATGCCGCGGCGGCGCAGCTCGCCGGTCGCAAAGCTCGCGAGCGACGGCGAGATCTCGGGCATCACGCGGTCGCGCGCCTCGACGAGGATCCAGCGCATGCCCTCGGTCCGGCAGCGCGGGTAGAGCTCGATCACGTCGGCGGCGAAGTCCTGCAGCTCGGCGAGACCCTCGAGCCCCGCGTAGCCCGCCCCGACGAAGACGTAGGTGAGCCAGGCCCGCCGCTGCGCGGGATCTTCCATCGTCTCGGCGATCTCGAGCGTGCGCAGCACCCCGTTGCGCAGTGCGATCGCCTCGGAGAGCGTGCGAAACCCGATCCCGTGCTCTGCGAGACCGGGGATCGGCAGGAGCCGCGACACGGAGCCCAGCGCGATCACGAGCTGGTCGTAGGAGAGCTCCTCGACCACTCCGCCCGACTGCTCGATCCGCAGGACGTTGCCGTCGGGATCAGCGCCGATCACCTTGCCGATCCGCAGCTCGGTGCGGCGCAGCTCCTCACGCAGCGGCACGACGACGTGCCGCGGCTCGAGCGTGCCGGCGGCCGCCCCGGGCAGCAGCGGCGTGTAGAGCATGAAGTTGTCCTCGCTGACGAGCGTCACACGGGCGCTCTGTGCAGGCAGCACCCGCTCGAGCGTGCGCGCGGCGTAGAACCCGCCGAACCCTCCGCCCGCGATGACGACGTTCCAGGCCACGCCCGGCGCTACGCGGCGACCGCGGACTCGCGCGGCGCGAGCACCCGCTGCAGGAACGCGACCTGATCCTCGATCGCACGCTCGAACGCCTCGCCGACATAGATGTCGAAGTGCCCGATCGGGTACCGGACGATCTCGCCGCGTGGCGCGTTCTGCGCCATCTGGACGGCGGGCTCGGGCGGCGTCGTCGCATCGCCGTCGCAGACGCAGACGAGCAGCGGGCACGCGACGCGTGCCGCGTCCTTGACCGGCCGCCAAAGGCCGATGCGCAGCATCACGCGCGCCGCGACCTCGTTGCGCCAGCGCGACCCCTCGCCGACGATCGCGGTGAAGCCGGGCTCGGCCTCGGGCGCGGTCATGACCGCGTAGGTCCCGGGCGCACCGGCGGCGGGAAGCGTCACCGGCGGCCGGCCGAGCGCCGCAGCGGCCGTGTCGCGCAGCGCGTCGAACGTCATGCGGGCCGACGTCAGCGGCGGCGTGATCCGCAGCTGCGCGAGACCGTCCGCGAACGGGGCCTGGGCGATCACCGCGGCGATCTGTGCGTCACCCGACGCGACCGTCACGACGTGGCCGCCGCTGAACGAGGAGCCGAACAGGACGAGGCGCGAGGCGTCGACCCAGGGGACGCGGGCGGCAGCGCGGATCGCGGCGCGGTAGTCCTCCTGCTGAGCCTTGATGTCGATGATCTGGCGCGGCTCGCCGTCGCTGTCCCCGAAACCGCGGTAGTCGAACAGCAGCACCCCGAGCCCGGCGTCCGCGAAGCGCTCGGCGTACGGCTCGAGGCCATCTCGCCTGGTGCAGCTGAAGCCGTGCGCCATGACCACGCAGGGAACGGACCCGTCGTCCGCCGCGGCGGGGCGGTAGAGCCAGGCGGCGATCGTCGTGCCGGCGGAGTCGATGGTGAGGTCCTCGCGGATGTCGGGCATCCGCGAAACGTACTCCTCCGGCTCAGCGGCGCAGCAGCAGAGCGGCCCACTCGCCGCCGTGGCGACGGGCGGCTTCGCGCAGGCCCATCGACGCGGCGAACGCCGCGGCCACCTCGTCGGCCTCGTGGGCGAGCAGGCCGCTGGCGATCAGCGCATCCGGGACGGCCCCTCCCTCGAATCCGGTCTGCGCGACGCGCAGCAGCAGCGGCCGCAGCAGGTTTGCGAGGACCGTGGACGCGCCCGGCGCCGGGCCGTCGAACAGCAGGTCGAACCTCCGGGCCTCGACGCTCACGCCGTTCGCAAGCGCGTTGTCCTGCGTCGCGGTGACGCTCTCCACTTCGTGGTCGAGGCCGAGGACCGGCGACCAGCCGAGCCGGGCGGCCGCGATCGCCAGCACTCCGGAGCCGCAGCCGACGTCGACGCACGGCCCGCCGGGCTCGAGCTCCAGCAGCAGCTCCAGGCACAGGCGCGTCGTGTGATGGGCGCCCGTGCCGAACGCCTGGCCCGGGTCGATGACGAGCTCCTCGACGGCGGGGCCGGAATCGGTCAGCGCAGGCTCCCACGGCGGGCGCACGCGCAGCCCCGTCCCGCCGCGCGAGCCGGCGGGCACGTCGACCGGCTTGTGGAAGCCCTTCCAGCGCTCGTGCCAGTCGTCCGCGATCTCCTCGGTCACGACCTCGACG
>Ga0302299_10002211_pt1 | contig 11843 bp, 6 predicted proteins | sample III_Fen_N3_4_FD_198795 | JGI IMG/M metagenome (GOLD analysis project Ga0302299, IMG submission 198795) | Peat permafrost microbial communities from Stordalen Mire near Abisko, Sweden - III_Fen_N3_4 | ecosystem: Environmental > Terrestrial > Soil > Wetlands > Permafrost | place: Sweden: Abisko...
CCAGGAAGCCGGCGGGCTGGTGGGGATCCTCGAGGGCAACCATGAGGCGCAGGTGCTCGGCGGTCTGGGGGGCGAGCCCGACATCTTCAAGGCCCTGATGGCGTTCGGCGGGGCCGCCACGCTGCTGTCGGCCGGCCTCCGTCCCGACGAATGGGAGGGAAGGCCCTCCGCGGAGATCGCGGCGCGCGTGGAGGACCTGGCCCCGGACCTCGTGCCCACCCTCTGGTCCTTTGCGCCCTACGCCCGCTGGGGGGATGTCCTCTTCGTGCACGGCGGCCCCGTGCCACACCAGGCGCTGGACCACTTCGAGCGCAGCGCCGACCGCCTCTGGATCCGCGTCGGGTTCTTCGCCTCGGAGGAGCCGTTCCCGGAGGCAGAGGCCTGGGCGGCCTACCGCGGCGCAGGCATCGGCCGGGTCGTGTTCGGGCACACGCCCGTGGAGCGGCCCACCCTGAGCCACGGCGGCCGCGCCCTCAACCTCGACACGTGGAAGGGCCAGCAGGTCACCCTGGCCAGGCTGGACCCGGGCGCTGCGCTGGCCGACGCCCGGTTCATCGCGGAGCCGGTTGACCCGCGCCTGGCGGCCGACACGCCGATCTCCGCCGAGGAGATCCGTGCCCTGGACGCGGGACTGCCAGCGGTCGTGGACGCATGGGTGCCCGCTCACGCGCCGCTGCACGCCGGCGAAGGCATGCGCTAGGGGCTACGCGAGGATCCGCCCTGGTCAGCCCGCGACGCTGAGCTTCTTGAACTCCTCGACCTGGCCCTTGATCGCGCGCTCGGTGGGGAGCCGCTCGACCGACGAGGCGCCGAAGAAGCCGTGGATGCCGGGCATGCGCAGCAATGCCTGGCCCACCTGCGCCGGCTCGTCGAACGGGCCGCCGTGGCAGAGCACGATGATGTCCTTGCGGGCCGACTTGCCGGCCTCGGCCATGCCCATGACCTTGTCGATGGCCTGGTCCAGCGTGAACGCCACACCGGCCCCGATGGAGCCCGCGGTGGTGAGGCCCACGTGGCAGACGAGCTGGTCGGCACCCGCCTCGACCATGGCCCTGGCCTGGTCCGGGTCGAACACGTAGGGCGAGCAGAACATGTCGGCCTTGCCGGCCTCGGCAATGGCCTCGATCTCCTTGTCGTAGCCCATGCCGGTGGCTTCGATGTTCTTGCGGAAGTCGCCATCGATGAGCCCGACCGTCGGGAAGTTCTGGACGCCGTCGAAGCCCATCTCCTTCAGCTGGCGGACGAAGACCTTCATGATCCGGAACGGGTCCGTGCCGTTGATGCCGGCCAGGACGGCCATGTGCTTGACGACGGGCAGGACCTCGGCCGCCATCTCCACGACGATGCCGTTGGCGTCGCCGTAGGCCATCAGGCCCGCGAGCGAGCCGCGGCCGGCCATGCGGTAGCGCCCCGAGTTGTAGATGATCGCCATGTCGGCGCCGCCGGCCTCGGCCATCTTGGCCGAGATGCCGGTGCCGGCGCCGGCGCCGACGATCGGGATGCCCGCCGCGATGTTGGCGCGGAGGCGGGCCTCGAGCTCCTTGCGCGGGATGAACGGCATGGGTTGTCTCTCCTGGTTCTCGGGACGCGCTTCGAGGGGTTGGGGGCCGGCCCGCGGGTCGCGGGGCGGCCGGGTGATCAGCGGGCGGCGAGCATCGCCGTCAGGCGATCGGTCATCGCGTCGGCGAACGCCGGGTCGTTGACGTTGAGGTCGAGCTCGACGAGCTCGACCTTCGCCGGATCGACCGTGGCGCGGACGGCATCGAACAGGGCGGCGTCGGCCTCGGGGGACCAGAACGGTCCGCCCTCGGCGTCGATCATCGAGACGCCCCGCAGCGGCAGGAACAGGGCGGTGGGCCCGGTCGCCGCGTTGAGCTTGGTCGCGAGGATCCGGCCGAGCTCCGCGTTCTCCTCCGGGGTCGTCCGCATCAGGGTGACCTGCGGATTGTGCCTGTAGAGGTTGCGGTCCTTGAACTGCGGCGGGACGGTGTCGATCCCCCCGAAGTTGCACATGTCGAGCGCGCCCACCGAGACGACCTGGGGGATGCCGGCCCTGCCCGCGGCATCGAGCCGGTCCGGCCCGGCGGAGAGGACGCCCCCGATGAGCTCGTCGGCCCACTCGGTCGTGGTGACGTCGGCGACGCCGGTGATGAAGCCGTCGTTGATGAGGGCCTCCATCGCGCGGCCGCCGCTGCCGACGGCGTGGAAGACGAGGACCTCGTAGCCGGCGCCCTCGAGCGTCTCGCGCACCCGGGTCACGCACGGCGTGGTCACGCCGAACATCGTGGCACCGAGGAGCGGGTGGTCCTCCGCGGCCGGGATCTCCTGCTCGACCATCCCGCACACGGCGCCCGCGGCGTTGGCGAGGATCCGCCGCGACAGCCGGTTGAGCCCGGCCACGTCGACGACGGAGTACATCATCGTGATGTCCTTCACGTCGACGTAGGCGGATACATCGCCCGAGGCCATGGTGGAGACCATGACCTTGGGCATCCCGACGGGCAGGGCCTTCATGGCCGCCGTGGCGATCGCGGTCCCGCCCGAGCCACCCAGGCTGATGACGCCGTCGAAGCGGCCCTCGGCGAGCAGCTCGAGGGCGACCGCCCGGGCGCCGGCGCACATCGCGGCGAGGGCCGTGGCGCGGTCGTGGGCCTCGCGGAGGGCCTCGATCGTGGTGCCGCCCGCCGCCGCCACGCGCGCGGCGCTGATGTCCGGCGTGAGCTTCGGCTCGTCGACGCCGGCGTCGAGCAGGATGGTGGCGTGCCCGCGGGCGGTGATGAGGTCGCGGATGTACGCGAACTCGACCGCCTTGGTGTCCAGCGTCCCGATGATGAGGACGGTCCCCGACATGTGCTCCTCCTCGGTGGGCTCCATCGGCTCCACGGTGCCCATCATGGGCCCGGCGCGGCCGAATCTCGCAGGGCCGGACGCCCCGTAGCCTCCATCATTGGGGCATCCCGGGCGTTGGCCGACCACACCCGCCGCACCCGCAGACGCAGCCGCCAGACCGAAGATCCCGGAGGTCCCATGTCCTCGCCCGTCGACCCTGTCGCCACCCCCGCCCCCCTCCCCTCGACGATGGAGGCCCTGGTGGTCCTCGAGCCGGACCGCGTCGAGATCCAGGAGGTCCCCGTGCCCGTGCCGGGCGCGGACGAGGTCCTTGCGCGCGTGCGCGCCGTCTCCATCTGCGGCACGGACGCGCACCTGATCCACGGCGACTACCCGGGCTTCTGGCCCCCGGCGTTCCCGTTCATCCCGGGCCACGAGTGGGCCGGGGAGATCGTCGCCCTCGGGCCGGGCGCCGAGCGGTTTGGCTGGGCGGTCGGCGACCGCGTCGCCGGCACCTCCCACAACGCCTGCGGCGTGTGCCAGAAGTGCGTGGAGGGGCGCTACAACCTGTGCGAGAACTACGGCAGGCCCGGGCTGCACCGCCAGTACGGCCACAACGTGCAGGGCTCGGACGCGACCTACGTCGTGCACGGGGTGAAGTGCATCTTCCGCCTCCCGGACGACATCCCGTTCGACGTCGGGGCCGTCATCGATCCCGCCTCCATCGCCCTGCACGTCGCCAACCGGGGCGGGGTCCAGCCCGGCGACACGGTCGCGATCACCGGTGCCGGCGCGATCGGCCTCCTGGCCGGCGATGCCGCGTTCGTCCGGGGCGCGGGGCGGGTCATCGTCGTGGGGCGGGGGAGCCGGCTGGCCAAGGCGGCCGCGCTGGGCTTCGAGACGGTCGACACCGCCGCCGGCGATCCGGTGGCAGCCGTGCGCGCCCTGTCGGGCGGGCTCGGCGTGGACGTGGTCCTCGAGTGCGCCGGCGTCCCCGAGACGATCTCCTGGGCCATCGACATGCTGCGTCGCGGCGGTCGCTGCGCCGTCGTGGGCATCCCGACGGTTCCGGTCGAGATGGGACTCCAGCGCCTGGTGCTCGACGAGCTGGAGCTCGTCGGCTCGCGTGCGTCCGCCGGCGAGATGCGGCGCGTGATGCCGCTCGTGGAGACGCGCCGGATGCGCGTCCGGGAGGTCATGACCCACGAGTTCCCGCTGGGCCGCTACGCGGAGGCCCTCGCGACGTTCCACGACAAGGCGAGCGGCGCCATCAAGATCATCGTCCACCCGTAGGCGCCGGCAGCGTGCCGGCCACCTGGTCCGTGCATCGCTACGCCGGCTCGAGGAGCGTGGCCCGGAGGAGGCCCTGCGTGGCGGCGTCCAGGCCGAGGCCGTCCGCGAAGTAGCGCTCGATCGTGCCGTAGGTGACGTGCATCTCGTCGAACGCGTCCTGCAGGTACACCGGCAGCACGCCGACGAGCGCCGAGAGGTCGGCGGCCCGTCCGCCCCCGGCGACGTAGCGCGCCACCAGGGGACTCATCACCGGCCGCAGGGCAGCGGTGCTCGCGAGGAAGTCGCGCAGCACGACCTTCTCGGAGACGCCCAGCAGGGTGAGCAGCGCCGCCGCCGCCCAGCCCGTCCGGTCCTTGCCCGTGGAGCAGTGGAAGATCGCCGGCAGCCGCGACCGGTCTGCGATCCCCGCGAACAGCCGGGCATAGGCCGCCCTGGCCGGCGGGTTGCGCACGAACCCGCGGTAGTTGCCGCGGAACATGGCCTCGGCCCTGCCCTCGCCGAAGGCCGCGTGCCCGGCCCCGGGCGACTCGAGGTGCGCGAAGATGCGCATCGGGCTCTCGCCCTCCGAGTCGCCGACGACATCCGCCACCACGTACTCGATGTCCACCGGGAGTCGCTCGGCCTCGGGCGCGTGCCGGCGCTCGCCGTCCGTCCGCAGGTCGTAGACCGTCCGGACCCCCATCGCCCGGAGCCGGTAGGCATCCGACGGGCTGAGCCGGCTCAGCTCCGTCGAGCGGTAGACGAGCCCCGGGCGGACACGGTCGCCGTCGCGGGTCGTGTGGCCGCCGAGATCGCGGAAGTTGGGGACCGCCGGATGCGGGACGGCCGAGGCGTGGCTGTCGTCCATCCGCGTGAGCACTCCCCTTGTCGCACGACGTCCGCGCGTCGTCTGCCCGGATCTTGACCCTGTACGGGCGATGATGCCACCGTGATCACGCGATGAACGAGCGAACGCTCCTGGTCGACGTGGCCCTGCTGCCCGCGGCCGCGTCCGTCTCGGCGGGCCGGGTGCTGATCGTGGTCGACCAGGTCCGCGCCAGCACGACGATCACGACGGCCCTCGATCTCGGCTGCGCCGAGCTGATCCTCGCCGGCGACGTCTCGACGGCACGGCGGCTCGGCCACGGCACCGGCCGGCTCCTGGCGGGCGAGCAGCAGGCCAGGAAGCCGCCCGACTTCGACTTCGACAACTCGCCCAGCGAGCTGTCGCGCGCGGACATCCGCGGTTGCGGCCTCGTGCTGTGCACCACCAACGGGACCGCGGTGGTGAGCCGCCTCCGGGGGGCCGACCACCTCCTGGTCGGCTGTCTCCGCAACGCCCGCGCGGTGGCCGAGGCGGCGGTGCGCCTGGCCGGCGCGGCGGCTGGCGACGCGGGCATCCAGGTCGTCTGCGCCGGCAGCGAAGGCGACTTCGTCCTGGACGATGCCGTGGCCGCCGGCGTCATCGTCGGCCGGATCGGCGAGTGGGCGGCCGCGACCGGCCGCGACGTCGAGCTGACGGACGCGGCCCGCGCCGCCGTCCTGGTTCGCGACGGGTTCCCGAGCCTCCTCGCGGCCATGGCGGACTCCAACGGGGGCGACACGCTGGCTCGCATCGGCCGTCCGGACGACATCGCCTTCTGCGCCGAGGAGGACGCGAGTGGCACGGTGCCGATGCTCGCTCCCGGGGAGGGCCTGCGGATCGTCCGCCTCGGCATCGCCGGCGGGGACGCCGGATCGTAGGCCGGACACCGGCGGTTCGACCTCCGTCGGTCGACGCCAGCGACGCGCGACGAGACGGGCATCGCCCGGTGGCCGACCATGGCGACGGGGCGACCGCCGACTGGCGGTCGCCCCGGAGCCGGGAACCGAACCCGGCTGGTTGACTGCTCGATTACTGCCGGCGGAACGCGACGCCGTCGATCAGCACCTTGTGGCCGCGTGTCAGGACCTTGATCGTCAGCGTCCCGGTCCGGATCGTCCCGAACGTCGCCACGCTGATCACCTTCCGATTGACCGTCGTCCGTGAATAGAGGTTGATCGTCTTCAAGCGGGTCCTGCCCCAATAGACGGCGACGATGCCGCAGGTCGGGCAGGTCGTCGCGACGATCGCGACCCGCTTCGCCTGGACGGACGTCCGGATGAGCGTCGCGCCGTAGGCGGCGCTCCGCGAGATCGTCTGCGCGTAGAACGACGGGCCTTCGAGTCGCGTCCAACCCTGGGACCGAACCATCGAGCGGTCGTCCAGGGGGATCGACGTGCACGTCTCCGCGGTCCACGGTGAGACGTGGCCGACGGAGTCACGTGCTCGTGCCGAGACGCAGTACGTGGAGCCCCGAGCCGCAGCGAGCGTGGCGCTGGTGGACGGCGTGGCCGCCCTCCATGTCCGGTAGCTGCCGAACGCGCCATTCCACGGTGCCCGCCGGTAGCGCACGTCGTAGGACGCGACGGGGTTGGCACCCGCCGTTGCGCTCCAGTGGACCGGGACGGCCGTTGCGAGCCGGTACGTCGGCAACGACGCGATCGACGCGACGGGACGTGCCGTGGGGGATGGCGTGACCGGGTCGGACGGATCGGACGGATCGGACGTTCCGATCTCGTTGGTCGCGGTCACGGTGAAGGTGTAGGGCACGCCGTTGGCGAGGTCGTCGACGGCGCAGGAGCGGGCACCGACCGTGGTGCAGGTCTCTCCGTCCGGGCTCGCCGTCACGGTGTAGCCGGTGATGGACGATCCGCCGTCGGAATCGGGCGCCGACCAGGACACCGTGGCCGACGCCTCCCCGGCGACCGCGGAGACATCCGTCGGCGCCGTGGGCGCGGTGAGCGCGACACCGAGGGTGAACGGCGAGAGCGACGTGGTCGTCCCGCACACGACCTGGGCGGCCAGGTCGACGGAGGTGGTGACATCGACCCAGGCGCTGCCATCGTAGTGGTACAGGGCTGGAACACCCGAGCCACCGAAGGTCATGCCCGCGAAGCTGAGGCACACGGTGATGGAGCCCGTGTAGGTCGCCGTCGTGGTGACGTCGACGAACGTGGGCGGGCTGCCGATCGAGAAGGCGCCGGCGGCGGGCCCCGTCGCCCCCGTGACGATGCTCGTCACGCCGCTTGCCGTGACCGATCCGAAGGTGATCCGCAGGGGCGAGGCACCGGTGCCAGGATCCACCGGGATGACCGTGACGGCCGAGCCGGCAGGCGTCGACCCCGTCGGATCGGGGAGCACGCCGGGAACGGTGACGACGTTGGACGTGGCGTCACCCGCCGCATTCCAGGCGACGACCCGGTAGGCGTACATCCTGGTCGGGTCCGGGGGCGCGTCGTGGGCGGTCGTCGAGTTGGCCGGGACGCGCGCGACGATCGAGTAGGCACCCGGCACGCCGGAGACCACCTCGGCCCGCTCGATCCGGAACCCGACCTCGCTGGTGACGTTGCCCCAGGTCATGGGGTCGAGGTAGTCGATGGGGGTGGCGTCGGTCCAGCTGAGGTCGACGCCCCCCGAGCTCCATGCCAGCACCGGCGCCACTGGCAGCGCCCGCGGGACATGGACCGTCACCGGCCGCATCATGTCCATCTCCTCGTGGCCGAGGATGTGGCAGTGCCAGACGTACTCCCAGCCGAAGTCGGTGATCGCGTTGACGATCGGGTCGATCGGGTTGCCCGAGGTGTCGACGTTGTTGAAGCCGGCCTCGTAGCCGAAGGTGCTGTTGGCGTCACCACGCGCGCCGACCGGCATCATCGGGTTCAGCGGCCGCAGGCTGTCGGGAATGGCGAACGGCAGCGTCGGAACGATCGGCCGGAGCGCGATGATCGTGTCCTCGAGCGGGCTCGTGCGGACGGTCTCCTTCCAGCCGAGCTCCGTGGCGTCGGGCGGGATGATGATGTTGTCCCACGTGACCCGGTTGATCAGCTGGACGTCGTACAGGTGGAAGTGCAGCGGGTGCGTGTCGACGCCGTTGTGGGTGATCTTCCAGATCTGGGTGCCGTCGGCGGCCGATGAGATCGGGGTCACCTGGAGGCTGCTCGGCATCCCCGTGGCGTCCAGGATCTCGGTCGCCGGGTTCACGTACGGATACAGGACGATCGTCTGGGTCGCGGGCGTCGCGCCGGCTGCCTCGACCCCGAGGTTCGCGGTCATCCGCCCGTACTCGTCGAAGTTGGCGGAGTTCATCTCGTCATGGAGGGCCTTGGACTGGAACGGCAGGGCCAGCTGGGCCCCGGCAAGCGTGTCGAACTTGAACGAGTCGCCGCCCTGCTCCTGGATGCGGGCGTAGCCATCGCACTTCGCGCTGGGGCTTGACGGCGAGTTGCACCAGCCGCCGGCGGCGAACGACGTGCCATAGGCCGAGTTGTAGGCGGCCTGCCCGACGATGATCGGGTTTGAGCCGGATTCGAAGACGCCGCTGCCGTCCGCGTGGTGGGCAAACGCCGTCTCGAGCCGGCCGAGGCGGTCGTCGGTGGTCCCCGGGCGGTCGAAGGCGACCGCGGGGACCGCGTCGGAGACGCGGACCTGCATGATCGTGCGCGTGTTGGGGCCGTAGCCGGGCAGGGTGGTCGGGGCACCGGCCGGGCTCAGGTCCGGGCCGCCGGTGTAGTAGTCGTAGCCGCTGACGCGGGCCGGGAAGGCGGCCGGGGCGTCGTTGTACAGGATGAGGGTCTTGCCCCGGAACTTCGAGAAGTCGACGATCACGTCGGCGCGCTCGGCGGGGGCGAGCAGGAGCGAGTGCTTGTCGACGTTCCCCACGTCGAAGCGCGTCGGATCCGTGATCCAGGTGATGGGCTGGGCGGGGACGACCACCGGGGCCGGCAGGAAGCCACCCTCCGTCCCGATCTGGATCCAGCTCGGGCCGGCGGGGCTCTTGGTGAGGTCGGGCGTCGGGAAGACGTTCGGGTCCGTCTGGGCGGCCGCCACCTCGGCGGGCTTGAGCGCCACCTCGGACAGCGTGCCGGTCGTCGGGTCCGCGACGTACCACTGGAGGTTCCAGAAGCGGTCGTTGGCCGCGCTCAGGATGCGGTAGCGGTAGGCCTTCGGATCGACCGTCGTGGTCGGGTAGGCGGTGCCGTTGACGATCGGCGTGTCGTTGAACGCCTCCATGCCGACCGAGTTGTTCGGCGTCGACGGGATCACCTGCGGCTCGCAGAAGTCACTGACCGCGAGGTCGCATGCGGGATCGAAGTAGGGGTTGGCGATGGGTTCGTACTTCTGGTTCGTGGACGGCGGCCAGAACCAGGGCCCGTACATCCAGCGCCCGAACGGGTTCACGCCCGTCGGCGAGTTGGGGTTCTGGGCCGGCATGTAGACGTGGGGCGCCCAGAGGCTGCCCGTGCCGCCCCAGCGGCTCGCGTCCCACGTCGGGTCCGTCTGGGCGATCGTGTCCGGGACGAAGGTCTTGTCCTGGATGATGAGCGGCGTGCCCGCGCCGAGCCCGTCGAGGGCCCCGCCGGGAGCAACCAGCCGTTGCTCGGTGGGATCCGTGAGCAGGTATCCCGTGGCCTCACCGGCATAGACGTTGAGCCGGGTGATGCCCCACGAGTGGTCGTGGATCCACAGCAGGCGAGCGCCCTGCTGGTTCGTGTAGAAGAAGGTCTGGGCGCCGGGGCCCGGGTCGGGCATGTCGGGCACGTTCTGGACGCTGACGCCCCGCGGATATGGCGTGGCCTCGCCGGCCGGGGTGATCCACTGGTGCGGCGTCCCATCGCTGATCCACGGGGTGATCCCGCCGTGGAGGTGGAGCGTGGCGCGGTTCTCGGTGTAGCAGTCGGCCGGCTTCGGGACCTGGCCGCAGACGGGATTCCGGACGCCGTCCATCACCGTGTGGGCATCGGTGGTCATGTCCATCGGGACGTCGTTCGCGTCGAGCATCATCCCGTCCGGGCCCATGCCCGCACCCATGTCGGTGGTGTCGACCGGCAGGAACAGGTCGCCGTCCACGCCGGTGGGGAGCAGGTCACGGAACAGGACGCGGACGGGCTTGTCCTTGGTGGCCTCGACCATGGGGCCCAGGTAGTGGGGAGCGTCCACGCCGTAGGCGCGGCTGCCATCCGGGAGGAAGATCGGGGTGTCCGCCTGGCCCGGATCGAGGCTGGCGTTGGACAGCGCCACGTGCCGCCCGGGAACCACGCTCGTGGACAGCTGGACGTAGCCGCGGAGGAGGGTGGCCGGCATCGAGCTGCTGAAGCGCATGCGGTACTGGACGACCGCGATCTCGTAGTAGTCGGCGCCCGGGTAGGTCGTCGTATCGGGGACGGCGACCGGGATGTACTGCCCGAGGTTGTTGGCGGCATCCGGGCCGACGCCCGGAAGCGTGTCCTGGAACTTCTTGATGCCGGGGGTGAGGTAGCCGGATCCGCGACGGGTGATGCTGATCCGCGTGACCGCGCCCAGGACGGCGACGGTCGCGCTCGCCGTGGCGCCCTTGTCCGCCTCGCCGACGGTGTCGGCGATCGTCACGGTCGGGGCGGCGTGGTAGCCCTGGCCGCCCGAGGTCAGGTCGACCCGGCCGATCGAGATCGTTGCCGTGGCCGTGGCCGCCGTCGGGTTGACCTGGTTGCCGTCGAGGATCGTGATCGTCGGCGCGGATGTGTATCCGGAGCCGGCGTCCACGAGGGTGACGCCGGTCACGACGCCGTTCGACATCGTGGCGGCGCCGGTCGCCTGGACCCCGTCGGTGAGGTCCGGCAGGGTGAAGCGGACGATCGGCTGCGTCGTGTAGCCGCTGCCGCCATCCACCAGCACCACGGAGTCGACGCCGCCGCTGGCGGTGGCCGCGGCCGCGAAGCCCGGCGTCGGGCTGCCTCCGGTCATGGTCACGACGGGTGCCGTGAAGCCGAAGCCGGCCTCACCGACGGTGATCTCGCTCAGGACGCCCGCGGAGATCTGGGCGCCGGCGAGCGCCGTGATGGCGGGGGTCACGCCGGGCGCGGTGATCGCGATGACCGGTGGCTCCGTGTAGCCGGCCCCCGGGCTGGTGATGGTGATCGAGGAGATGCTGCCGTCCTTGGGGTCGACGGTCGCGGTGGCCTCCGCGCCGGTGCCGGTGAGGTCACCGGCCGCAGGCGTGATCGAGACGACGGCATCGGCAAGCGTCTGCGGGCTCCACGCCCAGTTGGCGTACGGCCCGTAGTAGTGCGGAACCTTCGTCTCGTCGGTCGGGCTGGCCGGGGCACCCGCGGCGCCGCCGTCTCCGGGGAGTCCGGGGGGGGCGGTCGTCGTGGCGGCGCTCGCCGCGACGCTCGCCGGTCCGACTCCCGGGGAGGCGATCGCCGGCGAGCTGATGATCGTGCTCAGCGCGACGACCGCAAGGGCGGACAACAGCCTGTGAGCCATGCTTCTCTCCCTCGACCTGCCGTCGGCCGGACGTCCATGTGGGCTCCGAGAACCGGGCGGCGTCGCACCCAGGCACCGTAGGACTGGCGGTGCGTGGACGCGATCGCACGTCGGTCACCGGCACCACGCGCGGTCGGATCACGGGCTCCGTGATGCAGATGCAGGCCCGTTGGTACGGGGCGCGTATCGCCGGCAGGGTGGTGGTGGACCACGGACGCCGGGCGGCGTCCTGCCCGTCGAGCGCGACGGAGCCGGCGCGAGGGAGCCGGCGTCACCGCCTGGGTGCGACGGCCTCGTCGCCCGTCACCCGGGCACCGCCGGGGCCGCCGGCAGGTCCAGGCTGAAGGTGCTCCCGATGCCGACGCCGGACTCCACGTGGACGTCGCTGTCCATCAGCCAGGCGGCCTTGCGCACGGTG
>Ga0302299_10002212_pt1 | contig 11842 bp, 9 predicted proteins | sample III_Fen_N3_4_FD_198795 | JGI IMG/M metagenome (GOLD analysis project Ga0302299, IMG submission 198795) | Peat permafrost microbial communities from Stordalen Mire near Abisko, Sweden - III_Fen_N3_4 | ecosystem: Environmental > Terrestrial > Soil > Wetlands > Permafrost | place: Sweden: Abisko...
AACTGTGGTCGGCGGCCTGGTGCCGGACCTGGCCTCGGCGAAGGGCCTGGGCAAGACCCGCGTCGTCCTGCCCGGCTCCCACGACACGGCATCGGCCGTCATGGGCACGCCCCTCGCGTCCCCTTCCACCGCGTACATCTCATCGGGCACCTGGTCGCTGGCGGGTCTCGAGGTCCGCGAGCCGGTCATCAACGCGGCCTCGCTCGGCGGCAACTTGACCAACGAGGGCGGTGCGGACGGGACGATCCTGCTGCTGTCCAACATCGTGGGGCTGTGGCTGGTCCAGGAGTCCCGGCGCGCGCTGTGGGCGGACCGCGAGCCCCCGACGTACGAGGCGCTCGCCGGCATGGCCGAGGCGGCCGCCCCCTTCACCGCATTCATCGACCCCGACGACGAGCGGTTCCTGCGACCGGGCGACCTCCCCGCGCGCGTCCGCGAGTTCTGCGCCGAGACCGGGCAGCCTGTCCCGAGCGATGCAGGCACGCTGATCCGGGTGCTCCTCGAGAGCCTCGCCCTCCGCTACGCCGCCGCGCTCGACCAGCTGGCAGCGGCGTCGGGTCGGCCGGTGGACGGCCTGCGCATCGTCGGCGGCGGATCGTCGAACCGACTGCTCTGCCGGCTCACGGCCAATGCCACGGGGCTCCAGGTCAAGGCCGGACCAGCCGAGGCGACCGCGATCGGCAACCTCGCCGTCCAGGCGATCGCCGCGGGCGAGCTCGCGTCCGTGGCCGAGGCGCGCGAGCTGACCGCCCGCTCGTTCCCGCTCACGACCTACGACCCGGCCGGCGACTGGTCCGAGGCCCGCGCCCGCTTCGCTGCCATCTGCGCGAGGACCCCCAGGTGACGGGCCCGCGGCCGACAACCAACACGCACGTCCACGTCCCGCCGAACTTCTCGGCGTTCGAGGACGTGGAGGATGTGGTGGACACGGCTCGCCGCGAGGGCCTGCGCCTGCTGGGCATCTCCAACTTCCACGACCTCCGCGTCTACCGCCGCTTCGCCGAGCGAACGCGGGCCGCGGAGATCGTGGCGCTGTTCGGCTCCGAGTACATCACGGTCGTGAGCTCGCTCCGCGACGATGGGATCCGCGTCAACGACCCCGCCAATCCCGGTCGGCTGTACCTCTGCGGCAAGGGCGTGGATCCGTTCCGCGAACCCAGCGCCGTCGCGACGGCGATCGACGCCCCGGTCCGAGCCGCCAACCGGGCCCGGGCCGCGCGCATGACCGAGCTGCTCGCCGCGCTGTTCGACGGGGCCGGCCTCGCGACGCACCTGGACCACGAGGCCATCGTGGGAGACGTCGCCTCGCGGGCGGGCGTGCCCGCGGACTGGGTGGTGCTCCAGGAACGGCACCTCGCGATGGCGTTCCAGGAGGCGCTGTTCGCCGCCGGCGGGGAGCCCGAGCGGGCGGCCGTGCTCGAGCGCGTCTACGGCGGCCCCGCGAAAGCACCGCTCCACGACCCGGCCGCAGTCCAGGGCGAGCTCCGGTCCCGGCTGCTCAAGGCCGGCTGCCCCGCGTTCGCCGACGAGACGGCGCTGACCTTCGACGACGCGTACCGCCTGGTCCTCGAGTGGGACGGGATCCCGTGCTACCCGACGCTCGCTGACGGCGCCTCCCCGATCTGCGAGTTCGAGGCCGACCCGGCCCGGCTTGCCGAGCGCCTAGTGGAGATGGGGATCAACGCCGCCGAGCTGATCCCCATGCGCAACGCCCCCGAGGTCGCGGCCGCCTACATCCGGACGTTCCGAGCGGCCGGGATGATCGTGACGGCCGGCACCGAGCACAACACGCCTGAGCGCATCCCCCTCGAGCCACGGGCGAAGGGCGGCGCTCCCCTCCCCGACGACGTCCTCGCTACGCTCTACGAGGGCGCGTGCGCGGTCGCGGGCCACCAGGCGGAGCGAGCCGCCGGGCGAGCCGGGTTCGTGGACGCGGCTGGGAAGCCCGGACCGGGGCCCCGCGAAGCGTGGATCAGCCGGTTCGCAGCCATCGGCGCCGCCCTCATCGAGCACAGGAGCCCCGCCGCATGACCGACCCGAGCCGTTCCGACGTTGCGATCCTGGAGTTCGCGCCGAGGCTTCGGGGGGTGCTGGGCACCGGGCGGCGCCTGCCGGTCGTCGAGTTCCGCGAGGACGCCGAGTCCGCGCCCGACGCTGGGACGGTGGTGCTCGGACCGAGCTTCCCCGAGGACCCTGCAGCCGCGGTTGCCGCCCACGCAAAGCGCGGGGGCTCGACGCCGGAGCGGTTCGTCCTCCCGGGCGCCGGGACGTTCATCGTGAACCGTGCCGAGCCGCCCGCCGGTCGCGCCTCCGGCCGAGTCGCGCTCGTCACGGGAGCCGCGCAGGGGTTCGGGCTCGCCATTACGGAGGGGCTGATCGCCGAGGGCGCCTTCGTGATCCTCGCGGACCTCAACACCGGGCTCGTCGAGGCGGAGTCGGCTCGTCTCGCCGCAGCCCATGGCGCGGGTCGCGCGCTGGCCGTGTCGATGGACGTCACGGACGAGGCCAGCGTCGCTGCGGGGATCGCGGCGGCGGTGCGCCGGTTCGGCGGGCTCGATCTCGTCGTGAGCAACGCGGGCGTCCTCCGCGCGGGCGCCGTCACCTCGCAGCGGGTGGAGGACTTCGACCTCGTGACGCGGGTCAACTACCGCGGCTACTTCCTCGTGACCAAGCACGCCGCGCCGGTCATGGCCCGCCAGCATGCGGCGAACGCCGCCTGGTGGGGCGACATCATCGAGATCAACTCCAAGTCGGGGCTCGCGGGCTCGTCGCGCAACAGCGCCTACGCCGGCTCCAAGTTCGGCGGGATCGGCCTGACGCAGTCGTTCGCGCTCGAGCTCGTCGGCGACGGCATCAAGGTGAACGCCGTCTGCCCGGGCAACTTCCTCGACGGGCCGCTCTGGAGCGATCCCGATAACGGGCTCTTCGTCCAGTATCTGCGCGAGGGCAAGGTGCCCGGCGCACAGACGGTGGACGACGTCCGCCGCGCGTACGAGGCCAAGGTCCCGATGGGCCGAGGCTGCACCCCCGCCGACGTCCTCGAGGCGCTCCTCTACGTCGTCGCCCAGCAGTACGAGACCGGCCAGGCCCTGCCCGTCACGGGCGGCCAGGTGATGCTCTCCTGACCCCCGGAGGACGCCCCGTGACCGACTTGCCCGCCACCGCGCACGCTATCCAGTTCACCGGCCCTGGCGTCCTCGTGCACAACGAGGCAAAGCCGGTCCCCTCCCCGGGCCCCACGCAGGTCCTGCTCAAGGTCGAGGCGACCGGCCTCTGCTTCTCGGACACCAAGCTGCTCCACGCCTGGACAGGCCATCCGCGCAAGGGCCCGGTGCTCAGCGGCCTCTCTGCCGAGGTGCTTGCGGAGATCCCGTCCTACACGCCGGGCGAGATCCCGGGCACCCCCGGCCACGAGTGCTGCGCGCGGATCGTCGCTGTCGGCTCGGCGGTCGAGCACCACGCGGTCGGCGAGCGCGTGCTCGTCCAGACCGACTACCGCCACCTGCCGACCGCGGGCTCGAACGCCGCCTTCGGCTACACCTTCGAGGGCGGCTTGGCCGAGTACGTGCTCCTCGACGAGCGCGTGATCCTCGAGCCCACGACCGGCGAGCGGTTCCTGATCCCCGTCGGCGAGGCGCCCTCGGGCTCGGCGGTCGCGCTGCTGGAGCCGTGGGCGTGCGTCGAGAAGTCGTACGCCAACGACGAGCGGCGGACGCTGCTCCCGGGCGGTCGCCTGCTCGTCGCCGTGGAGCCGGGCGCGCCCCTCGCGGGCATCTCCACGCTCCTCGCCGCGGCCACGCCGCGCGAGATCGTCCGACTCGACCCGGTCGACGCGGCCTCGCTCGGCAGGCTCGCCGGCGGCCGCTTCGACGACATCGTCTACGCCGGCGCGAGCGCCGACCGGATCGAGGCGCTCATCGAGCTGCTCGCTCCTGGCGGCGTGATCGACATCGTGCTCGGCGGGCGGCGCGTGGACCGCGACGCCGCCGTGGACGTGGGTCGGATCCACTACGACCCCATCCGCATCACCGGCACCGCGGGCACATCGGCGGCCGAGGGCTACGCGCGCATCCCCGCGGACGGCGAGCTCCGCGAGGGCGACACGGTCGCGATCGTGGGCGCCGCCGGGCCGATGGGCTTCATGCACACCGTGCGCGCGGCGACCGTGGGCCTCCGCGACCTGCGCGTCGCCGCGATCGACATCGACGACGCGCGCCTCGCCCACCTCGCGGACGTCGCGGGGCCGATTGCCGCCGCCAACGGGGTCGAGGCAACGTTCACGAACAGCCGGGTCTCGCCGCCGCCCAACGGCGCCTACTCGTACGTCGGGGTCATGGTCCCGGCCCCGGCGCTGGTCGTGCAGGCGGTGGCGATGGCGGCGCCGGGCGCGCGGATCAACCTGTTCGCGGGGTTCGCCGTGGGCACACGCGCCCTGCTCGACCTCAACGTGGTCGTTGGGCAGGGGCTCTACCTGTTCGGCACCAGCGGGTCTGAGATCCGCGACATGCGCGCCGTGCTCGGGCGCCTCGAGGCGGGCCGGCTCGACACGAACATCTCGGTGGACGCGGTCTGCGGCCTCGAGGGCGTGGCGGCGGCTCTGGCGGCGGTCGAGGCGCGCAGCTCCGGCGGCAAGATCGTCGTGTACCCGGCGCTCCACGACCTCGGCCTCGTGCGTCTCTCAGAGCTTGCCGACCGGTTCCCGGCGGTGGCCGCCAAACTCCGCGACGGCACCTGGACCGCCGAGGCCGAGGCAGCGCTCCTCGCCGAGCCGCACTGATGCAGGTCGCGCGACTCCACGGCGTCGGTGACGTGCGCGTGGCCGACGAGCCGGAGCCTGTCGCCGGGCCGGGCGAGGTCATCGTGCGGGTGACCGCAGTCGGCATCTGCGGGTCGGACCTCCACTGGTACGAGGAGTCCGCGATCGGCGATGCCGCGCTCACGGATCCCCTGTGCCTGGGCCACGAGGCGGCTGGCGTGATCGAGACCGGGCCCCGAGGGGGTCAGCGCGTCGCGATCGACCCGAGCCTCGCCTGCGGCCGCTGCGAGACGTGCGCGCGCGGCCTGCCGCACCTCTGCCCCGACGTGCGGTTCCTGGGCCACAGCACGACCGACGGCGCCATGCGCGAGCGGATCCCCTGGCCCGAGCGCCACCTCGTCCCGATCCCGGACAGCATCGACGACCTCGCCGGCGCGATGCTCGAGCCCCTAGGCGTGGCGATCCACGCGCTGCGGCTCGCGGGACTGCGACCCGGTGACACGATCGGGATCTTCGGCGCCGGGCCGATCGGGCGGCTGCTGATCCGCCTGGCGCTCGCGTCGGGCGCCTCGGCGGTCGTCGCCACCGACCGGCTCCCCCACCGCGTCGAGGCCGCCCGGTCCGACGGGGCGTTCGCGGCACTCGTTGACGGCGGCCGCGAGGTGGACGTGCTGCGCGAGGCGCTCGGCGGCCGGCCGCTGGACACGACGATCGAGATCGCGGGCGAGGCCGACGCCGTGAGGACCGCCGCCCTGCTCGCCCGGCCCGGGACTCGCGTGGTCGTCGCCGGCATCCCCGCCCACGACACGATCGAGCTGCCGGCCTCGCTCCTGCGCCGCAAGGGGCTCGACCTGCGCTTCGCGCGGCGCATGAACCGCGTCCACGAGGAGGCGATCGCGCTCGCCCCGCGGATCCGCCCCGAGGAGGTCGTAACCGCGACCTACCCGATCGAGGACGCGCCCCTCGCCATGGCCGAGGCGGCTCGCCGCGCTGGCTCGAAGGTCGTCATCCGGCCGACAGCCGAGCGGCCCTGACTCGAAGACCGGTCACACCCGCAGGGCGGCGCCAGCCGGCGGCACCCCGTCCGTCTCCGTGCTGATGGTTCGCTTCGCCATGCTGTCGTGCCTCGCAGCGGGCATCGCCGTCCGCTGAGCGCAGCCAAGCCCTAGCCCCATCCCCACGCGGGGCGGGCATGAAGAAGCCCGCCGGGCCCCGGAGGAGAAGGTGGGGCCCGACGGGCAGAGCGAGAGGCGAGTGAGCGCTACTTCCGCCCGTAGAGCGGGCCGAAGTTGGCGCAGGCGCGGAAGTCCGCCCCCTCGGGGTCGGCGGTGCCCAGGTTCGCCCAGGCGCTCGGCCGGAAGACGTCCTCGTCCGGCACGTTGTGCATGTGGACCGGGATCCGCAGCACGGACGCCAGGCTGATCAGGTCCGCGCCGATGTGGCCGTAGCTGATCGCGCCGTGGTTGGCCGCCCAGTTGGCCATGACGCTGTACACGTCGCGGAAGGGGCCCTCGCCGGTGGTGCGCGGCACGAACCAGTGCGTCGGCCAGGTCGGGTCGGTGCGCTCGTCGAGGGCCTTGTGGACCTCGGCCGGGAGCTCGACCGTCCAGCCCTCGGCGATCTGGAGGACCGGGCCGACGCCGCTCACGAGGTTGACGCGCGCCATCGTGACGGGCATGCCGCCCTTGGACACGAACTGGCTCGAGAAGCCGCCGCCGCGGAAGTAGCCGCGGTTGGCCGGGTACCAGGTCGTCGCCGCGAGCGCCGCCTCGACGTCGCCCTCGGTGATCTCCCAGAACGGCTTCATCGCGGGCTTGCCGTCGGCGTCCGTCATGGCGCCCGTCGCGTCGAGCGTGGCCGCGCCCGAGTTGATCAGGTGGATGAACCCGTCCGCAGCGATGCCGTCAGGCCGCACCCCCGTCACGCGCTCGACCGCGTCCGGGCTCCAGTACGTCCGCACGTCCGCGAAGATCTGCGCCCGGTTGGTGAGCAGGTACATCAGCAGCATCGTCGTGCCGTTGAGCGAGTCGTTCTCGGTGGCGAACATGTGCGGCGCGCGGATGCCGTTCCAGTCGAACGAGCTGTTGAGGATCGCCTCCATGAAGTCGCCGTTGGGACTGTGGTCGGTCCACGCCCGCTGGCCCTGGAAGCCGCCGAGGATCGCGTTCTTGCCGTGCGACTCCTCGAGATGGCCGAGCTCCGCGAGTCGCGGGTTGCCCACGAGCAGGTCGCGCGCGATGAGGAACATCTTGACGACGGTCGCCCACTCGGCGTCGAGCTGCTCGCGGCTCTTGGCCTTGTCGGGCGTGTTGCGGTCGGTGCCCTCACGGCAGTTGGCCCGCGCCCAGGCGAGGCCCTTCTCGAACTCGACCGGGTCGTAGATGCCCTCGTCGAGCCGGCGGTAGATCTCGGACATGTCCACCGCCTCGACGCGCATGCCGAGGTACTTCTCGAAGAACGGCTGGTCCACGATGGACCCGGCGATCCCCATCGACACGCCGCCGAGCGAGAGGTACGACTTGCCGCGCAGGATCGCCGCGGCGAGGCCCGCCTTGGCGAACCGGAGGATCTTGGCCTGGACGTCGGCGGGAATGGACCCGTCGGCCGCGTCCTGGACGTCGCGCCCGTAGATGCCGAACGCGGGCAGGCCCTTCTGCGTGTGGGCCGCGAGCACGGCGGCGAGGTAGACCGCGCCCGGGCGCTCGGTGCCGTTGAAGCCCCACACCGCCTTGGGCGTGAGCGGGTCCATGTCCATCGTCTCGGAGCCGTAGCACCAGCACGGCGTGATCGTGATGGAGACCCCGACGCCCTCCTTGCGGAAGAGCTCGGCCGTCTTGGCGGCCTCGTACACGCCGCCGATGTTGTGCTCGGGCACGACGCACTCGACCGGGGTCCCGTCCGGGTAGCGCAAGTTCGCGCTGATGAGCTCGGCGGTCCGGAGCGCCATGGCGCGCGTCTGGACCTCGAGCGACTCGCGGACGCCGTGCTGGCGGCCGTCCACGGCGGGGCGGATCCCGATCTTCGGCCAGTCGCCGACGAAGCGGCCGGACGTGTTGACGGTGGTCATTCGCTGCCTCTCGTTCTGAAACGCCGATGCGGATCTGGGGCTGGCTCGGACGCGCTACTCGGGCTTGACGACCCCGATGGTGAGCAGGATGTTGGCGTAGATGCGCTGCTCGCCGGTGGCGATCGCGAGCGCGCAGTCGGTGCTGCGGGCCATGTCGTAGAACTCGAACCGGCCGAGGCGGTTGAGCTCGTTGTCCGGCAGGATCCGCCGGAAGTCCGCGTAGATCGAGGGCTCGCTCGCATCGTCGGGACCCATGACGTAGGCGGCCTCGACGGGGATGGCCCCCGCGATCACGTCGAGCACCTCGGTCACGGTCAGCTTGCCCGGCTCGAGGTTGAGGAACACCTGGCGGGCGGCCGGGTTCGAGCGCGTCGCGAGCGGGTAGTTGCCGTCGGCGATGAGGACCTGCGCGCCGTGGCCGGCCTCGCCGAGCGCGGCCAGGATCTGGGGGTGGAGCAGTCGGGTCTTGAGCATGGACAGTCCTCCTAGTTGGCGCTTGTGGCGGTCCGGGGCGGCGAGCTCGAGCGGCGGATGATCAGCTCGAACGGGAGGATCACCGACTCGCCGCTCGGCGGGCGGGTCCCGGTGATGTGGTCGAGGAGCCGCGTGGCGGCGCGGTTGCCGATGTCGTAGGCGGGCTGGGCCGCGACCGTCAGGAACGGATCCGAGACCCACTCCGGCGGCAGGTCGTCGAAGGCCACGACCGAGATGTCGTCGGGCACGGCGAGGCCGGCCTCGCGCAGTGCGCGGATCGCGCCGAAGGCGATGAAGTTGTTGGCGCACAGGACCGCGGTTGGTCGATCGCCCGGGGACGCGAGCATCTCCTTCGCCATCCGGAACCCGTCGGCCTGGTTGGTCTTGCCGAAGTTGAACCCGCCCCAGTGGACGAGCTCGTCGGGCAGGTCGAGTCCCGCCTCTCCGAGGGCACGACGAGCACCCGCGACGCGGTCGATGGACGTGGACACGGAGCGCCGGCCGGTGAGCACGGCGATCCGGCGGTGGCCGAGCGCGAGCAGGTGCGCCACGAGGGCGTGGGCGCCCGCCTCGGAGTCGCACAGCACGCTGTCCACGGCGCGGGCCGCGACCCGGCGGTCGAGCGCGACCACGGGGACGTGGTGGTGGCCCAGCAGCCGGAAGGAATCGCCCGAGCTGCTGGCCGGGACGAGGAGGATCCCGTCCACCTGGCGCTCGATCAGCATCAGGAGGTACTGCTCCTCCTCCGCCTCGTCCTCGTCGGTGTTGCAGTACATCACCGAGAACCCGTGATCGACGAAGAAGTCCTCGACGCCGCGGGCGATCGTCGTGAAGAACGGGTTCGAGATGTCCGAAACGACCAGGGCGATCGTCTTGGTCCGCTTGGACCGGAGCTGGCGGGCGAGCGCGTTGGGGACGTAGCCCAGCTCCTCGACCGCCTCCTCGACTCGCGCGCGCGTCTCGGCGCTGGTGTAGCCCTTGCCATTGATCACCCGCGAGACCGTCATGGCGGAAACGCCGGCGCGTTTGGCGACGTCGCTGATCGTGGTCATCTGGCTTCCTGGGTCGAGACCTGGCGAACGGTGACCGGTGTGAGTTACCGGTAACCCACACGAAACGATACCGCACCCGTCAACCTCGGCAGGCCCACCGGCGGGCGCCCCGAGCCCAGCGCGCTGAGCGGGCGTCAGTCTCTGGCGATCCCGCCGGACGCCCACAGTTCGGCCGCCGTCTTGACGTCCTGCGAGGCGTCGGCCGCCGCGACGAGGATCACGTCGCCGGCGTCCACGACGATGATGTCGCGCAGGCCGATGGCGACGATCGGCCGGTTCCCCGCCAGCACGAGCGTCCGCACAGACCCGAGGTCGGTCACTGGTCCCCGACCGCTCACGCCGGGCGGCGTGGTCCCCGGGGCGTCGACGGCGGCCCGAGCAGCGAGCGCATCCCGCAGCGAGCTCCAGCTGCCGAGGTCGCTCCACCCGACGGCCGCCCGCATCATCGCGACCCGGCCATCACGGGCGGCCGGCTCGAGCACCGCATAGTCGATCGAGGTCGCGCGCACGCGGCCGTACGCGGCCGCCAGCCCGTCCACGCCGGACGCCACGCCCGCCTCCACGTCGGCGAGGATGTCCGGCGAGCCGGACCGGAAGGCCGCCCGCAGTGCGTCGATCCGCCACAGGAAGATGCCGGCGTTCCAGGCCACCTGAGCGGGGCCGTCGAGCAGCGCTCTGGCATCCGCCGCGGACGGCTTCTCGGTGAACCGATCGACCGCCACGGCGCCGTCGTGCCCAGGCACCGCCCCGCCAGCCACGATGTACCCGTAGCCCGTCTCGGGGCCGTCCGGGGCGATCCCCAGCGTGACGAGGCGCCCATCTGCCTCCCCTGCCAGCGCGGCGGCCCGGAGGAGGAGCGCACGGAACCCCGGCTCGTCAGCGACGAGGTGGTCCGCCGGCAGGACGAGCATCACCTCGTCGTCGGGCCGGCCGAGCGCGGTCGCCGCGAGCGCGACGGCGGCTGCCGTGTTGCGCGCCACCGGCTCTGCCAGCAGCATGTCCGCGCGCAGGGCCGGCAGCTGCTCCCGCACGAGGTCAACGTACCGGCGCTCGGTCACGACGGCAACGTCTGCCGCGTCCACGAGCTCGGGGACGATGCGATCCCACGTGCGCTGCAGCAGCGTCCGATCGCCCAGGAGGGGCAGGAACGGCTTGGGGCACTCGGGGCGCGACAGCGGCCAGAGCCGAGTGCCGCCGCCGCCAGCGAGAATGACTGCGAGCACGGTTTCCTCCTGGGCCGAGTTCCCGGCACTTGGGGGGCTGGACAGGGCGATGTGTGCGTGGTAACGTTACCACGCAAGCCAGTCCGCCGCTCCCCCTCCGAGGCTGAGCTGCCCGACCACAGAGGTAGATCCGCGATGACCGCCCAGTACACCGACACCATCCCCGGTACCGCGGTGACGCGCGGCTTGGCGAAGGACGACCTGATCGTGATTGCCGGTGCGGGCGGCTTCATCGCGGGCTCGCTGACTCGCTACTTCACCGAGCAGGGCTACACGAACATCCGGGCGATCGACCGCAAGCCGCTCCCCGACTGGTACCTGCGGGTGCCCGGCGTCGAGTCCATCTCGATGGACCTCTCCCACGAGCAGAACGCGATCGAGGCCGTGCGCGGCGCCAAGGAGGTCTACAACCTCGCGGCCGACATGGGCGGCATGGGCTTCATCGAGAACTTCCGCGTCGAGTGCCTGCGCAGCATCCTGGTGAACACGCACCTGACCGAGGCGTCCTATCGCGCCGGCGTCTCGCGCTACTTCTTCTCCTCGTCGGCCTGCGCCTACAACACGGACCTCCAGAAGTCGCCCGAGGTCATCGCGCTCAAGGAGACCGACGCGTACCCGGCCATGGCCGAGCGCGGTTACGGCTGGGAGAAGCTCATCTCCGAGATGTTCTGCCAGGAGTACTGGGCCGAGCGCGGCCTCGAGACCCACATCGCCCGGTTCCACAACATCTACGGGCCCAACGGCACCTGGTTCGGCGGCCGCGAGAAGGCACCGGCGGCAATGAGCCGCAAGGTGCTCGAGGCGCTCGACTCGGGCGACATGCGGATCGAGATCTGGGGCGACGGCTCCCAGACGCGCTCGTTCTGCTACATCGACGACTGCGTGCACGGGATCGACCTGATCATGCACACGCCGGAGCTGATCGCGACGCCGATCAACCTCGGGTCGTCGGAGCTCGTGTCCATCAACGAGCTGGTCTCCATGGTCGAGGCGATCGCCGGCGTGAAGCTCGAGCGCCGCTACAAGCTCGATGCCCCCAAGGGCGTCGCGGGCCGGAACAGCGACAACACGATGATCCAGCGGGTCCTCGGCTGGGAGCCGAACACGCCCCTCCGTGACGGGATGGCCGCCACGTACGCGTGGATCGCCGAGCAGTTCGCCGCCCGCAAGGCCGGCAAGCGCGTCGTCGAGGGCTGACCGGGATGACCGGGCCGGCCGCCGCCTCGTCGGTTCCCGCCGGCCTCGTGCAGGCGGTCGGGAGCCTCCCCTA
>Ga0302299_10002213_pt1 | contig 11842 bp, 10 predicted proteins | sample III_Fen_N3_4_FD_198795 | JGI IMG/M metagenome (GOLD analysis project Ga0302299, IMG submission 198795) | Peat permafrost microbial communities from Stordalen Mire near Abisko, Sweden - III_Fen_N3_4 | ecosystem: Environmental > Terrestrial > Soil > Wetlands > Permafrost | place: Sweden: Abisko...
CCGAGGAGATCGCCGAGGGCGTGCAGCTCCTGTCGGAGTACCAGGCGAAGCTGGCCGCACAGGACACGTACGGCCTCCTGGTGGTCCTCCAGGCGATGGACGCCGCCGGCAAGGACGGCACCATCAGCCACGTCATGAGCGGCGTGAACCCGCAGGGCGTGGAGGTGACCTCGTTCAAGGTGCCGTCGGCGCTCGAGCAGGACCACGACTACCTGTGGCGCGCGCAGCTGCGGCTGCCGGGTCGGGGCACGATCGGCATCTTCAACCGCTCCTACTACGAGGAGACGCTGGTCGTCCGCGTGCACCCGCAGATCCTCGCGGGCGAGCGCATGCCGGCGTCGGCCAAGCGCAAGGACATCTGGCGGCGGCGCTTCCGCGAGATCAACGACTGGGAGCGCTACCTCGTCGACAACGGGATCCACGTCGTCAAGCTGTTCCTCAACGTCTCGCTCGAGGCACAGCGCAAGCGGTTCCTCGATCGCATCGACCATCCCGCCGCCAACTGGAAGTTCTCGGCGGCCGATGCCCGCGAGCGCGCCTCGTGGCCGGCCTACCAGGACGCGTACGCCGACCTGCTTGCCCACACCTCCACGCCCCACGCACCGTGGTACGTGATCCCCGCGGATCACAAGTGGTTCATGCGCGTGGCTGCGTCGGCCGTGATCCTCGATGCGCTGATGAAGATCGACCCGCAGTACCCGGTGCCGACCCCCGAGGCGAAGGCCGAGATGGAGACGGCGAAGGCGGAGCTGCTCGCGCAGGGGTAATGGCCGGCTGGTCGCTGGTCGCCGGGCGGCACGCAGCGGTCAGGACCGGTGTTCGATTGCCGAACCATCGGTGCCCTGGCCGGGCTCGAACGGCATCAGCGGTGCGCCGGGTGGACCATCCACGCCCTGGACCCACCTTGGGGGCACGAGCCGCTCACGGGGCGCGCAGGGCATGCCGTCCGGCGCACCGACGGTTCACCAGGCGAGCTCGGGGCCCTGGCAAGCAGCGGAGAGGCGACCGGCTACCGCCCCAGCCGCCACTGCCACCGGCGGGCCGCCTGGAGCCGCGCCTGCAGCTCCGCCCCGGTTGCCTCGGTGACGCGGCGGATCCCCGCCAGCCGGTTGAGCTCCAGGTTCACGGCGGCGAACGACATGCCGGAGACCCGCGCGATGTCCTTCGCCGCCTCGGCGTTGGCCGTCCGCAGCCGGTCCTTCGCCTGGCGCCGTGTGAGCCCCGTCCCGAACGAGCCGTCCGGCGGTGCAACCAGCGGCGGCGGCGGTCCGAGCTCCAGCTCGATCGTCGAGTCGGCGCCGTCCTCCCAGTCGCCGGGGAGCGGCTCGTGCCACGGCTCGGCGGCGCCGGGATCCCCCACGGCCACCGCGGACAACGCCGCGAACAGGCTCATCTGCTCGCCCGCCGCCAGCTCGGCCGCCTCGGCCCGGCGCGCCGCCTCGGGATCGAGCCCGTCGTCCGGCCGGCGATCCCGGCGCAACGAGTGCCGGCGCTGCTCGGCGATCTCCGACGCCCGGATGCGGAGCCGGAGGTCATCGGGGATGAACAGCCACGCCCGCTGGTCGCGGATCCCAGGCACCCAGCGCACGAAGCGGCCGACCGCCTGGCGGAAGAACAGGTCCGTGGTGACGGTGGTCGCGTAGACGCCGACGCGGAGGCGCGGGATGTCGACACCCTCGGAGACCATCCGCACCGCCACGAGCCACGGGTCTCGCCCGGTCGCGAAGGCGGCGATGAGCGCGGAAGCATCGGGGTCATCGGAGGTGACGACCACTGCCTGCACGCCGATCTCGCGGCGCAGCAGCAGCGCGATCGCCTTCGCGTGGTCCTGGTCCATCGCGATCACGAGGCCGCCCGCGTCCGGCTGGTGCTTGCGGACGACGTCCAGGCGAGCGGCCGCCTCCCGGAGCACGGACGGCAGCCAGTCCCCCTCGATCGAGAGCGCGGTCCGGAGCCGCTGATTCGCCAGCTGGGTCGCCAGCGCGTCGTCGAAGGTGGCGCTGTGCACCGCCCCGTCGGGCGCGCTCCACTCCATCTCGCCGCCGGTCCGCGGGAAGTACACGGGCCGCACCACGCGGCCGTCGCGCAGGGCGTCGCCGTAGCCGTACTCGAAGTCCGGGACGGCCTCGTCCGCCTCGTAGCGCACGAACGGGATCGCCCGGGTGTCGCTGCGGAACGGCGTCCCCGAGAGCGACAACCGGCGCGCGCTGGTCCCGAACGCCTCGCGCAGGGCGTCGCCCCAGGCCTGCTCCTCGCCGGCGTGATGGACCTCGTCGAGCACGACGTGGGCGCCGCGGGACTCCGCCCGGATCGCCGCCGCGGACATCGCCACCTGCTGGTAGCTCGTGACGACGCCGTGCATGTCCGGCGGCATCGGACCGTCGGCGGGCGACCACGCGGGGTCGAGGTGGAGCCCGAGCACGGCGGCCGCGGCGGCCCACTGGACCTTGAGGTGCGCGGTCGGGGCGACGACGACGACGCGGCCGGGCTTGCGGGCCAGCGAGGTGCGCAGGGCCGCCAGCGCGAAGGTGGTCTTGCCGGCGCCGGGGGTCGCCACGGCGAGGAAATCCGGGTGCGGCGAGGCGGAATAGCGGGCGAGCGCGGCGTGCTGCCAGGGGCGGAGTCGGACGCTGCGGGACATGCACACCGTGGTTCGGGGGCTGGACTGGGCGGGGCGGCGCGGTCGGCGGCTCCGGGCCGGCCCAGTCTCGCACGACCGGCCCTGGTGGTGCCGCGGAGCCGTCCCGATCCTGCCGGCTACGCCTCCGGGCCGGCGAACGAAGGCATGCGCCCCACCGCGACCAGCAGGCCGTGGATGAGCGCCTCGGGCCTGGGCGGGCAGCCGGGCACGAAGACGTCCACCGGCAGCACGTCGCCGATCCCGTCACGCCCCGCATAGGTCCCCGCGAAGACGCCGCCGCTGATCGCGCAGGCACCCACGGCGACGACCAGGCGCGGCTCGGGCATCGCCTCGTACGTGCGCAGGGCCGCCTCCTCCAGGTTCCGGGTCATGATCCCCGTGACCAGCAGCAGGTCCGCGTGGCGGGGCGAGGCCACGAAGTCGATCCCCAGGCGCTGCACGTCGTGGTACGGGTTGAGCAGGGCCGCGATCTCCCAGTCGCAGCCGTTGCAGGACCCGACGTCGAGGTGGCGGACGTGCAGCGATCGACCCAGGGTGCGGCGGATCGCGCGCCGGAGCTCGAGGGCCTCCCCGGCGCGGTCGTCCGGCGCCGGAATCGCGTGGGGCGCGGCGATTCCGTCCGTTGCGGCGATTCCGTCCGGCGCGGGGATCCCGCCTGCCGTGGGGATCTCGTCCGGTCTGCTCACGCCGGCCCCGATCGCGCGCGCACGGTCACCAGGCCATCCCGCTGATCGGCGGCGAGCTCGATGCGATGCCCGAGCCGGATGGCCGCCGGCACGCAGGCCCGGGCACAGGCGCCGCAGAAGATGCACGCGCCCGCGTCCAGGGACCACGTCGTCGGACCCAGCCGGATGGCGCCCGTCGGGCAGGCCTCGACACAGGCCGCGTTGCCGTCGCAGCGGGAGGGATCGAGCTCGGGCAGGCCGCGGGCGGCGGGCGGCAGCTCCGGCGGCGCATCGGGATAGCGGGAGGTCACGGGTCGCCGGCGGAGCGGGCGCAGGATCCGGTCGAGGACGTGCATCGGCATGGTCAGCGGTCCGTGCAGGCGTAGCAGAGCTCGAAGCTCTTGTTGATCAGGGGGAAGTCGGGGACGAGGTTCCCGGGGGCGGCTGCGGCCACGACCGGCCAGTTGGCGAACGAGGCCGAACGCAGCCGCAGCCGGTCGATCGTCCCGCCGGCTCCGGCACGCAACCAGACCCACGACGCTCCCCGCGGGCCTTCCGCCGCACCGAGCGCCGACGCGCCGGCCTCCGGGAGCGTGGCGAGCGGCACGCTCACCGGCCCGGCGGGCAGGCGATCGAAGGCCTCGCGCAGCAGGCGCAACGACTCGCGCGCCTCCTGGGCCCTAACGTGGAACCGGGCCGCCACGTCGCCGGCGGCGGCCGTCACGACGCCGACCTCGAGCTCCCCGTAGGCGGCGTACGGCCGGTCGCGACGGAGGTCGATGTCGATCCCGCACGCTCGAGCGCCCACGCCCAGCGCCCCCAGCGCCGCGGCGGTGTCCCTCGCCACGACGCCCGTCCCGTGGAGCCGCGACATCACGCCCTCCGAGCGGAGGATCGCGCGCACGGCGCCGGCCAACTCCGCGCCGATCGCGTCGAGCGTCGCGGGCAGGGCCGCCAACGCCAGGGGTTCGAGATCCGCCACGAGCCCGCCGGCCGCGACGATGCCGGTGAGGTAGCGATGCCCGGTCAGGGCGTCGTTGGCCCGCAGCAGTTGCTCCTTGAGCCAGCCGAGGCGCGACACCCCGGGCTGGAATCCGATGCCGGCGCAGATGTTGCCGAGGTCGCCGACGTGGTTGTAGAGCCGCTCGAGCTCGGCCAGGATCACCCGCGCCCAGCGGGCTCGGGGCGGGACGATCGTGCTCGCCAGGCGTTCCACCGCCTCCGCGTACGCCAGCGCATGGGTCACGGTGCACACCCCGCACGCGCGCTCGACCACCGGTGCGGCCGCCGCGAACGATCGGCCCTCGACCAGCTTCTCGAGGCCGCGGTGCGTGAAGAACAGCCGCGCATCGAGGTGCAGCACGCGTTCGCCGATGGCCGAGAACCGGAAGTGCCCGGGCTCGATGATGCCGGCGTGGATCGGGCCGACCGGGAGCTGGTACACGCCCTCGCCATGCACCTCGAACGGCACGAAGTGGCGATCGGCGATCGGCGGCGGGGCGTCCGCCGGGATGTCCTTGCGGAGCGGGTGGTAGCCCCGCGGCCAGCGCTCGTGGAGCACCAGCCGGCGAGGGTCCGGGTGCCCCACGGGAACGATTCCGAGCAGGTCGCGTGCCTCCCGCTCGTCCCAGTGCGCGGCCGGGACGACGGGGGTGATCGACGGATACGAGGCGGCATCGAGCGGCAGCCCCGCCCGGAATCGGGCGAGCGTCCCGTCGACACGGGTCGCGACCGCCTCGACGGCCAGCCCGTCGCCGCCGAGGGAGCGCTCATCGAGGCCGAGGAGCATCACGAACCTGCCGCCCGCGGCCAGCGTGTCCGCGACGCGCGCCGCGAGCGCATCGGGCGCGACGGCCTCGACGCCTCCGACCGGGACCCCGAGCTGGTCAGCCACCCCCGCCTCCGAGGATCAGCACAACCTGGTCCAGCGCGGCCCGGACGGGCGACGGGGTCCAGAGCCCGGCGGCCACGACCACGGTGAGGGGTACCGTCAGCAGGAGCGCCCGGCCGAGGGACCCGCCCGCGCGCCCGGCATGCGTCTCGCCGTCGCCCGGCTCACCGGCGGCGGGCTCGACGTCGCGCTTCCGCTTGGCGCCCGCGGGCCCGACCGCCACCCGCATGACGTGGAACAGGAGCCCGGCGACCGCGAGGGCGAGGATCACGGCCGCGGCCGCGGCGGCGAACCCCCAGCCCCGGGACACGCCGCCGAACAGGATCGCAAGCTCGGCCGCGAAGATCCCCGACGGCGGCAACCCGGCCAGCACCAGCGCGGCCACGACCAGCGCCAGTCCGTCGGCCGGCGATCGGGCGAGGCTCCCCGTGAGCCGGCCGATCCGGCGGCTGCCCCGCTCCGCGACCAGTCGCCCCGCCGACAGGAAGGCCGTGGCCTTGGCCAGCCCGTGGCTCGCGAGATGCAGGGTGAAGCCGAGGAGCGCGAGCTGCCCCCCGAAGCCGAGCGCGAGCGTGGCCAGGCCGAGGTGCTCGATCGAGGAGTACGCCAGCAGCCGCTTCAGGTCCCCCTGGGCGACGATGAACGGGAGCGCCACGGCGAGGCTGAGGAGGCCGAAGGCGACTAGGAGGGTCGAGGAGTACGCGGGCCCCAGCGCGCCGACGGCCACGAGGTGGAACCGGGTGAGCGCGTACAGGGACACGGCCAGCGCGGCCCCCGACAGCAGCGCCGAGATCGGGCTTGGCGCCTGGCTGTGCGCGTCGGGCAGCCAGGTGTGGAACGGCGCGAGGCCCGCCTTGGTGCCATAGCCGGCGAGCGCGAAGATGAACGCCAGGCGGACGTAGGCGGGGTCCAGGCGAGGCGCGATCCCGATCAGCCGGGTCCACGCCAGCGCATCGCTCGTCTCGCCCAGGACGCCGACGGACGAGGCGTAGATCAGCAGCGTCCCGAGCAGCGCGAACCCGATCCCGATCGACCCCAGGATCAGGTACTTCCAGGCCGCCTCGATCGCCTGCGGCGTGCGGGTGAAGCCGACCAGCAGCGCCGAGACGATCGTGGTCGCCTCGATCGCGACCCACACGAGCCCGAGGCTGTCCACGAGCGGTACGGCGGCGAGCCCGCCCGCGAACCACAGCAGCAGCGCGTAGTAGCGCCCCGGGTCGTCCGCACGGAGCGCACCCGAGCGCTGCTCGTGGGCCAGGTGGCCCGGGGACCCGGCGAGCACGATGCCGGCGACCACGAGGACGAGGACGAGGACGTAGGCACCGAACGCGTCCACGGCCACGAGGCCGTCGAACGCATGGGCGGGGCCGTTCGCGAACACCAGCACCGCGAGCACCGTCCCGGCCACGATCGATGGGCCGAGGCCCGCCAGGGCGAGGCGCTGCGCCAGGCGGGCGTCGCCGAACCAGGCGGCCACGCCGGCCACGACCGGCGCCACCACGATGAGGACGACCAGCAGCTCGATCACCCGCGGAGGCTCCGGAGCTCGTCGGTCGAGAGGCTGCCGAACACGTCGAGCATCCGCCGGGCGTAGACCCAGGCGACGACGACCGCGAGCAGCGCGTCGAACAGGACCCCCAGCTCGACCACGAACGGCATGGCGTATGTGAGCGAGAACGCCGCCAGGGCGATCCCGTTCTCGAACACCAGGAGGCCGACGACCAGCGACAGCGCCTTCCGGCGGGTCATCACGATCAGGAGGCCCATGAGCACCAGGCTGATCGCCGCCGGCAGCGCACGGCGGGCGGCGAAGCTCGCGGCGGGCGAGACGCCGTCCGCGGCCGCCGTGGCGGCGAACACGATCGCGACGGCGGCCACGAGCGAGACCCGCGAGGGAAGCAGGGGGTGGCGCTCGTGGTGGACCGAGGAGCGCCGCAGGATCGAGCCGAGGACGAGCGGCACCACGACGCCCTTGACGGCCATCGCCAGCAGCCCGCCGGCGATGAGATGCACGCTCCCGGTGGCGAGCCCGACGGCCACGGCCGCGAGCCCGACGAGGGCGGACTGGAGCGCCACCATCCAGATCGACCGGCCGATGGACCGCACGGTCACCAGCAGGACACCGAGGACGACGATCACCGCCGCGCAGGCATCGACGAGCTCGGTGGCGGACCGGGCGTCGACGGTCATGCCGGCAACCACAGGCGCGTCGCGAGCCCGATCAGCGCGACGATCGACGCCGTCGCGAGGAGGGCCGGCAGCGCGAGGATCCGCAGCTTGGCGAGGGTGGCGTCGAGGAGGCCGAGAATCACGGCGGCGGCCACGAGCTTGGCCAGGGCGGCGACCACGGCCACGAGGAGCGACGCGGGTGACAGGTCGGCGGCCATACCGGTCGGCAGGAACGCCGCGGCGAACAGCGCGACCACCAGGACGAGCTTCAACTCGGCCGCATACGTCAGCATGGCCAGCCGTGGGCCGGACGCCTCGAGGATCATCCCCTCGTGGATCATCGTCAGCTCGAGGTGCGTGTCGGGGTTGTCGATCGGCTCGTGCCCGCTCTCGGCGACGGCGACGATGGCGAACGCGCCGGCGCCCAGGAGGAGCGCGGGCGTGAACCACGCGGTGCCCGCGGCCGCGCCCGCGGTGGCGATCGCGCCGAGGTCGGTGGACCCGGCGGCCAGCGCGGCGCCGGTGAGCGCGAGCAGGAGCGCCGGCTCCACCAACGCGGCGATCGCGACCTCGCGGCTGCTGCCCATGCCGCCGAACGCGCTGCCCGCGTCGAGCGCCGAGAGGGCGAGGACGAACCGCCCGAGCGCCATGAGCCCAACGACGACCAGCAGGTCGCCCCAGCCGGCGAGCGGCGCCCGCCTGGCGACCAGCGGGACGAGGAGCGTAGCGACGACCACGGCGGCGAGGACCATCGGGGGCGCCAGCGCGGTCAGGGGGCTGGCCGCGTCGCTCTCCACGGCCTCCTTGCGCCACCACTTCGCCAGGTCCCGGTACGGCTGGAACAGCGACGGCCCCCTGCGGTACTGGAGGCGCGACTTCACCCGCTTCGTGATCCCCAGCAGCAGCGGGGCAACGAGCAGGACGAGCAGGACCTGGACCAGGCCGAGCACGAGCGCCTCGATGGGAGTCGGATCGGCCATCAGCGCGCCAGCACGAGCAGGATGACCACGGCGGTCACGGTGTAGGCGAGGTAGACCTGCAGGCTGCCGTTCTGGAGTCGCCGGGTCACCTGCGCCGCGCCCACGGCGGCGCGGTGGAGCGGCTGGTACACCCGCTCGTCGATGAGATGGCGCGCCTCGCCGTGGTAGCGCACCGTGCGCGGGAACGGGGTGCCGGGATGCAGCTCGACGGTCACCTCCCGCACGGGCCGGAGAACCTGGCCGAAATACAGCCGGATGAGCTTCGCGTAGCTCGTGGCGGTGTACTCGAACGCGGGCTCCGGCACGAGCCCACAGGTCCACGTCGGGGCGCGACGCGCGGGCCGCCGGCGGATGCCCACGAACCAGGAGGCGGCGGCAACGGCCAGGAGCACCGCCCCGATGCCTGCCGGCCCGTAGACGGCTCCCCCCATGCCCGGCCCCACGATCGTCACCGCGACGGCGGCGCCGACGGGAGCGGTCCCGACAACGCCACCGGCGATCGTCGCGATCCCCGCGGCGATCGGGCCCGCAGCCAGGCCCACCCCGATGCAGGCAGCAGCCAGGGCGACCATCGAGGCGCCCATCCAGCGGCTCGTCTCGCGCGCAGCTGCGGCCCCCGGGCTGCGGGGGAGGGCGAGGAAGCCGACCCCGGTCGCCTTGACGAAGCACGCGACCGCGAGCGCGGCCGTCAGCCCGAGCCCTCCCACCGCCAGCAGGGCTGCCGAGCGTGTGACGGGCGAGAGCGCGGTCGCGGCGCCTGCCCCGAGGAGCCCTTGGAAGGTGAGCCATTCGCTGGCGAAACCGTTCAGCGGCGGCAGGCCGCTGATCGCGGCCGCCCCGATGGTGAAGGCGAGCGCCGTGACCGGCATCACCCGCGCGAGGCCACCCAGCAGGTTCAGGTCGCGCGTCCCGGCGGCCGCCTGGACCGAGCCGGCGGAGAGGAACAGGACCGACTTGAACAGGGCGTGGTTGAGCGTGTGGAACAGCGCGGCTGTCAGTGCAACGACGGCCAGCGCGACCGCACCGTGGCCGGCCGCGAGTATGGCGACACCGACGCCGATGAGGATGATCCCGATGTTCTCGATGCTGTGGAACGCGAGCAGGCGCTTGAGGTCGTGCTCCATCAACGCATACAGCACGCCGAGCACGGCGGAGGCGACGCCGATCACGAGGACGAGGAGGCCCCACCACTCGGGCCCCGGGCCCAGGATCTCGAGCCCGAACCGGACGATCCCGTAGATCCCGGCCTTGATCATCACCCCCGACATCAGCGCCGACACGTGGGACGGCGCGACGGGATGGGCCCGCGGCAGCCACACGTGGAGCGGGATCGCGCCCGCCTTCGTCCCGAAGGCGACCAGGAGCAGGACGAACACGACGTCCCGGCCGACCGGCGGCAGGCTCGCCGCCGCGGGGCCGAACGAGGCGAAGTCGGTCGTGCCGGAGCTCGACGCGAGGATGGCGAAGGCGACGACGAGCGCGGCCGTGGCGAGGTGCGTCATCGCCAGGTAGAAGTAGCCGGCCCGCGCGACCGATGGGCTGGGGCGGGAGCCGACCACGAGCGCCGCCGAGGTGAGCGCCATCACCTCCCACGCGAGCAGGAACGCGAAGGCGTCGTGCGCGCCGAACACCAGGGCGAGGCTGGCCAGGAACAGCGGGAAGGCAGCCTCGGTGCGGTCGCGATCCGACGATCCGTGCGCCCGGTAGCCGATGGCGTACGTCGAGCTCGCGGCGCCGGCAACGCCCAGCACGACGAGGAAGAACGCCGAGAGGCGGTCGATGCGGAGATCCACCGGCGCCAGGCCAAGCACCGAGCCGGCCCGGGCGCTCACGACCTCCCCGGTCAGGAGCACCAAGGCGCCCAGCACGACCATCCCGGCGCAGGCGAGCGCGGACAGCGCCGGCGGCAGGCCGCGAGGGTTGGCCCGCGACCGCGGCGCGAGCGCGGCCACCGTGGCCAGGCCGAGGAGGACGGCGATCGCGATCATCGCCAACGCGCCGACCAGCGCCGCGGGCGAGCTCACGCCGGGCATCGCCGCGGGCATCCCGGCGGCGTCATCGGGTCATCGTTGCCGTCGACGAGCGGCCTGGGAGATGGGGACGCGTGGCGCACCGCGCAACGATACCGCAGATGCACTACAGTTTGTAGTATTGCAATGTTGCAAGATAACCGGATACTGGTAGCGGCGAAGCCCCGCCACACGGCTCTCCGCCCCGAGGAGCGATCCCGCGACATGACGACTGGCACCGCGCGGCCCGACGACGCCGAGCGCCTCAGACAGTTCAAGGCGGACTTCTTCAAGGCGCTCGCCCACCCGCTCCGGATCCGCATCCTGGAGCTGCTCCGGGACGGCCCGCTCAGCGTGACCCATATCCAGGAGGCCACCGGGGCACCGAGCTCGTCCGTGTCGCAGCAGCTGGCGGTCCTGAGGAGCCGGAACATCCTCACCACCGAGCACCGCGGGACGACCGTCATCTACAGCGTTCCGGACGCCGAGCTGTTCGAGCTGCTCGACGTGGCGCGCAGGATCTTCGACGCCCACCTGAGCGGGACCATCGATATGCTCCGCCTCGTCCAGGGCGAGGCCGTCGTGACCGCCGGGCGATAGCCGCCCCGCCCGCCCCGTCTCCCTGCAGGCCTGCGATCGCGGCGCCCGCCCCCGGCGGGAACAGGGCATCATTCCCGGCACGGAGGTGACTGGATGGACGCCCCTCGCCACGGCATGCTGCGGGATCTCATCGCGCTCGTCGTCGTCGCGGTTGCGTGCCCGGTCGCCGTCTTCGGCGGGGCGAACCTCGGCTGCGTGGGATCGGTGGCGTTCAGCGACACCTGCGCACTGACCGTCATCGTGGCGTCGCCCCTGATCCTGCTTGCGGGCGGGGCCATCGGCGGGATCTCCACCCGCGGCTGGACCGGGCTGCTCGCGGTCCTCGTGGGCATGGTCGTCGGGATGGTCGCGATCCTGGTGGTGTCGATGGCAGCCGGCAAGCCGGTCCCGCTCGACATCTTCTCGGCCCTGTTCGCCACCGTCTTCTTCGGCGCCCCGGTCGTCATCGGGTATGCGATCGGCCGGGTCATCTGGCGCCTGTTCGCCACCCGGACGTCATAGCCACGGCGTGTTCCGGCCCGTCTCCGAGGTCCTGATGCCCACGCCCGCCGTCCGCTCCGTCACCGGCCCCGTCGCCCTCGACCGCCTGGGCGTCATCGACGCGCATGACCACCTGTTCATGGACTCCCCCGCCCTCAAGGGCCAGTCCTTCGACGACACGGACAAGGCGATCGAGGAGGTCCTCGACGGGAAGGCGTCCGGCATCGGCACGATCGTGGAGATGACGCCGATCGGCCTGGGGCGGCGGCCGGACCGGATGCGCGCCGTGGCCGAGGCGACCGGCGTCGTGATCATCGGGACGTCCGGCTACCACCGCGACGCGCACTACCCCGCCGACCACTGGGTCCACGCGGCCACCGTGGAGACGCTGGCGGACCGGATCGTGG
>Ga0302299_10002214_pt1 | contig 11841 bp, 13 predicted proteins | sample III_Fen_N3_4_FD_198795 | JGI IMG/M metagenome (GOLD analysis project Ga0302299, IMG submission 198795) | Peat permafrost microbial communities from Stordalen Mire near Abisko, Sweden - III_Fen_N3_4 | ecosystem: Environmental > Terrestrial > Soil > Wetlands > Permafrost | place: Sweden: Abisko...
GGCGAGTGGTGAGGTCAGCAGCCGGCGAAGTCCGCGGCCGTCAGGGCCTTCGTCGACCGGACCAGCACCGAGCCGACCCTTCCGGGGTCGAACGTCGCGCTCGGTGCGACCGCCGAGCCGCTGAGCAGCACGAGCTGCACCTGGCCCTTCGGGTTGAGGAACGGCTTCCCGGCGACAGCCTTGGCCAGCGAGGAGCTCGTCAGCTGGACCACCGAGCACGCGGCGAACTGCCGCTTCCACAGCACGGTCGCGTCCTTCGGGAGCGCCCCGAGCGCGACCGCCGTGGCCTTGGCCGCGGTGACGCTCGGACGCGGCAGGTACATCACGAGGTCGAGGACGCGGCCGCCCGTGAGCACCACGGAGTTGAACCTGTCGTTGTTGGCCTCGTCCGGGCCCCAGCCCGGCGTCGCGTCCCACATCGCACCCGGGTCGAACCTCTCGTCGGCCGTGTGGTGCGCGGCCCACACGGCGAGGACGGCGCCGTAGTCCACCAGCGGAGCGGTCGGGGCAGCAGACGGAGGGGCCGACATCGACGGGTCCGGCGTGGCCGTGTCGACGGGCGACGCCGTCGGGCTCGTCATCACCGGGGCGGGCTGGGAGGTCGTGGCCGACGGCGTCGACGAGGCCGGGGCGGTCGACGCCGCCGGGGCCTCGCCCCCGGAGCCGCAGGCGGTCAGCAGGAGGGCACCCGTCAGGGCGATCCCGACCGCGACGAGTCGCACGGCACCTCCTCCGACTCGGGACGGCCTGGTGCCGTCACCGTCCATCATCACCTCCCGCCGGCGCGCCCTCGGGAGCCGCGCGCGGCGTGTCGGTGACCGTCACCCGGATGCGCGAGCGTCTGGCGCACCGGTCGGTCGCGAGGCAGGGTGCCTAGGGTGGGGGGCATGGAGCTGCGCATCTTCACCGAACCCCAGCAGGGCGCGTCGTACGACGACCTGCTCGCGATGGCACGCACGGCGGAGCGCTGCGGCTACGGCGCGTTCTTCCGCTCGGACCACTACGTCGTCATGGGTGACGGCGACGGGCTGCCCGGCCCGACCGACGCGTGGATCACCCTCGCGGGGCTCGCGCGGGACACGAGCACCATCCGGCTCGGCACGCTCGTGACCGCGGCGACCTTCCGGCTGCCCGGCCCGCTCGCGATCGCCGTCGCGCAGGTCGACGCCATGAGCGGCGGGCGCGTGGAGATCGGGCTCGGCACCGGCTGGTTCGAGGCCGAGCACAGGGCGTACGGCATCCCGTTCCCACCGCTCGGTGAGCGCTTCGACCGGCTCGAGGAGCAGCTCGAGATCCTCACCGGGCTGTGGTCGACACCGGTGGGCTCGACGTTCACGCACGAGGGGACGCACTACTCCCTGCTGGACTCCCCCGCCCTTCCCAAGCCCGTGCAGAGCCCGCTGCCGGTGGTCGTCGGCGGCACCGGGGCGAAGCGCACGCCCGCGCTCGCGGCCCGGTTCGCAGCCGAGTACAACGTGCCGTTCCACTCGCTCGAGGACACGGCGGCGGCGTTCGAGCGGGTCCGTGCCGCGTGCAGGGCCGACGAGCGCGACCCCGACTCGCTCGTCTACTCCGCGGCGCAGGTGCTGTGCTGCGGGCGCGACGAGGCCGAGATCGCCCGACGGGCGCAGGCGATCGGCCGCGAGGTCGACGAGCTGCGCGAGCACGGTCTCGCCGGCACGCCCGCGGAGCTCGTGGCGAAGGCGCGCGCGTTCGGTGCGGCCGGGGCGTCGCGCCTCTACCTCCAGGTGCTCGACCTCGGCGACCACGACCAGGTCGAGCTCGTAGCGGCAGAGGTCATGCCGCACCTCGTCTGACCCGAGGGCACGGCGTACCACCCGGGGTGACGTCGGCCACGTCCCGTTTCGTGAGGAACCACGACGGGAATGCCGATGGAGACCACGAACGTCGTGCACTCGAGCTGGAGGGGAGGTGGATGGCTTTGGAGATCATCCTGATCACGGTCGCCGTCGTCGCGTTCCTCGCTGCGACGCCGCTGTTCTCGGCCGACTCGTCGGACGCCCGCTCGGAGAGCGCTCGCCCGGCCGCCGGCTGGTGGCCCGCGGGCCCCGACGCCCGCTGACGCACCCGGCACCGCACGCACGACCAAGCCCCGCCCCGGCGGGGCTTTCTCGCGTCCCGGGGCCGGCCGTCCGGGCTACGCCGGTCAGCCGCGCGGGTCGCCGAGCTCGTCGGCCGTCACGAGCGAGGTGACCCGGCCGAGCTTCGCGCGCGTCGCCTCGTCGAGCTGGTCGACGAGGATCGACATCCCCGCCCATGCGGCACCCGAGGGCGAGACGAGGGTCTTCACCGCGAGCGCCTGGGCACCCTTCTGCGCCCAGTCGTCGACGAAGAGGACGGAGTCGGCCCCCGTCAGCGTCTTCTGCATCGACAGCGCACGGGTCTGGCCCCGGTAGTCAGCCGCCGTCTCGACGTAGGTCTTCGCACCCGGGAAGAGCGCACCCTCCTTGCGGACGGCGGTGAACCCCACGCCGAGCCGGATCGCGACGGCGCCGCCGAGCAGGAAGCCGCGCGACTCGACGCCCACCACCTTCGTGACGCCCGAGTCGAGCCAGGGCACCGAGAGCCCTTCGATGATCGCCGCGAACGTCGGGCCGTCGTCGAACGCACGCCAGACGTCGGCGTGGCCGTCGTGCCAGCGGAACGCCGCGAGGAACGCCTCGCGCGCGAGCGTGGTGCTCATGAGTCCTCCGGTCGGGTCCGCGGCAGTCGCGTGATGAGGCTCGAGGTGTCCCAGCGGCGACCGCCCGCCTGCCACACCTCGGCGTAGAACTGGTCGACGAGGGCCGTCATCGGGAGCGCCGCGCCGGCCGCTCCCGCCTCCGCGAGCGTGTTGCCGAGGTCCTTGCGCATGTGCTCGACGGCGAAGCCGAAGTCGAACGTGTCGGCGGCCATCGTGGCGTAGCGGTTGGCCATCTGCCACGAGCCGGCCGCGCCGGCGCCGATGGTGTCGAAGACGGCGTCGACGTCCTGCCCGGTGCGCAGCGCGAACGCGACACCCTCGGCAAGCCCCTGCACGACGCCCGCGATGCAGATCTGGTTCACCATCTTCGCGAGCTGTCCGGCACCGACCGGACCGAGCAATCGTCGCTTCGCGCCGTAGGCCGCGACCACGTCGTCGACCTGGTCGAAGTCGGCGGCCGAGCCGCCCACCATGACCGTCAGCGTGCCGTTGACGGCACCGGCCTGGCCGCCCGAGACGGGCGCGTCGAGGAAGCCGACGCCCGCTGCGGCACAGGCCTCGCCGGCGCGACGCGCGGTGTCGGCGGACACGGTCGTGTGGTCGACGACGACGGAGCCGGGCGCCGCCCCCGCGAGCACGCCGTCGGCGTCGTTCAGCACGGAGAGCACCGAGGCGTCGTCGCCCACGCACATGAGGACCACGTCGCCGGCCGCCGCGGCCTCGCGCGCGGTGGCGGCCACCCGGCCCTCCGGGTGCCCGGCCAGCCACTCGTCGGCGCGCGGCCTCGAGCGGTTCCAGACCGTCACCTCGTGCCCGGCGGTGGCCAGGTGACCGGCCATGGGGAAGCCCATGACCCCGAGCCCGACGAACGCGACCCTGGCCACGGCACTCTCCTCGCTGACGACGACCCGTCGATCATCGCGTGCCGCGAGGTCCGGGGCGACCGCTTCGGAGACGTGTCGCCGCCGCAGCCGTCAGCTGGTCTTGACCTTCGCGAACTGCGCGCCGTACTTCGCACCCGTCGCCTCGTCGAGCCCCATGAACAGGGTCGTCCTGGCGAGCAGGTCCGCGGTGGGGAAGATCAGCTCGTTGTCGACGAGCGTCTTGTCGATCTTCTCCATCTCCTGCTGAGCGCCCTTCACCGGGCAGATGTACTGCACGTAGGCGGTGAGCTGCGCGGCGATCGCGGGGTCGTAGTAGAAGTTCATCAGCTCTTCGGCGTTCTTCTTGTGCGCCGCCATCGCGGGGATCATCATCTCGTCCGACCAGATCATCATGCCGGCCTCGGGCTGGACGAACTTGATGTCGGGGTTGTCGAGCTGCAGCTGCACGATGTCGCCGGACCACGCCATGCAGGCGTACGCCGTGCCGTTGGACAGCAGGCTCGAGTAGTCGTTGCCCGTGAACTGCCGGATCTGGCCCGAGTCGCTGGCCTTCTGCAGGTAGTCGATGGCGGCGCTGAAGTCGTCGTCGGTGAAGTTCGCGGCGTCCTTGCCGAGCTGCTGGAGGATCAGCCCCATCGTGTCGCGCCACTCGGTGAGCACGGTGACGTGGCCCTTGAGGTCGGCGCGGGTGAACAGCTCCTCGACCGAGCGGACCTCGGGAACCTTCTTGGCGTTGTAGGCGATGCCGGTGAGACCGCTCTGCCAGGGAGCGGCGTACTCGCGGGTCGGGTCCCACGTCGGCGACTTCAGCGAGTCGAGCATGTTGGCCGAGACGTTCGGCGTACGGCTGCGGTCGAGCTTCTGCACGTAGCCGTTGCGGATGAGCCGCGCGGCGTCGCTGTCGGGGAGGGCGAACAGGTCGCGACCCGTGTCCTGACCGGCGCGCAGCGCCGGTGAGATCTTGGCGTAGAAGGAGTCGCCGTCGTTGACGTCCTCGGTGTAGGCAACCGTCACACCGGTCTTGGCCTTGAACTGCTCCAGCGTCGGGTGCAGGTTCTGGTTCTTCGCGTCGACGTCGATGTAGAGCTGCCAGTTGCTGAAGCTCAGCGTCTTGTCCGTGTCGGACCTGTCCTGCGCGGTCGGCGCGGCGGCGCTGCTCGTCGTGGCTGTGCCCTTGGTGCCGCAGGCCGCGAGCAGCGGAGAGCCGGCGACGGCGGCGCCGAGGGCGGCGGCCTGCAGGATGCGACGACGCGGGACGCCAGTCCTCGTCGCCCCGCGAACCGCTTCGGCCATGCGTGCGGGCTCCAGCTCGGCCATGTCCGCCATCCTCTCCCGGGTGATCCCTCGACGGGCGGGGATCTGGCGGATAGATTACTTGATGTCATCCAAGAATCAAGCCCACCGGAGGGCACATGGATCTCGTCATCCGCAACGCGCGCATCTGGACCGCCGACCCCGCGCGCCCGTGGGCCACGGCTCTCGCCGTGCGCGACGACCGGATCGCCGCGGTGGGCGACGACCAGGACGTGGTTTCCGGGGCCGGCGTGACGACCCTGGACGCAGGCGGCCGGTTCGTCATGCCCGGGGTCGTGGACAGCCACAACCACATCCGGCTCGGCTCGGGGCAGGGCGCGGTACAGCTCGCGGGGGCGACCACCCTCGAGGAGGTCCACGCCCGGATCTCCCTGTGGCTGGTGGAGAACCCGGATGCCGAGTGGGTGATGGGCGAGGGATTCGACTACGCCGCCGTACCCGGTGGTGGTCATCCACGCGCCGAGCACCTCGACGGTGCCACCGACGGCCGGCCTGCGATGCTCCTCGACTACAGCGTCCACGCGGCGTGGTTCAACAGCGAGGCCCTGGGCCGGCTCGGGGTCGGGCGCGGCACCGCCCGGGTCCCCTACGGCATGTTCGAGCTCGACGAGGTCACCGACGAGCCGACCGGCTACCTCCAGGACTACGCGACCTACGGCCTGTCGCGCGCCGGGCTGTCGGCGCTGCGGGAGGTCGTCCCCGCGTTCGGGCTCGAGGCGCAGTACGAGCGGGTCCGCGCCGGCCTCCGGATGGCCACGAGCCTCGGGATCACCACCGTCGTCGAGCCGCAGAACTCGCTCGACGACCTCGCGCTCTTCCTACGTGCCCGCGACGAGGGCGAGCTGCGCTCGCGGGTGATCGCTGCTCTCTTCCACCCCGTGGGCACGACCGACGACGAGCTCGACGACTTCGCAGCCGCCGCACGGAGCTTCAGCGACGACCGGTTCGCCGTCGGCCCGATCAAGCTCTACATCGACGACATCGTCGAGCCGCACACCGCGGCGATGCTCGCCCCCTACGCGAACCGCCCCGACACCTCCGGTCGGACCTACTACGGGCCCGCGGAGTTCGGCGACCTCCTCACGAGGCTCGACGCGCGCGGGCTCCAGTGCTTCGTGCACGCCACCGGGGACCGGGGCATCCAGGTGACCCTCGACGCCTTCGAGCAGGCGCGACGGGCCAACGGCGCGCGTGACAGCCGCCACCAGATCGTGCACGTCGAGTGCCTCGACGCCGCCGACATCGGGCGCTTCGCCGAGCTCGGGGTCGTGGCGTGCATGCAGCCGCGGCACTGCGCCCCCGAGATCGTCGGCGAGTGGCGTGCCAACGTCGGGCCGCAGCGCTGGCGGCACGCCTGGCCGATGCGCAGCCTCGTCGACTCCGGCGCTGCCGTGGCGTTCTCGTCGGACTGGAACGTCGCCGAGATGGATCCGCTCGTCGGGATCTACACCGCGCTGACCCGCGCGTCGCTGGACGGCACGGAGTCCTGGGTCCCGGAGGAGCGGGTCGACGTCGAGACCGCTCTGCGGTGCTACACGTCGATCGGCGCCTGGGCGAACTTCGTCGACCACGACCGCGGGACGCTCTCCCCCGGACGCCTCGCCGACCTCGCGGTGCTGTCGGCGGACCCGTTCGAGATCGAGCCCGCGGCGCTGCTCGACACCGCGGTGACGATGACGGTCGTCGGCGGCGAGGTCGTGCACGAGGCCTGAGGACCGCCGGTCTCGAGGGGCAGGTGCGGACCGGCGTAGCGGGTCAGGGGGTGAGCATCTGGCGAGCGCTGGCCTTGAGCAGCTTCATCATCCGGGTGCGGCTGACGTCGGGCGACGCGAGCGTCACCTGGATCGACAGGCCGTCCACCATGGACGAGAGCAGCATCGCGTCCTGCGCCGGGTCGGCCGACGCGAAGGCACCGAGCTCGGTGCCGTAGCGGATCACCTCGGTGAGGATCGTGCGCCAGCGCGCGTCGAGCTCGTGGTGGTCGCGCGCGACGTCGGCGTCGAGCGCAGACTCGAGCCAGAGCTGGAACCACAGCACCCAGCCCGGATCGCGCTCGCCGTTGGAGGCTGCGACGTCGAGCAGCTTGTCGAGGCGCTTCCACGGGTCGCGGATCCTCGCCAGTGCGATCTCGACTGCGGTCCAGTGCTCGTCCTCGTTCGCGCGGATGGCGCGCATGAGCAGCTCGATCTTCGACGGGAAGTAGTAGCTGACATGACCGACGGTCATGCCGGCACGCTCGGCGACGTCGGCCATCCGCACGTTGGCCAGGCCGCGCTCGGCGATCGCCTGCCCGGCCGCACGGACGACGAGCGCCTCGCGCTCGACGCCCTTGGTACGACGGGTGGTCACGTCTCCTCCTTCCACGACGACGTCTCACCCTAGGGCGCACCACGCCGGGATCCGCGCCGAACGAGCGCGTCGCGGGCGTCTCGCCGCGCACCGGCTCAGAGCACGCTCAGGTCCACGCCGCGGGGGATCTGCTGGGTGATGCAGTGCGGGCCGCCGCCGCCGAACGCGAGGGTCTCGCCCGGGACGCCGACGACCTCGCGGCCCGGGTGCAGCGCGCCGAGCTCGGCGAGGGCGCGGTCCTGGTCGGGGTTGCCGTCGACCGGCACGATGACGGCGCCGTTCGCGACGTAGTGGTTGGCCAGCGAGACGCCGGCCTCGGCGCCCGGGTCGATGCACGTGACGCGCAGCGTGCGTCCCCGGGCGTCCGGCGTCGCCCGCAGCGCGGCGAGGTTGTCGTGCGCGCGTGCGGTGTCGACCGAGTCGGGGTCGGTCGGCGCCTCGAGCATCAGGTGCCCGGGAGCGACGTAGGCCGCGACGCCGTCGGCATGACCGTCGGTGCCGGCCGGCCCGACGTCGAGGCTGTGGCCGTGCGGCATCCACACCACGGTCGTCACGCCGAGATAGTCGCGCAGACCCTGCTCGAGGTCCTCCCGGGACCAGGTGGGGTTGCGGTTGGGGTCGAGGAGGCACTGCTCGGTCGTCACCACCGTGCCCTCGCCGTCGACGAGGATGGAGCCGCCCTCGAGCACGAAGGGTGCGTGGAAGACCTCGAGGCCGAGCCGTGCGGCGACCTCGGCCGCGAGGCGGTCGTCGTCGTCGTGCGGGTGCCAGCGGTTGCCCCAGGCGTTGAAGCCGAACGAGACCACGGCGATCGAGCCCGCGGCGTCGCGCACGAAGACCGGGCCGCTGTCGCGCGCCCAGGAGTCGTTGATCGGGATCTCGAGCGGCGTCACGCCCTGCCCGCACAGGTCCCGGACCCGCTGCGCGGTGCCCGGGTTGCAGACCATCACGACGGGCTCGAAGCCGGCGATCGCCCGCGCCACCTCGGCGTAGTCCTGCTCCGCTTGCGCGAACCGGTCGCCCCAGAGCTCGCGACGGCTCGGCCACTGCTGGAGGCAGCCTGCGTGGGGCTCCCACTCCGCTGGCATGGCGAAGCCCGCTGCCGCGGGCGTCAGCACGGTCGAGTCGGACATCGGTGCTCCTCGTGGTGGGACGACGCTGCAATATTGGACGGGAACCAAAAATAGCGCAAGCGCCGCCCGCGAGCCCGATTGTGGGAGGATCGTCGCGACCCGAACCCGGGTCCACGGGCCGACGGCGGCCCGTCGTGCTCAATGAACTGAGGTTTCGTGAACACTCTCGCTGAGTTCGGAACGGGGGAGCTGCTGTGGAGCATGCTCTGGTTCACCCTGTTCTTCATCTGGATCTGGATCCTGATCACCGTCGTCATGGACCTGTTCCGTGACCACGAGCTGGGCGGCTTCGCCAAGTTCCTGTGGCTGCTCTTCATCATCGTCCTGCCCTACTTGGGTGTGTTCGTCTACCTGATCGCGCGCGGCCAGGGCATGGCGTCGCGCCAGGTGGCTGCGGCTCAGGCCAACGCCGACGCGCAGCGCGCGTACATCCAGCAGGTGGCCGGCACCACCGGCGGGTCGAGCACCTCCGAGGAGCTCGCTCGGCTGGCCGACCTGAAGGAGAAGGGCGTGATCTCCGACGAGGAGTTCGCCGCTCTCAAGGCGAAGGCCCTCGGCTGATCCAGCACGGATGAGCCGCGGCGGACACCGTCCGCCACCGATCGGCACGAAGGCCCCGTCGGAATCCCGGCGGGGCCTTCGTGCTGCGCCTCAGGCGTCTCGACGCTTGAGGAGGTAGTCGGCCAGGGCGAGCAGCGCCACCGTCCACAGGACGAAGACCCCGAACCCCTGCCAAGGGGAGAGCAGGTCGTCGGGACCCTGCACCGTCGTGGCGATCGCCTGGCCGGCCACGGTGGGCAGGTAGGCGTGGATGTGTGCACCGACCGTCCCCGGGAGCAGCAGTGCGAGCGGTGACAGGACGAGCACGAACCCGATGAGCCCGGCGATGGCGCCGGCCGTGTGCCGGACGAGTGCCCCGACGGCGACGGCGAACACGCCCAGGACTGCGGCGTAGAGACCGACTCCGATCACGGCTTGGAGCACACCCGGGTCACCCAGCGACACGGGCGCGATCGAGTGCAGGATGGCCGCGCCGACGAGGAACGACACGAACGCGGTCGCCTCGGCCACGACGAGGACGAGCAGGCCGAACACGAGGGCCTTGGCGAGCAGCATCGGCGTACGACGCGGGACGGCGAGCAGGCTGGCCCGGATGGTGCCGGTGGAGTACTCCGCCGTCATCACGAGGACGCCGAGCACGCAGATCGCGAGCTGGCTGAACTGGAAGCCCGAGCCGAGGATCTGCCCGGTCGGGTCGGCCTCGACGGCTGCCTTCTGCGCCGCCGTGAACGTGTCCCACTGCGTCGACGCGAGCCAGGTCAGCAGCGTCGTGAAGCCGATGGTCGCCACGACGAGGGTCCCCAGCGCCCACACGGTCGACCGGACCGACCGGAGCTTCGTCCACTCCGACCTCATCAGGTCGCGGACACGGGCTCGCGTGACCCGGTCCGGACTGGACGTCGTCGTGGCGGGAAGCGGTGTGGTGCGGACCGATGTCGTCATGAGGTGCTCCGCTCCGGGACGAGCGCGAGCCGGTCGACGGCGGCGGACAGCGCCGGGTCGCGTACGTCGAACTCCTGGGTGTCGTGGGTCCGCTCCATGAACGCCTCTTCCAGCGACGCCCGCTGCGGGCTGAGCTCGTGCAGCACGAGACCCGCCCGTCCGGCGAGGTCCCCGATGCGCGCGGCGTCGAGGAGACGCACCGTCAGTGCGCCGTCCACCTCGACCGCCACCTCGGCGCCCGCTGTGGTGAGCAGCTCGCGGAGCGCGACCGTCTCGGGCGCGCGCACAGTCACGGTCTGCTCGGAGTTGCGCGCGATGAAGTCCTCGGTGCTGCTCTGCGCGATCAGCCTGCCGCGGCCGATCACGATGAGGTCCTCCGCCGTCAGCGCCATCTCGGCCATCAGGTGGCTGGACACGAGGACGGTGCGACCCTGCCCGGCGAGGTACTTCATGAGGTTGCGGAACCAGAAGATGCCGTCGGGGTCGAGTCCGTTGACCGGCTCGTCGAGGATCAGCACCCGCGGATCGCCGAGCAGCGCCGCGGCGATCCCGAGGCGCTGACGCATCCCGAGCGAGTACTCACCGACCCGATCGTGTCCGACGTCGGCCAGCCCGACCATCTCGAGCGTCTGCTCGACGCGACGGGCCGGCATCGCCTGCGTCTGGGCGAGATAGAGCAGGTGGTCGTGCGCCGAACGGCCGGGGTGCACGGCACCGGCCTCGAGCAGCGCTCCGACCGCACGCAAGGGCTGAGCGAGGTCGGCGTACGCGACACCGTCGATCGTGGCGCTGCCGGCCGTCGGCCGGTCGAGGCCGAGGATCAGGCGCATGGTCGTCGACTTGCCGGCGCCGTTCGGCCCGAGGAATCCGGTGACGGCCCCGGGACGGACGGTGAACGACAAGTCGTCCACGGCGAGCCGGTCGCCGTACTTCTTGCTGAGGTTGCGGACCTCGATCATGAGATGCCTTCCGTAGTGAGGACTGTGGCGTCGTGCGCCGAGGCGTCCACCCGGGTCAGCGCGCGGAGCGCGAGGAGCACCGGGACCATGCCGATCGCGGCCTTGTTGTACGGCGTGGCGACGAGCAAGATCGTCGAGTTGTAGAGGCGGTACGCCGCTGCCCCGAGCCAGCCGACGACAGCACGGGGCGAGCCGCGTGAGGCGAGCCGCATCGACGCGAGCAGGAGGGGCACTCGTGGGCAGAGTCCGACGTCGACGGACCACGGGCCAGCACCGGGCTCGGGGTGATCAGGGTCGGGCACATCGCGCGCCTCGGGCGGGAGTGACGTCAGCGACGGATGGTGCATGCACGCGACGACCAGCATCGCGCGGACAGCGCAGGTGGCTCCACGGCGGCAGTGCGGCGATCGACTGGGGTCCGGCCCAGGACGTCTGCGTGGCGACGCCAGGCTGACAGCCCAGGCTGGCCACGACCGAGAATCAGGTGCGATGACTCGCTGATCTGCGAGAAGCTCCCGCAGTCGTTCCTCACTCTACGCCCGAAGGCCGGGCGGACCTGACCGCGTTCAGCCGGCGGGGCGGCCGGCGAAGCTGAAGTGCGCGCTGCTCCAGGAGTTCCAGAGGTCGGTGACCCAGACCCCGTGCTCCGGGCTCGCCGCCTCGACGAGGCGACCGCCGCCGATGTACATCGCGACGTGGTGCGCACCGCGGAAGTAGAAGAGCAGGTCGCCGGGGCGCAGCTCGGAGGTGGAGATCCGGCGCACCTGGTTTGCCTGCGCGTAGGAGACCGCCGTGAGCGAGACGCCGGCCTGGCCCCAGGCTGCGGCGGTCAGCTTCGAGCAGTCCCACGACGACGGCGGGTTCGCGCTGTAGCTGTAGGGGTCGCCGACCTGCGAGAGGGCGTATCGGACGGCGATGGCGGCCCGACCGCTTGCCGGACCGGTGTAGGCGATCGTCGACGGGTTGCCGCCGCCGCCGTAGCTGCGGCTGCCCCA
>Ga0302299_10002215_pt1 | contig 11841 bp, 11 predicted proteins | sample III_Fen_N3_4_FD_198795 | JGI IMG/M metagenome (GOLD analysis project Ga0302299, IMG submission 198795) | Peat permafrost microbial communities from Stordalen Mire near Abisko, Sweden - III_Fen_N3_4 | ecosystem: Environmental > Terrestrial > Soil > Wetlands > Permafrost | place: Sweden: Abisko...
TGAAGCGGGGGAGACCTTCCTGTCCTTCGAGACGGCGCGTCGGGTGCGTCGGGAGTTCCGGCTGGAGGATCGCGGGCGGTTCGAGGTCAAGGGCAAGGCGCAGGCGTTGGCGGCGTTCAACGTGCTCGGTGAGCTCGGGCCCGATGATCCGGCCATGTTCTCCGATCGCCGCAGCCCGATCGTGGGCCTGGGCGAGCATCGGGATCGGCTCCGCTCGCTGGCGGTGGCGGCCGCCGGGGGCACGCCCGCCGTGGCCCTGATCGCCGGCTCGAGAGGCACCGGCAAGACCCGGCTGCTCGACGACCTCGGGGAGTGGGCCGCAGGCAGCTTCACCATCAGCCGGGGGTCGGCTCGGGTCCAGGGCGAGACGTCGATGGGGTTGATCGATGCCGCGCTCGGCTCGGTCGTGCCGGGTCTCTCGATCACCGCGTTCGAGGGGGCCGCCGATGGCGACGGCGCGATGACCGATGGCCTGGCGGCGGCGATCGTCGAGCTCGCCGCCGGCCGGCCGCTCGCGGTGCTGCTCGATGACCTCGACCTGGCCGAGGACGGCTCGCTCGAGGTGTTGGCCCACCTCGTCGAGCTGGTCGATGCCCCGGTGCTCTGGGTGTTCGCGGCACGGCGACTACCGCCCCGGATCGCCCAGCTGGCCGATCGGACGGCCCCTGGTCGTCGAGGCAGCTCGCGCGACACCCACGTGGTGCGCCTCGGGCCCCTGCATCCTGCTCACCTGGCCGAGTTGGCCGAGGCCCTCGTGCCGGGAGCCTTCGACGACACCTACCGGGACCGCCTCGCGACCCTGGCCGACGGCAACGCGGAGTTCGTCGAGGAGATCGTGCTGTCGCTGATCGACGAAGGTGTGGTGGTCGAGGGGGCCGACGGCCGATGGGAGGTCGTCGGTGATCTCGATCTGGTGGCGCTGCCGACGTCGGTGACCGAGCTGGTCGAGGCGCGCATGGACGGGCTCGCCACCGCGGCCCGACTGACCCTGCAGGACGCGGCGGTGATCGGGCTGCACTTCACCGAGCGCCTGCTCGAGAAGGTCACGCGCGTGCCGGCTCAGCTCGATGCCGCGCTGGCGGAACTGGCGGCGGCTGAGCTGATCGCCGCACCGGCGGGTGGGGACGGGCCCGTCCTCTGGTCGTTCCGAAGTCGGCTCGTGCGCGACGTGGCCTACGAGAGCCTGCTGCGCCGCCGCCGTCCCCTGGCTCACCGCGCTGCGGCCGACGCGCTCATCGCCCTCGGGGAGGACACCTCGCCGGCCGATGTCGAACTGGTCGCCCACCACCTCGCGCTCGGCGACGACCCCGTGCAGGCGCTTCCCTACCTACGGCGGGCGGCCGATCATGCTCTGGCACGCAACGCGACCGACGCGGAGTCCCGGCTGCGCCAGGCGCTGCAGATCGCCGAGGAGCACGACGTGGACGACGCTGATGTGGCCTGGTTCCGGGAGCAGCTCGACCAGTCGGCACCGCCGGTGCGGTCGGTGGCTGAACCGGACACGGCGGCACCGTCGGTCCCGCCCCGAAACGACGTCGGAGCATAGGTTGTGGCCATGAAGATCATGGTGGTGTCGGCGATCAGCCGTGAGAGCTCGAGTTGCTATGTCCTGGCCCGCCAGATCGCCGACCTGTGCGCCACCCGCGATGTCGAGATCGACTTCGTCACGCCGGCGGACGCGGCTCTCCCGATCAACGACGGCACCGTGGCCTATGACCACCCGGCGGCGCAGGCCTGGGCCAGTCGGGTCGAAGCGATCCACGCCCACATCTGGGTGTCTCCCGAGTACCACAGCGGCATGACCGGGGGGATGAAGAACCTCTTCGACCACCTGGGCAAGGAACCGATGAAGGGTGATGTGGTCGGCCTGTTCGCCCTCGCCGGCGGCAACATGGCCGCGCTCAACACGCTGAACAACATGTCGGTGGTGGCCCGTTCGCTCGGGGCGTGGGTGGCGCCCGACTACTGCGCCCTCAACTCCAACGATGTGAAGGACGGTCTCGACGAGGCATCGATCGCCCGGCTCGACAACGTCGTCGAACAGGTGATCAGCACCGCCGCCCACCTCCAGCCTGATGCCTAGCGCGTCGCGGTCGAAAGGGCGATCTTGCTGGTCTCAGGACGCGGCCTGGGAGAACACCCGCCGGTAGGCCAGGGGGCTGGTGTGGACGCTGCGTTGGAAGTGCATCCGCAGCGCGGCAGGTGAGCCGAAGCCGGCCTCGTCGGCCACTCGATCGACGGACAGGTCGGTGGTCTCGAGCAGCCGGCGGGCGAGCACGATGCGCTGGGCCAGCAGCCACTGGTGCGGCGTGGTGCCGGTGAGCTGGCGGAACCGGCGACTGAACTGGCGGGGGCCGAGGTGGGCGTGCTCGGCCAGGTCGGCCACGGTGAGCGGCTCGTCGAGGTGCTCGATGGCCCAGTCGAGCGATGCCGACAGGGAGGCGCCCTCATCGTGGGTGGCCAGCGGCGCGGCGACGAACTGGGCCTGGCCGCCGTCGCGGTGCGGCGGGACCACCATGTCGCGCGCCACCTGGTTGGCGACCTCGGCGCCGAAGTCGTGGCGGATGATGGCCAGGGCGCAGTCGATGGAGGCGGCCGAGCCGGCGGCGGTCCACACGTTGCCGTCCTCCACGTAGAGCACGTCCCGGTCGAGCGCGATGGCCGGATAGGTCCGTCGGAAGTCGGCGGCCGCGTCCCAGTGGGTGGTGGCGCGGTGCCCGTCGAGGACACCGGCCGCGGCCAGTGCGAACGCACCGGTGCAGAACGAGACGAGCCGGGCGCCGCGAGCATCGGCGGCGCGCAGCGCGTCGATCAGGGCGGCGTCGGGTCGTTGGGACCTCTGGCACCACCCGGGGATCACGACCATGTCGGCCCGGCGCATCGTGTCCAGCCCCTGGTCGACCTGGAGGACCATGCCCCCTTCGAGGGCGACGACGCCGGGCTCGGACGTGCAGATGCTGAACCGGTACCACGGTCGACCGACGACGGAGTGGGTGATGCCGAAGAACTCCGAGGCCACCGAGATCTCCAACGGGCTCATGCCCGGGACCACGACCGCCACCACGTGGAGGCGTTTGGGCCGATGGCTGGAACTGGGTGTCCGTCTGGTTCGAGACATGTCTGGATCTTAGCGAACATCGTCATTCATGTCACTGGTCGATCTGGTCCCGTGGTCGCACCATGAGTGGAGAACATCCCACTGACCCGGGTCCCCCGCCCGGAGAACGGAGCGTCATCATGAACTGGTACGCCTACAAGGCCCTCGCCGACAGCTACGACGCCGACCGCCGCCGCCAGGCCGCCGACCACCGCCAGGCCCGCCAGGTCGCCCGGGGCGACCGGTGGCACTGGCGCTCCATCGGCCAGTCGGTGATGGCACCGGTACGCTCGCGTCATGGAACTCCCGCCCCCTGATCCCGCCAAGCTCCTCGCCTACTGGAACGAGTTCGAGGAGGGCAAGGAAGCGCCCGGTCGGGTGCTGGCCAACCTCAAGACGGCCGGCATGGCCGAGCTGCTGAACCGCCTGGCTGCCGAGAGCACCGCGGCTGCAGCTGCCGGGGAGTGACGGACACCCGCCGGGGGGGTGCCCAGCGGATCCCGCGGCCGCTGTCGTGTCGAGAGGGCGGTCCACCTCCGTGGGCCGGCGCGCTGACCCGTCCGATCGACCTCTCCCTCGACGGGGTCCGCCGGACCCTGGCCCAGGCGCCGCCCCCTCGACGGTCGCCGCTCGAAGGCACGCCGGTGCGGGCCTCGGCGGTGTTGGCGCCCCTCTACGAGGATGCCGGCGAGGCGGTGGTGATCCTCACCCGCCGGGCTCAGACCCTCCGCCTGCACCGAGGCGAGGTGAGCTTCCCCGGGGGCGGCGCCGATCCCGGCGACCCCGACCTCTGGTCCACCGCCCTGAGGGAATCTCAGGAGGAGATCGGCCTCGACCCGGCGTCGGTCGACCGCATCGGCGAGCTCGACCACCTGCAGACGGTGACCAGCCGCTCCTACATCGTCCCGTTCGTCGGGGCCCTGTCGGGCCGGCCGGAGCTCGAGCCGAACCCGGCCGAGGTCGAGCTGGTCGTCCACGTCCCGCTGCGTGAGCTGCTCACCGACGGCGTCTTCCACGAGGAGCGCTGGGGCCTGGCGCCCCTCGACCATCCGATCTACTTCTTCGACGTGGTCGGCGACACGATCTGGGGGGCCACGGCGGCCATGTTGTTCAAGTTCCTCGCGCTGATCGCCGGACCATGACCGACCCCGACCCCGACCTCGACGTCGACCCCCGGCGGTTCGAGACCCACTGGTTCGAGGGGCGGGGGTTCCGCCAGGCCTACGTCCACGAGGGACGTGGGGGCGTGCCGCTGCTGCTCGTGCACGGCTGGCCCGAGACCAAGCGCATCTGGTGGCGGGTGATCGAGCCGCTCGCCGCCGCCGGCTTCGAGGTCATCGTCCCCGACCTGCGGGGCTTCGGCGAGAGCGACGTGGCCCCCGACGGCTTCGGCGACACCCCGGCCTCCAGCCGAGACCTGCACGCACTGGTCCACGACCACCTGGGTCACGATCGGGTCGTGCTCGTGGGAGGCGACTTCGGCGGTCCGATCGTCCAGGACATCGCACTGCGCTTCCCCGGCTTCGCCGACCGCATGGTGCTGTTCAACTCGCCGCTCCCGTACGACAAGGAGCGCATGGCCGGGCTCCGGTCGCTGTCCGCGAGCGCCACCGACTACTTCTTCCGCCAGGGCACCGACGCCGATGCGCTGGCGGCAGAACTGGCCACGCCCGAGCAGCGCCGCCGCTACATCGCCACGTTCTACTCGTCGCGGTTCTGGGCCCACCCCGGAGCCTTCGACGACCGCACGATCGCGTTCCACACCGAGCCGTTCGCCGACGGCGACAAGCTGCGGGCCTCGTTCCGGCCCTATGAAGGTGCACTCGATCCGATCCGCCGGAGCGAACCCACCCTCATGGCGCGCAATCCTGATCTGTCGACGGTCATCCTCTACGGGCCCTCCGATCACGTGATCGCCCCCGACTTCGATCGCATGGCCGCCCTGGTGTTCGACAACCACGTCGGCCCGTTCCTGCTCCGCGACTGCGGCCACTTCGTGCCCTGGGAAGCTCCCCACGCACTCGTGTCCGCGATCGCCGCCTTCCGTGGGATCCACCCCGATCTGGCGTAGATCCGGGCCGGAAGGCGAGCTGGATCTACGCAACCTCGCACCCGAGTGGGGTGGGCGGGTGGCGGGCGGGGGGATCGAGACGGCGGTCGGTCAGAGACGGCGATAGGCGAGCTGGCGATGGTGCCAGGTGATGCCGGCCGCGGGAGCGGCCGACGACAGCTCGGCGAGCTCGTCGGCGAGCTCGTCGACCCTGAGCGGGGCCACGTTGGCCACCACCCAGGGATCGTGGCGCCACACGGACAGGTTCATGGCGAAGATCCGGGCGACGGCGCGGGGGTCCGGCGCGACCTCCACGGTGGAGTCGTCGACCAGCCGCACGTCTGCCGGCGGAGCGGCGCCGGCGATCGAGCCGCCGACGAGGAGCTCGGTGCCGTGTCCGGCGGACATGGCCTCGACCACGTCGAAGTAGCGGGCGAAGGTCCGGATCGAGATGTCGACGTGATCGATCTCCTCGACCAGGAGCCGGCCACCCGGACGCACCTGGGTCAGCCAGCGGTCGCGGACGACGATCGGCTCGGTGAGGTGGGCGAGCAGGTAGCGGGCGAACACGAGGTCGGCGGGGCCAGTGGGGAACGGCGTCACCGTGACGTCGTGGGCGACGAAGCGCAGCCCGGGTCGGATGGTCGCCTCGTGCTCGACACGGGCGCGGAGCACGAATGCCTCGGATCGCTCGAGGCCCACGGTCTCGAGTGGCGTCACCACCGAGTGGACCAGCGCGGTCGTGTAGCCGGGACCGCATCCGAGATCGAGCGCGAGCGCCGGCCCCGGAGCCGCGTCGCGCCGCAGGAACGACGCGGTCGTCGGCCCGAAGATCGAGGCCAGCACCGCCAGCCGGTCGCCCGCGACCTCGCTGTCTCCGTAGGTGTAGGTGGACGGCAGGTCGGCCGAGTTGCTCATGGAGGCATCCTGGGTCGGATCGGGGCCTGAACCCGCTGGTGGCAGTAGCTTGGCACCATGCCGAAGCTCATCTTCGAAGGTGGCACCCAGCAGGAGCTCGTGGCCCAGGTCCGTCAGTGGCTCGTGTCCCTCGAGGCCGATGGCGACGGGGCCATCTCGGTGAGCCAGGCCATCGAGCAGGGCGCCGGCCTCACCAAGGACGCCATGCGCATCATCGCCTCGGCCGCGCCCAAGCCGATCGCCCAGAACGACCTCGTGAAGCAGCTCACCGGCATGGGCTACAAGGTCACCGATGCCACCTCGAAGGCGCTCATCGACGGTCTCGACGCGGTCGACGACGTCACCGGTGGCGGTGTCGTGCGATCGGTCAGCGAGAAGGGCCGCACCGCGGCCTTCCAGATGAACGCCGCCGTCGCCAAGCAGATCCTGAAGGCGCTCTCGGGCTCCTGACCCGCGACCACACGCCGCTCTCCAGCACCACCGAAGTGCGCCAGATGGGCGAAGCCGCCCGGCGGGAGCCTGCGACCAGGGGGCCAGGCAACCTGTACACTCGCCCCTTCCATTGAGCTGGACAGCGAAGGGGCAGCATCGTGGCTGAGGTCGAGATCGGCATCGGCAAGTCGGGGCGCCGGGCCTACGGGTTCGACGACATCGCCATCGTCCCGAGCCGTCGCACCCGAGATCCCGAGGATGTCGACATCTCCTGGGAGATCGACGCCTTCACCTTCGGCCTGCCGCTGATGGGGGCGGCGATGGACGGCGTCATCAGCCCGGCCACCGCCATCGAGATCGGCCGCCTCGGCGGTGTCGGCGTGCTCAACCTCGAGGGCCTGTGGACCCGCTACGAGGATCCGGACACGATCCTCGACGAGATCTCCAGGCTGTCGCCCGAGAAGGCCACCCTGCGCATGCAGGACCTCTACAGCGAACCGGTCAAGCCCGAGCTCATCGGCGAGCGCATCCGCGAGATCCGCGATGCCGGCGTCGTGTCGTGCGCCTCGGTGACCCCCCAGCGCACCGACGCCTTCGCCAAGGCCATCATCGACGCCGAGCTCGACCTCCTGGTCATCCAGGGCACCGTCGTGTCGGCTGAGCACGTCTCCAAGACCGTCGAGCCGCTCAACCTGAAGCGCTTCGTCCGCGAGCTCGACATGCCGGTCATCGTCGGCGGTTGCGCCAGCTACCAGGCCGCCCTGCACCTCATGCGCACCGGTGCGGCCGGCATCCTCGTCGGGGTCGGTCCTGGTGCGGCCTGCACCACCCGGGGCGTGCTCGGCATCGGGGTGCCCCAGGCCACCGCCATCGCCGACGCCCGCGCCGCCCGCATGCGCCACCTCGACGAGACGGGCGTCTACGTCCACGTGATCGCCGACGGCGGCATGGGCACCGGCGGCGACATCGCCAAGGCCATCGTGTGCGGCGCCGACGCGGTGATGATCGGCTCGCCGCTGGCGGCCGCGGCCGAGGCGCCGGGCCGGGGCTACCACTGGGGCATGGCCACGTTCCACCCCACCCTCCCTCGCGGGGCGCGCGTGCAGACCACCACCCGCGGCACCCTGAAGGAGATCCTCGTCGGCCCGGCCCACGAGAACGACGGTCGCATGAACCTCTTCGGCGCCCTCCGCACCTCGATGGCCACCTGTGGCTACGAGACGGTGAAGGACTTCCAGAAGGCCGAGGTCATGGTGGCTCCGGCCCTGATGACCGAGGGCAAGTCGCTGCAGAAGTCGCAGGGCGTGGGGATGGGCCACTGAGCCCTCGGCTCACGCCCCGAACCAGCCCACGAACCAAAGGCCACCGATGACCGACCCCGCCGTCGACACGATCCTCGTCGTCGACTTCGGCGCCCAGTACGCCCAACTCATCGCCCGCCGGGTGCGCGAGGCGCACGTCTACAGCGAGATCGTGCCGCACACGATCACGGCGGCCGAGATCGCGGCCCGCGCGCCAGCCGGCGTCATCTTCAGCGGCGGCCCCGCATCCGTGCACGTCGACGGGGCCCCCAAGATCGACCTCGGCATCTACGACGCCGGCGTCCCGATCCTCGGCATCTGCTACGGCGCCCAGCTGCTGGCGCTCGACCTGGGCGGCGAGGTGTCCCGCACCGATCGCGGCGAGTACGGCCGCATCGAGCTCGACCTCGTCGCGGGGACGGCGGGCGCCGGGCTGCTGTTCGGGGCGGCCCAGCCCGCACAGCAGCCGGTGTGGATGAGCCACTTCGACACCATCACCAAGGCGCCGACCGGGGCGGTCGTCACCGCATCCACGCCGGACACGCCGGCCGCCGGTTTCGAAGATGTTGCCCGAGGGCGCTACGGCGTGCAGTTCCATCCCGAGGTCGTGCACACCCCCCACGGCCAGGCCCTGCTCGAGCAGTTCCTCTACGAGGCCTGTGGCTGCAAGCCGACCTGGATCATGAGCTCGGTCATCGAGACCTCCATCGAGGCCATCCGCGCCCAGGTCGGGGACCGTCGCGCCATCTGCGGACTCTCGGGTGGCGTCGACTCGGCGGTGGCCGCCGCGCTCGTGCACCGGGCCATCGGTTCCCAGCTCACGTGCGTCTTCGTCGACACGGGCCTGATGCGCCAGGGCGAGGGCGACCAGGTCGTCGAGACGTTCCGGCGTCACCAGGGCATCGAGCTGATCCACGTGCGGGCCGGCGATCGGTTCTTCGAGAAGCTCGAGGGCATCACCGAGCCCGAGGAGAAGCGCAAGACCATCGGCGAGCTGTTCATCCGGGTGTTCGAGGAGAACGCCGGGGGCATCGAGGACGCCGACTTCCTCGTGCAGGGAACGCTCTACCCCGACGTCATCGAGTCGGGCACGTCGAAGGCCGCCAAGATCAAGAGCCATCACAACGTCGGCGGGCTGCCCGAGGACATGGAGTTCCTGCTGGTCGAGCCCCTGCGGAGCCTCTTCAAGGACGAGGTCCGCAAGGTCGGCACCGAGCTCGGCCTGCCCGACGAGATCGTGTGGCGTCAGCCGTTCCCCGGCCCCGGCCTCGGGGTGCGCATCATCGGCGAGGTCACGCCCGACAAGGTGGCCATCCTGCAACACGCCGACGCCATCGTCCGCGAGGAGGTCCGCAGCGCCGGGCTCGAGCGGGAGATCTGGCAGGCCTTCGCGGTGCTCCCTGACATCCGCAGCGTCGGCGTGATGGGCGACGAGCGCACCTACGGCTACCCGATCATCATCCGGGCGGTCACCAGCGAGGACGCCATGACCGCCGATTGGGCCCGCCTGCCCTACGACCTGCTCGAGCGCATGTCGAGCCGCATCATCAACGAGGTGGCCGGGGTCAACCGGGTCGCCTACGACATCACCTCGAAGCCGCCCGGCACGATCGAGTGGGAGTAAAGAAATCCCACTCCCGTGCCGAAGGAGAACCATGGCGCCGGCCCTCGGTCGGCGCCTAGAGTTTCGCTTGGGGCCACGGATCGAGCAGGTGTTCGAACGTGTGGCGCGGAGAACCCAGCGTGTTCCTCGATGCGTCGACTGATGGTGATCTTGGTGACCGGGGCCATCGCCCTGTCCTGCACCCTGGTCGGCGCCGGTCGGGTCGGGGCCGACGAGATCACCGACAAGCAGGCCCAGGCCGAGCAGATCAGCGCCAAGCTCGCCGACCTCGACGCCACCATGGAGCTCCTCGGGGAGGAGTACAACCAGGCCCGACTCCAGCTCGACCAGGTGCAGGTCGACATCGACGATGCGGCCAAGCGGGTCGACGTCGCCAACCGCGAGCTGGCCGCCCGTCAGGTCGAGCTCGACAACTACGCCGTCACCGCGTACATGAGCGGCGGGTCGAGCGACCTGACCGAGGTCCTGCTCACGGGCAAGGGTGACGAGGTCGGACGCGAGATCGAGTACCTGAAGGTCGCCTCGGCCAACCGCCGCAAGGTCATCGACGAGGTCCGGGTGGCACGCGAGGCCGCCGACGGGCAGCTGGCCGAGTTGCAGAAGGCCAAGGCCGAGGCCGAGTCGTTGCGCAACCAGCTCGACCAGAAGAAGTCCGACACCGAGAAGGCCTCCAGCCAACAGCAGGCGCTGCTCGCCAACGTGAACGGCGAGCTGCTGCAGCTGGTGCAGGACGCCCAGGCCCGGCAGGCCCAGCAGGCCGACGAGGCGGTCAAGGCCCGCCTGCTCGGCACCACCACCACCGGCGACGGCACGGCCCAGCCCGTCGTGGACCCGACGACCGGCCCGACCGGCCCGAGCGATCCCTCGTCGCCGACCACGACCCGACCCTCGTCACCGACGACGACGGCGCCGACGACTCCCACCAGTCCGCCGACCACCATCAAGCCCCCCGACCCGCCGCCCCCGGGCAAGCCGCCACCGCCGATCGCCGCCGCGGCCAAGGCCGTGGCCCTGGCCAAGACCCAGCTCGGCGTGCCCTACCTGTGGGCCGGCTCCGACCCCGAGGACGGCTTCGACTGCTCGGGCCTGATCATGTGGGCCTACGCCGGGGCGGGCAAGAGCCTGCCGCACTCGTCGCAGCTGATGGCCAACGTCACCCGCCACATCGCGTTCACCGACCTCCAGCCGGGCGATCTGCTCTTCTACGGCTCGCCGATCCACCACGTTGGCATGTACGTCGGCAACGGCCAGATGATCGAGGCCCCCCACGCCGGGGCCAACGTGCGCATCGCCAGCATCTGGCGCAGCGATCTGGTGCTCGCCGGCCGCGTCACCTGACGGACGCTGGGCGCGGTTCGGTCGCCGAAGGTCAGCCCTGGGCGACGGCTTCACGGACGGCGGGCGCGACCTCGTGGGCCCGTCGTCGTCTCGGATCGTCGCCAGTGGCTCGAGTCGATCGCCGAAAGGCTCTGGGGATGTTTGCTCGGAGGTTGATCTCGAACACAAGTTCGAGTACGGTGATGGTGTGCACTGCTCAGCCCCTCCCACCGCCTCCATGGCATCGCTGGCCGATGTCGAGCGGCTCGTCGCGCAGTGGTCCGCGCAGGTTGATCCGGCGACGCTCACCGGTCAGCAGGCCGCAGAGGTGACGGCCCGTCTGGCGCCGGTGATCCGGCAGTTGTCGGCGGTGCAGGCGAGCGTGGGTGCGCGGGTCGAGCAGTGCCACAGCCACGACAAGCGGTTCTGTTCGACGGTGGATTGGATGGCCCGGTTGAACGGGTCGTCGTTCGGTGAGGCCAAGCGGGTGGTCGATACCGCCCGGGCGCTCAAGCAGTTCCCTCAGACTGCCGAGGCGTTCCGCGCCGGTGACCTCTCCGGTGCCCAGGCCGCGGCGATCGACCCGTCGGCGGAGGCCGATCTGGTGGAACGGGCGGTGACCACCCGTGATCTGGTCGAGACCCGCGAGCGGGCGGACAAGGTGAAGGCGGCTGCCCGCCACGGTGAGGACCCGGCCGTGCGTCGCGGCCGGTTGCGGGCTCGGCGGCGCTGGGCCGAGTTCAACGACGACGAGATGGTGGCCGTGGCGGGCCGGTTCTCGCCGGAGGACTTCGCGATGGTGCGTCCGGTGATCGACGCGTTCAACGACGCCGCGTTCGAACAGGCCCGCCACGACGGCCGGCGCGACTCGACCGAGGCCTACCGGTCCGACGGGGTCCTCGCGGCCCTCGCCGCTGCCGGGGAAGCCATCGGCATCACCCTCGACCGCACCACCGAAACTGCACGGCCAGCTGACCCCACTCAGACTGCGCCTCCCGATGCTGACGCCGAGTCCGATGCGACTGCGGCCACCGTGCCGACCACCACCGAAGCGGCTGCCGATGAGCCCTCCGAGCTCGACCGCCTGTTGCAGGTGCGTCCG
>Ga0302299_10002216_pt1 | contig 11838 bp, 9 predicted proteins | sample III_Fen_N3_4_FD_198795 | JGI IMG/M metagenome (GOLD analysis project Ga0302299, IMG submission 198795) | Peat permafrost microbial communities from Stordalen Mire near Abisko, Sweden - III_Fen_N3_4 | ecosystem: Environmental > Terrestrial > Soil > Wetlands > Permafrost | place: Sweden: Abisko...
CGGTCCGGGTCGACCGATCCCGGGTCAGCGCGTTGGGTGGTGCGCCCCTCGGGCGTGACGTCTGCGCCGGAGATCGGCGAGGGCGCGCCGGCCGTCACGGTGTGCGGTACCCGCTTCTCGGTCACCTGTTGCCCCGCGGGGGCTCGTACGGTCAACCGGGGCAGCAACAAGTGCAGCAGCGGACCGATCGCGATCGCGTACACCACCGTCCCGACCCCGACGACGCCGCCGAGCCCCCAGCCGATCGCCAGCACGGTCACTTCGATGGCCGTGCGCACCATCCGGACAGAACCCACGCCCCTGGCGACGAGTCCCGTCATCAGCCCGTCTCGCGGTCCCGGCCCGAGACCGGCTCCGATGTACAGCGCGCCCGCGACGGCATTCCCGACGATCGCGGCGGCGAGCAGCGCGATGCGGGCCGCCGGGTTGGTGAACCCGGGCAGCACGGACAGGGTGGCGTCGGTGGTGAATCCGATGATCGCGGCGTTCGCGATGGTCCCGACGCCCGGGCGTTGGCGCAGCGGGATCCACAGCAGCAGCACCAGGACCGAGACAATGGTGATCACCGTTCCGTAGGACAGCGGAATCCACTGATCGACCCACGCCGTGACGCCCTGGTGGAACACGTCCCACGGATCAAGGCCGAGCACGGCGCGGACCATCATGGCCATGGTGATCCCGTAGAGCAGCAACCCGGCCAGCAACTGGATGAACCGCCGCGGGCGGCGATCGGCCGGTATCGGGGTGAGCACTCGCATGACATCCACCTTCTCCGCAAGTGGTCTGGACTTCTAGGACCACTTGCGAGAAAGTGGTCTGCATGGACGAGACCACTCGGATCTCTGCCAGCACGCTGGCCCGACGACTGAGCGCGACGCCCGACGACCCGGGACAGCCCGCCTACCGGGCGTTGGCCGGGCGCATCCGGGCCGCCGTGCTGGACGGCCGGCTGGCCGTGGCCACCGGACTTCCCAGCGAGCGTGAGCTGGCTGCCGGCCTGTCGCTCTCGCGCACCACGGTCGGCGCCGCGTACGCGTTGCTGCGGGAGCAGGGCTGGTTGGATTCGCGGCGCGGGTCGGGCAGCCGGCTGCGGCTGCCCGATTCCGGCGCGCGATCATCTCCCCCGGCGGGATCGTCGCCATACTCCCGGCCGCTCACTCCGTTCGGAGCCGGAGGCATCTTCGGCTGGCCGGGCGGGGTCGGCCGGCACGAGGTCGGCGACGATCTGGCCGGCGGTCGTTCGGAGATGATCGACCTCACAACGGCCTGCCTGCCCGCGCCGGAAGAACCGCTGGCTGCTGCGGTTTCCGCCGCCGCCGAGCGGCTCGCGCGGTACACCAACGGCGACGGGTACCTGCCGTTCGGGCTGCCGGTGCTGCGCGAGGCCATCGCCGCGAGGTACACCGCGGCCGGCGCGCCGACGACCGCGGAGCAGATCCTCATCACCTCAGGTGCGCAGCACGCCTTCACCCTGATCGTCGGTGAGCTGTCGGCTCCCGGCGATCGGGTGCTGATCGAGTGCCCGACCTATCCGGTCGCGCTGGACGCGCTCCGCGCGCAACGACGGATCCCCGCGCCAGTGGGTCTGGCCGAACCAGGCGGCGGGACCGATGCCGGAAGTGCCTGGGATACCGAGCTTTTCGGAGCGACGTTTCGGCAGATCGCGCCGCGCCTTGGATACCTCATCCCGGACTTCCACAACCCCACCGGCGCGCTGATGGACGTGAGCACCCGGGAAACGCTGGTCGCCGCGGCGCGAGCCGCGCGGACGTTGTTGCTGGTCGACGAATCGTTCCGCGACGTGCCGTTCCCGGGGACCGCCCCGATTCCCCCGCCGATGGCGGCTTTCGACATCGACTCCGGCGGCACCCGGGTGCTCTCGCTCGGCTCGGTGTCCAAATCGTTCTGGGGCGGCCTGCGGGTCGGCTGGATCCGGGCCACTCCGACGCTCGTGCAACGGCTGGCCACCGCCCGGGCGTTGGGCGACATGTCCGGTCCGGTACTGGATCAACTGGTGGTGGCGGAACTGCTGGCCGATCCCGCGCCGGCGTTGTCGCTCCAGCGATCCAGGCTGGCGACCGGTGCGGCGGCACTGCAGGCGGCGCTGGCGCGGGACCTCCCCGACTGGGAGCCGACGCACCCGGAAGGCGGGACCTCGCTGTGGGTCCGGTTGCCGGGTCCGTTCGCCACCGATCTGGCGCTGCTCGCGCCGTCGGCCGGGGTGCGGATCGCCCCGGGCCCGCGGTTCGGGCCGGACGGCACGATGGCCTCTTACCTCCGCCTTCCGTTCACCGCCGGACCGGAGCGCCTGGTCGCCGGGGTGTCCCGGCTGGCGACGGTCGCCGGGCAGGCCGCCCTCGGCGCGCGGTCATCGCTGCCGGGGTGGCTGGCTTGAGCCAGGCTGGCCATCGCCGCCGCCGTCGGCATCGACTCGGTCGAGCACGAGCACGCGCTGCAGTGAGGTCGGCGGCGAGATGGCCGCGGCCGCCGAGAGCTCGGCACGTCTCACGCGGTCGCGCCGCCCTCGGGCGATTCCTCGCCCGGCACAACCGGTCGGCCCGGGCCAGCGTCCGCACCGGCGCCTCCCCGGGCTCGGACTCGGCGATCCCGATGCTGACGGTCACAACCCGGTGGAGCTCGCCGAGGGACTCGCCGTCGAGGGCTTCGCCCCCGCCCGACGCCGCGTGGGTCTCCGCCTTGGGTCACTTTCAGGAGCTCCGGTCGGTTGGGGTCCAGAGGGCGCGGAAGGGGCAAGTCGGGCGGGTTGATCCGGTCAACCGGCCGAGCGGCGACGTCCAGCCGCAGCTATGCCATGGCGGTGGTCCGCGAACGTCCGCAGCACACATGATCCACCCGGATCGAGCCGCCGGCCGCGCAGCTACCCTGCGAGGCGTGGATTGGAGTCTGCGCGCCTGCGGCCGGCACGGGCACGAGACCTACGCGCCGGATGAACCGGAACTGGCCGAACGCCTGCACGTGAGCACCCCGGCCGGCGAAGCCTGGCGGTGCCTGCGGTGCGGCGATTTCGTCATCGGGCCGGCCAAGAACGCCGGTCCGTCCGACAGGGCACCCGAGGTGCCGCGGGGCCGGCTGCTGCGCGACCGGACGATCATGCGACTGCTCGCGCTGGAGCGGGTCATCCGCGCGATCGTGCTCTGGTTCGTCGGGTTCCTGCTCGTCCGGTTCCGCGGCTCCGAGTCCGAACTCAGGGATGCGTTCAACACCGACCTCGCCCTGCTGCACCCGCTGGCCGACCAGATCGGCTGGAACCTGGACGACTCCCGGATCGTCCGCGGGATCAGCAGGGTGTTCGACCTGTCCCCAACGGCCATCACCTGGATCACCGTCGCGGTGATCGCCTACGGGCTGCTGCAGCTCGTCGAGTCCTACGGCCTGTGGACGATGCGGCGCTGGGGTGAGTACCTCACGGTCGTGGCGACCAGCATCTTCCTGCCGTGGGAGATCTACGAGGTGACCGAGAAGATCACGGTGCTGCGGGTCGGCGCGCTGGTGATCAACATCGCTGCGGTGATCTGGCTGCTCTGGTCCAAGCGACTGTTCGGCATCCGCGGCGGGGGCGCCGCCTACCACGCCGAGCACCAGGCGGAGAGCTTGCTGACCGTCGAGCGCGCCGCCGTCTACCGGGCGGGCGATCACGGCGCCACGAACCCGCCCGACGCGACCCCGGCCGACGCCGGTCCGGACGACGCGACCTCGGCCGAGTCGGCGCCCGCGCCGGCGCCGTAGCGATCCTGGGACCCGACCGCTACCAGCCGCGCTCGGCCAGCCGGTGCGGCACCGGGATGTCGTCGACGTTGATGCCGACCATCGCCTCGCCCAACCCGCGGGAGACCTTGGCGATGACGTCGGGGTCGTCGTAGAAGGTGGTGGCCCTGACGATTGCCTCGGCCCGGGCGGCGGGGTTGCCCGACTTGAAGATCCCGGACCCGACGAAGACGCCCTCGGCGCCGAGCTGCATCATCATCGCAGCGTCGGCGGGGGTGGCGATCCCGCCGGCGGTGAACATGACGACCGGCAGCTTGCCGAGCGAAGCCACCTCGGCGACCAGGTCGTAGGGGGCCTGCAGTTCCTTGGCGGCGGCGTACAGCTCGTCCGGGGACAGGGAGCTGAGGCGCCTGATCTGGCCGCCGATGGTGCGCATGTGCGTCACCGCGTTCGACACGTCACCGGTGCCGGCCTCGCCCTTGGAGCGGATCATCGCCGCCCCCTCGGTGATCCGGCGCAGCGCCTCGCCCAGGTTGGTCGCACCGCACACGAAGGGCACCGTGAAGACCCACTTGTCGATGTGGTGCGCGTAGTCGGCCGGGGTCAGCACCTCGGATTCGTCGATGTAATCCACGCCGAGGGATTGCAGCACCTGGGCCTCGACGAAGTGCCCGATCCGGGCCTTGGCCATCACCGGAATTGAAACAGCACTGATCACCGCATCGATCATGTCGGGGTCGCTCATCCGGGACACGCCGCCCTGCGCTCGGATGTCGGCCGGCACCCGCTCCAGCGCCATGACCGCCACCGCGCCAGAGTCTTCGGCGATCTTGGCCTGCTCCGCGGTGACCACGTCCATGATCACGCCACCCTTGAGCATCTCGGCCATGCCGCGCTTCACCCGCGCGGTGCCGGTGGTCGTCAGGGACGCGGTGACGGTACTGGGATCGCGCTCGGGAATCTGAGGGGCGGACACGGCAGGCACTCCTACGAATCGGGGGGCGTGGCAGCGACCACGTCGGCCGGCGTTCGGAAACCCGCGCGGGATCACCCGAAGCCTGGATCGAGTACGAATTCTACTCGGGGCGGCGATGCTCCCGATCCGCGCCGGCCGACGGGCCGGTTCAGGTCGCGCTGACCAACGTGGACGGCGTGGCCAGCGCCACCCAGGTGTGACCCGGCTTGAACGGCACCGGTTTCCCGGCGCCATCGACGTACTCGGTCGGGCGGTCGGCCGCGGTCCGTGACCACGTCCCCGGTATCGCGTGTCCGTCCCGGTAGAGGGTGAACGTCCCGGAGCCGACGGTGTGCGACAGGTAGGACGGGGAGCCGACCGAGTCGACCGTGCCGTCCGGCTCGGACTGAACCTGCTGGACCAGCACGTTGTCCGCGACCATCGGGGTGCCCTTGGCGTCCGAGACCGCTTCGCCGTCGCGGAGCACCTGGTAGTGGCCGTCGGCGAAGGCGAAGTCCGCGCTGCCCGCCTCGAACACAACGGAGACCGACGTCGCGGCCGGGCCGGCGGCGACCCGTGGATCCGAGGCGGCGAAGGTGAACCCGATGTTCTTGGGCTGCGAGAGGCCATGGACGGCCCGCGAGATCGCCTGGAGGTCGACGTGCAGGTTGAACGGCTGGCTCGCGGCGTCCGAGCGCCAGTAGGCACTCCCCTCCCCGGAGGCGTCCACCACCGGGGTGGCGGCGAGCGCGGCCACCGGGCCGCCGGCGCCGCCGGAGAACGCCAGCGCGGGTCGGCCGAACGCCGGCAGCAACTCGGCGTCGGTGGTGCGCACACTGCGGATGGGGCCGACCTCGGTCGGCAGCTTGCTGTGGAACACCGCCAGCAGGCGGGTGAGGCCGCCCTCGACCTGCTCGACGTAGACGATGTCCGCCTCGCCGACGCCATACTGGGGCCAGCCGCTGCCGGTGTTGTCGATCTTGGCCGCGATCGCCGGGCCGTTGACGAGCCGGCCACCGGTGAGCGGATCCGTCCCCGCGGACGCCGGCTTCTTCGTTGGCTTCGGGGTGGGTCTTCCGGTCGGCTGCTGCGTCGACGTGGGTGACGGACCGGGCGAGGGTTCGGCCGACGGCGAGGCGGTCGCGCTGCGGGCGCCGGTCGCCGCGATGGTGCCGTCACTGGACGAGCAGCCGACGATCAGTACCACCGGGATCGCCAGCACGCTCATCAGCCGGGCAAGTCGCATCGTTTTCCTCCTGCAAAGGGCATCGGTCCGAAACTCGGTCCGAAAGTCGGTCCGAGGGTGGGGGAACGACCGTGTTTCCCGACCGCGCAAAGTCCGAGCAAACAAGGGCGCGTCAGCCGTTGTCGGGATCACGCTAGGGCAAGGACTTGAGGGTCGGGACGGAATCCGCCGGGTACGGAATCCGCCGGGTGTTGCCCGGTCGGTCATTCCCTCATCTCATCGGACGTCCGGGCCGCACCTTGGGTTGCGCGCAGGGACACGAGCAGGGACACGAGCAGGGTCACGAGCAGGTGGAAGGCCAGCGGCTACTCGACGTCGGGAACCGGCGCCGGCGCGATTCGCGAGGTGAGCGCGGCTCGTACCTCGTCGACGCGGGCGGACAACTCGACGGGGTAGATGGCCTCGTCGGTGACGGACAGTTCCGGCAACCCCCACCAGCGGTGTCCGGTCAGGGTTTTTCGTTCCAGGTCGGTATGGCCGTTAGTGGAAACAGCGGACGCGGCAATGTCAGCCGGCCCGGCCGGCCCGGCAGTCACCTCGGGATGCCCGGGCGCGCCGTCCAACACCGAGACCGCTGCCGGCGTCGGCGGACGCGCAGCGAAGTAGAACTCCGTCTGCTCGTACTGGATCCCGGTGAACGCGAACCGGGCGGTGCGCCGCCAGATCGGCCCGACCAGATCGTCTCCGGTGAGTCGGAATCCGGTCTCCTCGGCCACCTCGCGCACCGCGGCATCAGCGAGATCCTCACCGGTCTCCAACCCCCCGCCGGGGGTGATCCACCACCGCGACCCGACCGCCGGATCGGTCCCTGAGAGCAGCAGGATGCGATCGGAGTGGTCGAGCAGCACCACCCGGGCAGCCGTCCGGCGAACCGGCAGCGGGGTGGTGGCGGACTCGACGATTTCGAAGTAGTCCGGTAGAGCGGCCCGGCCGGCCAACGCGAACATCCGGGTGAACCACTCCCCGCGGAGCGCTCGGGTGTCGCGGACCGCGTCGTTGTAGAACCGGCGGGCGAGCACCACCCGCTCGGAGGCGTCAGCCAGTTCCGCCGCCAGCTCCGGCTCGGCGACCGCGGGCATCCTGGCCAGCGCACGGGACAGGTCGTTCTCGGCGTCGGCGCGGTGCTGGCGGTCGGCCGTGTCCGCGGTGTCGGCGAGCCGCCGCAGCTCGTCGGCGCGGTGCGGGTCGAGTCCACCCGCCGCGGCCACGGCGCGGGTGGCCACGATCCGCCGCGCCAACCCCCCCTCCAGGGCCGCCCAGGCCGCCTCCGTCCGGACGTGCAGACGGTCCATCCGGTTCGCGGTGATCCACAGGCGCAATGCGGCGACCAGGAGCAGGACGACGATGACAACGACGATGACGGTGGTCATGCTCACTCCCTCGACCGCTCGAACAGTGACTTCGGCTGGCTGCGATAGCGTCCCATGCCGTCACCTCTTCCAGGACACGCGAACGCCGGGACCGTGGCGCGGAGCACCGTCACCAGCGGCTGCGGGCGCCGGCTTCCCGGTCACTCGACCGCCGGTGCCGAGCCCGCGGTGGCCGGACCGGGCCGGCTTGTCAGTCGGCCTCGGCGACCAGCCGGGGATCCGCGGCGACCACGGTCTCGTAGACCTTGACGACGGTGGCGGCGACGACCGGCCAGTCGTACGCGGCGACCACCCTGCTGCCCTGGGCCGCGAGGACGGCCCGGCGCCCCGGATCGTCCAGCACCCCGGACAGCGACCTGGCCAACGCCGGCGCGTCCCCCACCGGGGTGAGCATCCCGGCGATCCCGCCGTCGAGCACCCGCCGGAAGGCGTCCAGATCGCTGGCGACCACCGGGGTGCCGGCACTCATCGCCTCGGTGAGGATGATGCCGAAGCTCTCGCCGCCGATGTTGGGTGCGCAGTAGACGTCCAGCGACTTCAGCATCGCCGCCTTGTCCTGGTCCGACACCCGGCCTAGGAGTTTCAGCGCCCCCTGCAACTGCGGCCCAGCCGCCTCCCGCAGGTCCTTCTCGTCGCCGCTCCCGGCGACCAGTAGTTGCAGCCCGGACCGGTCCGGCACCAGTACCCGCAAGGCGTCCAGCAGCACGTCCATACCCTTGCGCGACTCGTCGAACCGGCCGATGAAACCCACCGTGCCGCCCGTCCGCGGGTAGCCAGGCAGCGGGGTGGCGCCGGCGAAGAACTGCACGTCGACGCCGTTCGGGATGATCACCGCGTCCCCGCCGAGGTGTTCGACCTGGACCTGCCTGGCCAGTTCGCTGACCGCGATCCGGCCGGTGATCTTCTCCATGAACGGCTGCAGCACACCCTGGAACGCGTTGAGCATGCGCGAGCGGGGATTGGCGGTGTGGAAGGTGGCCACGATGGGCCCGTCGGCGACCAATAGGGCCAGGAAAGACAGGCTGGGTGCCACCGGCTCGTGGACGTGCAACACATCGAATCGTCCGGCCCGGATCCACCGACGCACCTTGGTGTACGACACCGGGCCGAAGGACAGCCGGGCGACCGACCCGTTGTACGGGATGGGCAGGCTGCGGCCGGACGGCACGACGAAGTCCGGGAAGTCGGTTGACCCTTCGGAATCGTCACCGGGAGCCAGCACCGACACGTGATGGCCCAGCGCGATCAGGGTGCGGGCCAGGTCGGCCACGTGCGCCTGCACACCGCCGGGCACGTTGAACGAGTAGGGGCAGACCAGGCCGACCCTCACCGAGCACGACCCGCCGACGGCACGGCCCCGCTCGTCGTCCGGCCCAGCGGATCCGTCAGGCCCGGCCGGGAACCCGCCGAACCACCGCGGGGCGGCAGGTCCGACAGCCACAACGGCTGCATCATGTGCCAGTCCGCCGGGTGCTCGCTGATGCCGCGGGCGAAGACGTCGGCCAGCCGCTGGGTGCCGTCCCGCACCTGGTGGGCCAACCTGGTCCCGGGCAACGGCATCGGCGGATGGATGACCTGCCGCCACCCGGTGTCGGTGTAGCTCAGGTGGGTCGGGCACAGGTCGGCGCCGGTGAGCGCGGCCAGCATGACCGGGCCGGCGGGCATCCGGGTGCTTTCGCCGAAGAACGTCACCGGCACCCCACCCGCGGAGAGATCCCGATCGCCGACCAGCGCGATGATGCCGCCAGCCGTCAATCGCTCCTTGAGCAGCTGTGACGGCGACGCACCGCCGGTCAGCGGCAGGATCTCCATCCCCAGAGACTGCCGGTAGGCCACGAACTTCTCGTACAACGACTCCGGGCGCAGCCGCTCGACGACGGTGGTCAGCCGACCCCAGCGACGGGTCACCATCAACCCGGCCACATCCCAGTTCCCCGAATGCGGCAGCACCACGACTGTCCCGCGGCCCTGCGCCTGAGCGGCGTCGATGTGCTCCAGCCCGACGGTGCCTCGGACCACCCGCCGGTACACCTCGTCGTGGTCCATCGCGGGCAACCGGAAGGTCTCCTTCCAGTACCGCGCGTAGGACCGCATGCCGGCCCGCACCACCGCGGACAACGACTCCGGCGTCGCCGCATGACCCAACACCCGGCGCAAGTTGCGGGCGAACTGCACGACGCCTGGACCCCGACGACCAACTGCGAGGTCGGCGCCGGCCCGGAAGGCCCGGTCGACCACCGGTTCGGGCAGCGACTTGACCAGCGACCATCCGGCGCCGAACCCGAGATCGGACAGCCGACCGCCGAGGTCACTCACGCCGGGCCATCCGTACCCCGGCGTCACCGGCGTCACCGGCACCACCGGCCGGGCACACAGCACCGGCCGGGCTCACAGCGCCGGCCGGCCCGTGCCGCGGTTCCGGGTCTCGTCGGCGGCGGCCGCCACCGCGGCCTGCCGGACCTGCACGAGTCGCTGCACGACGGTGGCGACTCCGGCGGCCGCCAGCAGCCACAGACAGATGTCCAGGGCGTACGGAACCCCGAGCCCGGCCAGCCCGGACCCGACCAACCCCAGAACGTTGCGTTCGGCCCGCTCGGCCAACGCCCCCCCGATGATCAGCCCGACCGAGTCGGCGCGCGCCTTGACGTAGGAGATCACCTGGCCGGTGACCAGGCAGATCAGCGCGGCCACGCCGAGTACCCGCTGATCGGAGGAGAACGCGTAGAACGTCAGGGCGCCGAACAGCGCTCCGTCGGCGATCCGATCGCACGAGGCGTCCAGCACCACACCGAAGTCGGTGCCATAGCCGCGCGCCCGAGCCATCGCGCCGTCGACCAGATCGGCCAGCACGAACACCGTGACCACCATGGTCCCGGCGAACAGGTAGCCGGGGGCCAGCAGCGCCACCGCGCCGGCGACGACACCGACGGTGCCGATGACGGTGACCAGGTCGGGGCTCAGACCTGCCCTCAGCAGGCCCCGGCCGATCGGGTCGGTCACCTTGGACACCGAGGCTCGGGCCAGGGAGTTGAGCATGGGGGTCCGTTTCGTGGTCGACGGACGGCGCTGCGCCCGCGCCGTCGGGTCTTCGGCGGCTTCCCACGATAGTCGGGGTGCGCGGGTGACCCGGCCAGCCGGGCCGCAGTCAATCACCGGCGAGCCACCAGGGGGTCACTGGAGGGTCACCGACGGGACGAGCCGGATCGCCCGGAACGTCAGCCCCAGGCCCGCGACAGCAGCCGACGAGTGTCGGCCAGCAACTGCGGCAGCACCTTGGTCAGGCCGACGACCGGCATGAAGTTGGAGTCGCCGCCCCACCGCGGCACCACGTGCTGGTGCAGGTGAGCGGCGATTCCCGCGCCCGCGGCCGAGCCGGCGTTGATCCCCAGGTTGAACCCGTGCGGGGCGCTCACCGACCGGATGACCGTCATCGCTCTGCGGGTGAACTCGCTGAACTCGGCGAGCTCGTCCGGCGACAGGTCGGTGTAGTCCGGGATGTGCCGGTACGGCACGACCATCAGGTGGCCGGGGTTGTAGGGAAACAGGTTGAGCACCGCGTACACGGTCCGGCCGCGACCGACGATCAGTCCTTCCCCGTCCGGCAGGGTAGGGATCCGGCAGAACGGGCAGGTCTGCTCGTCACCGTTCTGTTCGGCCGGCGGTCCGGCCGAACCGGACCCCCCGGTGACGTAGGCCATCCGGTGCGGCGTCCACAGCCGGGCCAGGTGATCGGGGATGCCGATCCCGTCCTGGCGCACCAGTTCCGGCTCAACCACCGCCCAACTCCGCAGATCCGCCGGCCGGCCGCAACGCCCCGAACGCATCGGCGGTGGGTGAGGCGTTCTCCCGTCGGGCGATCCACTTCTCGACGGCGTCAACGGCTTGTTCGGCCGGTACCCCGTTGATCTGGGTGCCGTCCCGGAACCGGAATGAGACGGCGGCGGCTGTCACATCCTTGTCGCCCGCGAGCAGCAGGAACGGCACCTTCCCGGTGGTGTGGGTGCGGATCTTCTTCTGCATCCGGTCGTCGGAATGGTCGACCTCGGCACGGATGCCCCGCCGTTGCAGCCGCCCGATCACGTCCTGCAGGTAGTCGCCGAAGACGTCAGCAACCGGGATTCCGACCACCTGAACCGGCGACAGCCACGCCGGAAAGGCACCGGCGTAGTGCTCGGTGAGCACCGCGAAGAACCGCTCGATGGACCCGAACAGGGCCCGATGAATCATCACCGGCTGCTGACGCGTGCCGTCGGGTCCGGTGTAGTTGAGCTCGAACCGGGCCGGGGTGTTGAAGTCCAGTTGGATGGTCGACATCTGCCAGGTGCGGCCGAGCGCGTCGCGCGCCTGCACCGAGATCTTCGGCCCGTAGAAGGCGGCGCCACCCGGGTCGGGGACCAGGTGCAGGCCGGACGCCAGCGCGACCTCCTCGAGGGTGGCCGTGGCTTCCGCCCAGAGCTCTGCGGTTCCGACGAACTTGTCCTCGTTGCGGGTGGACAGCTCGAGGTAGAAGTCGTCCAGCCCGTAATCGGACAATAGGTCCA
>Ga0302299_10002219_pt1 | contig 11832 bp, 7 predicted proteins | sample III_Fen_N3_4_FD_198795 | JGI IMG/M metagenome (GOLD analysis project Ga0302299, IMG submission 198795) | Peat permafrost microbial communities from Stordalen Mire near Abisko, Sweden - III_Fen_N3_4 | ecosystem: Environmental > Terrestrial > Soil > Wetlands > Permafrost | place: Sweden: Abisko...
GGTCGGCGTAGCCGCCCGCTCCGTGCTGCGGCGGGAGCAGGCCGCTGAAGATCGTCGCGAAGGAGGGCAGCGTCCAGGGCGCGTGCGCGCGCGCCTCGTCGAAACGCAGCCCGCCGCGCGCGAGCGCGTCGATGTTGGGTGTCAGGCCGCGCGGGTTGCCCTGGCAGCCGAGGCGGTCCGCGCGCAGCGTGTCGATCGCCACGAAGAGCAGGTTCGGGTGGCGCGCCTCGCGCCCGGGGCAGGCCCCGGCGACGAGTGCGCACCCGCAGGCAAGGGCCAGGATCAGCGCACGCCGGGACATCCCCGGCACGCTAGCACGGCTTCGCGGCCAAGCTCAATTGCAGAGGATCACGTGCAGCGCGTCGCTCAGGTTGAACTGCGCGCCGCCGCCCAGCGGGTCGCGGTACCAGAACTGGAAGTTCTTGGGGATTCCAGGGCCGGCGCCCTGGAGCGTCGGGAGGTCCGGATGCCAGTTCGCGTCGCCGAAGGCGTTGGTCTGGATCACCGGCCCGCGCACGAGGCCCGACGCGATGCACAGCCAGCCGTTGCCGAGCACCGTCAGCTGCTGGCCGTTGCCGTAGATGAAGAGCCCCGTGACCGAGGGCGGGCAGGTGATGGCCGAGATGTTGAGGTTGTTCGCGAGCAGGCTGCCGTTGCCGGTGAAGGTGATGTTGGCCGGGAACCCGGTCGAGTTGTAGCCGGCCTGGCAATAGGTCGTCGGCGCCGTGCAGGTTTCGCCCACGCGGTAGATCTCGCCGCCGGCCTGATCGAGGACCAGGATTTCGCCCAGGCCGTCGCTGCCGAACGCGACCGGGTTGGCGATCGAGTGCCCGATACCGGGAGCGAGCTGCGCCGTGCGATCGGTGAGCTGCGTCACCTGTCCGCCGCTGTACACGAGCGTCCAGATCCGGCCGCTGCAGTAGTCGCCGAAGATGTACGCGCCCTGCAGCAGCGGAATGCCCTGGCCGCGGTAGACGTCCCCGCCGATGATCGCGCAGTTGCCCGAGGTGTGGGCGTATTCGTGCACGGGCAGCACGAGGCCCGCGGCGCCGCAGCTGCAACCCGTGAGGCCGGTGCAGTGCGAGCCTTCCATGCAGCGCCAGCCGTAGTCGTTCCCGCCCGCGCCGGCGGGCTCGACGTCGAGCTCCTCCCAGGCGTTCTGACCGACGTCGCCGAGGTACAGCTCGCCAGTCGCGCTGTCGAAGCTGAAACGCCACGGGTTGCGCAGGCCGAGGTCCCAGGCGAGCGGAACGGCGCTCGTCGGGAAGGGGTTGCCGGCCGGCGGCACGGCGGGATTCGCGGGGTCGATGCGCAGCAGCTTGCCGAGATAGGTGCTCATCGACTGGCCGTTGCCGACGAGCGCGTCGTGCCCGGCGCCGGTGTCATTCGCAGCGCCGCCGTCACCCAGGCCGAGGTAGAGCATCCCGTCGGGACCGAAGCGGATGCAGCCGCCATTGTGGTTGCTCTGCGGTTGTGCGAGCGGACCAAAGATCAGCTGTGCGCTGGCGGGGTCGGCCGTGTTCGAACTCGGCGGCTGGTTCGTGTAGCGCGCGACGACGGAGGCGCCGTTGTTGTCGGTGTACGAGACGTAGAAGAAGCCGTTGCTCGCGTAGTTGGGATCGAAGGCCATCCCGAGCAGGCCCTGTTCGTTGCCCAGGCTCCCGACGATCGGGTTGATGTCGAGGAAGGGCGTCGCGAGCAGCTGCGAGCCCTGCACGATGCGCACGCGGCCGTCCTGCTCGAGGGCGAAGACGCGCGAATCACCGGGCACGGCGCCGACCCAGGAGGGACGCGCGAGCCCGCCGACCACGAAGGTCGCCTTGAGGGTCTGGGCCTGCAGGCCCGGTGCCAGGAACGCCAACAGCAGGGCAGATCGAAGGAATCGCATGGGGAGGTGCCGGAGGACGCCCGCGCGTCCCTGGTGGATTGCCCAAGCCGCGACGTGCGCGCTGGAGGCACTTCAGTCTCCCCCGGATGCTCCAGTTCGGCAAGGCCGGAAGGGCCCGGACGCGCTAGAGCACCTGTCCGAGCCGCGTCTCGAGCCGCTGCGGGCTCTGGCACAGCTGCTGGACGGCGTGAACGATCTTCGTCGTGCCGTCCATGGGCGGCAACGGGCGCGTCGAGAGACCGCGCTGGAGCAGCTCTTCGACGCCCTGGAGCAGTTCGTCGGGGGCGGCGCTCGCCTGGCAACTCGCAAAGCCGTGCGAGGCGAAGCGTTCGGCGCGCAGGAGCTGCTCGCGGCTGGGGAAGCTGCGCGGGCAGAAGAGCGCGGGGAGCCGGCTCTGCAGCACCTCGATCGCAGTGTGGTAGCCGGCCGTCGACACGACGGCATCGCAGCTCGCGAGCAATTCGGGCACGTCGCTGCAGGCCGAGTGCACGCGCACACGGTCGATGGCGGCCGCGCGACGCCCGATGGCGTCGGACTGGGCCGCGGGCAGGTAGGGACCGAGCACGATGTGCGTTTCGAAGCCCGGGGAGCGCTGCTCGAGCGCGTCGAGCAGCGCCTCGATGCAAGCACCGCCTGTCGCGCCGCTGCCCGCGCTGAAGAGCACGCGCGCGGAGCGGCCGGCGCGCGGCGGCCGCGAAGGCACGTTGCGCGCGAGATAGCCTGTGAATTCCAGCCGTCGCGCCAGCTCCTCGGGCAAGCGGTAGGAGAGCCGCGGGTCGAAGATCTCCGGTGAGCCGAAGACCAGGATCCGGTCGTAGCGCTCGAGCAGCGTCGTGCGCACGCGCGGCTCGTCCCATTCCGCGGGCATCGTCTCGCCGGTCGCGAAGGCGTCGCGCAAACCGAGCAGCGTGCGCAGGCCGCGCGAGGGCGCATCGCGCAGGATCGGCTCGAGTTCGTCCGCGGCGCCGAGCGGCTCCTGGTCCACGATCAGCACCTGCGGAGCCCAGGCGCGGTGGACCTGAAGCAGGAGTTGCCGGCGCAGGTCCTCCGCCCTGGGGCCTGCGACGAGCTTCGGGCTCTTGGGGCGAGCCTCACGCTCGTCGAGGTCCAGCGTGGGCAGTTTGACGATGCTCACGCCCTCAGGGGCCTGGAACCAGGTTGCACGTGGCGAACCCGTGGTCAGCAGCACCTGGGAGGTGGGCATCGCCACCGAAAGCGCCTCGGCGATGGTCATCATCCGCCGCAGCGGCCCGAGACCGGAGTCGCTCGGACTGTGGAGGTGGACACGGACAGGGAGCAGGTTGCGGGAGGTTCGGATCGGCAGCATCGAGGTGTTCCAGTGCCAGGTCAGGCCGCCAAGGCAACCGGCGTGCCGCCCGCGAAATAGACTTCCCGTGCGTTTTCTGTACTGCATTCGTCCAGGGCCTGGATGCGTTGATCGAAATCGAGCGCCCAGCGCCGTCCCCAGGGGCCCGGCGCCCTGCTCGTTCGCTGGCACGTTTGTTGGATGAGGGCTTTCAGAACAACCGCCACAGGGAGGCGGACGAGCCTGCCCGAACGATGCCAAGCCGTTCGGGCTTTGTGGGTGATGCTGGCAGGGGCGATCGATGTCCTGACGTCGATCGCCCCTATTCTTTCGCCCGTGCACCCCCGTCCGCGGCTTCTGGCTCGGTCGGCCTCGAAGGTCGCCTTGCTAGCATGGCGAGGATGCACTCCCGACCTCCGCCGCCGCTGCGCCGCGAGCACACGGCCTGCCCTGTCTGCGGCGCGGATCGCGCCCGTCCCTACCGCGCCGCCATGTACAGGATCGGCGAGGCGAGCTTCGACCTCGTGCGTTGCCCCTGCAGCATGGTGTACGTCGATCCACGGCCCGACGGGCCGACGATCGGGTGGATGTACGACGACCCGGAGTACTACACGCACGGCTACAACCTGGGTGTCGAGAGCCAGAACTACTTCACGCGCCGCGACGAACTCGTGCTGCAGTACGAGGCGACGGCGCGCGCCCTGGCCGAGGAAATCGGCGGCATGGGCGAGCTCTACGAGATCGGTTCGGCCGGCGGCTTCTTCCTCGAGGGCGCGCGCCGCGCGGGCTTTCGCGTGCGCGGGGCGGAGCTTTCGCCGCCGGCGATCGAGTACGCGCGCGGAGAGCTGGGCCTGGAGATCTTCGCCGGCGAGTTCGAGGACGCCCCGATCCCCGATGCGAGCCTGGACGTCGTCTACGCCGACAACGTGCTCGAGCACTCGCTCGCGCCCGAGCGCGTGCTCGCGAGCGCCTGGAAGCGGCTCAAGCCCGGCGGGCACCTGGTGCTGATCGTGCCGAGCTACGTCAACTCGCCCTACTTCCGGCTGCTCGACCGCGCGCGGCGCTCGGTCCCGCGTGGGCTGCTCGGCGGTCCGCTGCTCAAGCTGCTGAAGATCGACGAGCAGGGCGACAACGGCTTGCCCTATCACGTGCTCGAGTTCGATCGCCGCGCGCTCGAGCGTCTCGTGAAGCAGGCCGGCTTCTGGATCGTGCGCGCCGAGCGCTCGGTGCCGCTGCCCGCGCACCTCTTCAAGTCGGCGCATCCCGATTTGCGCACGCTGGCGTTGCGCGGCGTGTTCCTCGGCCTCGACCTCGGCATGCGTGCGGGCTTCCTGCCCGGCGCGCGCATCTGGCTGCTGGCGCGCAAGCCCTACGAGTGAAGTCTCAGCGGACCGCGTGCAGTGCGCTCGCGGCCGCGGGAGGCAGCGCGCGTTCGAGCGCATCGAGACGCGGCTCGAGTTCCGCGGGCTTCGAGCTCCAGGCCTGGCGCAGTTCGCCGACGAAGCCCGACCAGAACTCGGCTCCAGTGCCTTGCGGCAGCTCTGCCGGCAGGCCGGGTTCCTCGCCGCCGAGCGCGCAGCCTTGGCCGAGACCGCGGTAGAAGTCGGAGAGCCGCTCGGGCGGGAGCTCGCCCACGCGCCGCACGAGCGCCGCCCGGTCGCTCTCGATTCCGCGCCGCAGCAGGCCGCCGAAGAGGAAGCCCTGGCCGCGCACGAGGCTGGCCACGTGCTCGGGCGCGAGCTCGCGCTCGCGCGCGAAGCCGATCAGGCCGTTGGTCGCGCCGGTCAGCGGCTCGGTCTCGCTCGCGAGCGGCAGCGCGGGGTTGGCCGAGGCGAGACCCTCGAGGAAATCCGCCTGCAGCCCCGCGCAGGCGCCGCAACCCGCGAGCGTGCGGCGCAGTCCGGGGAAGAGCGCGCTCGCCGGACCGTTGCCCGCGAAGCTGCGCAGCCCGATGCCCGCGCCGCGGGCGAGCTCGTGGCGCAGATCCTCGGGCCACTCCGCGAGCAGCGCGCACAGGTCGAGGCTCCAGCGCTCCGCTCCGTCGCTCTTGCGCGAGAGGCCGAGCCTCTGCACGGCGAGGTTGAAGCCAATCGCGCGCGTCACGCTCGCGCGCACGAGCGGCGGGAAGCGCTCGAGGTAGTGCAGCTGCTCGTCGTGAGTGAGCGCATTGCGCTTGGCGAGCAGGCCGCGTGCGGCTTTCGAAAGGTCATAGCCGCTGTAGTGCCAGCCCAATCCGGTCTGCGGCGCGTGCCAGTCGACCAACGCCAGGTTCGAGAGGCCGGGCAGCAGCACTCCGAGCGGAACGAGTGCCACCGCGCCGCGCCAGGGGCCGCGGGCGTTCCAGGCCTTGGCCGCGAGTATCGCGGCGGCGAGCATGCCGTAGAGGAAAAGAGGCAGATAGTAGCGGTAGCCGCCGTACTCGAGAGTCCCGGAGTGGCCTCCCAGGCGGAAGTTCGCGATGCCGTAGGCGAGCGCCGAGAGCGGCACGTAGGCCGCGAAGAGAGCGAGGGACCAGTCCTCGCCCTGGTGCTTCAGCCAGCGCAACGCGAAGGGCAGGCTTACGAGCCAGACCAGGCACAGCGCCGCGAAGAGCCATGTGTCCAAGGCTGCCCCCGAGAACCCGAGCGCGTCGGGATAGGTCGCGGCCGAGCGCAGCGCTCCGCCCAGATAGTCGCCGATGCGGGCGAGCACGGGAACGGCTGCGGTCGCGGCATCGTTGGCGGCGAACTTGTCGCTCAGGAATCCCAGGCCGCGGCCGCCGGTCGTGAGGTTGAGCACGAGCAGAGGCAACTCGCCAAGCAGCAACCCCAGGCCGATCCAGGGCGCGTCGCGCAGGCTCGCGCGCAGCCCGCGCGAGCACAGGTGCAGCCCGCACAGGATTCCGACCGGCAGCAAGGCGCCGAGGAAGACGAACAGCGCGAAGCCCGAGGCGAGCCCGAAGGCGAACAGCCGCGCGCGCGATGCGCCCAGGCGCACGAGGCGTGCAAAGGCCGCGATCGCGAGCATCGACCAGAAGAGGTTCTCGAAGTGGTTCCCGGAGTTGGTCAGCGAGTACTTCAGGTACGTCGTCGGCGCCAGCGCGAGCGACCAGACGGCGAGGTTCGCCGCGAGTCGTCCGTGGCTCGCGAGCAGCCAGCGCCAGGCGATCAGCAGCACGCCCAGGCCGAGCACGAAGGGCACGAGCTTGAGCGCCAGGTAGGTCGGGCCCGCGAGCGCGAAGCAGGGCAGCGTCAGGAAGCCCGAGAGGATCTGCCCGGCGGCGTTGTCGTAGTAGAAGCGCAGCGGGAAATCGACGCCGCGCTGCAGGAACTCGGCCAGGGTCCCCATGGGGTAGAGCTCGTACATCCAGAGCGTGACCGAGTCGAAGTTCGTGTGCAGCACGAGCGCGCGCAGCAGCACGTAGACCGCCACGGCGGCAGCGAGGTCCCAGGCGATGCGCCTGCGCTGGGGAGCGGCGGCAGGCGTCTGCATGCGCTCAGAGCTTTCCCGTGAGGCTCATCCAGCGCAGGCGCAGGACGGCCGTGTAACCCTGCATCAGCGTGCGCAGCGTGAGTGTCGACTGGCCGTGCAGACGGTTGGTGAACTCGATCGGGACCTCGCCGATGCCGATCTTCGCGCGCGCCGTCTTGAAGAGCAGCTCCTGCACGATCGCGGGTCCCGGGGAGAAGGCCTCGCCGGCGCGGATGCACTCGAGCGTCGAGCGGCGCCAGCAGCGGAAGCCCGAGTTGCAGTCGTGCACGCGCACGCCGAGCACGATGCGGATGTAGAGGTTGGCGAGCCTGGTGATCGCGCGCCGAGTCCAGCCACGGTCGGCGTCCATGCCGCCGGAGACGGCGCGCGAGCCGAGCACCAGGCCCAGGGGCGAGCCCTCGGGGCCGAGCGCCGCCACGAGTTGGGGGATGTAGCGTGGCTGGTGGCTGAAGTCGGCGTCCATCTCGATCACGACCTCGGCGCCCATCTCGAGCGCGCGCGCGAAGCCGTCGCGCCCCGAGCGCCCGCGACCCTTGTCTTGCGTGCGGTGCAGGAGCTGCAAGCGAGCCTCTGTGAGCGCCGCCTCGCCGACGAGCTTCCAGGTGCCGTCGGGCGAGTGGTCGTCGATCACCAGAACTTCGTAGTTCGGGCCGAGCGCCAGGATCTCGCGCGCGAGCGCCAGGATGTTTCCGGACTCGTTGTAGGTGGGGAGCGTGCAAACGACACGCGGCCGCCAGGCCTCGCCCGCGGATCCCGGTGCAACATTCCTCGACGAGAGCATGTAGGGGTGTGGAAGGAAATTCCGGGCGGGGCGTGCCCGGCGAGAATAGCCGCGCGCTGCACGTGCGGCAATCGCAGCGCCGGGTTCAACTAGCCGGAGCGGAAGGTCGATAGCTGCCCGGAACCGCGGCATTTCGGCCGCTGCAAGCCGCGCGATCCCCGACGTGAATTTCCACCGCAGCACACCCCAGAACCGGCGCGCCCCGCTGGGCGAGATCCTGCTTGCGCAGGGCAAGCTGACCCAGGCCGAGCTCGACGCCGCGCTGGCCTACCGCAACGAGCGCGGGCTCAAGCTCGGCCAGGCGCTCGTGGCCTTGCGCCTCGTGTCGCAGGAGGACCTCGCCCTCGGGCTTCAGAGCCAAGGCAAGGTGCACTGCCTGCACCTGACCCCGGAACTCGTCGACCGCAGCGTGGCGCGCGAACTGGGCGAGGACCGCTCGCGCAAGATGCAGGCGATCGCGGTCAACCGCATCGCCGGCGTGGTCACGGTCGCGATCGAGGATCCGAGCGAGGTCTACAACGTGGACGCCATCAGCCTGGCGCTCAAGGCGCCCGTGCTGGCCGTGCACGCGGAACCCGCGTCGATTGCGCACTGCATCGAGCTCGTCTTCACCGACGGAGAGACGCAACGTGGCGAAGCCGTCGACGCGCTGGCGCAGCTGCTCGCGAACGGCACCGAGGCCGGCAGCGCGGTGGAGTTCGAGCCCTTGCGCGAGGACGAGCCCGCGCCGGCTGGCGAGGAGATCCAGGGGCCCGTGATCAGCATGGTGCGGGCGCTGATCGAGGAGGCCTATGCGGCCGGGGCCTCGGACATCCACCTCGAGCCACGCCACGACGGCCTGCAGGTGCGCCTGCGCGTGGACGGCGTGCTCTTCGAGCGCGTGCTGTTGCCCAGGAACTGGCTGCGCCCCGTGATCGCGCGCCTCAAGGTGCTCTCGAACCTCGACATCGCCGAACGGCGCCTGCCCCAGGACGGCCGCGCGCAGGCGGAGATCCACGGCACGCGCATCGACCTGCGCGTCGCGACGACGCCCACGCTCTTCGGCGAAGGTGCCGTGATCCGCATCCTCGACGGCGGGCGCAAGCTCTTCGACCTTTCCGCGCTGGCGCTGGCGCCACGCGAACTCGAGATGCTGAAGCGCATGGTCGAAGGCGGCGAGGGCATCGTGCTCGCCACGGGCCCGACCGGCTCGGGCAAGACGACCACGCTCTACGCGCTGCTGGCGCATCTCAACGCGCCCGACACCAAGATCATCACGGTCGAGGACCCGGTCGAGAACCAGCTCGAGGGCGCGACGCAGATCAGCGTCAACCCCAAGATCGGCCTGAGCTTCGCGCGCGGCCTGCGTTCGATCCTGCGCCAGGACCCCGACATCGTGCTCGTGGGCGAGGTGCGCGACCAGGAGACGGCCGAGATCGCGATGCAGGCGGCGCTGACGGGCCACCTCGTGCTCTCGAGCCTGCACACCGTGGGCACGGCCGAGTCGCTCACGCGCCTGGCGGACATGGGTCTCGAGCCCTACCTGCTGGCCGACACGCTGCGCGGTGTCGTGGCGCAGCGCCTCGTGCGCCGCCTGTGCCGCGCCTGCCGCAGCGAGGCGCCGGCGCGCGGCGAGTTGTTGACGCGCATGCAGTTGCCCGAGGACCTCGTCTTCTACGAGGGCCTGGGCTGCCCGGAGTGCAACGGCACCGGCTTCAAGGGCCGCATCGCGCTCTACGAGATCATGGGTTTCGATCGCGAACTCTCCTCGGCCGTGCGCCGCAGGGCGGGCGCGGACGAGTTGCGCGCGCTGGCCGTCACGCAGGGCATGGTGACGCTGCGCGAGGACGGCTTGCGCCGCGCGCTGGCCGGCGAAACGGCGCTCTCCGAGGTCTACTTCGCCACTGCGAGGAGCTGAACATGCCGAGCGTCTACTTCGCCCACGATCAGCAGGAGAGCCCCGGCCCGCGCCGCCTCGCGCTGGAGCTCGCAGGCTATGAGGTGCGCTGCTTCACCAACGGCGTCGCGCTGTGCGAGGCGCTCGCGCAAGCGCTCCCGGATGTGGTCGTGATGGACGTGCTGCTCGAGGGCCGCAACGGCTTCGACACCTGCCGCACGCTGCGCACGAAATACAAGGCCGCGAGCCTGCCTGTGATCCTGACCACGCCGATCTACCGTTCGCGCGCGTACAAGGAAGAGGCCGAGGCGGCTGGAGCTCAGCATTATCTGCTGCGCCCCTGCCAGCCCGAGGAACTGGTCTATCAGGTGAACCAGCTGGCCGCCGGCAAGCCGGGCTCGCGCCACGATCGCGCGGCCTAGTTGCCGCCGCTGGAGCGCTCGAGCGCCCACTCCGCGAAGCTCCACTGGTCGGAGAGCTCCTCGATCTGCATCGCTGTCGGCTTTCCCGCACCGTGGCCGCCGCGCGTCTCGATGCGGATCAGCACGGGATCGGGGCCGGCCTGCGCGGCTTGCAGCGCACTGGCGAACTTGTAGCTGTGCGCGGGCACGACCCGATCGTCGTGGTCGCCGGTCGTGATCAGTGTCGGCGGATAGTGCGTGCCGGGCTTGAGGTTGTGCAGCGGCGAGTAGGAGAGCAGGTAGCGGAAGGCGTCGGGCTCGTCCGACTTCCCGTAGTCCGAGGCCCAGGCCCAGCCGATCGTGAAGCGCTGGTAGCGCAGCATGTCGAGCACTCCCACCGCGGGCAGGCAGCAGCCGAAGAGTTCGGGGCGCTGCGTCATGCAGGCGCCCACGAGCAGTCCGCCGTTCGATCCGCCACGGATCGAGAGGTGCGAGGCCGAGGTGTAGTGGTTCGCCTCGAGCCACTCGGCCGCGGCGATGAAATCGTCGAAGACGTTCTGCTTGCGCTCCTTCGTTCCGGCCGCGTGCCAGTCGCGGCCGTACTCGCCGCCGCCGCGCATGCAGGCCATCGCGTACACGCCGCCGCGCTCCATCCAGACCAGGTTCGCGACGCTGAAGCCGGGCTTCATGGCGATGTCGAAGCCGCCGTAGCCGTAGAGCAGGCAGCGCGTCAGCGGACCTGGACGCAAGCCGCGCCGGTGGCAGATGAACAGCGGCACGCGCGTGCCGTCCTTGCTCGGCACGAAGACCTGGCGTGTGACGTACTCCTCGGGCGCAAAGGGCACCTTGGGCGCGAAGACGCGCTCCATGCGCCGGCTCGAAATGCGGTAGCGCCAGATCTCGGGCGGCCGCGAGAAGCTCGAGAAGGAGACGAAGGCCTCGTCCTCGTCGAGGCGGCCCTCGATGCCGGCGACCGAGCCGATGCCGGGCAGCACCGGCCGCCCGGCCGGCTTGCCGGCGAGGTCGAAGTCACAGAGCTCGTTCTGCGCATGCTTCATGTAGACGCACACGAGATGGCCGCCGGAGAGGCGCGCGCTCTCGAGCGTGTCGGGCGACTCGGGCACGATCTCCTCGAGCTTGCGCGATGCGAGGTCGCAGGCCAGCACGCGCCGGCGCGGCGCATCCTTGTCCGAGAGCAGGAAGAGCTTCGTGCCTGCCTTCCCGAGCACGCGATATTCGGCGTCGAACTCGTCGAGCAGCGGCAAGACCGGTTGGCCGGGCTGTTTGAGGTCCTGCGCGTAGATGCGCGAGCGCGGGTCCGTGCCCTGCGAAACGTGGATCACGAGCAGCTCGCCGTCGTCACTGACCGCGGCGCCAAAGCCCCACTCGGGCTGGTCGGGGCGCTCGTAGACGAGCGTGTCCGTGCTCGGCTGCGTGCCGAGCGCGTGGAAGAACAGCTTCTGGTTCTTGAGCGCGACCTTGCCGGTCGTGTCGTGCTCGGGGTAGGTGCTGTAGTAGAAGCCGCGGCCGTCGTGCGACCAGGAGAGACCCGAGAACTTGACCCAATCGATCCGGTCGGGGAGGTCCTTGCCCGTCTCGACCTCGCGCACCTGGATGCGGTTCCAGTCCGAGCCCGCTTCCGAGAGCATGTAGGCGAGGAAGCGGCCGTCCTCGCTGAGCTCGATGTCGCCCAGGGCCAGCGTGCCGTCCTGCGAGAGCGCGTTGGGATCGAGCAGCACGCGCGGCGTGGCGTCGAGCGACTCCGTCACGTACAGCACGGCCTGGTTCTGCAGACCGTCGTTGCGCGAATAGAGATACTTGCCGGCCTTGCGCTGCGGGATGCTCCAGCGCTCGAAGTTCCAGAGCTCGGTCATGCGCTTCTCGATCTCGACTCGCGCGGGCAGGCGGTCGAGGAACGAGTGCGTCACCTGGTTCTGCGCCGCGACCCAGGCGCGCGTCGGCGCCGAGTCCGGATCCTCCAGCCAGCGGTAGGGGTCCGCGATCTGCGTCCCGTGGTAGTCGTCGACGACATCGCCCCTGTGCGTCTCCGGGTAGGAGAGCGGCAGACTGGGAAGAGCTTGGGGGGCGACTTCTGGCGCGGGGTGGGGG
>Ga0302299_10002220_pt1 | contig 11831 bp, 13 predicted proteins | sample III_Fen_N3_4_FD_198795 | JGI IMG/M metagenome (GOLD analysis project Ga0302299, IMG submission 198795) | Peat permafrost microbial communities from Stordalen Mire near Abisko, Sweden - III_Fen_N3_4 | ecosystem: Environmental > Terrestrial > Soil > Wetlands > Permafrost | place: Sweden: Abisko...
GAGCAGCGCGACGCGCAGCTCGCGACAGACCTCGTCGATCTCCTTCTCGGTCAGCTTCCCCTTGGAGCGGAGGCGACTGAAGATCCCGTCGAAGCGGTCGGACAGCGAATCGAACATGTGCGACGACCTTATGCGTCCAACAACGCGGCGACGAAGGCCTCGGGCTCGAAGGGCATGAGGTCGGCGGCGGTCTCCCCCACCCCGATGAGCTTCACCGGGATGCCCAGCTCGGCCTCGATGGCGAGCACGATGCCGCCCTTCGCGGAGCCGTCGAGCTTGGTGAGCACCACGCCGGTCACGTCGACGGCCTCGGCGAACTGCTTCGCCTGGGTGAGGCCGTTCTGCCCGGTGGTGGCGTCGAGCACGAGCAGCACCTCCTTCAGCGCGCCCGGGGTGCGATCCACGATGCGGCGCAGCTTCTCGAGCTCGGCCATCAGGTTGACCTTGGTGTGCAGGCGCCCCGCGGTGTCGACGAGCACGAGGTCGGCGTCGCGGCTGGTGGCCGCGGCCATGGCGTCGAACACGACGGAGCCGGGGTCGGCGCCCTCCTGGCCGCGCACGATGCCGGCGCCGGTGACCTCGGCCCAGTGGGTGAGCTGCTCGGCGGCCGCGGCCCGGAACGTGTCGGCGGCGGCCAGCACCACGTTGTGCCCGTCGCCCGTCTCGCGCTGAGCGACCTTGGCGATGGTGGTGGTCTTGCCCACCCCGTTGACGCCCACGAACATCCACACATTCGGTTCGCCGGCGACGTGCTCGAGGGTGCGCGGCTTGCCGGTGGCGTCCAGCAGGGTCACCAGTTCGCCGTGGAGCACACCCATCAGCGTGTCGGTGTCGGCGACCTTGTCGGCCTTGGCGCGCGCCTTCACGTCGGTGAGGATGCGCTCGGTGGTAGCGACACCGACGTCGGCGAGGAGCAGCGTGTCCTCGAGTTCGTCCCAGGTATCGTCGTCGATCCCCCGCCCCCGCAATTTCGCGAACGCGGCCCGCGTCTTGCCCAGGCGGTCCCGGAGACGAACCGGCTTGGCTTCCTCGACGCGCTCCGGCTCGACCTCTTCGACGACCTCCACTTCCGACGGCGCCGTGACACTCTCGGGCTCGACGGCAACCGCGGGCGGAGCCGACCGGACGGGAGGCCGGGATGGCGGTACGGGAGGCCGAGAGGGAGGCCGTTCGCCGGGGACCTTGCGCTTGGCCTCGTCGCGCTGGCTCTTGCGTGACAGGCCGACGCCGAGCCCGATCAGGAGGACCGCGAGGACGAGGATGGCGAGGATGGCGACAATGGGTTCCATGCAGGGTCCCTGAGAGCAGTCGGCGTGGGGACCGCCATCCTACGGGTGACCCTCCCCGGAACCGGCTCCCGCCCTCCCGGTTACGGGACGGCCCACGGGGTGGCCTGCGGGTGGCCTACGGGATGGTGGGGGCGGCGATGCCCGCGGCGTCGAGCGCGGCCTTCACCCGGAGGCGCAACGCGCGGGCGATCGGAAGCTCCTGCTGCGGCTGGGTGCGGATCACGACCCGGATCATCACCCGGCCGGGCGCCATCGACTCGACGCCGAGCACACTCGGCTCGGCGAGGATCTGCGGGGCGAAGCGGTCGTCGTGCCAGAGGGTGTCGGCGACCTCGCGGATCACGTCGGTGGCCTCGGCGATGTCGGCCTCGTAGGCGACGGGGATGTCGACCACCGCACGCGACCACTGCTGCGACTTGTTCCCGACGCGCAGGATCGTGCCGTTCGGCACGTGCCACACCACACCGTCGACGTCACGCAGGCGCGTGGTGCGCAGACTGATGCCCTCGACGGTGCCGCTCGCGACGCCGAGGTCGACGACGTCACCCACGGCGAACTGGTCCTCGACGAGCATGAACGTGCCGGTGAGGAAATCCTTCACGAGCGACTGGGCACCGAACGCGATCGCGATGCCGGCAACGCCCGCGGTGGCGAGCAGCGGTCCGAGGTTGACGCCGAGCACCTCGAGCGCGCTGAAGATCGCGACCGTCCACACGATGATGCTCGCGACGCTGCGCAGCACCGCGCCGACGGTCTCCGCGCGCTGCACGCGACGGGTCTGCGACATGGGACCGGTGTCGACGAACGACACGCCCGGCGTGTGGGTGACGAGCCTCTCGACGCTGCCGCTCATCCGCACGACGAGCCGCGAGATGAACTTGCGCAGGATCGCGACGACCAGCCACGCGACGAGCAGGATGACGACGACGCGGATCGGCTTCGACAGCGCGTCGGTGATCTCCGCGGCGTGCTGGCTCCCGGTGATGCGGTAGACGGTCGTGCAGATCCAGCCCTGCTCGCTCTTCGGGCCGCACGCGTCGACCAGGCCTGGATCGGTGACCGCCTGTGCGAGCACGACGCCGAGGCCCATCAGCTGCAGCCCATCAGGTGCCGCCTACCCGACCGGCAGGTCGTCGTTCACGCGCTGGCTCACGACGCGGCTCGACCCACCCGGCGGCATCGACACGCCGTAGAGGCAGTCGGCCGCCTCCATCGTGCGCTTCTGGTGGCTGACCACGAGCAGCTGGGCCTCGTCGCGGAACTCGTGGATGAGGTCCAGGAAGCGGTGCAGGTTCACGTCGTCCAGCGCGGCCTCGACCTCGTCCATCAGGTAGAAGGGCGACGGGCGGGCCCGGAACACCGAGAAGAGGTAGGCCAGCGCGGTCAGCGATCGCTCACCACCGGAGAGCAGCGAGAGCCGGCGCACGTTCTTGCCCGACGGGCGCGCCTCCATCTCGATGCCGGTGTTGAGCATGTCGTCGGGGTCGGTGAGCGTGAGCTTGCCGCCACCACCTGGGAACAGCGTGGAGAACAGCTGCGTGAAGTTGCGGCTCACGTCGTCGAACGCGGCGGAGAACACGGTGACGATCTCCTGGTCGACGGCGCGGATGACGCGGTTGAGCTCCTTGCGGCTCGCCTTGACGTCGTCGAGCTGCTCCTGCAGGAACTCGTGGCGCTCCAGCAACGCGTCGTGCTCCTCGAGCGCGAGCGGGTTGATCGGACCCATGATGCGCAGCTCCCGATCGAGATCACGACCGCGTCCGGCGAGCGTGGTGCCCGCCGGCACCTCGGGTGCGGGCGCGTCGAGCGCGGCCGCGGGCTCGACGTCGAAGTCGGCGCGCAGCTTCTCGACCGCGCTCTCGAGTCGCAGACGCGTCTCGGCCTCGTCGACGTCGCGACGCTGTTGGTGCTCGCGCAGCTCGACCAGCTCGCGCTCGGCCTCACCGCGCGACTTGCGCAGCGACTCCAGGGCGCGGGTGGCCTCGGCGGCGCGCTCGGCTTCCTCGCGACGCGCGGCGCGCACGCGCTGCAGCAAGGTGTCGACCCGTTCGAGCAGCGCGCCGAGCTGCTCCGCCAGTGCGGCGTAGTCGCGACCGCGGGACTCCAGCGCCACGCGGTGACGTTCGGCCTCGGCGCGGCGCTCGGGGTCGCGCGCCAGGCGCTCCTCGACGTCGGCCAGGCGACGCTCGAGCACCTCGCGCCGTTCGGCGATCTGGGCGCCGCGCAGGTCGAGCTCACGACGGCGCCGGGCGACTGCGGCCTGACGGTCCTCGAACTCGACGCGGGCGACGGCGCGCGCTTCGTCGCGCACCCGCTCGTCTTGCGCGGCGAGCTCGAGCTCGGGGAGACGGGCCTCCAGCGCGGCGAGCCGGGCGGCGTCGGAGTCGTGGTGGGCGCGCAGCGCCTCCACCTCGGCGACCGCGGCGTCGGCCTCGGCGCCGCGCTGGTTGCGCTCGGCCTCGACCCGCTCCAGCGAGCGGCGGGCATTCTCCAGGGCGGTGACGGCCTTGCGGGCGGCGTCGGCCGCGGCGGCGTCGTCGCGACGGCGCTCGGCGAGCGTGGTGCGGGCCCGCTCCACCGCGGCCTCGGCGTTCCGCTCGGTGTCGGCGGCGGCGCGGGCGCGGCCCTCCGCCTCCTCCATGGCCTTGCGAGTGACGCCGGCAGCGTCGCCGCCCAGGCGCCAGGGACCCCGGCCGCCGAAGCGGTCGCCCGTGCCGGTGACCACGGTGAGCTCGGGGTGGCCCAGCGCGACGTCGAGGGCGGCCGACCAGCCGCCGTCGGCGATGACCACGCCGGAGAGCATGCGCTCCAGCGCGGCGCGCAGACCGGGCACGTCGGTGCGCACGGAGTCGGCGAGCGGCCGGGTGCCGGCGGGGGCGAGCGTGCCCGAGACCGGCGGGCGGCCGCCCTGGTCGACGAGCAGCACCAGCGCGCCGGCGTCGCCCGCGGCGAGGCGCGTCAGCGCGCCCCGAGCCGCCGAGGGACCGTCGACGACGACCGCGCGCAGCGCGTCGCCGAGCGCGGCGGCCACGGCGGCCTCGGCGCCGGCCGAGATCTCCAGGTGGTCGACCAGCGGGCCGACGACGCCGTCCATGCCCGAGAGCGTCGCCGCGCCCGTCTCGGCGCGCGCTTCGTCGAGCGCGAGCCGCAGCGCCTCGGCGCGCGCCTGCCAACCGCGCGCGTCGGCCTGCGTGACACGCCAGTGCGTCTCGGCCGCCTGCAACGCGTCGTCGGCCGTCGCGCGCGCACTTCGCTTCGCCTCGGCGTCGGCGTCGAGGCGCGGCACGTCGACGGTCAGGCGCGTGACCTCGGCCTCGAGCGTTGCGTGCTCGTCGCCGAGCGAGCGCGACCGGTCGGTGACGGTCGCGAAGCGCGACTCGGTACGCGCCAGCTCCGTGGTGACGCGCGTGAGCGCCTCGCGGCGCGTCTCGATCTCGCGGCGCACGACGCGCGCTTCGTCGGCGGCGGTCTGGGTACCACCCGGCTCGCTGGTGATGATCGCCTCGCGCGCCGCGGCGACGTCGCGTTCTTCGGCCTCGACCTCCACGAGATCGAGCGCGATCTCACGGTTCGCGACCTCGACCTGCTCCAGCGCGTCGCGCATCACGGACGAGTCGGCGACGAGCGTCTCGAACACGCCTTCGTCGGCCACCGCGGCGAGCTCGCGCTCCAGGCCGCGGCGCTTCTCCGACAGCAGTGCGACGGTGCCCGCGGTGCGTTCGCGCAGCGCCTCGACGCGCCCCAGTGCATCGGCGACGTCGCCGTGGCCGGCCGTGGTGAGCGCGCTCTCGGCATCGAGCACCGCGAGGTCGAGCTCACGCAAGCGGCCCTGCACCGCAGCTTCCTTGGTGGTGAGCTCGGTGGCGCGGTCGCGCACGCGCTCGCCGCGTGCCTGGAGCCCGGCGATCTCGTGGCCCGCGAGGTGCAGGCGGATCGCGCGCAGCTCCTCGACGATGCCGCCGTGGCGACGCGCGGCGTCGGCCTGGCGCTGCAGCGGCGTGAGCTGACGGCGCACCTCGCGCAGGAGGTCGTTGAGCCGCAGCAGGTTGCCCTCGGTGGCCTCGAGCCGGCGCTCCGCGCGCTCCCGGCGCTTGCGGAACTTCAGGATTCCCGCGGCCTCCTCGACGATCGCGCGGCGGTCCTCGGGCCGGGCGTTGAGCACGGTGTCGAGCTGGCCCTGCCCCACGATCACGTGCTGCTGGCGACCGATGCCGGAGTCGGAGAGGAGCTCCTGGATGTCGAGCAGCCGGCAGGGCGCGCCGTTGATCTGGTACTCGGAGTCACCCGCGCGGAACAGCGTGCGCGTGATGGTGACCTCGGAGAACTCGATGGGCAGCAGGCCCGCGGTGTTGTCGATGCACAGCGCCACCTCGGCGCGCCCCAGCGCGGGTCGGTCGGGGGTGCCGGCGAAGATGACGTCGTCCATCTTGCCGCCGCGCAACGTGCGCGGCCCCTGCGCGCCGAGCACCCACGCGACCGCGTCGACGAGGTTCGACTTCCCCGATCCGTTGGGCCCGACCACCACCGTCACGCCCGGCTCGAACTCGAGCACCGTCTTGTCCGCGAACGACTTGAAGCCTCGCAGCGTCAACGACTTGAGGAACACGCGGGCGGCTCCGATCCTGGCTCGATCCGGCAGTGGGCCCGGTGGTGGGCTCCGGCGGATCGTAGCGAGCCGAGCAACGCTCCTACCGGACGGCGAAACCCTGCTCGCCCGCGGGTGGCTCGGTCGTGACCTCGACCGCGGCGACCTCTGCCCGGGGCGGGCCCTCACGGCACCAGGCGACGAGCCGGCCCACCGCGGCTTCCGGGCCCTCGAAGGCGCCCTCGACCGCTCCGTCAGCCCGGTTGCGCACCCAGCCGCTCACCCCGAGGATCCGAGCCTCGGCGCGGCAGGAGTCGCGGAACCAGACGCCTTGGACCCGCCCGGTGACGACCACGCGGCGACGCACCAGGCCGTCGCGCATCCCACCCCCGCTGGTCAAACCTGGCACGCGCCGCAGTAGAAGGTGGAGCGGCCGCCGACCTTCTCCCGCACCACTTCGTGGCGGCAGCGGGGGCACATCTGCCCCTCGCGGGCGTACACGTTGTGGAAGTTCTGGTAGTCGCCGGGCTTGCCGAACAGGTCGACGTACTGGGCGTCGGCGAGCGAGGAACCCCGGTGCTTCACGGCCTCCTGGAGCGTCTCCATCATCGAGCGGTAGAGGCGGCGCACCTCCTCGCCGGTGAGCGTGTCGCTCATGTGGTCCCAACGCAGGCCGGCACCCCAGAGGATCTCGTCGCTGTAGATGTTGCCGATCCCGGCGATGAACTTCTGGTCCATCAGCAGCGGCTTCAGCTTGGCGTGTCGCTCGCGCAGCATCGAGCCGAACACCTCCCACGACATCGCCTGCTCCAGCGGGTCGATCCCGAGGTGGGCGAGCTCCCCCACCGCCTGGTCGACGTCGGCGGCCGTAGCGAGGAACATCTCGCCGAAGGTGCGGGGATCGACGAAGCGCAGCTGGCCGCCCTGGGTGAAGGTGATCACCACATGGGTGTGCTTGGGCATCGGGTCCTTGGACGACTTCGCCCGCAGGAGCTGTCCCGACATCCCGAGATGCACGACGAGCACGTCGTCGCCGTCGAGCCGGCACAGGATGTACTTGCCGCGGCGGGTGACCCCGGTGAACCTGCGGTCGACCAGTGGCTCGGTGAACTCCTTCTTGGTCTTGTGCCGACGGATGGCGCGCGCGCCGGTGACCTCCACCGACTTGATCTTCTTGCCGACGATCTCCCGTTCGAGATCGCGGCGCACCACTTCGACTTCGGGCAGCTCCGGCATCCCCCCACCTCTGCTGCTAGTCGGAACCTGACTCGGACTCCTGCGCTTCGCTGCTCGCCTGCGCTTCGCTGCTCAGCGTGTCCCAGGCGACCCGCGCCGCGGCCTGCTCGGCCGACTTCTTCGAGCGTCCCTCACCCTCGCCGTAGACCTCGCCGCGCAGCGACACCGTGGCGAAGAAGCGCTTGGAGTGGTCGGGGCCCTCGTGGCGCACCTGGTACTTCGGGAGCTGGTCGCACCGACGCGCCGCGAGCTCCTGGAGCCGGGTCTTGTAGTCGCCGCCGCCGGGCCCGGTGGCCTGCTCGCGGATGCGCTTCTCCAACGTGTCGAGCACGAGGCGCGACGCCGGCTCGAGGCCGCCGTCGAGGTACACGGCGGCGATCAGCGCCTCCATCGCGTCGGCGAGGATCGACGGCTTGGCCCGCCCACCCGACGCGGCCTCACCCTTGCCGAGGCGCAGACACGGGCCGATGTCGAGCTCCTCGGCGACCTCGGCGAGCGTCTCCGCGCTCACCACCGCGGCGCGGAGCTTGGCGAGCTCGCCCTCCGGCAGGTGGGGGAACTGCTCGAAGGCGAACGTGGTGACGGCGAAACCGAGCACGGCGTCGCCGAGGAACTCGAAGCGCTCGTTCGACTCCTCGACCCCGTGCTCGGAGCAGAAGGAGCGGTGCGTCAACGCCCGTTCGAGCAGCTCGGGATCGGCGAACTGCCAGCCGAGGGCAGCCTGGAGGCGGGCGTCGTGTGCCGGATCGACACCGTGCATCACCCGCCCCACCGGATCAGCCCGCCTTGCCCAGGCGGGCAACCACGTAGTCGACGGCCTCTCGGACCGTCTTCAGGTCCTCGAGGTCTTCGTCGTCGATGCTGAAGCCGACGGTGCGCTCCCCGAGGTCCTCCTCGAGCGCTTCGACCAGCTCGATCAGCGCGAGGGAGTCGGCGTCGAGGCCGGCGAACGTGGAGTCGAGGGTGATCGTGTCCTCGTCGATCTCCAGGATCTCGGCGAGCCGCTCGCGCACCAGCGCGAGGACGTCGTCGGGACCGATGGGACCGGTCTCGAGGTGGGTCTCAGCCGGCACGGGCGATGGCCTCCTTGACGCGCTCGAGCACGCGGGCTTCCACGTTCTCGGCGGCGCGCCGCGTCGCACTCTCGATGGCGCGGGCGTTCGACGAGCCGTGGGCGATCATGCAGATGCCCCCGACGCCGAGCAGCACGCAGCCGCCCTCGGTGTCGGGGTTGAGGGTGTCGGCCGCCGCGAGCAGCGCGGGCATCACGGCCTCGGACGCCTTCTGGAGCTCGGGCGTGGACGTGAGCGCGTCGAACACGAGGCGGGCGGTGCCCTTGATGGCCCCCTCGATGGTCTTGAGCGCGACGTTGCCGGTGAAGCCGTCGGTGACGATGACGTCGACCGTGTCGTGCATGAAGTCGCGGCCCTCGACGTTGCCGATGAAGCCGGGCATTCCGGCGAGCAGGGCGTGCGCCTCCTTGCGGAGCTCGTCGCCCTTGCCGGCCTCTTCGCCGTTCGACAGCAGGCCGACGCGCGGGGTGTCGATGCGCAGGAACACCCGCGCGTACTCGGCGCCCATCACCGCGAACTGCCGCAGCCACTCGGCCGAGCAGTCGACGTTGGCGCCGCCGTCGACGAGGATCTGCGCGTCGCGTCCGGGCACCGGCACCGGCACCGCGATCGCGGGGCGCGAGGCACCCTTGATGCGGCCCATGCGCAGGAGCGCCGCGGCCATGGCCGCGCCGGTGTTGCCCGCCGACACCATGGCGTCGGCGCGCCCGTCGCGCACGAGTTCGGCGCAGCGCACGATCGACGAGTCCTTCTTCGAGCGCACCGCTGTGGGCGCGTCGTGCATCGCCACCACCTCGGAGGCGTGCACGAGCTCGATGCCGAGCGCGTGGTCGGGGAGCAGCGGCGCGACGACGTCTTCGCGCCCCACGAGGAGCACGTTGACGCCGAGGTTCGCGGCAGCGCTCACCGCGCCCGCGACGATTTCGTCGGGGGCGAGGTCACCGCCCATCGCGTCGATCGCGACGGTGATCCCCATTGCGTCAGGAGACGTCGATCACCTGGCGTCCGCCGTACCAGCCGCAGTTGCCGCACACGATGTGCGGCTGCTTCACCGCGCCGCAGTTCGGGCACGTGGAGCGGGACGGGGCGGCGAGACGCCAGTTCGACGCGCGGCGCTGGCGCGTCTTGGCTCGCGGGGTCCGTCGCTTGGGGACTGCCATCTTGGTTGTGCTCCTGTGCTTTCCGGTTCGACCGTGGCGGAACTGGTGGGTGGGTGAGAAAGGGGTGGGACTGCTCGTGAGCCCGGGGGCCTCAGAGCTCGAGCTCCGAGAGGGCGGCCCAGCGGGGGTCGGCGACCGGCTCGGCGGGTTCCGAGTCGTTCGGCTCGTCGAAGGACACGCCGGGCGGCACCACGGGGGTGCACTCGCGCCCCTCGACGTTCCGGCAGCTGGGAGCCAGCGGCAACTCGAGCAGCACGGCGTCGCGCACGAGCCGCTCGAGGTCGATGAGGTGGCCGCCCTCGATCGGGTAGGTCTCGCCCTCGGCCGGGCTGACCTCGAAGAGCTCGGCCACCGAGAGCTCCAGCTCGCCGCCGAGATCCTCGAGGCAGGTGCTGCACTGGGCGTCCCAATGGGCCCGCACGGTGCCCCGGGCCACGAGGCCGTCGGGAACCCGCTCGAGCACGAGATCCACCACGACCGGCTCGTCGACCCGCGCGGCAGTACCCCCGAGGTCCGCGACGGCGGCCTCCACATGGAGGGGCCGGCGTGCCCCGGGGTGCGTCAGCAGGTCGGCGACGTCGATGCGGAGTGCGCTCATGAGCTTCATACCCGGGAGCTTTGGCGGCTCGACCGGACGCTCGATCCTACTCCGTCACGAGTCGTCTTGGTCGAAGACTGCCGGGTCGGCGGGCTCGGCGAGGTCGTAGAGGGCCTCGTAGCCGTCGTCGAGGGGGTGCTCCTCCCCGGCCTCGTCGGCCGCGAGGGGCTCGATGACGGCCTGGAGCTGCACCCGGCCCTTCTGGACCGTCTGCATCGTGCGCTCCAGCACCACCTCGAAGGCGGCGAGCTTCTGGTCGATGTAGTCCTCGGCCTCGTGGCGCAGGCGCCGGGAGTCGGCCTCGGCGGTGGACACCACCTGCTGGGCCACTCGACGGGCCTCCCGGGCCACCTCGGTGCGCTCCACCATGCGCTCGGCCTGGACCCGGCCGGCCTCCACGATGTCCTCCGCGTCGCGGCGGGCCTGGGCGAGGTACTCGTCGCGCTCCTTGAGCAGCCAGCGGGCATGGCGCAGCTCGTCGGGGAGCACCCCGAGGGCCTCGTCGATCAGCTCGAGGGTCTCCTCGCGGTTCACCAGCACCGACGCCGACATCGGCATCGTGCGGGCGGTGTCGATGATCTCGCGCAGCTCGCGCAGGATCGTCTCGAGGTCGTAGGCCTGCTGGTCACTCATTCGCGGTCTCCTGCCTGCCCTTCGGCTGCCTGGGCGGCGTGGAGCTCGGCGAAGCGCTCCTCGAGCCTGGTCTGGATGCTCGGGGGCACCATCCCGGTGACGTCGCCGCCGAAGCGGGCCACCTCACGCACGAGGCTCGACGAGAGGAACGAGTACTGCGGGCTGGTGGAGATGAAGAAGGTGTCGATGCCCGACAGCTTCTGGTTCATCTGGGCCATCTGCAGTTCGTAGTCGAAGTCGGAGACGGCGCGGAGGCCCTTCACGATCGACTCCGCACCCCGCTCCTTGGCGAACTCGACGAGAAGGCCCTTGAAGAACTCGATGCGCACGTTCTTCAGGTGCGCGAGCTCCGAGGCGAGCATCTCCTGGCGCTCTTCGAGAGTGAACAGCGACTGCGTCTTCTGCGGGTTGCGGATGACGGCCACGATCACGTCGTCGAAGTGCCGCGCGGTCCGTTCGATGATGTCGAGGTGACCGTTGGTGACGGGATCGAACGAGCCCGGACAGAGGGCGGTGGCCAAGGGGACCTGCTCCTGGGGGATGTGTGCGTGGGTGGTGCCGGTGCGGTGCCTGCAGAACGAGGCGTTCAGGTGGACACCAGGATCAGGAGCGTATCCCCGTAGGTGCGCTCCCTCCGGACATCCCAGCCCTCGGGCAGCGCGACCGCCTCACTCCCCCGCGCCCGCTCGATCACCACGGTGGCGCCCGGCTCCACGGCCCCGGCCGCGGCCAGGCCGGCCAGCACCTCGGCCACGTCGGCGGACAGGAGGTCGTAGGGAGGATCCAGGAGCACGAGGTCAAACGGCCCACCCGGCGCCCCGCTCCGCACGAAGGTGTCAGCAGGGCGCTGGGAGAGCGTGGCCCGGTTGGCGAACGCGGTGGTGTCGAGATTGGCCCGGATCGCGGCCACCGCCGACGCGTCGGAGTCGACCAGCACCGCGTGCCCTGCACCCCGCGACAGCGCCTCGATCGCCAAGGCGCCGCTCCCGGCGTAGAGATCGAGCACCGTCGCGTCGAGCACCGCGTCACCGAGCGAGGAGAACAACGCCTCCTTCACCCGGTCCTGCGTGGGCCGCGCGCCGCCCTTCGGCGCGACGAGCTTGCGCCCACCCGCCGTCCCCGCGATCACCCGCAGGCTCACGGGGAGCCGGGTGACGAGGGGATCCGCTCGCCACCGTTCACTGGCCCGCCTGGCCCGCCTGGCACGCCTGCGCACCGGTGTCGTCGTTCGCGCAGAAGCCATCGAGCGCTTTGGTG
>Ga0302299_10002221_pt1 | contig 11831 bp, 7 predicted proteins | sample III_Fen_N3_4_FD_198795 | JGI IMG/M metagenome (GOLD analysis project Ga0302299, IMG submission 198795) | Peat permafrost microbial communities from Stordalen Mire near Abisko, Sweden - III_Fen_N3_4 | ecosystem: Environmental > Terrestrial > Soil > Wetlands > Permafrost | place: Sweden: Abisko...
CCTGGAACGGGTAGGGGTCGCCGGGGCGCACGTCCGGATCGTTGCGGTCCTGGCGCAGGCCGGCGAGGCGCTGCTTCGCGTAGGCCTTCGAGAGCAGGCCCGCGACCGGCGCCTCCGGCGGGAAGGCCGGGTCGCCGTAGTAGAAGTCGCGATCGGCGAAGGCCAGGCTCATCGCCTGGTACAGCGTGTGGATGTAGCGCGGCGTGTTGTAGCCCATGGCGCGCAGGTCGAGGTTCTCGAGCAGGTTCAGCGCCTGCAGCAGCGCCGGGCCCTGGGTCCAGACCGTGAGCTTGTAGACGTCGATCCCGCGGTAGCTCGTCTTCACCGGATCCTCGAGCCGGACCGACCAGCGCGCGAGGTCGTCCTTCGTGAACAGGCCGCCCTGCTCGCGCGTCGCGCGCACGAGCTCGTCGGCGACGTCGCCCTTGTAGAAGCGGTCGTAGGCCGCTTGCAGCGCCTGGCGGCGCGTGCCGCCGGCCGCGAGGGCCTTCTGCTCGGCCTCGACCAGCTTGCGCAGCGTGGCCGCGAGGTCCGGCTGGCGGAACAGCTCGCCCGCCGCCGGCGCCTCGCGGGCCTCGCCGGGGTGGGTGAAGAAGACCGCCTTGGAGTACGGCCACTGCGCCAGCTGCTGCTTCTGCCTCTCGATCGTGTTCGCGAGCTGCGCCTCGACCGGGTAGCCGTCGGCCATCTCGATCGCCGGCGCGAGCACCTCGGCGAGGCTGAGCCGGCCGTACTCGGCGAGCATCGTGATCAGGCCGCCAGGCGTGCCGGGTGTCACGGCCGCGAGCGGTCCGTACTCGGGCGGGTAGGCGAGCCCCTTCGCCCTGAAGAACGCGGGCGTCGCGCCGGTGGGTGCGACACCGAGCGCGTTGATCCCGATCACCTTCTTCGCGCGCGGATCGTAGACGAGGGCCTGGGTCTCGCCGCCCCAGCCGAGCGTGTCCCACATCGTGCACGTCGCGGCCAGCATGGCGCACGCGGCGTCGACGGCGTTGCCGCCCTTCGCGAACACGAGCGCGCCGGCGGTCGCCGCCAGCGGCTTGCCCGTGATCGCCAGCCAGTGCCGGCCGTGCAGCGGCGGCTTGACCGTGCGCGTCGACTGCGCTTGGCCGGTGGTGGTGGCCAGGGCCGCGAAGACGCCCGCGGCCAGGAACACAAACGCGCTCGCTCGCATCTGCGGCCTCCCGGCCCCCGCGAGGCAGGGGCCCGCGCCCGTTCAGGACGTTGAATGGGTGGAGGCTACCACGGCGGAGAAGCGACGGCGCTATCATCGTGGGCGGCCGTCCGGGCGCTTCGACGGGCGGCGGATCCCGAGGAGACAACGATGATCAGACGACCGCTCCGCACGGCCCTCGCCGCGCTCCTGCTCGCCGCATCGCCGGCGCTCGCCGACGAGGGCATGTGGACCTACGACCACCCGCCGCTGCAGCAGCTGAAACAGCGCTATGGCTTCGAGCCCGCGAAGGAGTGGCTGGACCACGCGCGGCTCGCCTCGGTGCGCTTCATGGACGGCGGCTCGGGGTCGTTCGTGTCGCCCGACGGCCTGATGATCACGAACCACCACGTCGGGCTCGGCTGCATCCAGAACGTCTCGAGCGCCGAGAACGACTACGTGAAGAACGGGTTCTACGCCCCGACGCGCGACAAGGAAGCTGCCTGCCCGGGCTACGAGGTCAACGTCCTGGTGGGGATCGAGGACGCGACCGCGAAGGTCCTGGGCGCCGTCCGGGCCCAGATGTCCGACAAGGACGCCCGCGAGGCGCGCAAGGCCGCGATCACGAAGATCGAGAACGACTGCAACGCGGCCAGCGGGCTGCGCTGCAACGTGGTCACGCTGTACCAGGGCGGCGAGTTCGCACTCTACCGCTACAAGAAGTACACGGACGTGCGGCTCGTCTTCGCCCCGGAGCAGTCGATCGCGTTCTTCGGCGGCGACCCGGACAACTTCACCTTCCCGCGCCACGACGTGGACATCTGCCTCGTGCGGGCGTACGAGAACGGCCAGCCGGCGAAGCCGGCCGCGTACCTTCCGTTCTCGACCAGCGGCGTCGCCGACGGCGAGCTCGTGTTCGTCTCGGGCAACCCCGGCTCGACTTCGCGCCAGGAAACGGTGGCCCAGCTTCAGCTGCAGCGCGACGTGGCGCTGCCCCTGACCCTGGAGCTGCTGAAGCGGCGGCTCGCGGTTCTGCGCGAGTACTCGGCCCGCGGCCCGGAGCAGGCGCGCCGGGCCAAGGCCCAGGTCTTCGGTCTCGAGAACAGCTTCAAGGCGCAGGAGGGCCGGCTCGGCGCGCTGCAGGACGCCAGGGCGATGGCGCGCAAGCTGGAGGAGGAGAGGCAGCTGCGCGCGAAGGTGGCGGCTGACGCCGGCCTCGCCACCGCGACGGGCGACCCCTGGGCCGCGATCGAGTCGGCGGAGAAGAAGGGTGCCGGCCGGGTGAACGAGTCGTTCCTCGTCGGGTTCGGCGGCTCGCGCCTGCTCGGCATCGCCGGCAACGTCGTGCGCTACGTGGCCGAGGTCCAGAAGCCCAACGAGCAGCGGCTCGAGGAGTACATCGACTCGAACCTCGAGCCGCTCAAGAACCGCCTCTACTCCCGCGCGCCCGTCTTCGACGATCTCGAGGAAGCCACGCTGGCCAATCAGCTCAGCTGGGCTCTCGAGAAGCTCGGACCCGCGCACCCGTTCGTGACGACGGTCCTCGGCGGCAAGACCCCCGCAGAGGTCGCGAAGGCCGCGGTCGCGGGAACGAAGCTCAAGGACCCGGAAGCACGCAGGGCCCTCGTCGAAGGCGGCTCGGCCGCGGTCGCGGCGTCGAGCGACTCGATGATCGTGCTCGCGCGCCGCATCGATCCGCTGGCCCGGGAGCTGCGCAAGTTCAGGGAGGACGAGGTGGAGGCGCCGACCACGAGGGCGGGGGAGAAGATCGCCCAGGCGCGCTTCAAGACCTACGGCCGGACCGCGCCGCCGGACGCGACGTTCACGCTCCGGCTGTCCTACGGGACCGTCAAGGGCTTCCCGGCCGAGGGCACGACGATCGCCCCATTCACCACGTTCCACGGCATGATCGACCGCTCGCTGTCGCAGGGCGGCAAGGAGCCCTGGGCCCTGCCCCCGCGCTGGCTCGAGAAGCAGGGTGCCCTGGCGCTCGCCACCCCCCTCAATTTCGCCTCGACCAACGACATCATCGGCGGCAACTCGGGGAGCCCGGTGCTGAACGCGAAGGGCGAGTTCGTGGGCATCGTCTTCGACAGCAACATCCACGGCCTCGCCTGGGACTACTTCTACACGGACGAGCGTGCGCGCTGCGTGTCCGTGGACGCTCGCGGGATCGTGGAGGCCCTGCGCAGCGTGTTCGCCGCCGACGCGCTCGTGAAGGAGCTGCTGGCCCGCTGACCGGAGCCCCTGCCGGCGGGCTCAGCGGCCGCCGGCGGCGACGAACGCGTCGATCTGGCGCTCGAGGATCGTGAGCGGCACGGAGCCGTTCGCGAGCACGGCGTCGTGGAACGCCCGCAGGTCGAAGCGCGGGCCGAGCGCGCGCTCGGCCCGCGCGCGCAGTTCGCGGATCTTCAGCTCGCCCATCTTGTAGGCGAGGGCCTGGCCCGGCCAGGAGATGTAGCGGTCGACCTCGGTCGTGATCTCGTGGCGCGAGAGCGCGGTGCGCTCGGCCATGAAGTCGATCGCCTGCTGGCGCGTCCAGCCCTTCGCGTGCAGCCCCGTGTCGACCACCAGCCGGCAGGCGCGCCACATCTCGTACGTCAGCCGGCCGAAGTCGCTGTAGGGATCCGTGTAGAAGCCGGCCTCGAGTCCCAGGCGCTCGCAGTAGAGCCCCCAGCCCTCGCCGAACGCGTCGACGTACGCGTTGCGCCGGAACGCTGGCAGCCCGTCCAGCTCCTTGGCGAGCGCGATCTGCAGGTGGTGGCCCGGCACCGCCTCGTGCAGCGTCAGCGCCTCGAGCGTGTAGAGCGGCCGGCTCTCGAGGGCGTGCGTGTTCACCCAGTACGTGCCGGCACGTGTGCCGTCGAGCGGCGCACCCACGTAGCGTCCGCCGGTGTACCTGGGCGCGAGATCCGGGGGCACCGGCTCGACACCGTAGGGCTGCCGCGGCAGCCGGCCGAACAGCGATGGCAGCCGACCGTCCATTCGCTTCGCGATCCAGGCTGCGCGCTGCAGCAGCTCGTCCGGCGTCTTCGCGTAGAAGCGGGGGTCGCTGCGCAGGAACTCGAGGAAGGCCTGGAACGAGCCCTGAAAGCCCAGCTTGGCGACGATCGCCTGCATCTCGGCGTGGATGCGCCCGGTCTCTGCGAGACCCAGCTCGTGCACGGCCTCCGGAGTCGTGTCGAGCGTCGTGAAGCGGCGCACCAGCCACTCGTAGTACGCCCGGCCCTGGGGCAGATCCGAGGCGCCGACGCTCTGCCGCGCCCCCGGGACGTACTCCCGGGTGAAGAACTCGAGGAGCGACCGGTAGGCGGGCAGCACGGCGCTCGTGATCGCCTCCCGGCCGGCGGCGCGCAGGCGCTCCCGCTCGGCCGCAGGGACGCCGACTGGGAAGGCCTCGAACGGCTTCCAGAACACGCTGTGCTCCGCCACGTCGACCACCTGCGCGCGCACCGTCGCGTCGTAGCCCTCCAGCACCACGTGCGGCATCGTGAAGCCGGTGCGCAGGCCCTCGCGCATCAGCGCGACGTGCTGGTCGAAGTAGGTCGGGATCGCGTGCAGCCGAGCGACGTAGTTGTCGTAGTCGCGCACGCTCGCCAGCGGGACCTCCTGCCACAGGCGAGCGATCTCGGTGTGGAAGCCGCTGTCGCTCGTGATCGGGATCCGCCACGCGCGGAAAGCGTGCTCCGCCAGCGCGTCCTGCTCCTGGCGCTCGAACATGTCGTAGCTGACGCGATCGCCCGGCGCCAGCGACGCCCGGTCGATGCCCCTGAGCCGCTCGAGGCGCGCCCGCGCGCCGGCAGCCCGGCGCTCGAGGTCGCCCTCGGTCAGCGACGGCAGCCGGTCGTCGAAGCGGTGGTCGCCCGTGGCCGTGGCCAGGAGCGGGTCCTCCTGCAGGTCCTGCTCCCACGCCTCGGCCAGGAGCGCGGCGAGTCCCTCTCCGATCTGGTCGAAGCGGAGGTTGAGGATCGGGTACTCGCGCCAGCTGCGGTAGTCGAAGTGCCACCACTCCGACTCGAAGACGGCGAAGCCCTCGGCCTCCATGGCGCCGCGCAGCAGCTCCCGCCGGGCGCGCTGTTCGTCGCTGCCACCCGTGTAGCGGGGGCTCGCGCGCCCGGTCATCTCGTCGTACAGGCTCGGCATCACGACCGGCCGGCCGTCGGCCAGCGTGTAGAGCGTCAGGTCGACCGCGCAGCCGCGGTTGTGTCGCGAGCCCTTCGCCGGGTCGGCCACGAACTCGCGCTTGTCGACCGGGGTCGCTTCCCAGAACACCTTCGTGACCCACCAGGGCCGGTAGGCGTCGTGGATCAGCAGGCCGTAGCCCCTCGCCCGCAGCGCGCGGTGCGCGCGCAGCAGGGCCTGCGCGGCCGGCCTCTGCAGGAAGGCCCGGGCCTGCTCGTACACCGGTGTGCCGAGGAAGTTGTCCGCTGTGGCGTAGCGCACGTCCAGACGGATCGTCGGGTCGAGCGACGCCAGGTCGACGAGGTCGACCGGGCGGAATGGCCCCTTCTCCTGCGGCGCAGAAGCGGCCAGGGCCTCGCGTCGCAGCTCGTCGACGGGCCGCAGGGGAACGATCCGGAAGATGCCCGGCGGCTCGGCGGGGACCGCCGCGCCCGGCGCGAGCAGGATCGCGGCCGCGAGCGCAAGCCACAGCAATCGTCTGCGATTCATCCCCACCTCCGGTCCGCCGCTGGCTAAGATTGTCCCCCATGTCGCACGAACGCCTCTCGTACTTCGAGTCGCGGCGCGCGCGGCTGCTCGGCGACCTCGAGGCGCTGGTGTCGATCGAGAGCCCGAGCGAGGACGCGCGTGGCGTGTCGCGGCTCGCGGCCTGGGTCGAGGACCGCCTGCGCGAGCGCGGCGTCCCCGCCCGGCGCGTGTCCTGCCCCCCGCGCGGCGATGCGCTGCTCGCCCACGTCGGAGACGCAGCGGGCGGGACGCTCCTGCTGGGCCACATCGACACCGTGTGGCCGCTCGGGACGCTGGGCGGGATGCCCTGGCGGGTCGAGGACGGGCGGGCTGCGGGGCCGGGCGTCTTCGACATGAAGGCCGGGGTCGCGGTCGGGATGGCGGTCCTGGAGGCACTTGCGCGCGAGCCGGCCTCCGCGCCGGTCTCGCTGCTGCTGGTGCCGGACGAGGAGGCCGGTTCGGAGGCCTCGCGCGAGCTGACGCTCGAGGTCGCGCAGCGCCACGAGCGCGTGCTCGTGCTCGAGCCCTCGCTCGCCGGTGCGGCCAAGGTCGCGCGCAAGGGCTGCGGGTCGTTCCAGGTCTCGTTCCAGGGACGGGCGGCGCACGCGGGCCTCGAGCCGGAGCGGGGCTCCTCCGCGCTGGCGGAGCTGTCGCGCTTCGTGCTGGGCCTCGACGCCCTCGCGGCGCCCGATCGTGGCACCACGCTCGTGGCCAGCCTGGCGCGGGCCGGCAGCGCGTCGAACGTGGTGCCGGAGGCGGCGGAGCTGACCGTGGACGCGCGGGCGTGGACCGCCCCGGAGATGGAGCGCGTGAGCGCGGCCGTGCGATCGTACGAAGCAGCGGACCCGCGGGTAACGGTGGGGATCACCGGTGGCTTCGACCGGCCCCCGCTCGAGCCGACTCCGGCTTCCGAGGCGCTCTACGCCCGCGCTCGCTCGATCGCCGCGGGACTCGGTTTCGAGCTTGGCTGCGCGCGCGTCGGCGGGGCCTCCGACGGGAACTTCACAGCGGCGGCGGGTATCCCGACGCTCGACGGACTCGGTCCCTCGGGGGGCGGCGCCCACGCGCGGGACGAGCACGTGCTCGTCCCGGACCTGGCGCGGCGGGCCGCCCTGGTGGCCGCCCTCGCCTGCGGCGAAGGGGGCTAGGCGCTCACGCCTCGTCGCGAGAGCCGCGGCGCGCGTGCGCGAAGCCCCGCTTCGAGGACCGCACGAACGCGACCAGCTCATCCACCAGCGGGTCGGCCAGCGCGCCCATGCGTGCGAGGGCCTCGTCGCGCGGCAGGCCCGAGCGGACCAGGAGGCGATAGGCCTCCTTCAGCGTGCGCAGCTGCGCGGCCGCCAGGCCGTTGCGGCGCAGGCCGACGACGTTCAGGCCCCGCGCGCGGGCGGGGTTGCCGTCGCTGATCACGAACGGCAGGCAGTCCTGGACCACCTTGGCGCAGCCCCCGAGCATCGCCAGGCGGCCGATCCGGCAGAACTGGTGCACGCCCACGGCGCCCGACAGGAAGGCCCGGTCGCCCACCTCGACGTGTCCGGCCAGCAGGACGTTGTTCGCGACGATCACCCGGTCGCCCAGCCGGTTGTCGTGCGCGATGTGCGCGTAGGCCATCAGGAAGCAGTCGGAGCCGATGACCGTGGCGCCGCCCGGCTTCGTCGAGCGGTGGATCGTCACGCCCTCGCGGATCGTGTTGCGCTCGCCGACCAGGACGCCGCTGTCGCCGCCCTGGAACGAGAGGTCCTGCGGCTCGCCGCCGAGGACGGCGCCCTCGTGGACGCGGTTGGCGCTGCCGAGGCGGGTGCCCGAGCGCAGGACTGCGTGGGCCCGGATCTCGCAGCCGTCGCCCACGCTGACGCCGTCCTCGATCACGGCGAACGGGCCGACGGCGACCTCGAGGCCGAGCTGAGCGCCGGGTGAGACGACAGCCGTGGGGTGGATGCTCATGGCGAAGCGATTCTATGCGACCCGCCCGGGTGGCCGAAGGCGCGTCCGCTTGCCGGCGGGCGCCGCCGGTGATAGCTCTCGCCGCGTGAACGACCGCCTGGCCGGCCTTCTGCTGTTCCTGCCTGTCCCCGTCGTGCTGTGGCTCTTCAGCCGGCAGCCGCTGGGGCCGTGGGCCTCGCTCGGCCTCGGCCTTCTGCTGGTCGCGACACACCGGCTCTACGCACGGCCGTTCGCGCTCGCGCGGGCCGCGAGGCGCTGCCTCTGGTGCGGTGGCCACGCCGGTGCCGGCCCCTGGCTGGCGCTGCGCGAGCCGGCCGGCCAGACGCGGTGGCGTGCTTGTGGCGAGACGCACGAGGGCCCGCTGCGCCGCACGCTCGGGTGGGCTGCGCAGCGACGGCGCTTTCTGGCCGTCGGCATTCTCGGCGCGCTCGCCGCATTCTTGGCACTCGCGTTGGCGGCCGCGTCCGGCGCGGCCGAGATCGGGCAGGGGGACGCGGTCGCCTGCCTGCGCTTCGGCGTCGCGCTGACGGTGCTGCCGTTCGGCTGGCTGGCCCCGGCGCGCGGCGACGGCTCCGCCGCCGGAGAGCGGCTGCCGTTCCCGGTCCACATCCAGGCCCTGATCGGCACCCGTTCCGTGGTGTGGCTGTTCCGGCTGGTGGGCCTGTGGTGGCTGGCCGCGGCCGTGTGGCAGCTGGCCACGCGCTTCGCTTGACCGGCCCGGCGCCGGCACATAGCCTAGGCGGTCCTCGCATGGCCGACGCGCGACCTTCCACCACGCACCCTCGGGACACGCCCGCGGTCGTCCTCGCGGGTCTGCTGTTCCTGCTGAGCGGCGGCGCCGCCCTCGTCTACCAGGTCGCGTGGCAGCGGCTGCTCGCCCTGCACAGCGGGGTCGGCCTGTACTCGGTCGCGATGATCGTGGCGGCGTTCATGGCCGGCCTGGGCCTCGGCAGCCAGCTCGGGGGACGGCTGAGCACGCGATTCGACGGGGCCCGCGCGCTGCGGGTGTTCGCCCTGCTCGAGCTGACGATCGCGGCGCTCGGCGCGGCGAGCACGTACGCGTACTACGACTGGCTGTACCCGCGCGCCGTTCAGCTGCCGAGCCCGTCGCTGCAGGCGGGCCTGTTGCACCTGGCGGCGCTGCTGCCGCCGACGCTGCTGATGGGGATGTCGCTGCCGTTTCTCGTGCGCGCGGTCGTGACGGACGTCGAGGGCGCGGGCCGCCGCATCGGCTGGCTGTACGGGATCAACGTGCTCGGCGCCGCGGCCGGCGCCTTCGCCGCCCCCTGGCTGCTACTGCCGCGCTTCGGCGTGCGCGGGTCCGTGTTCGTCGCGGCCTTGGCGAACCTGGCGGTCGGCACGGGTGCGCTCCTGCTTGCCCGGCTGCTGCGCCGAGAGCCTGCGGTGGCCGCGTCCGCCGCGCCCGCGCCCGCGCTCCCCGACGCCGAGGGCGTCGAGGCCCCCGGCTCGCGCCCGCTCGGATTGTGGCTCTGCCTGTACGCTCTCTCCGGCTTCGTCGCGCTCTCGCTCGAGCTGGTGTGGTTCCGGCTGCTCGACGTCGCGGTGAAGTCCACGGCCTTCACGTTCGGCACGGTGCTGTCGATCTACCTGCTCGGCTCCGCGATCGGCTCGTTGGCCGGCGCCCCGCTCGTGAGACGGATCCGTCGGCCGCTGCGCGCGTTCCTGCTCGCGCAGTGCGCGATCCTGGCACTGGCGGCGCTGCCGGTGCTGGCGGTAGTCGCGCTGCCGCCGACTCTGCCCCCGTTCCACTGGTTCGTCGGGTACTGGTCCGGCTACGCGTTCTTCCCGCTCGGCCACCAGGCTGACCGCGCGAGCATCCTGAGGCTCTACGTCGAGCTGCCGGTGCTGCTGTTCTTCCTGCCCACGGCGTTGATGGGCTTCTCGTTCCCGGTCCTGCAGCGCGCGGTCCAGGACGACCCGGCCGCGAGCGGCAGGAAGGTCGGCGCGCTGCAGGCCGCGAACATCGCGGGCTGCGTCGCCGGCAGCCTGCTGGTCGGGCTCGTCGGGCTGCAGCACCTCGGCACCCCCGGCACGCTGCGGCTGCTGCTCGTGCTCGGCATCGTGTTCGCCGTCGTGGGCTGGCGCTGCTACGGACGGGCCTTCGTCGCGCCCGCGCTGGCCCTGGCCGTGCTCTCCGTCGCCCTGCCCGGTCCCGACCGGCTCTGGCGGAGGCTGCACGGCATCACCGACCCGGCGTCACTCGTCTTCTTCGAGGAAGACGCGACGAGCGTGGTCGCGGTCACGCCGGACGGAGCCAATTGGCGGCTGTCGGTCAACGGGAAGGGCAACAGCTGGCTGCCCTATGGCAGCGGCCACACGCTGCTCGGTGCCCTGCCGGCGAGCGTGCACCCGTCGCCGACCGCCGTCGCGGTCGTGGGCCTCGGCTCGGGAGACACGGCGTGGGCCGCGTCCTACCGGCAGGCGACCCGCTCGACGAGCGTCTTCGAGATCGCGTCGCCGCAGCCGCGCGTGCTCTGGCGGCTGATCGGCCAGGTGCCGATGAGCGACACACGGCGCCTGCTCGAGGACCCACGCATCCGGATCCGCATCGAGGATGGACGCAAGGCGCTCGAGGCGAGCCCCGCCACGTACGACCTGATCGAGGCCGACGCAACCTGGCCGGAGACCTCGGGCAGCGGCAACCTCTACTCGGTCGAGTTCTTCCAGGCGGCCTCGCGCCGGCTCAAGCCCGGCGGCGTCATGTGCACCTGGGCCCCGACCGAGCGGGTCTACGCTACGTTCCGCGCGGTCTTCCCCCACGTGCTCGAGGCAGACGAGGAGGAGCTGCTGATCGGGAGCCTGCGGCCGATCCCGTTCGAATCGCAGGCGTGGCTCGAGCGTGCGGGGGCGGGGCAGGAGTACTTCGGCGCGGCGCGGCTCACCGAGATCCGCGAGGCCCTGGGCAAGCTGAAGCCGGCCTCGAAGCAGCCGGCCGTCGCCCTGAACCGCGACCTCTTCCCGCGCGACGAGTACGCGGCCCGCGAGTGAAACAAGAAGGGGCGCCGGAGCGCCCCTCTTGGTCACGCCGACGGTCGCGAGTGTTACTTCGCGGGTGCGGCCGGCTTCGCCTTGTTCGCCTCGACCGCGATCTGCACCTTGACCTCGTCGGCCACGAGCACGCCGCCCGCGTCGAGGGTCTTGTTCCAGTTGATGCCGTAGTCCTTTCGGTTGAGCACGGTCGTGATGTCGAAGCCGACCTTCTCGTTGCCCCAGGGGTCCTTGCCCTCGCCGAGGAACTGCACGGGCAGCGTGATCGTCTTCGTCACGCCGCGCATCGTCAGATCGCCGGTCACCTCGTAGGCGTCCTTGCCGGCAGGCTTCACCGACTTGCTCTTGAACGTTATCGTCGGCTGGTTGGCGACGTCGAAGAAGTCGGCCGAGCGCAGGTGCTCGTCGCGCTTCGGCTCGTTCGTGTCGATGCTCGCGGACTGGATCGTGAACTCGACGCTGGAGGCGGCCGGGTTCGCCTTGTCGATCTGGATCGCGCCGGCGAAGTCCTTGAACTTGCCGGTGACGTTCGTGACGATGTGGCGCACCTGGAACAGCACCGTGGTGTGCGACTTGTCGAACGTGTAGCTGTCCGCGGCGAACGCGGGGGAGGCTGCCAGCACGGCGGCGGCGAGGACGGCGAAGGGCTTGGTCATGGTCTTTGGTCTCCTCACTTCTTTCTGTTCGTGGTCTTGGTTTCTGGCGTGTCTGAAGCCTGCTCGGGGGAAGTCGCCGTCGGGGTGCGCAGTGCGTCGAGCGCACGGACGAGTTCCGCCGCCCTGCGCGCGTCGAGGGGAGACACAAACCGGGAGCCCGCCCGCTGGACCGGACCGTCGACGAGCGTGAGCAGGCGCAGGGCGGCGTCGGTCGCGTAGCACAGCACCTGGCGCCGGTCCTGCGGGCAGCGTTGCCGTCGCACGAGTCGCTTCGCCTCGAGCCGGTCGACGAGCCGCGTGATGCCGGGGCTGCGCTCGATCATGCGTCCCGCGATCTCCAGGGTGGGGATACCCGTTTCGCCGGCGCCGCGCAGGATGCG
>Ga0302299_10002222_pt1 | contig 11830 bp, 9 predicted proteins | sample III_Fen_N3_4_FD_198795 | JGI IMG/M metagenome (GOLD analysis project Ga0302299, IMG submission 198795) | Peat permafrost microbial communities from Stordalen Mire near Abisko, Sweden - III_Fen_N3_4 | ecosystem: Environmental > Terrestrial > Soil > Wetlands > Permafrost | place: Sweden: Abisko...
GCCCAGCGACTCGCCATCGACCGGGCCGACGCCCACGCCGGTGCCACCCACACCCACGCCGCCACCCACCGTGGCGCCCACCGCGACGCCGGCGCCCACCCCGACGCCGATCCCGAGCGTCCCGAGCGTGGCCCCCAGCGCCGTCCCGAGCGCCGTCCGACCCGCCGGGCTCCGGGCGGTCTGAGCGCGCCCCGCCGCGCCGCGCCGCCGTCCGGTCTCGCGGATTCTCACGGCTCTCTCAGGCAATTCGCCCTATCATCCCGGCGCCCGGTCTCTCGAGACCCGGGGTTGACCTGTCCGTGAAGTCCATCCCTCACCCACTCCTGGAGATGCGCATGTCGGATCGCGTTTCCGGGCGCCAGAGCCTTCGTCGGCTGGCCGCCCGGACCGCCCTCGTTCTCGGCGTCGTCGGCCTCGTCGCGGGTCCCGCCGCGCCGTTCGTCGGTGCCGCGGACAGCCTCACCCTGACCACGCCGTACCCGGCCATCGTCGGTGAGCCCGGCTCGACCGCCACCTTCAAGCTCGCGCTCCACGCCGCCGTCGATTCGACCGTCAGCCTGACCGCCGACGGCGTGCCGACGGGCTGGACCGTTCGCTTCCAGGGGAGCGGCACCGCCGTCGACAGCGTCTTCGTCCCCGCGACGGGCACCCCGCCCGACGTTTCGCTGAACGTGGAGATCCCGGCCGAGGCGACCGCCGGCCCGACCACGATCACCGTGCATGCCAACGGCGGCGACCAGAAGGCCAACCTCGCGGTCATCGTCCGGGTCGAGAGCGCGGCCGCCGGATCGGTCTCGCTGACCTCCGACTTCGCATCGCTGCAGGGCTCGTCGTCGTCGACGTTCAACTTCAGCCTGACGCTCAAGAACGGCACCCCGACGGAGTCCACGTTCTCGATCGCGGCCCAGAGTCCCGACGGCTGGACCGTCACCGCCAAGCCGGCGGGCCAGACGCAGGCCACGAGCCTGACCGTGAGCGCCGGCGGCAGCGGCTCGGTCGCGGTCGTGGCGACGCCGGCGCAGGACGCGACCGCCGGCGACTTCCCGATCAAGGTCACCGTCAGCGGCGGCGGCAAGACGGCGGTGGCGGACCTCAACGTCACGATCACCGGCAGCTACTCGCTCAGCGTGTCCACGCCCGACACCGTCCTGTCCACGACGGCCAACGCCGGCACCGAGAAGGACCTCCCGATCACGATCACCAACGGCGGCACCGCGCCGGTCACGGCCATCGCGCCCACCGTCAACGCGCCGACGAACTGGAAGGTCACGTTCGACCCGGCGACCGTCGACTCGCTCGACGCCGGCAAGACGCAGCCGGTCACCGCGAAGATCATTCCCTCGGCCGATGCCATCGCGGGCGACTACAACGTGATCATCACGGCCGCCGGCAAGGAAGCCAGCGCCAACGTCACGATCCGGGTCCGCGTCGAGACCCCCCAGTTCTGGTGGATCGCCGGCGTGGTGCTGCTCGGGGCGACGTTCGCGGGCCTCTACTGGGTCTTCCGGACCTACGGGCGCCGGTAGCCCCATGACGGAGGATCGGACGAACCCGTCCGAGCCGCGACGGGGAGCGCCCCTCAAGCGCGCACGACCGCGGGTGGGCCTCGACGCCCGGCCGGCCGGGCCCACGCGCCAGGCACACGCGCTCGACGACGACGCGAACCCGGACGGCGAGCGCCAGGTCAGGCCCTGGGAGGTGGAGGCCGCCACGCCGGTCGCCGCCGAGGACCAGCCGAAGCGCCGCCGCCGGACCGTGGCGGAGCTGCTCGCCGACGTCCCCGAGGACGCCGTCATCGTCACGCGCCGGCTGACCAAGAAGTACGGCGAGTTCACGGCCGTGGACAGCCTCAACCTGACGATCCGCAGGGGCGAGGTCTTCGGCCTGCTCGGCCCCAACGGCGCCGGCAAGACGACGACCGTGCTGATGCTGCTCGGGCTCACCGAGCCGACGAAGGGCGTCGTCCGCGTCGTGGGGCTGGACCCCACCCGCGAGCCACTGGCGGTCAAGCGCCAGGTGGGCTACCTGCCGGACAACGTGGGCTTCTACGCCGGGCTGAGCGGCCGCGAGAACCTGCGCTACACGGCGAAGCTCAACGGCATCCCCCGCCGCGAGGCGGAGGCCCGCATCGACGAGCTCCTCGCCGAGGTCCGCCTCGAGGACGCCGCCGACAAGAAGGCCGGCGAGTACTCACGCGGCATGCGCCAGCGGCTCGGGATCGCCGACGCCCTGGTGAAGAGCCCCACCGTTTTGATCCTCGACGAGCCGACGATCGCCATCGACCCGGCCGGCGTCGAGGAGCTGCTGGGGATGCTGCGGCGGCTCGTCGACGAGCGCGACCTCACGGTCCTGCTCTCCTCGCACATCCTGGGCCAGGTCCAGTCGCTCTGCGACCGGGTGGGGTTCTACGCGAACGGGAAGATGGTGGCGTCGGGGCCGCTCGACGAGCTCGCCGGCGGTACGGCCGAGGTGGAGCTCGAGGTTGGCGTCGAGGGCGCGCCGTCGGCGATCGACCCGGTGGCGGGCGCGATCCCGGGGGTGAGCTCCGTCCGGCCGCACGAGCGGAACGACCGCTTCCGCATCGTCACCGCCTCGTCGGACGTCGCCGCACCGCTCGCCACGGCCCTCGCCGCGGCCGGGCTCCCCATCGTCCACCTGCGCCGGCGGGGCACCGACCTGCTGGAGCTCTATCGCCGATACGTCCCGGAGGGCATCGATGGCCGCGCCCACTGACACCCCCCGGCCCGCAGGGGGCGCAGCGGCACGGGCCGCGTCCCGCCGTTCCGAGCGCGCGCCGTCGGGTGGCTGGCGCACGATTGCCGGCAAGGAGATGGCCGATCACCTCGGCAGCATCCGGTTCATCGTGCTGCTCGTGGTCGTCGCGATCGCCGCCGTGGTCCCGATGTACTTCATCTCCTCGGATATCAGCAGCGTGGCGCCCCAGGCCGCCGGCCAGCCGGCGATCTTCCTGGCGCTGTTCGTGGCCGGGTCCAACGCCGTCGGCGGCGTCACCACCATCGCGTTCGCGGCGCTGTTCGTCCCGCTGGTCGGCATCGCGTTCGGCTTCGACGGCATCAACAGCGAGCGCAGCCAGGGCACGCTCTCGCGCCTCCTGGCGCAGCCGATCCACCGCGACGACGTCGTGAACGGCAAGTTCGCGGCCGGGATCGCCGTGATCGCGCTGATGATCGGGGTGCTGATCGCCTTCGTCACCGCGCTCGGCATCCTGCGGCTCGGGATCATCCCCTCTCCCGAGGAGCTCGCGCGGGTCTTCGTGTGGTTCCTGGCGACCGTGCTGTACGCGTCGTTCTGGCTCGCGTTCGCGCTGCTCATCTCGACGGCGATCCGGAGCACCGCGTCCGCCGCGCTCGTGGGCTTCGGGACGTGGCTCGCGCTGATCCTGTTCGGCGGGTTCCTGCTCCCGGCCCTGGCCGGCGCGCTGTTCCCGGTGGACACGACGGGCACGCCGGACGCGATCCTGTCCGCCAACGCCGCCCAGCACCTGTTCCTCCGGCTGTCACCGGCGACCCTGTACCAGGACGTCGTGACGGCCGTGATGAACCCGAACACGCACAACCTGCTCGGGCTGGGCAACCTTGGCCAGTACGTGTCCGCGCAGGAGCAGGTGCCCAACCTGCTCAGCATCGACCAGAGCATCCTGCTCGTCTGGCCGCAGATCGTCGCGCTGGTCGCGCTGACGACGCTCCTGTTCGCGCTCGCCTACGTCATGTTCCTCCGCCAGGAGGTCCGGGCGTAACCGTCATCGGCCCGTCACACGTCCGTGGCATGGTCATCGGGCGACCGGCGATCCGGAACGCCGCCTCGGACGAACTCCGGTCAGACATGAGCCCTTCCCGATGACCATCCCCGGCCGCCCCGCCACCACCCCCGGTCCCGTGCCGTCGCGCCTGGCCTCGGCCGTGGCCGGCCTGGTCGCCGCCGCGGCCGCCCTCGCCACCGGCGAGCTGGTCGCCGGGCTCGTGCGCGGCATCCCGTCCCCCACCGCGGCCGTCGGCGGTGCCGTCATCGACCTCGCCCCGCCCGGCTCCAAGGAGCTGGTGGTGCAGCTGTTCGGGACCAACGACAAGGCCGCGCTGCTCGTCCTGGTCACGGTGGCCGTGCTCGCGGCGGGCGCGGCGATCGGGACCGTGGCCCGGCGGAGCGTGCTCGGCGCCGGGGTGCTCATCCTGGCCCTGGTGGGCGTCGGGACGCTGGCCTCGCTCCGGGATCCCACGGCGCAATTCACGCTCGTGACCGTCGCGGCTGCGCTCCAGGCCGGGGTGGGGCTGCAGGCGCTGTTCGTGCTCCTCGCTGCCGCGCGACCGGTGGGCCCCGAGCCTGCGAAGGTCGCCGGGGCGACCGTGCCGTCGGCCCGGGCCGCCACGACCACGCGCCGCGGCTTCGTCCTCCGGGCGGGCGTGCTGGGCGTGCTGGCCGTCGCGGGCGGCGGCATCGGCCGGGCGCTGCTCAACGGGCGCGCGGACGCCACGGCGCGCGCCGGGTCCCCGGGCGGCGGAGGCCCATCGGTCCCCCAGGCCGTGGACCCGGCCGGGACGCTTCCGCCCGACGCGTCGTTCGACCTGCCGGGGATCACGCCCGTCGTCATGCCCAACGACCGCTTCTACCGCATCGACACCGCGCTGATCACCCCGTCCGTCGACGCGTCCACGTGGTCGCTGCGCGTGTTCGGGATGGTGGACAGGGAGGTCCGCCTCTCGTTCGCGGAGCTGGTCGCCATGCCCCTCATCGAGCGTTACGTGACCATCTCCTGCGTGAGCAACCAGGTGGGCGGCAGCCTCGTCGGCAACGCGAAGTGGACGGGCGTGCGGCTGGCCGACGTGCTGGCCCTGGCCGGCGTCCAGACCGGCGCCACGCAGGTCGTGCCCCGCTCGGTCGACGGCTGGACCGCCGGCTTCCCCACGGCCTGGCTCCACGACCCCGCCCACCCGCGCGACGCCATGGTCGCCGTGAAGATGAACGACGTCCCGCTCCCCGCGGAGCACGGCTTCCCTGCCCGCCTCATCGTCCCGGGCCTGTACGGCTACGTGTCCGCGACGAAGTGGCTCACGGAGCTGGAGCTGACGACGCTCCAGGCGTTCGACGCCTACTGGGTCCCGCGCGGCTGGGCGAAGGAGGCGCCGATCCTCACCCAGTCGCGGATCGACCTGCCGAGGGACGGCGCGAGCGTCGTGGCCGGCCCGGTCGCCGTCGGCGGCGTCGCCTGGGCGCCCGACCGGGGCATCGCGAGCGTGGAGCTGTCCGTGGACGGCGGCCCGTGGCAGGCCGCGACGCTGGCGACGGAGCTATCGGCCTCCACCTGGGTGCTCTGGAAGTGGATGTGGCAGGCGACAGCCGGCCAGCACATCCTCGAGGTTCGCGCGACGGATGGCACCGGCGCCGTGCAGACGGCCGAGATCACGCCGCCTGACCCCGACGGCGCGCGCGGCCACCACCGAATCGCCGTCTCGGTCGCCTGACGCGTCCGGGTCGCCCGACGCGCACTTCCGGTACCCTCCGCCCGATGCCTCGAAAACGCCACCTCTTCGACTTCCCCGACCGTTTCGTCGCCGGCACCGTGGGCGAGCCCGGCAATCGGACGTTCTTCCTCCAGGCCCGCGAGGGCACGCGGATCGTCTCGGTCGCCCTCGAGAAGGTCCAGGTCGCGCTGCTCGCCGAGCGCCTGACGGAGCTCCTCGAGGAGCTCGAGCGGCGCGGGATCGAGGACGCGGCCGAGCAGCCCGGTGCCGTCGGCGACACGGCCGCGCTCGACGAGCCGATCAACGAGGCGTTCCGGGCCGGGACGCTGTCGCTGGGCTGGGACACGGGCGACGACCTCGTGATCCTCGAGGCCCGCGAGCTGACCGAGGACGAGGACGACGACACGGGCATCGGCGACGACGATGACGACGAGGACGGTCCGGACCTGCTCCGGGTTCGCCTCAGCGCCGCCGAGGGCCGCCGGTTCATCGCCCGTGCCGTGCGGGTGCTCGCCGCCGGGCGCCCGCCGTGCCCGCTGTGCGGCCAGGCCCTCGACCCGCAGGGCCACCTTTGCCCACGGCGGAACGGCCACCTCCTCAACTAGGTGTCCGACGATGCCGAGGCCGAGGACGACGAGGCGACCGCCTCCGTCGAGTCGCTCGGCCTCCCGATGCCCGTGCTCCCCGTGGACCAGGCGCTGGCGCTGCTGGCCGGCGGCGAGCTGGAGCTGATCGGGAGGCTCTGGGTCTCGTCCAACAACGCGCTGCTCGGCGTCGTCCGCGCCGACGGCGTGGAGGCGGCGTGCGTCTACAAGCCGGTCCTCGGGGAGCGGCCGCTCATGGACTTCCCCGACGGGACGCTGGCGCGGCGCGAGGTCGCGGCGTTCGCGGTGTCGCAGGCCACCGGCTGGGACATCGTGCCGCCGACGGTCCTGCGCGACGGCCCGGCCGGCGAGGGCATGCTCCAACTGTGGATCCGCACCGATCCCGAGGCGGACCCCGTGGAGCTGGTGACGTCCTCGGACCCGCGACTCCGGCCGATCTGCACGTTCGACGCGGCCGTGAACAACACGGATCGCAAGGCGGGCCACCTCCTCCCGGTGCCCGGCGGCCACGTGTACGGCGTGGACCACGGCGTCACGTTCTCGCCGGTGCCGAAGCTGCGGACCGTCCTGTGGGCGTGGCGCGGCGAGCCGTTCGACGAGCGGGAGACCGCGGTGCTGACCGGGTTGCGGGCTGCGGTCGACGGGACGCTCGGCGTCACGCTGCGGGGGCTGCTGGACCCGATCGAGGTCACGGCCACGGCGCGACGACTCGCCCGGCTGCTCGAGGCGGGCGTGTTCCCCCAGCCCGACCCACGCTGGCCGGCCCTGCCCTGGCCGCCGGTCTAGGTTCGAATCCGCCCGTCACCGCGCAGCAGAACCGCTGGGCGAGAGGCCGGGTCGCCGGCAGCGCCCACGGGCTCGCGCGCGCGGTGGCACGATGGTCGCATGCGGAGCTGGAACGGCTGGGGCGAGGAAGGCGACGAGACGACATTCGGCGGGTCCGGGCGCCGGTTCCTCGAGGCGCGGATCGGGGGCGGCACGCCGCCGCGGGAGGCGACGCTGGCCGAGGTCGTGGCCACGGTCCCGCCGTCGCGGCTCCAGGACGTCGCGGACCTCCACCTGACCACCGACCCCGAGACGCGCGTGCGCCGCGCCCGCGGCCAGTCGCTGCCGGACCTCGCGTCGCTCCGCTACGGCCGCCTCGACGCCGTCCCCGACGCGGTCGCGCGGCCCTCGGACGGCTCAGACGTCCGCCGCCTGATCGACCACGCGCGCGCCACCGGCTCGCGGCTCATTCCCTGGGGCGGCGGCACGAGCGTCGTCGGCGGCGTGTCGGCCAGGCCATCCGCGGACCCGCTGATCACCGTGGACCTCTCCTCGCTCGCCGGCGTCCACCACGTCGACGAGCGCAGCGCGCTCGTGACCGCCGGCGCCGGCACCACCGGCCCGGCCCTGGCGACGCTCCTCGCCGGCCACGGCCTGACGATCGGCCACGAGCCGCAGAGCTGGGAGCTGGCGACGGTCGGCGGCTGGGTGGCGGCGCGCGGGTCCGGCCTGCGGAGCCTCGGTGTCGGTCGCATCGAGGCGATCTACGCGGGCGGCACCCTGGAATCCCCGGCGGGCACGCTGGTGATGCCGCCCCACCCGGCATCGGCGGCCGGCCCGGACCTGCGCCAGCTCGTGCTCGGCTCGGAGGGTCGGCTCGGCTTTCTCACCGACGTCATCCTCCGCGCGACCCCCCACCCCGAGGTCGAGGGCATCGAGGCCTGGGCCCTCCCCGGCTGGGCCGAGGGCACGGACGCCGTCCGCGAGCTCGTCCAGGCTCGGCCGGGCCTGGCGCTGCTCCGGCTGTCCACCCCCGCCGAGACGGCGACCCTGCTCGCGTTCGCGGACAAGCCGGCGCAGACCCGTGCGCTCGCGGCGTACGTGCGCGTCCGGCGCCGGCCGTCGGACTGGGTGCTGGCGCTCGTCGGCGTCGCGGGCCGCAGGCGGATCGCGAAGGCGGCACGCAGCGAGGCGGGTTCCATCCTGCGGGCACACGGCGGGATGCGGCTGCCCGCCCTCGCGGACGCCTGGTCGCGGACCCGCTTCCGCTCGCCGTACCTGCGCAACGCGCTGTGGTCGGCCGGGTACGCGTCGGACACGCTCGAGACGGCGACCGACTGGGAGCATGTGCCGGGGCTGCTGGCGCGAATCGAGGCGGCCCTCTCCGCCGCCCTGGCGCCGTGGGGCGAGCGGCCCCATGTGTTCACGCACCTCTCGCACCTGTACCCGACGGGATCGAGCCTGTACGTGACCTACATCTTCCGGCTGGCGCCGGACCCGGACGAGACGATGGCCCGCTGGCGGGCGCTCAAGTCCGCGGCGTCCCAGACGATCAGCGTCGACGGCGCGACGATCACGCACCACCACGGCGTGGGCGTGGACCACGCGGCGTACCTGGCGGCCGAGAAGGGCCCGCTCGGGATGGCGGCGCTGGCGGCGGTCGTGCGGACGTTCGATCCCGACGGGCTCATGAACCCCGGCGTGCTGCTGGGCGACGTGCGATGAGCGGCGACGTGCGATGAGCGGCGCGGACCGGGTCCTCGCGATCGACGTCGGCACCCAGAGCGTGCGTGCGATGGTCTTCGATGCCGCCGGCACCCTCCTCGCACGCGCGAAGGTCCCGATCGAAGCGTACGTCCCGGGGCCGCCCGGCTGTTGCGAGCAGGACCCGGACCTCTACTGGCGCGCCATCGGCGAGGCCTGTCGCGCGCTCTGGACGCAGCCGGACAGTCGCCGGGACGCGATCGCCGGCGTCGCGCTGACGACCCAGCGGGCCACGGTCGTGATCACCGACGAGGTGGGCGAGCCGCTCCGCCGCGCGATGGTCTGGCTGGACCGCTGCCGTGCCGAGGGGCTGCCGCGGATCGGCGGCAAGTGGGGCCTGGCGTTCCGCGTCGCCGGCGTGACGGAGACGGTGGCGACGTTCCAGGCCGAGGCGGAGGCGAACGTCCTCGCCCGCACGGAGCCGGAGACGTGGGCGAGGGTCCGCCGCTACCTGTTCCTGTCCGGCTTCCTGACCCACCGGCTCACCGGCCGCTTCGTCGACAGCGTCGCCGCGCAGGTCGGCTACGTCCCCTTCGACTACAAGGGCCTCGCCTGGTGCGGCCCCGGCGACTGGAAGTGGCAGGCGGTTCCCGTCAAGCGCGAGTGGCTGCCGGACCTCGTGCCCCCCGGCGGCGAGCTCGGCACCATCAGCGCGGCCGCCGCCGAGGCCACGGGCATCCCCGTGGGCCTGACGCTGTTCGCCGCCGCGGGCGACAAGGCCTGCGAGGTGCTGGGCTCGGGCGCGTTGGACCCGCACGTCGGCGCGATCTCGCTCGGGACGACGGCCTCGTTCAACACGACCCACCGGCGCTACGTGGAGGTGATCCCGGTCGTACCGCCGTACCCGGCCGCGGTGCCCGGCGCCTACAGCCTCGAGGTCAACGTCTACCGCGGCTACTGGATGATCGAGTGGTTCAAGCGCGAGTTCGGGGCGGCCGAGGTGGCTCGCGCCCGCGAGCTCGGCGTGGAGGCGGAGTCCCTGTTCGACGAGCTGGTCGCCGCCACCCCGGCGGGGTCGATGGGCCTCGTCCTCCAGCCGTACTGGTCGCCCGGCGTCCGCATCCCGGGTCCCGAGGCGAAGGGCGCCGTCGTCGGCTGGGGCGACGTCCACACGCGGGCGCACCTCTACCGGGCGATCCTCGAGGGCCTCGCCTACGCGCTGCGCGAGGGCATGGAACGGACGACCCGCCGCACGAAGGTGCCGGTCACCGAGATCCGCGTCTCCGGCGGCGGGAGCCAGAGCCCGGCGGCGGTCCAGCTGACGGCGGACATCTTCGGCCTGCCGGCGAAGCGCCCGCACACGCACGAGACCTCCGGGCTCGGGGCCGCGATCGACGCCGCGGTTGGCCTCGGGCTGCACCCGTCGTTCGAGGCGGCCGTGGCGGCGATGACCCGCGTGGCCGAGACACGCGATCCGGACCCGGCAGCGCACGCCGTGTACGACGACCTGTACCGCTCGGTGTACCTGCGCCTCTACGAGCGCCTCCGGCCGCTGTACGAGGACATCCGCCGCATCACGGGCTACCCGCCCGGCGGGTGACAGTGGCAGCCGCCATAGGCACGCCTGCTCGAGGCCCTCGCATGGCTGGTCGCCGGCTGACCGCGCCGATGCCGGCGATCTCCGCCATCCCTGTCACCGAGTCCCGGGGAGACTGGTAGGCGCGGCTGACCGGCAGGTCGGTACCACCCACGCTGCGGGGAGATGCGTGGAGCCGATCTCGGCCCGAATCGTGTTCGCGGGACGCCTTCTGTCCGGCCTTGGGCGCCTGCCAGTCCTCGGCAGCATGACTGACAGGAACTGCTCCCGCGATCCGCCGACGAGGCCGCGCCGGCGTCCGGATCCACCCTCCGCGGCCTCCCTTACCTCGACCGGGCATTTGACAGGATCGCGCCGCGCCCCCATGCTCCCTACATCGCCCGATTGATCGCGGCCGCCAGGCCGGCGCCTACCACGCGCTACCGCCGCCGCACCGGGCCCAATTGAACGCCACTCCGGCCACCGAATGTCACGGCCGTTGGAGAGGCAGGGGCACAGCCGTCCCAACACGACGGAGCCCGGAAAGGGATTCACTCTCACATGCTCACACGCGCCACCACGAATGCCGTGGCGTACCGCCAGTCGTCGATGCGCCGGATGCGCCGACGCTCGGCGCAGGCCACGCGTCTCTACTGCGGCACCAACGGCTGCACCAGCTTCCTCATGATCGATGAGCTGGGCGGCGTCGCCCACTGCGAGATCTGCGGCTACACCCGCCGCCTGAGCTAGCAGCCCGGGCGGCCCGTCCCGCCACCAGCCCCCGTCGGCTGGCCGTCCAGGCCGGCCGCTCGATTCCCGGCGCGGACCTCCCGCGCCGGCCTCCGGCGAGGCCTGGGTGCCGATCCCAACCGCGCACGACCGCCGTGCGCGACACGGCCGCGCCCCGCTCCCGGGACCCGCGATGATCTCCGGCGAGCCCCACCGGCCCGCCGACATCGCCGGACAAGGAGAACCATGACCACCCACCGGACCCTCGACCGGACGCGCATCGAGCCCCTCATGGCGGCCGAGACCACGACCTTCGAGCGCGCCAACCCGCGCTCCCGCGCCCTGTTCGAACAGGCGCACGGCTCGATGCTCGACGGCGTACCGATGAACTGGATGGTCAAGTGGGCCGGCTCCTGGCCGCTGTTCGTCGAGTCGGCGTCGGGCGCGCACTTCACGGACGTCGACGGCCACGAGTACGTCGACCTGTGCCTCGGCGACACCGGGGCGATGGCCGGTCATGGCCCCGACGCCACCGTCCGAGCCGTCGAGCGCCAGCTGCGCCGCGGCATCACCCACATGCTCCCCACCGAGGACGCGATCGTCGCCGCCGACGAGCTCCGCCGCCGCTTCGGCGTCCGGTTCTGGCAGTTCACCCTGACCGCCACCGACGCCAACCGCTTCGCGATCCGCCTGGCCCGCCACATCACCGGCCGGTCGAAGATCCTCGTCCACAACCACTGCTACCACGGTTCGGTCGACGAGACGTTCGCGGTCATCGGGCCCGATGGCGAGGCGGTCGCGCGGCGCGGCAATATCGGCATGCCGGTCCCGCTCGCGGCGACCACGCGGGTCGTGGAGATCAACGACCTCGGGGGCCTCGAGCGCGAGCTGGCCAGGGGCGACGTGGCCGCCTGCCTGTTCGAACCGGCGCTCACGAACGTGGGCATCGTGCTCCCGGAGCTCGGCTACCACGA
>Ga0302299_10002223_pt1 | contig 11828 bp, 9 predicted proteins | sample III_Fen_N3_4_FD_198795 | JGI IMG/M metagenome (GOLD analysis project Ga0302299, IMG submission 198795) | Peat permafrost microbial communities from Stordalen Mire near Abisko, Sweden - III_Fen_N3_4 | ecosystem: Environmental > Terrestrial > Soil > Wetlands > Permafrost | place: Sweden: Abisko...
GCGACCCGGCCACCGTCGGCCCGACCGGCGACGGCGGGCTGCACGATCTTCATCACCGGCCCGATTCCCTGCGGCCCGGCAGCTCCCACCTCAGCCACAGCGGCGGCCACGAGGGTCGTCAGGTCGTCGTCGGACATCTGGGTCGGCAGGTAGGCCTGCAGCAACTCGGCCTCCGCCGCCTCGCGCTCGGCGCTCTCGTCCCGCCCCGCATCGGCGAATGCCTGCGCCGCTTCCCGCCGCTTCTTGATCTCTCGACGGATCACGGCCCGCACGTCGTCGTCGGACAGCTCGCGGGCCTGCTTGCCAGCGACCTCCTCGTTCGTGACGGCGCTCAGCGTCATCCGCAGCGTCGCCGTGCGCAGCTCGTCGCGAGCCTTCATCGACGTGGTGAGATCGGCGTGCAGCTGGTCCTTCAGCGAGGTCATGGGGCCAGTCTGTCATCGGTCCAGGTCGGCCCGGCTCGGATTTCGCGGGCGGCCACCTGCCAGCATGAGTCCATGACACGAGGCCGTTGGACCGGAGGGTTGGCGACGACCGCACTGATCGGCGCAGCCGGACTCGGCTACGCGCTGTGGGAAGCCCGGCAGTACACGCTGCGTCGCCTCGCCGTTCCCGTACTGCCGCCAGGGACGGCGGACCTGCGCCTCCTCCACGTCTCCGACGTGCACCTGACCACAGACCAGCCTCGCAAGGTGGACTGGCTTCGCGCCCTGGCCGAGCTGCGCCCCGACTTCGTCATCAACACCGGTGACAACCTGGCCGCGCCGGATGCCGTGCCCGTCGTGCTGGACGCCATGGAACCGCTGCTCGGGCTCCCGGGTGTGTACGTGTTCGGCTCCAACGACTACTACGCGCCGCGGGCGAAGAACCCGGCCCGCTACCTGCTCCCCGATCGCAGTCTGCGGGTCCACGGTGACCCGTTGCCTTGGCCCGACCTCGACGTGGCGTTCACGGCCGCCGGGTGGACCAACGTGTCCAACGCGCGCACCGACCTCGACGTCGGCGGCCGTCGGGTCGCCGTGGTCGGTGTCGACGACCCCCATCTGGATCTCGACCGCTACGACGACGTGTCCGGCGCGCTGGACCCGACCGCCGACGTCCGGGTGGGCGTCTCGCACGCGCCGTACCTGCGGGTCGTCGACGCCATGGCCCGCGATGGGGCCGACCTGGTCCTCGCCGGGCACACCCACGGCGGCCAGCTGTGCCTGCCCGGCATCGGTGCGCTGGTGACCAACTGCGACCTTCCTCGGCGTCAGGCGTCCGGACTGTCCCAGCAGTCGGGGGCCTGGCTGCACGTGAGCGCCGGCCTGGGGACGTCGCCGTACACGCCGGTCCGCTTCGCCTGCCGGCCCGAGGCCACCCTGCTGACCCTCGTCGCCCGCCCGACCGGGACGTGAGAAACGAATCGCTAGTTGATCTCGGAGAAGGTGCTGGCCCGAAGTGATCAACTTGCCCGTCAAGTCCAAGATCAACGGGGTTTTGGGTGGGGTCTTGACGCTCGGCTAGAGTGATCGGGCGGTTTGCCGGGGTGTGGCGCAGCTTGGTAGCGCGCTTCGTTCGGGACGAAGAGGTCGTGGGTTCGAATCCCGCCACCCCGACGCGAGCGGGCGCCGGTTCCACCGAACCGGCGCCCGCGTCCTCATTTCGTCGCCGGAGGCCATGTGGAGCCCGAGTACCTGTTCGTCGTCACCTACGGCCGGTCCGGGTCGACCCTCCTCACCGGGGTGCTGAACTCCATTCCCGGCTATCTGATCCGGGGCGAGAACAAGAACTACGTGTACGGGCTGTTCCAGTCACACACCGGCGCGGTGGCGCGTCAGCGGACGTTCCGGAGCAAGAAGCCGCTGACGCCGGAGAGCCCGTGGTACGGCATCGACACGTACGACCCCGACGCTGCTGTGCGCCTGATGCGAGAACTCGTCGTCTCGACGTTGCTCCACCCGGCCGACGACACCCGGGTGCTGGGCTTCAAGGAGATCCGCTACAACCAGAAGGACCTGGTCGAGTACCTGCAGTTCATGCGCAGCGTCTTCCCCGGTGCGAGGTTCGTGTTCAACAGTCGTAACCATGCCGATGTGCTGCGCAGCAAGTGGTGGACGGACAAGAACCCAGCGAACCTAAGCGGCTTCCAGCAACGTCTCGACGCGGCGGAGCGGGCCCACGCCGACGTGTCGTTCCACGTGCACTACGACGACTACAAGGACGACCCCGAACAGCTCCGCGGCCTGTTCGACTTCCTCGGTGAACCGTTCGACTCATCTCAGGTCGCGACCGTGCTGGCCCGCGACCACTCGTACTGATCAGTCGACGAACTCGGCAGCCACGAGCTCGGCGATCTGTGCGGTGTTCAGTGCTGCGCCCTTGCGCAGGTTGTCGCCACACACGAAGAGATCCAGCCCGAACGGGTCGTCCAAGCTCCTCCGGACCCGGCCGACCCACGTGGGATCGGTACCGACGACATCGTTCGGGGTGGGGAACTCACCGCGTTCCGGATCGTCGACGACGACCACGCCGGGAGCCTCACGCAACACCCGTTGGGCCTCGGCCTGATCGACCTCCTCGTCGAAGACGGCGTGAACCGCCAGCGAGTGAGTGGTGATCACCGGCACCCGCACGCAGGTGGCCGAAACCCGCAGGTCCGCGAGTCCCAGGATCTTGCGCGACTCGTTGCGCACCTTGAGCTCCTCGCTGCTCCACCCGTCGTCCTTCAGCGAGCCTGCCCACGGCACCACGTTCAGGGCCAGGGGTGCGGGGAAGGGGCCGAGGTCGCCGACGACACCACGCACGTCGCCTGGCCGATTGCCCACGTCACCCGCAGCGGCCACCTTGGCGATCTGGTCGCGCAGCGTGTCGATGCCGGCCTGTCCGGCCCCCGAGGCGGCCTGGTACGAGGCCACGACCAGCTCCCGGACGCCGTAACGGCGGTGCAGGGCTCCGACCGCGACGATCATCGACAGGGTCGTGCAGTTCGGGTTGGCGATAATCCCCCTCGGCCGCTGCGCCGCGTGCTCCGGGTTCACCTCCGGAACCACCAGTGGGACGTCTGGATCCATCCGGAACGCACCAGAGTTGTCGACGACCACCGCGCCCTTCGCGGCCGCCAACGGCGCCCACTCCGCAGACACCTCGTCGGGGACGTCGAACATCGCGACGTCGACTCCCTCGAATGCGTTGGGCCCGATGGCGACGACCTCGACCTCCTCGCCGCGCACGACGAGCCGCTTCCCGGCCGAGCGCGGGGAGGCGATCAGCCGAATCTCACCCCACACGTCCTCGCGGGTCGAGAGCAGGTCCAGCATCACCGTGCCGACGGCACCGGTGGCGCCGACGACCGCCAAGGTCGGACGGCGGCTCATCGCCCGGTCCCTCCGTAGATCACGGCTTCGGCCTCGACGTCGAGACCGAAGGCGGTGTGCACGGCACCCACGGCAGCGTCGATGTCCTCAGCACGGGTGACGACGGAGATCCGGATCTCTGAGGTGGAGATCATCTCGACATTGACGCCGGCGTCCGAGAGGGCGCGAAAGAACTGAGCGCTCACCCCCGGATGCGTACGCATGCCGGCACCGACCAGCGACACCTTGCCGATGTTGTCGTCGTACACCAGTGAGTCGAAGCCGATGTCCGCCTGCCGCCGCTGGAGAGCGGTCATCGCCTTGTGCCCGTCGGTCTTGGGCAACGTGAACGAGATGTCGGTCAGGCCCGTGGCTGCCGCCGAGACGTTCTGGACGATCATGTCGATGTTGATCTGGGCGTCGGCGATCGTCTCGAAGATGACCGCGGCCTCGCCTGGCTTGTCGGGGACACCGACCACGGTCACCTTGGCCTCGCTGCGGTCGTGCGCCACCCCGCTGATGATCGGCTGCTCCACGCTGACTCCCTCGGTTGTTGCCCGGGTGGGACCGGTCGGGGTGGTGCTGCGACGTTGTGACGCATCGGCCATGACCCAGGTGCCTTCGCGGTCGCTGAACGACGAGCGGACATGAATCGGAACGTCGAACCTGCGGGCGTACTCCACGCAGCGCAGGTGCAGCACCTTGGCCCCGCAGGCTGCCAGCTCGAGCATCTCCTCGTAGGTGACCAGCGGCAGCCGACGGGCGGAGGACACGATGCGCGGGTCGGCGGAGAACACTCCGTCGACGTCGGTGTAGATCTCGCAGACAGTGGCGTCGAGTGCAGCAGCCAACGCAACCGCGGTGGTGTCCGAACCACCCCGGCCCAGTGTCGTGATGTCCTTCGTGTCCTGGCTGACACCCTGGAAGCCGGCCACGATCGCGATGGCACCGGCGTCGATGGCGCCCAGGATCCGACCAGGCGTGACGTCGATGATCCGGGCCCGACCGTGCACGGAGTCGGTGATCACGCCGGCCTGGCTACCGGTGAACGAGCGAGCCTCGATCCCGAGGTCGGAGATCGCCATGGCCAGCAAAGCCATCGAGATCCGTTCGCCGGCGGTCAGCAGCATGTCGAGCTCGCGCACCGCTGGGTGCTCAGACACGTCCTCGGCCAGGTCGATGAGCTCGTCGGTGGTGTCACCCATGGCCGACACCACGACGACGACCTCGTCGCCGGCTTGCTTCGTGTCGACGATGCGGCGGGCGACGCGCTTGATCCCGGCAGCGTCGGCGACGCTGGAGCCGCCGTACTTCTGCACGACGAGGCCCACTGGAGGTTCCTTCCACCGTCAGCACGAACGGAGGTCAGTCTACCGAGGGTCCTCAGCCGTCTTCGGGGCGTCCGAATGGCGAGACTTGAGTCTCAGGTGTGCCGGAGCGGTCCGCTCAGCCCGCAGGCTCGACGTCGAGCCGGGTGTGGGCGACTGCGGAGTGCAGGGCGCGCAGGGCCGAGCTGGCGGTGCTTCCCCAGTTCGCGAGGTAGGAGTACTGCCACCACCACAAGCCCTCGACTCGCCGCCCGCCCCGGAAGTGCTGCAGGCCGTGTACGAGATCGGCTGCGACGTCGGTCAGGTCGTCGGAGAGCCGTGAGGGCACGATCTCCGGCCCACTGTCGTAGGGGTCGAACACCTCGACGTAGTCGTCGATCGGCGCGAGCAACGCGGCCAACCGTTCGCGCAGCCCATCGGCATCCGGGTCCATTCCCACGTCGGGCTCGAACCGGTCGTCCGGCACGATGTCGACGATCGCACCGAGCCGGGCACCCGCGAGCAGAAGCTGTGACACCTCGAGCAACAGGATCGACAGCGCGCCGTCCTCGAGGTCGCCGCGCGCCACCGCGCCCAACGCAATCAGGAAGCTCTCGATCTGGTCCGCGACCTCGACCGCGAACTCATCCAGTTCCTCAGACATCGAGTTGCCTCCGTCCTTCGAACGCCCGGCCGAGGGTCACCTCGTCGGCGTACTCCAAGTCCCCGCCGACCGGCAGTCCACTCGCCAGTCGGGTCACTTTCAAGCCCATCGGCTTGACCAGCCGGGCCAGGTAGGTGGCGGTCGCCTCACCCTCGAGGTTCGGATCGGTCGCCAGAATCAGCTCGGTGACCGTGCCGTCGGCCAGCCGGGTCATGAGCTCCTTGACCCGCAGGTCGTCGGGGCCGATGCCCTCGATCGGGCTGATCGCGCCACCGAGCACGTGGTAGCGGCCCCGGAACTCGCGGGTGCGTTCGACCGCCACCACGTCCTTGGACTCCTCGACCACACACAGGACGGTCAGGTCGCGTCGGGGATCGCGGCAGATCCGGCACTCGTCCTGCTCGGCGACGTTGCCGCAGATCCGGCAGAAGCGCACCTTGTCCTTGACCTCCAGCAGCACCTCGGCCAGCCGTCGGACGTCAGTGGGATCGGCGGCCAGCAGGTGGAAGGCGATCCGCTGGGCGCCCTTCGGCCCGACCCCGGGCAGTCGACTGAGTTCGTCGATGAGGTCTTGAACGACTCCCTCGTACACGCGTCACAACTCCGAACAGCTCGCTGGCGGCGGCCTCACCACGGCCCTGGACGTCAGTGCTCGATCTCCCCGATCACGGTGCCGCCGAGGTGCTGGGCCACGAGGTCGTGTCCCGCGACGGTGTCCCCCTCGACGTCGACCGAACCCTCGACCGGGTCCGGCTCCACCGGCGCGTCCGACGCGTCCGGCGCCGAGGCACGCTTCGACACGGCCGCAGGCTCGGCGTCGCGGGCGCGGGTCGGCGGGGGGCCGGCCGCCGTTCCTTCCGGGTCGACCGGCGCCCGGGAGCCGTGCCCGGCCAGCGAGGGGTCGTGGATCGCCTCGACCTCCCAGTCGACGCCGAGTACGTCGATCAGCGTCTGGCGGAGCACCTCGGCGTGGCCGCCGGCGAAGAAGCCCTTGGGGTCGCCGACATTGGGGAAGGCGATCGTCAGAACCGATCCGTCGACCCCCACGATGTCGGCCTTCTCGAAGAGCACCAGCCAGGACACGCGGCGGACGTCCTTCACGCGGTCGAGCACACTCGGCCACATCAACCGGACCTCGTGCAGGTCGGGTCCCCCCGCGGAGCCGACGACGGTGGCCGGCGCCTGATCCGAGGGCTCGGTCGCCTCGTTCGGCGCCGTTGCCGCCGTTGCCTGCGTCGGCGCAACGGCCTCCGCTGGCGCTTGACCGCGCTCCTCGGCCGGCGCTTCCGTGGCCGGCGCTTCCGTGGCCGGCGCTTCCTGCGCCGTCGGTTCCTTGGCCGTCGGCTGCCGGGCTGACTCGGCCGGCCCGGTGGCCACCGGAGCACCGGCGATGGCCAGCCGCCGCTCCAGGCGGTCCAGGCGCACCGCCAGGCTCGCCTCGTCACCGTGCGCGGCGGGCAGGAGGATCTTGGCGCAGACGAGCTCGAGCTGCAGGCGTGGCGCCGTGGCGCCACGCAGCTCGGTGAGCCCGGTGGCCACGAGGTCGGCTGCCCGGGTGAGGGCCGGCAGCCCGAGCCGGGTCGCCTGCGCCGACATCCGCTCGCGCTGGTCGGCCGAGACCGGCACCAGGCCCGACTCGAAGGCGTCGGGGACTGCGGCGACGATCACCAGGTCGCGGAACCGCTGCAGGAGGTCGGTGAGGAACCCCTTGGGGTCGAGGCCGGTCTCGACCACCCGGTCGATCGCGCCGAACACGGTGGCACTGTCGGCTGCCGCGAAGGCATCGACGACCTCGTCCAACAGCGTGCCCGGCGTGACGCCGAGCAGCCCGACCGCGGTCTCGTAGGTGACCTCGTTGCCGGTCGCCCCCCCGATCAGCTGGTCGAGCACACTCAACGCGTCCCGCACCGAGCCTGCGCCCGCGCGCACGACGAGGTCGAGCACACCAGGTTGGACGACGATCTCCTCCGCGGCGCAGATGTGAGCCAGGTACTCGCGCAGCAGTCCCGGCGGCACGAGTCGGAACGGGTAGTGGTGGGTGCGCGACTTGATCGTGGGCAGCACGTCTTCGGGCTGAGTGGTCGCGAAGATGAACTTGACGAAGTCCGGCGGTTCTTCGACCAGTTTCAGCAGGGCGTTGAACCCCTGCCGGCTGACCATGTGGGCCTCGTCGATGATGTACACCTTGTAGCGCGACGAGGCTGGCGAGTAGAAGGCTCGCTCACGCAGTTCGCGGGCATCGTCGACACCACCGTGCGACGCCGCGTCGATCTCGATGACGTCGATCGATCCGCTGCCCCCTCGAGCCAGGTCGACGCACGACGCACACGTTCCGCACGGGGTGGGGGTGGGCCCCTGCTCGCAGTTCAGGCAACGGGCCAGGATCCGCGCAGACGTTGTCTTGCCGCACCCGCGAGGGCCGCTGAACAGGTAGGCGTGGTTGACCCGATCATGGGTGAGGGCCTGGATCAACGGCGCGGTCACATGCTCCTGCCCGATGACGTCGGCGAACGTCTCGGGCCGGTACCGGCGATACAGGGCTTGTGACACGGCGGAACCCTAGCCCCCGCAGACGACAGCGTCGCCGTCGGACGTCGAGGACCCCCCGCGCACCCGCCAGAGCCCGCCTGCCCTTGCTGCCTTCCGGCCCTGGGGGATTCGGTGGGATGACGCCGCACGGGGGGTCGGCCGCTCAGTCTAGACGCGCCGGTTCGAACGGTCCCCGACCGGCGGGTACCCTGCTCGGCGGAGGATTCGCCTAGTGGCCTATGGCGCACGCTTGGAAAGCGTGTTGGGGGAAACCCCTCGCGGGTTCAAATCCCGCATCCTCCGCGCCACCCGCGACGCAGGTTCCGACCGGCCCGCGGGCCCTCACTACGCTGAGCGTCGTGAGCATGCTGACGCCGCTGGGATCAGGTGGCCACCTTGGCCGTCGGCGGCGACGGTGGCGGCGGATCTTCGTGGTCGTGCTCGTGCTGGCCGTCGTCGCGGGCGCCGGCTACTTCGGCTGGCAGTGGTGGCAGGGGCGCGACACGGGCACGCCCACCGCGACGCCCACGTTCACCCCGACCCAGACCTGCCACACCCCAAGACCACCGAAACCGCCCAGCCCCCTCCCCAGCCCGAGTGCGGTCGACGTCGAGGTGCTCAACGGCAGCAACCAGCCCGGCCTCGCCCGCACCACCGCCGACGCACTGGCCAACGCGGGGTTCTCGGTGATCGGGTTCGGCAACTCCGGCCAGTCGCCACCGAGTGCCGCCGTCGTCCGTTATCCGAAGGACCAGCTCGGCCCAGCGGTCACCGTCGCCAGCTACCTGCCCGACTCGGTGCTCAAGCCGGCCGACCAGGCCAGCGGACCGGCGGGCGTCGTGATCGTTCTCGGCGACGGGTTCACCCAGGTCCGTTCGACCGACGCGGCAGCGGCCGCTGCTGCCGACGTGCCGGTGCCCACACCGTCACCGATCTGCAAGTGACCCGACCTACGAGCCAAGCGAAAGGACCCCTCATGGTGGAGCCGACCGACGGCGAACCGATCCGCTCCGTCCTCTATGACGTGCAGGCCCGACAGGGCGGCGCCTTCGAGGACTTCGGCGGCTGGGTCTGGACGGTCGACCTCGGTGACACCCCAGGCGAGTACGAGGCCATCCGGTCGGGCGCCGCGATGTGGGACGTCTACGCGCTGGTGAAGTGGGAGGTCGTGGGTCCGGACGCGGGTGAAGCGATCCAGCGGGTGTTCACCAACGACCTGTCCAACCAGGTGGTGGGTCAGGTGCGGTACGGCGCCTTCTGCGACGGCTCCGGTGCGCTGCTCGACGAGGGCACCGTCTTCAAGGTCACCGACGAGCACTACTTCGTGTTCACGAACGGACACGAGTTCTCCGATCACCTCACCGACTGGTCGACCGGCTTGTCCGTGGCGATCGCCGACCTCACGCACGAGATGCCGCTCGTCTCCGTCCAGGGTCCGCGCTCGCGCGAGATCCTCCAGACCCTGACCGACGTCGATCTCGCCGGCCTGCGGTACTTCCGGTTCCTGCCGCAGCGGGTCGACGTCGCGGGCGTTCCGGTGTGGCTGTCGCGCACCGGCTTCTCCGGCGAGCTCGGCTTCGAGCTGATCCCGTCCCGGGGCGACGCCGAGCGTCTGTGGGTGGCGTTGACCGATGCCGGGGTGCGCCCGATCGGCAGCAACGCAGTCGAGATCGCGCGGATCGAAGCCGGCCTGATCATCTACACGTTCGACTACGACCCCGGACAACGCACGCCGTACGACCTCGGCCTGGACCGGATGGTGGCGACCGGCTCCGGCGTCGTCTTCCTCGGCAAGGAACCCCTGGCGGCGCTGGCGGCTGCCCCGCCGAACCGTTTCAAGACGCTGCGGCTCGGTGGCCACGAGCTGCCCGAGTACGGCGCTGACGTGCGCCGCGGCGACCAGGTGGTCGGCACCCTGACCAGCCCCACCGACAGTCCGCGGTTCGGGGTGATCGGGCTCGCCGTGCTCTCGACCGACCTGGCGGTCGACGGCACCACGCTCGAGGTGGTCGTGGGCGACCAGAGGGTGCCCGCGACGGTGGCCGAGCTGTCGATCTACGACCCGACGAAGGCCAGACCGCGCAGCTGACCGGATTCGCCCAGCTGGCGCACATGGTCCAATGCCGAACCATCCGATAACCGACGTGGGGGACAGCCACGGAAGGGTCCTGGTGAGGACCCGCGGAGATCGAGGACACGGGTGGGTGAACAACGGCCGGCTGGAGAAGCCGTCGTCGTCGGCGGCCGTCGCGAGCGGCAGGCTTGGCTGACCCCTGCCGCGATCGCCTGGCTGTCCTACGGCCTCGTGGTGACCGTGACCGCCCCCTTCCTCCCGGCGGCCTCCCGCGACTGGGTGATGGGCCTGGCGCAGTTGGCCGGCTGCACGGCTGCGGTGATCGGCCTGGTCCTGCTGGCCGCGAGCCCACGGCGCAATGCCCGGATCCGGCTGACCTGGGGTCTGCTCGCCGCCGCGTTCACCCTGCTCGCGCTCGGCAACCTGCTCATCGGGACCACGGACGCGGCGGGGCACCAGGTGATGGTTGCCAACCTGCTCTTCCTGCTCGCCTATCCGCTGGCCATCCTCGCGTTCCTGGTGCTGCCCCGTGTCCACCGCGCCGACTACAGCCGAGCTCGGGCGGTCATCGACGCAACCGCGAGTGTGCTCGGCTTCTTGATGCTCGTGGTCGTGCTGGTCGTCGTACCGGCGCGACAGACGCAGGTGGCCGGCACCGACCTCACGTTGCACGTGCTGCAGGCGCTCGGCGACGTGCTGCTCCTCGTGGCGGCGGTGGCGACGATGAACGCCCAACCGATCTGGATGTCGCGCCGGGTACTGGGTCTGGCTGCGACCGCAGCCGCGCTGACCGCCGTCGCCGACCTGACCGTGGCCGCGCTCGTCACGCATGACGCCTACCAACCGGGGTCCCTCGTGGACCTCGGCTTCGTGTGGGCTCTCGTCGCGGTCGGGCTCGCCGTGACCGAATCCATGCGCGTGGTCGTCCCGGTCGAACGACGCGGCCTCGTGGCGGCCCGCCCGCTCAGCCTGCTGTCGATCGCGGCGACCGTGGTCGGGGCCGCCGTCCTGTTGACATCGACCCGACATCTGCCCTGGATCCCCTACCGGTTCCTCGTGGTGACGGCCACCGTGATCACGGCGCTCACGTTGACTCGGGCGGTGCTCTCGTCCCGGTCCAACGCACAGCTCGTCATGCGCTTGGCCGCCGGTACAGCAGCACTCGACCAGCAACGGGCCTACTACCACGCGCTGGTCCACAGCACCTCGGACGTCATCTTCGCCCTCGACCAGTCCGGCCGCGTCCGCGAGGTGAGTCGCTCCATCGAGGACGTGATCGGACAACGCGACGACGCGGCAGTCGGGGAGCACCTGGCCACCCTGCTCTCCCCCGACGCTCCCCGACGGGTCAACGAGGCCATTGCCGCGGCCGCAGCAGCCCCTGGTGAGACGGTCACCATCCCCTGCCGCATCGCACTGCCCCAGGGCCGACAACGGATGTTCGACCTGACGATCACTGATCTCGTCACCCAGCCCGACGTGGCAAACATCGTGGCGAACCTGCGCGACGTCAGCGAGCGCAACGCACTGTTGGAGCAGCTGGCCCGCCAGGCCGTGACGGACACCCTCACGGGACTGGCCAACCGCGCGGCCCTGAACAACGGGCTGCGTCGGGCACTGGCCGCCGCCGAGGGCACGGACGAGACGGTCACCGCTCTGTACTGCGACCTCGACGGCTTCAAGACGGTCAACGACGACCACGGTCACGACGTAGGTGACGAGCTGCTCACGGTGGTCGCCGGACGGATGCGCGCCTGCATCGATCCTCACGACACGCTGGCGAGGATCGGTGGCGACGAGTTCGTGGTCGTTCTGGCCGGCAGCGCCGCCGAGGAACGAGTCCGGCCGACCGCCGACCGGATCGTGGCGGCGTGCGCCCAGCCGGTGCGCATCGGAGAGCTCGAACTGGCGTTGTCGAC
>Ga0302299_10002224_pt1 | contig 11823 bp, 13 predicted proteins | sample III_Fen_N3_4_FD_198795 | JGI IMG/M metagenome (GOLD analysis project Ga0302299, IMG submission 198795) | Peat permafrost microbial communities from Stordalen Mire near Abisko, Sweden - III_Fen_N3_4 | ecosystem: Environmental > Terrestrial > Soil > Wetlands > Permafrost | place: Sweden: Abisko...
ACCCCGACGAGGGCCTCGCCGCGACGTCGGCCTTGCGGGCTAGGCTCGTCCCGTGACCACCGCCCTGTACCGCCGCTACCGTCCGGACACGTTCGCCGACCTCGTCGGGCAGGAACACGTCACGGTACCGCTCATGCAGGCGCTCAAGTCGGACCGCGTGGCGCACGCCTACCTCTTCTCGGGCCCGCGCGGTTGCGGCAAGACCACGTCCGCGCGCATCCTCGCCCGCTGCCTCAATTGCGCGGAAGGACCCACGGACACGCCGTGCGGAAAGTGCGACTCATGCATCGAGCTCGCGCGGGGCGGCTCCGGCTCGATCGACGTTGTCGAGATCGACGCGGCGTCGCACAACGGTGTGGACGATGCGCGGGAACTGCGCGAGCGGGCGGCCTTCGCGCCTGCCCGTGACCGATACAAGATCTTCATTCTCGACGAGGCCCACATGGTCACCACGCAAGGCTTCAACGCCCTGCTCAAGCTCGTCGAGGAGCCGCCTCCCCACGTGCGCTTCGTCTTCGCGACCACCGAACCCGACAAGGTCATCGGCACCATCCGTTCGCGCACTCACCACTACCCCTTCCGCCTGGTCCCCCCCGGCATCCTGACTGACTACATGGCGAAGCTGGCCGATGCCGAGGGCGTCACCATCGCCTCTGGCGTGCTGCCCCTTGTGGTGCGCGCCGGCGGCGGCTCCGTGCGGGACTCCTTGTCGGTGCTCGACCAGCTCATCGCAGGCTCCGACGCGGGCGGCGTCACGTACGAGCGAGCCATCTCGCTGCTTGGCTTCACCGACGGAACACTGCTCGACGACGCGCTTGACGCGATCGCCGCGGCCGATGGCGCTTCCCTCTTCGGGGTCGTGTCGCGGGTCATCGAGACGGGACACGAGCCGCGTCGCTTCGTCGAGGACCTGCTCGAGCGGCTGCGGGACCTGATTGTCTTGTCCGCCTCCGGCCAGGCGGGCGCGCAGGCGCTCGCGGTGGACGCCGAGGACGCACGCGAGCGGCTCATCGACCAATCGCGACGCCTGGGGCTCGTGCGGGCCTCCCATGCTGGAGACCTCGTGAACGACGCGCTCACCGCGATGATCGGCGCCACCTCGCCTCGCCTCCACCTCGAACTTCTGTGCGCGCGGCTCATCGCGGCCGACGCCCAACCGGTCGCCGCCTTCGCCGTCACGCCGGTCGCGACCTCTGCTCCAGTGGCGCCCGCGCCCGCCCAGGTGGAGCCCACCAGGACCACGGCGCCGGTGAGAACCACGGCGCCGGTGAGGACCACGGCGCCGGTGAGGACCACACCGCCAGCGCCTGCGAGCCACCGGAGCCCGCCGCCATGGGAGGTCCCCGCCGAAGCCGCCGCCGCCATTACTCCCGCGCCCATTGAGCCGGTCGTTTCAATGCCGCCCGCCCCGGCGGGCGCGGGGCTTGCCGCGGCGAGGGCAGCCGTCGCCGCAGCGCGAGAGGAAACGGCGCGCGACGAGGCGACGACGTCGGCCGTTCCCGTTGTCAGTCACCCGGCGAAGTCGGCCGCGGGGGAGAACGAGCCCGTCCGCGCTCCCACGGGCGACGTTGCCAGCGGACCCGACGACGCGGCCCTGGTTCGTCGGCGCTGGGACGAGGTGCTCGGCACCCTCGAGCGCAGGCGCGTGACGTGGACCATGGTCAAGCAGAGCGGCCAGGTCGCATCGGTCGAGGGCGGCGTGCTCAAGCTTGCGTTCGACAACCCCGCCCTCGCCTCGAGATTCGGTGCGGGCCCGCATGCCGAGAATGTGGCACTGGCGGTGCGCGAGACTCTCGGCCTCCACGTGCGCGTGGAGGGAGTGGTCGGACCTGCCGGAGGCGCGAGCACCGCGGCGCCCTCAGCCGGCTCCCACGGGGCCGCACAGGGCGCTTCGGGGCAATCCTCGGAGCCGCCCATGCCCGACGAACCACCAACTGACGAGGAAGACATCGCCGACGACGACCTTCAGGCGCCATCAGCGCACCTGAGCGGCGCCGACGTCATCGCGTCGATGCTCGGCGGGACCATTGTTGACGACTGAGGCTGTCGACCACTGACGCGAAGGGGTCGCTCGTGGACAATCAACGCGTGCTGCTGCTCCACGGTGTGGGGCACAGTCGGCCCCGGGAGCACTGGCTCTGGTGGCTCGCGGAGCAGCTCCGCGCCGCCCGCATCCCGGTCCAGTACCCACAAATGCCGGATCCCGACGACCCCGACCCGGCCGCGTGGGCCGACCTCGCAAGGGCCGAGTTGGGCATGCTCACCGCAGGAGGGGGCCACACCGTGGTGGTCGCGCATTCGCTCGGCACCGTCTTGTGGACGCACCTCGCGGCGACGTTGCCCGAGCAACTCCTCCCGTCGCGAGTCGCGCTGGTGGCGCCCCCCGCGCGGGCCGAATGGGCCTTGGCGGCACCCAGGTTCGCCGACCTCCGTTTGGGGGCGCTCGACGGCGCACCCACCGTGATCGTCGGTCGCAAAGAGGACCCATATCGACCGGTCCCGCTGGCCGAGCTCGCCGGAACGTGGGGCGCGCCTTGCGTGGAGATTCCCGGCGAAGGTCACCTCACCCCAGCCGACGGCCACGGCCCGTTCCCTGGCGCGCTCGCCTGGGTGCTAGGCGGTCCGGACGCGACGTGGTCAGGGGTGGAAGCCGACGGATAGCTCGCTGCTCCTAGCCGGCAACCAGCCACGAGCCGATGATCGGCTTTTCGTCAACCTCACTCAATAGGCACATCACGTCGCGGTCATCGAGTTCCCACGACGCTTGCGTGGGGTACAAGACGAGCGGCATGGCACTGTCCAGCTTGCTGCTTACGATCGCTTTGACGGCCTCGTCCGAGTAGCACGCGTCATTTGCCATGCCGACTATCTCGGTGTTGCCCGGAAAGCCTCCGCGTTCGAGTGTCGTCATGAAATACACCTGACCCCAGTGCTCGTCGGTGCACGCGACCCGGGCGACAACATCGGACGTGACATCCCCGCCCGCGTCAGAGACCCATGTCGGCCGCTGAATACAGTCACCCGTGACGAGTTGACCAAGACTCACGTCGTTCGTATCACCTAGCCCAAAGTGCGACGACAAGGCGAAGTACACCACGAGCCACCCAGGGATCATCACGACGTTGAGCCCCATTGCCCAGATCGACGTCTTCCGAAGCGGGCGTCCTTCTCCCTTCGCCGTGGCAAGCGCGAACTGGGCGAACGTCACGCCGACAACCGCGGTACCCATCACGATCATTGGACTTCCCGACGCGAACATCGCACCCGGCGCCAGGATGACGACGGTCGCGAGTGAGGCGAGCGCATACCAGTTGCGGCGGAATGAACTCCGCGCGTCCACCTCCGGCGGCGGAGGTACTTCCGCATCAAGCGGCGGCGTCGGCGGAACCACAGGTGGTGGGGCTTGACCATCCGGCGCCTGAACACCGGGCGCCTGAACACCTGGAGCCTGAGCATCTGGGCCGTGGCTCGCGCCGAGCAACCCACCCTCTTCGCCCAGTGGTGCCGTGCCAAACCCTGCTGGTTCTTCGCTAGACATATGTGCCCCCGGTTTCGACCACACGCTAGCGCGTCAGGGACGCGCACGGTAGGACCTGTCGGCACGCCTCCACACACAATCCGTTGCCATAGCCGCGCCTGGTGCCCAACGTCGGCGCCGCCGCCTACGCTGGAGCCCATGTATGACGGCGCTGTGCAGGACCTGATCGATGAACTGGGGCGACTCCCCGGCATCGGTCCCAAGAGCGCCCAGCGCATCGCCTTCCACCTCTTGAGTTCCGATGCGACCGACGTTGCCCGCCTCGCCGAGACCATCACTACGGTCAAGGAGAAGGTGCGCTTCTGCACCGTGTGCGGAAACGTCGCCGAGGCCGAGCTGTGCCGCGTGTGCGTCGACCCTCGCCGCGGCGACGACCAGATCTGCGTGGTCGAGGAGCCCAAGGACGTGGTGGCCATCGAGCGCACACGCGAGTTCCACGGCAAGTATCACGTGCTCGGCGGCGCCATCGATCCGATGAACGGCGTAGGCCCCGACGACCTCCGCATCCGCGAGCTGCTCACCCGGCTGGGCGACGGCAAGGTCCAAGAAGTCATCATCGCGACCGACCCCAACATCGAGGGCGAGGCCACCGCCACATACCTCACGCGCATGCTCGCGCCGATCGGCATCACGGTGTCGCGCCTCGCGTCTGGTCTGCCCGTCGGCGGCGACCTGGAGTACGCCGATGAGGTCACTCTCGGCAGGGCTTTCGAGGGCCGCAGAACCGTCTCATAACGGCGCGCCTCCACTGATCGCGGGCACGACAACGAGCCGCCGCGCCCGGCCGAAACGCCCGCACTTTTCCTATCTTTTGACGCGCACGCCAAACCGCGGGACGATTTTCACCTGATCGGCGGGAGGGGGGTGAGGGCGCCCAGACCGCCGCTACACCTTCTGTCCCCGTCGGTGTGGAGCGGCAATGGAATCGACAGTCTCCTTGCGAGTAAGCGTCCTCGGCGCGCCGCGCGTCGATCACAGTGGAGCGACGGTCCGACTCTCCCCCGCCGCCGTGCAGTTGCTCGCCTACCTCGTCATCGGGCCGCGCGAGGGGCGAAGCCGCAGGGCCGTCGCGAGCCAGCTGTTTGGTGACTGCGCGGAGTCGGTCGCCAAGAGGAGGCTTGCGACCGCGGTGTGGCGACTCCGCTCAGAACTCCGAGCGAGCGTCGGCGCCGACGTGATCGATACCGTGACAGGCGGTCGCATTGGGTTGTGTGACGACGTGGTGATCGCCGTCGATGCCCTCGAGTTCTGCGAGGCCGTCTCGCCCATCCTGTCGCGACCGGCATCGGCCCTCTCCCCTTCCGACGCGGATGCGCTTGCCCTCGCGACCGATTCATATCGCGGCTCGCTCCTCGAAAGCGCCTACGACGAATGGGTGCTCGAGGAGCGCGATCGCCTGTCAAACCTGTACCTCACGGTCCTCGACTACCTGATCCAGTACTACGGCAGGACCCGCCGACCCGACCGGCTCGCGTTCTTCGCGACGAGGGCACTCGAACTTGAGCCCCTGCGCGAGGACTTCCACAGGCACGTCATGCAGGCCTATGCGGACACCGGTCGCGTCGACCTGGTGGAGAGGCAGTTCGAGACGTGCAGGCTCGCCCTGTTGCGCGAACTGGGAGCGGACCCGATGCCAGAGACGGTCGCGCTCTACGCGCGGCTCAGCTCTCACCTCGACGGCGCGATGCCCGACAACATCGCCGCGCTCGTCGAGGACCTGCGGCGCGCGCGTCGCGACGTTCGAGAGCTTCAGGCTCTCGTCGACCGCGCAATCGACGCCGTGATGCGCCTGCGCTGATCGTGCCCACGGCCTCGCTCCGCGCTGGAGCGCGACCGCTTCCGACGCGCCCGTGATGACACGGTGACCGCCCCGTGATCGCCCGGTGACCATACCCACGCGAGTCTGATCGCGACAGAAGGGTCGCGACGGGCGTGGAGATTCCTGCTTGGACATACAGGTTCCTCATCGAAGTATGGGCAGAGCCCCGCTCCACACCCGAGTTGCCCGCGAGAGTCAGAGCAAGGGTGCGTGACATGGAACGCAAACGTGAGCGCTACGTCGGCTCTGTCGCGGAAATTGGCTCGGTCATCGACGAACGCCTCGACGAGGCTGGAATCACCCCACGGGTGTGGGAGCGCGATTCGTGATCTCCGACGTGTCCAAGGCCCTCGTCGACGTCATCCACGCGGCGACCCCTGACCTTCCCGCCTGGGTGGAAATGCACTCGCTCAGCACCTCGGAGACCAACGTGCCAGGCGGCACCAAAGCCGCCCTCGCGCTCGTCGCGATTGAACCCCACCCCCACATGATCAACAGGCCGCTTGTCGAGAGCGCAGCGGGACTGGTGCGGGCGCCGCTGTTCCTCAAGCTGCGTTACCTCATCACCTACATGGGCGACCACGATGAGTCCCAGAAACGGCTCGAGCGCATCGTGCAGGCGTTCCATTCCACCCCCGTACTCCACGGCCCACTGCTGCAGCCACCCTTGGCAGGCGCGGTCGACTCGATCGCCATCCGCATGCTCAGCCCCACCGCGGACGAGCGAAACCAGATTTGGGGTGCGCTAGGGCGCCCCGCCCGGTTGGCGCTGTTCTACGAGGTGGACGTCGCGCCCGTTCCCGTCATCGCAAGAGACGGCGCAGGCACGGTCACGTCCCATGAAGTCCGCTACGTGGACGCGCTATGACAACGCCACCCGTGATCGCGACGTCGACTACCACGCTGCGCCACAGGGTGAGCCTCACCCACCAGTCGACGGGCAAGGTCATCGAGGGCATCCGCTTGGCCCCCGTGAGGTGGCCGCTCGGTTGGTCTGCGCGCGTGGTCGCCGGCGAGGTCATCGTGGTGTCGCGCGACGACGCCCCTGCGGCGTCGGTGCCCACCATCGACGTGATCATCACCGACGGGGTGCTGCGCCACCAACTCGTGTTGCCGCCGCCGCAACCCGATCAGGCGCCCGATTCTGTTCGCGTGGCGCTCGTCGGCGCGATCATCTCTCAAGCCGTGCCCCCTGCGGACATGGTGCTCGACGTGACCCTCCTCCGCGAGGGCACCGGTGCGGCGAGCGGCGGCAAGACCGTCACCGTGAAACCTAGTTCCGGCACCGCGGTGAGTGTGCCGGAGACCGCCACACCGGGCACCTACAGTTCCGCGCCCCGCGCGTGGGGCTCCACCTTCACCAACGCCGATCTGATGATCGGCACGACCGCAGTGCGCAAGGTCTCGATGGACTTCACGCGCTCGCATACCCGCATCACCGTGGTCGATCCCACCTAATGCACGAGCCAAGGAGGCTGTCGTGACCTATCTATCGCCAGGCGTCTATATCGAGGAGATTCCCTCGGGGCCTCAACCCATTTCGGCGGCCTCGACCTCCGTTGTCGCCATCCTGGGCACCACCCGCAAGGGCCCCGTCGGCAAGCCGACGCGGATCACGGGCTGGTCGGATTTTGTCCGCACGTTTGGCGCGGCCACCCCTCGTGGCTTCACCGCCGAGTCGATGTACGGCTTCTTCGAGAATGGCGGACCCGCGGCCTGGGTCGTGAGGGTCGACCCGTCCCAATCCGCCACGTGGACGGCATACGACGTGGGCGGCAACGAGAGCTTCGTCATCACGGCGAGTTCTCCCGGCGCGTGGGCGAATGACCTGAAGGTGGGGGTGGCGGCGGACTCGAGCGGTGCCGCCGGAAGCCTCTACCGCGCGATCCTCACGGGGAGCGTCACGGCAACTGCCGCCGTCGTCTGCACGGTTCCCGTCGCGTCGACGATGGGCTTGCGCTCGGGCGACACCGTGGCGGCCGTGGCTCCCGCAAGCGGCGGGGCGGCGCCTGACTCGCCCATCGGCGTGGTGCAGAGCGTCTCCACGGCGTCGGCGGATGTGATCTTCACGACGGGCGCCACGTTGCCGGCGGGCACCGTGCTTGCCAGTTCCATCCCCGCGTCAACCACCCTGTTCCTTCCCACCGCGAAGGGATTCAAGACCGGCGACATCCTCGTCATCACCGCCGCGGGCGGAGCGCGCACCAGCGCGGTGATCGCGACGGCCACCCCGGTGGGAAGCGGAATGGCCATCACTCTCGAAGCGGCCGCTACGGCGGTGCCCGGCGCGGCATTTGTGCAACGAAGGACGACGCTGACAGTCCAGGCCGCCGTCTCGTCCGCCCCCTCCGGCACGCCGCCGGCCACCGCCGTGTCTCTTGCCAACCTCTCCTTTCCCGGCAAGGCTCCCCGGCCGGTGGCTGCCCAGTTCGCAGCAAACGGGAGCCTGAGCGCGCCCGCCCGCATCGTCATGGCCGACGGCAGGACCGCCGACTGGGCGAGCAGCAAATTCTCGATCATTGGCACCGCCGCTCCACCGAGCGGGACGGCGAAGGTGACGTGCGGGGTCTACGTCTCCACCTACGTCGACGACGGGCTCAGCCTGCAGGACTTCGCATCGGCGGCACTCGTCGACGCCTACGGCTGGATGCCGACGGGAACCATCCTCACGCTCACCGGAGCAGGGGCGACGACCGTCGAGGCGACGCGGGCGGCCTCGAACGTTCCTGCCTCGGCCTTCACGATCAACCCCGCCATTAGCGCCGGCAAGACATACACGACCGCCACCGTCAAGGCCCCGCCGAACACCGTGACGACCACGTCCCTGATCGTGCGCTGCCCCGTCGCCCCCCGCGTCGGCGACGCGATCGACATCGGCGGCAAGTACGTGGTGCTCACGTCGGCGGACCCCAAGGGAGGAGACGCGTACCTCGTCGGTTGGGCGGCGGCCGTCAATGCCTCGTCGTTTACCGACGCAACGGGCCTCTACACGGTCGAGGTTGCGACCGCCTCCGCGGAACGATTCGCGCTCACGGCGAGCGTCGCGGGCGGAGCCACCGAATCCTTCGGAGGCCTCTCACTCAACCCGCTGCACCCGAACTACTACGCGAAGGACGACGTGATCAATGGGGTCTCGGCCCTCGTGACCGTCGAGAAGCGAGGCGGCGCGGCCCCGGCCATCGCCCTCACGAGCGCCCCCTTCTACGTGGACGTCAAGGCGGCCGGTCAGGACAGGCCCGCCTCGACTGGGGACTTCGTGGCGGGGCTACTCGCGCTCGAGGCCGAGGCAGAACCCGCCATGGTCATCTGCCCCGATGCGGCGCTTCTCGGCGACCCACTCCTCGAGGCCGACCTCGTCGGCAAGATCATCACGCACTGCGAGCAATTCAGGCGCTTCGCGATCATCGACGGGCCCAATGAGTCTGACGATGCGGCCCTGCTGGCATGGCGAAACGGCGCGGTGAGCTCGACCTACGCGGCCGTGTACGCACCGCACCTGAGCATCGTGACGATCGATCCCGACTCGATCGACCGCTTCACGACGGTGCCGCCTTCCGGATTTGTCGCGGGCGTCTTTGCCCGCACGGATCGCGAGCGGGGCGTCCACAAGGCCCCAGGCAACGAGCGCGTCTCTGGAATCGTCGGCCTCGCCGAGACGTACACCCAGCGGCGCCAAGACCTCCTCAACCCGGGCTCGGTCAACCTCATCAGGGCGTTCCCTGGTCGGGGCACGCGCATCTGGGGCGCCAGAAATGCGACCGACGACGGGCTGTGGCGATACGTCAACGTGCGTCGTCTCTTCAACATGATCGAGACATCGGTTGACCGTTCCACGCAGTGGGTCGTCTTCGAACCCAACACGGCCACCACGTGGATCCGCGTCAAGGTCTCGGTCGAGAACTTCCTCGACCAGCAATGGCGCGCGGGGGCGCTCGCAGGCACCAAGCCCGAGGAGGCCTACCGGGTGCGAGTTGGCCTTGGGGAAACCATGATCGAGGCCGACATCGACGCAGGCCTTGTCATCACCGAGGTGGCGATCGCGCCAGCCAAACCCGCGGAATTCGTCGTCTTCCGCTTCAGCCACAAGCGACTGTCCGAATAACGCGCAAAGGAGCATGACATGTATCCCATGACCACCCTGCACTTCGCGGTCAGCTGGGGGGACTCGCAAAACACCTCCAGCTTCTCCGAGGTGAGCGGCCTCACCATGGAGGCGGAGATCGTCGAGTATCGCGGCGGCGCCGACCCACAACTCAACACCCGCAAGCAGCCGGGTCTGAAGAAGTTTTCCAACGTCACTCTCAAGCGGGGCATCGCGCCTGCTGAGGCTGGCAACGGCCTCTTCGACTGGTACAACACGATCCTCGGTGGCACCGTATCGCGCAGAAATGTCACGGTGAGCCTTCTCAACGAGACGCGCGATCCCGTCATGACGTGGAAGATCAAGGAGGCGTGGCCGGTCAAGATCGAGGGGCCCGGCCTCAAGTCCACGGGCACCGACGTGGCGATCGAGTCGGTGGAGTTCGCCTGCGAGGGCATCGACATCGAGGTCGCCTGACGATGCTTCCCCTCGCCTCGCCAGCCCTGATGCCGTACACGACGGCTCACTTTGTGCTGACCATAGACGGCCTGTCATCGGTGAGCTTCACCAAATGCACGGGGCTGGCGGGCGAGGTGAGCGTCGAGGAATACGCGGAGGGCGGCGAGAACCGCTTCTCACACCGTTTCCCCACGAGGGCATCGTTTCCCAACCTCGTGCTCAGCCAAGGCGCGGGGCCCGCGCACGAGTTGTGGGACTGGTTCTACGAGTACCACCGCACCGGATTGATCGCACCACGCGATGGCACGGTCAGCCTCATGAGCAGGGTCGACGGTGACCTCACGCCCGTGCGCGTGTGGTCATTCACTCGCGGCTGGCCCGCGAAGCTCAGCGGTCCCGACCTCGACGCTCAATCGGTCGCCATCGCGATCGAGGCGATGGAGATCGCCCACCACGGGCTCATGCTGACCAAGGCTGGGGTGTGACGTGGCGGTCGTCATTGGGCAGATCGTGACGGAGGCCGTCGTGGCGCCCGGCAGAGACGCCGGCACGTCCAGCCAGGGCGCGCCCGCCCAGGACGACGCGGCGATCGACCTGATCGTGAGACGCGCCACCGAGCGCGTGCTCGAGACCCTGCGCAGGGAGTGGGACCAATGAGTCTCCTCACGTCTCAGGTGACCAAGCTCACGATCGACGCGTACACGGACATCGAGTTTAGGACGCCATCTGGGATCAGCTGGACCGCTCTCCTCAACCCCACCGAGTTGAGCTTCAACCGCAAGAACCTGTACGAGGCGACCCATTCGGCGGGGACCTCCGCGCCGCAGCAGTCCTACTCAGGGGGCCAACCGGACGAGGTTTCACTCGACCTGTTGCTCGACGGCACGGGAGTGGTGGGGGAAGCGGGGAGCATCGGCACAAAGCTTGAGGCACTCATCGGTCTCACCGCCTTCCAAGGCGACACGCACCAGCCGTATTACGTGCACGCCCACTGGGGTCGCTTCTCCTTTCGGGGGATCCTCACCCAGGTCGACGTGACGTACAAGCTCTTTGATCGCGAGGGAGAGCCGCTGCGCGCGACGTGCAAGCTCGCCTTCAAGGAGGCGCTATCTCCCCAAGAGGTTGCGGCGGGCGACCGCAGGGAGTCGCCTGACCTCTTTCACACGTGGCTGGTTGGCGACGGAGAGACCCTCGACGGGATCGCGGCCAAGGTCTACGGCGACCCGGCCTATTGGCGACCTTTGGCGAAGGCGAACTCGCTCACGAACCCCCGCGGCTTGCGCACGGGCGACCTCCTCGTGCTCCCCCCTCTCGGTCAGAGAACGGGGGGCAAGCGATGAGCCCCGCGCAGCCGGACAGGCCCGCCTTCGAGGTGACGGTCGCTGGTAACACGCTCGCCCCCCTCGCGGCGGCGGACGTGGTCGAGATCGACGTTCACGAGGAGGTGGGCAGGCACGGCCGGTGCACGCTGCTCGTCCAAAACTGGGACGCGGACCACCAGGAGGTGCGCCACAGCGATGACGGGCCGTTCACCCCAGGCGCTGACCTGGCCGTGGCGATCGGCTACCACTCCGACCTCACCCCGGTCTTTGATGGCGTGATCGCCGCGATCACCGCGCACTTCCCCGCGGGTGGCAGGCCCACGCTGCGGGTCGAGGCGAGGTCGCGGTCGATCCTGTTGGAGCACCCGCCACGCTCTCGCCAGCTCGCCGACGTCACAGACTCCGACGTCGTCACCGCGATCGCGGCAGACTATTCGCTGACGGCCGATGCCGACGACGGGGTGAGGCATGCATTTGCCGTGAGCGACCGCGAAAGCGACTGGGACTTCCTCAAGGACCGCGCGGACCGGCTCGGCTGGGCGCTGTACGCGCGCGGGCACAAGCTCGTCATGCACCCCCCGCCCGCCCAGGACAACCCGAAGGA
>Ga0302299_10002225_pt1 | contig 11817 bp, 10 predicted proteins | sample III_Fen_N3_4_FD_198795 | JGI IMG/M metagenome (GOLD analysis project Ga0302299, IMG submission 198795) | Peat permafrost microbial communities from Stordalen Mire near Abisko, Sweden - III_Fen_N3_4 | ecosystem: Environmental > Terrestrial > Soil > Wetlands > Permafrost | place: Sweden: Abisko...
CCACGCGGGGCTCGAGCCGGCGCTCGTCGCTGTCGCGTACGAGGCGGTGGCCGGTCGCGTCGACCAACCAACCGTCGACCCAGAGCTCGTCGCTTGACCCACTCGCCATGGACCCAGAGTGCTACAGCGGGAGGGCTCCCGTCCGTAGGAACTCCGTAGGTGAACCGTCATCGGACCGTCGGCCGCGCCGATCGTCGTCGACCCCAGGCTGGAGGCCGCGAGGCACCCCGCCGACCGCACGCCGACACCACGGCCATCCCTAGGAAGGATCCCCGATGACAACCACCCTGCTCCCGTCGCCCGACGGCCGGCTGTTCCTCACCGACGCCGGCTGCGAGACCGATCTCATCTACAACCGCGGCGTGCCGGTCCCCGAGTTCGCCGCGCACACGCTCCTCGCAGACCCGGTCGGCCGCGCAGCGCTGGCCGACTACTACCGAGGTTTCCTCGATCTCGCCCGCGCCACGGGAAGCGGCATCGTGCTCGACGCACCGACCTGGAAGGCGCACCCGTTCTGGGCAGCCGACCTCGGAGTGACGAACGACGAGCTGCACGACGCGGTCCGGGTCACCGTCGCCTTCAGCCGCGGTCTCGCTGACGAGTACCCCGACGTGCCCGTCCTCGTCGACGGGCTCGTCGGTCCGCGCGGTGACGCCTACGCACCCGAGAGCCTGTTGACCGCCGACGAGGCCGAGGCCTACCACGCCACGCAGATCGGCTGGCTGGCCGAGGCAGGGGTGGACCTCGTGACGGCGCTAACGTTCACTCACACCGACGAAGCGATCGGCGCCGTGCGCGCCGCCCGCACGATCGGCGTTCCGATCGTCGTCTCGTTCACCGTAGAGACCGACGGCCGGCTTCCCACGGGTGAACCGCTCGGCGAGGCGGTCCAGCGCCTCGACGGCGCCACCGGTGGAGCAGCGGCGTACGTGATGGTCAACTGCGCGCACCCCGACCACGTCCTTCTCGGCCTGACCACTGGCACCTGGATCGAGCGCGTCCGCGGCGTGCGGTGCAACGCGTCGCGCCAGAGCCACGCCGAGCTGGACGTCGCGGAGGTCTTGGACGACGGCGACCCCGCCGAGTTCGCGGACGGCTACGTCCTGCTGGCCAGCCGACTGCCCGCACTCGCTGTGGTCGGCGGCTGCTGCGGCAGCGACCTGCGCCACGTGACTGCCGTCGCCCGCGAGCTCACCCTCGTCCGCAGCTCGGTCTGAGCTGCCCCGAACGACGGCGCCACCGTCGAGACGACGAGACCCCCTGCACTGCAGGGGGTCTCGTCGTCGATGTTTCGCGGTGTCGCCTTGCCGGCTAGCAACACGACGCGATCCGCGCGGCACGGACCCCTGGGCAGCGATGCCTATTGCCGGTTCTTGTGCTCCGGGGGGGCGGTCAGGGACGCTGAGCCACCGAACTGCTTGCCTGGCCGGCCCTGGGTCGGGGAGCCTCGCCTATGTGGTGGCTTCACGGGACGACATCGACCGGGCGTGGGGGCGGCTGAGCGCAGCGATTGCCCGGCGGGACGCCTCTGGGGCGCTGGCGGCGGTACCCGCTGCCTGTGATGTCGGCCTGTTGCAGGCAGCTGGCCCGGCGGTGCTGTTGGCTCTCTCGCAGGACGCCCCTGGCGCCGAAGCCGGCGCGCGGGCACTTGCGGCCGCGTTGCTTGAACGTGGCTTCGACGGCGACGCGTCCCTGGCGGGACAGATCGCGGCTGCCGTGTGCGGAGACAGCAGCGGTCGGGACGCACTGGTCATCGATCTCGAGGAGGTCGCCACGGTGATGGGCGACGGCGGCGGGTGGCTGGATCTGCGGACCGGGTTCGCGTGGCCGCAGGAGCTCATCGACCTCGGCGACACCGACGAGGTGCCCGATCCGGACGAAGACCCCGAGTCGGGGCTTTGGATCCCGGCGACCGACAGCCGCGATGCCTGGCAGGACATGGCTGACTACGTCGACACCCTTGAGGATCAAGCTGCCGCCGCCGACCTTCGAGCACCCATCGAGGGCAAGGGGGCGTTCGCCCGTTTCCAGAAGACCCTCGACCGACACTCCCAATGGCGAGCAGCCTGGCGGGTGTTCAGCAGCGAGCGCCGTGCGGGCCGAGCGCGGGCTTGGCTCGCGGACGACACCAGCTATGACGCTGTCCCGTAGCCGCAACTCCCGAAGCCGCAGTCGGACGGCTGCGAACCGAGCACAATATCCGGGGGCCCGTCAAAAGGTGTCTGCAACGCTGGGACCTGCAAGGACTTGGGTGCGCCCGAAGGGATTCGAACCCCTAACCTTCTGATCCGTAGTCAGATGCTCTATCCGTTGAGCTACGGGCGCGTGGCCACCGAACGGCCGAGCGTCAGTGTAGCCGGAGCCGGTTCCCCTCACGAAACGGGTTCAGGCGCCTTTGCAGACCCCCGGCCCACCAGAGCGGAGGCGGAGGGATTTGAACCCTCGAGGGGCTTTAAGTCCCCAACCGCATTAGCAGTGCGGCGCCATAGGCCACTAGGCGACGCCTCCGCGGCATAGGCTACCGGGCGCGGGAAGGCCCCGGCAAAGCAGTCCATCGCGCTCTGGCGAGGGAGCCGTCGTGACCGAGCTCGACCCACGTACGCAGGCCAAACGCGCTGCCGCGGAAGCCGCCGTCGACCGGTACGTCCGCTCGGGTCAGCGGGTCGGGTTGGGCACCGGCAGCACCGCGGTCTGGGCCATCCGCCGCATCGGCGCCCGCCTCGCCGACGGCACCTTGACCGACCTGGCCGGGATCGCGACCTCGGGCGCCGCCGCCGCCGCCGCAGCCGCGTGCGGCATCCCGTTGGTCACCTTCGACGACGTCGCCCGGCTCGACCTCACCATCGACGGCGCGGACGAGGTGTCGCCCAGCCTCGACCTGGTGAAGGGCGGCGGCGGCGCGCACTTGCGCGAGCTGGTCGTGGCGCAGGCGAGCGACCACCTCGTGATCGTCGTCGACGAGGCCAAGCTGGTCCCCGCGCTGGGCAGCACGTTCGCCGTCCCGGTCGAGGTCTTCCGGCTGGCCCGCCGGGTCGAGCACGACTACCTGACGTCGCTGGGCGCCGAGGTGCGCCGCCGTGGGACCGACGGCGAGCCGTTCGTCACCGACGAGGGCAACTGGATCCTGGACGCCGACTTCGGCGCCATCGGTGACCCGGCCGCTCTGCTGCGGAGCCTGCAAGCGCGCGCAGGCATCGCCGCCGTCGGGCTGTTCGTGGGCCTGCACCCGACGGTCCTCGTCGCCGGCCTCGACGGCGTGCGCGAACTCGCCTCCCCCTGATCGCCCCGCGCAGCGAGTGATCACCTTCACCCACGGCGCGGGGGGTTTGCCGCACCAATCGGGTGCGCAGAGGCACCACGCGGTGGGCAAAGGTGATCGACTTCGAGGCGGTGGGCAAAGGTGATCGACTTCGAGCTCGCCCTGATCAGCCGAGGGTGTCGACGACAAGCGCGCCGTCGGCGTACTGACGTCGCAGCGTCTTCTTGTCGAACTTGCCCACCGACGTCTTGGGTACCTCGTCGACGATCGCCCAGCGCTCGGGTACCTGCCACTTCGCGACCCGCTCACCGAGGAAGTCGCGCAGCTCGGCAAGGGTCGCGGTCGAACCCTCGCGCAGCACCACTGTCGCCAGCGGACGCTCGCCCCACTTCTCGTCCGGGACGCCGACCACCGAAGCCTCGACGACGTCGGGGTGGGCCATCAGGTGGTTCTCCAGCTCGACCGACGAGATCCACTCGCCGCCGGACTTGATCACGTCCTTCGCCCGGTCGGTCAAGGTAAGGAAGCCATCCGACGTCAGAGTGCCGACGTCGCCAGTACGCAGCCACCCGTCCGAGAACTTCTCCGGATCGGGGTCCAGGTGGTACGAACCGGTGACCCACGGCCCCCTCACCTCGAGCTCACCGACCGAGACACCGTCCCAGGGCATGAGGTCGCCGTCGACGCCGACGAGCCTGGCTTCGACGGATGCCGGCAGCCGGCCCTGCGTCATCCGGTAGGCGAACTCCGACTCCGCGTCGGTCGCCGACGCCGGGGGTCGCGCCACCGAACCCAGCGGCGACGTCTCAGTCATCCCCCACGCATGCACGAGCTGCACGCCATGGCGCTCGCGGAACGCCTTCATCAACGAGGGCGGGCACGCCGACCCCCCGATGACCACCTCGCGCAGGGACGACATGTCGCCGCCGTTCGCGTCGAGGTGGCGCAGCAGGTCGCTCCAGATCGTGGGTACCGCACCAGCAAGGGTGGGGCGCTCCTGCTCGATCAGCTGGGCGAGCGGCGCCGCCTGCAGGAACCGGTCGGGCATCAACAGGGAGGCGCCGGACATGAACGCGGCGTACGGGAGGCCCCAGGCCATCGCGTGGAACTGCGGGACCACCGCGAGCACCCGGTCGTGATCGGTGAGCCCCAAGCCCTGCATCATGCAGACCTGCATGGAGTGCAGCCAGATCGAGCGATGCGAGTAGACGACGCCCTTGGGGTTGCCGGTGGTTCCGCTGGTGTAGCAGACCGCGGCGGCCGAGCGCTCGTCGACCTCGGGCCAGACGTACGTGGTCGGCTGCCCGGAGATCAGCTCGGCATAGTCGTGGACCTCGACGCCCGAAGCCGCGTCGAGCGGCGACCGGTCGCAGGCCCCAGCCACGATCACGTGACGCACCGTCTTCATCTCGGGCAGCAGGCGGGCGAGCAGCGGCACGAGCACGGCGTCGACGAGGACCACGTCGTCCTCGGCATGGTTCGCGATGTAGACCAGCTGCTCGGGGAAGAGCCGGACGTTCAGCGTGTGGAGGACCGCCCCCATGGACGGCACCGCGAGATACGCCTCGAGGTGCTCGTTGTTGTTGAACATGAACGTGGCGACCCGCTGATCGCCGGTGACCCCGAGACCGTTGAGAGCATGCGCCAGCTGTGCCGCGTGCTCCGCCACCCCGGCGTACGTCTCGGTGCGCAGATGCTCGGGGTCGCCGGTCCAGGTCGAGACGGTGGCCTTGCCGTGCACCGTTGCGCCGTAGTTCAGCAGCCGCGAGATCAACAGCGGTGCGTCCTGCATGGTGCTCAACATTTCGGCCTCCAAGGAACGGTCCTGATGCTTCAGACTGAGCCTCGCACGGCTACCACGACGGGCGCAGGCCAACCCCGCTCTCACCGTCTGGACCGGTACGCACGCCGAGCACCTGGTGCAGCTCGATCCGGTCGAGCTCGAAGTTGACCCGGGACGCGGCCAGGTACAGCCGCCACACCCGGGCCCGCCCGAGGCCGGCCTCCGCCACGACGTCCGGCCAGTTGCGCTCGAGATTGGCACCCCACGCGGCGAGGGTCATCGCGTAGTGCTCGCGCAGGTTCTCCAGGTGGCGAACCTCAAGCCCGTGGTCGTGCATCTGCGAAACGATGGTTCCTGGCCCGACCAGCTCCCCGTCGGGGAAGACGTAGCGGTCGATGAAGCTCCCCGTACGCGACCCCTCCAGCCCGTTCGGCCGGGTGATGCAGTGGTTCAACAGCCGGCCACCCGGGGTGAGCTTGCTCGCCAGGAAGGTGAAGTACGACCCCAGGTTGGCCTCGCCGATGTGCTCGGTCAGGCCGATCGACGACACCGCATCGAAGCCGGTCTCGGTGACCTCGCGGTAGTCGAGGAACCGAACCTCTGCCCGCTCGCCCAGCCCCCGCTCGCCGATCGCCTCGGCCGCCCAGTCGGCCTGCTGCTTGGACAACGTGACCCCGAGGGCACGGACGCCGTAGTGCTCGACCGCGTGCATCACCATGCCGCCCCAGCCGCAGCCGACGTCCAGCAGACGCATCCCCGGACGGAGGCCGAGCTTGCGGCAGACGAGGTCGAACTTCTCCGCCTGCGCCTGCTCGAGCGTGTCGCCCGGCTTCTCGAAGACAGCACAGGTGTACGCCATCGACGGCCCGAGGATCATCTCGTAGAAGGCGTTCGACACGTCGTAGTGATGGCTGATCGCCGCAGCGTCGCGGGCCTTGGAGTGCCGTCGCCCACGCTGCCTCGGCGGGGGTGCCTCCTCGGGAGGTCGAGGCATCGGCGAGAGCACCCCGATTCCCAGCGTGCGCAGGACTTCGGCGCGTTCCGCCCAGCTGATCTCCGGCTTCTCGCCGCCGAGCAGGGCACGCAACGCCTCGTAGAGGTCGCCCGTGATGTCGAGGTGTCCGGTGACGTACGCCCGGGCCAGCCCGAGCTCGCCGCGTGCAGAAGCGAGGTACCGCAAGGCCAGCGGCGACTTCAGCTCGACCGTTGCCGGAGCGTCCTCGGGACCGCTCCTGCTTCCGTCGTAGCCGACGAACCGCACTGGCCGGCCGCCGGCAACATGCCCGAAGATCTCTGCAAGGGACATCGGACTACCTCCCTCGGACGCACTTCTCGTAGAGGTCGGCGAACCGGCCCCGTGGGTCATATTCCTTCTTCAGCGCTGAGTAGGCGGCACCGTTGTAGGTCGCCCAGAAGGTCTGCTCGTCGTAGAAGGCGGTGGAATACAAGGACTTTCGGCCATGCAGGTCAGCAACGACCTCCTCGATCTGCCGGTTGCGACTTCCGTCGGGCGCACCCGGCAGCCGCTCGACGCTCGACCAGAAACCGAGGTTCACGTAGACGGTTTCGGGTTCGAGCGGGTAGAGATCCCACGTGACACCGGGGTTGCGTTGCCGAAGTGGGCACACCCAGATCGGCTCGATCCCGATCTCGCGATGGAAGAACTCGAGGAACTCGGCAAGGCGACCGACCGGCACCTCGACGTCCTGGACGATGACCTCACGCGGCGGCTTACCGCGCAGCTCGTCGAGCCGACGGCTCAAGCCGTGGTTGCGGTCGAACCGGATGATCGCGCCGTAGATGTCCGAGCGCAGGTACTTCTTGGGTACGAGCCTGCGGACCAACGGGTTCTGCACCCCTAGCGCCCGGGAGCACCAGTACCAGTCCGTATCCCAGCGCCACAGATAGTCACGGATCGGCAGGTAGTCGCGGCGCCGGGCCTGCATCGAGCGGTAGTAGATGTCCATACCGGTGTAGTCGCTCACGTACGGCGCATGGTCGACGCCGACGCCTGACGTGACGTAGTGCTCGTGGTCGGAGAAGACCACCCCGTCGAGGAAGTCGACCGACCGCGACACAGCGAGCTCGGCCAGCCGGGAGCCGAGGCCTTCAGCGGTCGACACCAGCTCGTGGGTGATCTCGACGAACGGAGCGACTCGCTGGAGCTCGATCCGCAGCCTCAGCGCGTACCCGAGGGTGCCGTACGAGTTCGGAAAGCCACGGAACAACGCAGCATGCTCCCCGGTCGGCGCAGCACAGACGACTTCGCCGTCTCCGGTGAGGATGTCGAGCTCGAGCACCGACTCGTGCGGCATGCCGTTTCGGAACGACGACGACTCGATCCCGAGCCCGGTCACCGCACCGCCGAGCGTGATCGTCTTCAGCTGTGGCACCACGAGCGGCATCAGGCCGTGCGGGAGGGTGGCGTCGACGAGGTCCTCGTACGTGGTCATCCCGAGCACGTCTGCGGTGAGCCCCACCGGGTCGATGGAGATGACCCCGCTCAGCGCGGAGACGTCCAGGGTGGCTGCGGGCGGGCCCTGCCTGGCTCGGAAAAGGTTCGACGTGCGCTTGGCCAACCGCACCGGCTGGTCGATCGGCAGCATGGCGAACTGCGCTCGGACAGCAGCCATCCGAACCGAGTAGTCGGTGATGGTCCCCACGCGCCCACGCTAGTGAGCGGGTTGCCCCAGCGGAAGGGCGATCTTGTAGTCGGCGTCAGCGCCGAAGTGTGCGGGCGCGGCGGGCCAGCAGGGTGAGTACGCCACCGCAGGCAAGGTAGAGAGCGCCGACCAGCACGTGACCTCGTGAGAGCTGCACTGCTGCGAGGACGAACCAGAACGCAGCCAGGATGGCGAGGAGCGAGACGCGGACGCGAAGGGGCACGGCACCGATCGTACGGGTGGGCCGATAGGTTCGGCGCATGACCATCCGGGTAGGAGTCGTCGGCCTCGGCATCATGGGTGCGGGGATGGCAACGAACGTGCTGGCGGCCGGATTCCCGACCACGGTCCAGAACCGCACGCACGCCAAGACCGCACCGCTGGCCGCGCTCGGAGCCAGTGTTGCCACTACCCCGGCAGAGCTCGCGGCCGCGAGCGACATCGTGCTGATCTGCGTGAGCGACACGGCCGACGTGGAGGCCGTCCTGTTCGGCGACCAGGGCGTTAGCGCCGGAATCGCGCCGGGCGCCCTGGTCGTCGACGCGAGCACCATCGCACCCGCGGCGACCCGCGAGTTCGCAGCGCGGCTGAACGCCGTCGGTGTGGCGTTCGTCGATGCCCCGGTCTCTGGCGGCAGCGAGGGCGCCGCCAAGGGCATCCTGTCGATCATGGTCGGGGGCGAGGCCGCCGACGTCGAGCGCGCTCGGCCGGTCCTCGAGGCGATCGGCCGCACGATCACCCACGTCGGTCCCGTGGGAGCCGGCCAGACCTGCAAGCTGGTCAACCAGGTCCTGGTGGTGGGCAACATGCTGGCCGTCTCCGAGGCCCTGCTGCTCGCGGAGGCGGGTGGGCTCGATCTCGCAACGACGATCGAGGCTGTAGCGGGCGGCGCCGCAGGTTCGTGGATGCTCAGCAACCGCGGCCCGCAGGTTGTTGCGGACGACTGGCGCCCAGGTTTCACGATCGACCTGCAGCAGAAGGACCTGCGCCTGGTGCTCGAAGCGGCAGACGAGCTCGGCGTCCCCCTCATCGGCACCGCGACGATCTTTCAGCTCTACCGGACGCTGCAGCACGCCGGGCTCGGAGCCGAGGGAAACCACGCTCTCATCAAGTCCCTGCGCAGACTCGCCGCGACCGGCACCATGCCCTGGTGACCTCTGACCGCAAGAAGCTGTCCAACCGCCGGAACGTCTTTCTGGTGGTCGCAGCAGCTGCACCGCTGGCCGCCATGGTGGGCGACGTCCCGCTGGCCCTGAAGCTGGGCAACGAACCCGGACTGCCCGGTGCATTCGTGCTCGCGACGACGGTGCTGCTCTGCTTCGCCGCCGTGCACACGGCGATGAGCCGCGAGGTCGTCAACTCGGGCGTCGACATCGCCTGCGACGCGACCACCCGGGTCGAGGCTGCCTTGCAACGTGCAACCTGGGATGGACGTTCGCTCAGTGCCCGATGCCCACGTGGGCCCTCCGAGGTAGAAAGCCGTTCCGGAATCGGCACAACCCGATGAATCCGTACTAGCGTCCGCGACGTTCGCTCGCCCTGCCGGCCGAGGTGGATGACACCACCGGGGACGCCGGAAAACTCGCCAGGGAGCTCGCCCGAGGCGGGGACGCGCGGACGGAAGGAGCCGTGATGCGCTCACGGATCATCGGCGGGGCACTTGCTCTTGCCACCTTGTTCGCAGGCAGTCTGCTCACCGCCCCAGCAGCATCGGCGACCCCCGCACCCCCTGCACCGCTCGCCTGCGCCGGATGCTGGCACCCGGCGCTGAACACCAGCTGGCAGTGGAAGCTGTCCGCCCTCCCGACGGCTGCCGAGATCTCCGGCAACACCTTCGGCATGTGGGACATCGACGGGTTCGACAACTCGGCGGCCACGGTCACCGGGCTCAAAGCCCACAGCAAGGTGGTCTGCTACATCTCGGCCGGCTCGTACGAGGGCTGGCGCGCGGACGCCTCCACCTTCCCGGGGTCCGCGTCGTTGAACTCCAAGACGCCCAACCACGCCATCCTGGGAATCCTGGGCTGGAAGATGAGCGGCTGGGACGAACGGTGGCTCGACATCCGTGGCGTCCAGACTCCCGGCAGCGCGCTCGCGAGCATCATGACCGCTCGGGTGCAGATGTGTAAGGACAAGGGGTTCAACGCCGTCGAGTTCGACAACGTCGATGGCTACTCGAACTCGACCGGATTCCCCCTGACCGCCGCCGACCAGACGTACTACAACGCCTGGCTGGCCAACACCGCGCACGGCATGGGGCTGTCGGCCGTGCTGAAGAACGACAACGCTCAGATCGGCGCCCTGCTGCCGTACTTCGACCTGGCGTTGAACGAAGAGTGCTGGCACTACGCGGAGTGCACGACTGCCCAGCTCGGCAGCCCTGGCTACGACACATTCGTGGCCGCCGGCAAGGCCGTGTTCGGTGTCGAGTACTCGGGGCAGACGTCGACCTTCTGCCCGAAGGCCAACGCCCAGAACTTCAACTGGCTCAAGAAGACTCTGGCGCTGGACAGCACGAGAACCGCCTGCCGTTGATCCTGCGGTCTGAAGCCCGGTTGGGCACCCACGGCCTCGGTCGTGGGTGCCCAACCAGCAGCCCTACCCTGGACCGATGACCGCGACGACGCTGCAGACCTTCATCGAGCACGGTCCCTGGCCCATCGACGGCGGGATGGCCGGCGAGCTCGAGGCCCGCGGGTACGACCTGCGTTCCGATCTCTGGTCGGCCCGGCTGCTCGCCGACGACCCCGATGCGATCCGGGACGTCCACCTCACCTACTTCCGTTCCGGAGCCAGGGTCGCGATCACCGCGTCGTACCAGGCCAGCCGGTCCGGCTTCGCTGCTGCCGGCATCCCCGAGGACGAGGCCGATCGCCTGCTGGCGCTCAGCGTCGAGCTGGCCCGCTCGGCCCGGGACGATGCCCTGGCGGAGGGGATCAGCGGACCGCTCTTCGTCGCAGCGAGCGTCGGCCCGTACGGCGCCACCTTGCACGACGGCTCGGAGTACCGCGGCCACTACGGGCTCACCCACGATGTTCTGGTCGCCTTCCACCGAGAGCGGTTGGCAGTGCTCGCCGCCGCTGACCCGGACTTGTTCGCTGTCGAGACGATCCCCGACGCGTTCGAGGCTGCAGCGCTCGTCGACGCGTTGGCGGAGCATCCCGACATCCCGGCGTGGATCGCTTACTCGTGCTCCGACGCTGGCCACACCTGCGGCGGTGACGACATCGCCTCAGCCGTGCGAGTAGCGACGGCTGCGCCCTCGGTCTTCGCCGTCGGCGTCAACTGCACGGCACCGCAGCACGTCACCGGGATCCTGACGGCTATGCGAGAGGCGACCGAGCTCCCCCTCGTTGCGTACCCGAATGCGGGCGCGACCTGGGATGCCAGTACCGGCCTGTGGTCGGAGGAGGGGGTCGGCCTGCTGACGGCGAGTACGACCACTGACTGGGTCGACCGCGGGGCCTTGTTGATCGGCGGCTGCTGCGGACTGGGTCCTGCCGCCATCGCCGACCTGTCCGAGACGCTCACGTCGAACGCTCGATGAGTAGCCTGGACGCCATGGCTGACGACCTCCCGCCCAGCGCTCGGATCGTGACCGGCTCCCACGACCTCCCGGTATCCGCTGCCCTGGCCGAGTTCATGGTCACCGGCTGGGCGCCAGAGGCCGCAGCTACACCTGACCCGCATCCGGCCGCCGCCTTCACGGCCGCCCGGCGCGAGGCGCTCTCCGCCCGCTTCCCCGGCGAACGACTGGTCGTCCCGGCCGGGGTGCTGAAGGTGCGGAGCAACGACTGCGACTACCGCTTCCGGCCGCACAGCGCCTTCGTCCACCTGACCGCTGCCCAGGAGCCCGACTGGGTGCTCGTGCTCGAACCGGCGGCACACGAGCATGAGGCGACGCTGTGGGTGCGGGGCCCGGCCCCTCGCGAGACCGGCGCGTTCTTTCGCGACCGGCGGTACGGCCAGCTCTGGGTCGGTCCGAGCCCCGATGCCGACCACACCCGCGCCGCACTGCAGATCGCCTGCGCCGACCGCGACGGGCTGGCCGAGGCCTTGCAGGCTCCGACCGGGTCGCACCCGGCCACACCGACCCGAGTCGTGCGCGGGGT
>Ga0302299_10002226_pt1 | contig 11811 bp, 14 predicted proteins | sample III_Fen_N3_4_FD_198795 | JGI IMG/M metagenome (GOLD analysis project Ga0302299, IMG submission 198795) | Peat permafrost microbial communities from Stordalen Mire near Abisko, Sweden - III_Fen_N3_4 | ecosystem: Environmental > Terrestrial > Soil > Wetlands > Permafrost | place: Sweden: Abisko...
ACATCACGCTGCCGCTCATCAACACCGTCATCCTGTTCACCAGCGGCGTCACGGCGCACTTCGCGCAGACCTCCTACCGCGCGCGGCGCAAGGGGTGGTTCTTCTTCCTGGTCGTGCTGACCGTCGTGCTGGGCGCCGTGTTCCTCGGCGGCCAGGCGTGGGAGTACACCCATGCCGATTTCGGGCTCACGACGAGCATCGTCTCGTCGTCGTTCTTCGTGCTCACCGGGTTCCACGGCTTCCACGTCGCCTGCGGCCTGCTGGCGCTGATCTACCTGTTCTTCCGCGCGCGCCGCGAGCTGCGCCGGGCGCCCGGTGAGCGGCAGCTGCCGGAACCGTCGCCGGGCACGTCGGGGATGGTGGACGCGGCCACGTACTACTGGCACTTCGTCGATGCCGTGTGGGTGGTCGTCTTCGTCGTCGTCTACCTGTTCTAGGGCCGGCGTGGGTTCAGCGACTCTGCAAACGGCACGCCGGACAGCCGGCATCATCGCCGTGGTCGTGCTCGCATGCCTGGCCGGGCCGGTCACCGCCGCGCTGGCGCACGCCGAGCTGACCAACTCCTCCCCTGCCTCCGGCGCCACGGTGGCGCAGTCGCCCCAGACGATCCTCCTTGCCTTCGGCGAGACCCCGGACCCCAAGCTGTCGCTCGTGCGGATCCTCGATTCGAGTGGTCACGTGGTGCCGGGCGTATCCGGGGTGCAGCCGGTGCCCGGTAAGCCCCTCGACCTACAGGTGGCGCTGGCTTCGCCGCTGGGGAAGGGCGTGTACACCGTCAACTGGCGCAGCGTCTCGGCGGTCGACGGCCACGTCGCCAACGGCGCCTTCGCCTTCGGCGTCGGGACGGCGCCGTCGGCGGGCAGCGTGAGGACCGTCGACCTGCTGCACACCTCACGCTGGACGACGGCTCTCTCCTCGGTCGGCCGCTGGCTGCTGTACGTCGGTTTGGCGATCTTCGTCGGCGCCGCGTCGACCAGCTTGCTGGCGCTTCGCGGCCGGGTCCCATCCGGCGGGAACCTGTGGCTTCGCGTCGCCGCCGTGGTGGCGGTCGTGGGGCTCTGCGCCATGGTGTGGGCGGAGCGCATGCTTGTGGGTGCGCAGTCGCTGCTCCCGCTGTTCCAGACCACTGAAGGCCTGTACCTCGTCGCGCTCGGGGTCGCGCTCCTGCTCTGCATCGTGGCGGTGGTGTTCGTGGACCTGTGGCCGGCGCGGTGGAGCTTGGGGCTTCTTGGAGCTCTGGCCGCTGGCGCGGTGCTTGTCCATGTCCTCGCCGGGCATGCGGACGCCCCGTCGTCGTGGCGCCTGCTCAACGTCGCCGTGCAGTGGATCCACATGACCTGCGTCGGCGTCTGGATCGGCGGGCTGGCGTGGCTTCTGCTGGGCATCCGCGGCACCGGCAAGGCCGAGCGCGCCGATGCCGTGGCGGCCTTCTCCCGCGTTGCGACTGTCACCCTGATTGTCGTGCTGGCCACGGGGCTCGCGCGAGGCTTCGTCGAGGTGCGGACGCTCAGCAATCTCGTCCACACCTCGTACGGTGTCACGCTGGTGGTCAAGGTCGCGATGGTGCTTGGGCTCGTCCTGCTCGGGGCGCTGAACCACTATCGGTGGACGCCGTTGCTGCGCACCAAGGACGGCGCCGCCCGCGCCTTCAGGCTGAACTCGGGCGGCGAGCTTGCCGTGGCCGCGGCCGTGCTTGCCGCGACGGCCATCCTCAGCGGGCTCGCGCCCGCGGCCACCGCCACCGCTGGAGGGACGTCTGCGTCGGCATCCGGCGTCACGGTCACCGGCGCGGACTTCGGCACGACGATCCGCGTCCACCTGACCGTGTCGCCCGGCGTCGTTGGCCGCAACTCCTACAGCGTGATGGTCGACGGCTACGACAGCGGGCAGCCGCTGACCTCCGTGAGCGACGTCACCTTGCAGTTCTCGCTGCCGACCCAGCCGTCGCTCAGCCAGTCGCAGCTCGCGCTTGGTGAGGTCTCCGGCGGGACGTGGCGTGGTTCCGGATTGCAGCTGTCCGTGGTCGGCCGCTGGCGGGTCGACGTGCTGGTCCAGGAGGCCTCCGGTGGTGTCACCGTGCCGCTGCAAGTGGATGTGACGGCGACGCGCTGATCGTTTTGCGGGTTGGCGCGGATGCCGTTTGTCACGGTTGCAGCGTGGGAATGACGGTCCCACAGGCGGGCGGGGCAGTCGGCCGACAAGGAGGAGCGGACATGAGCGGCATCACGAAGCATCTGGCGCTGGTCGCGGCGGCGGTCGTCGTCGCGCTGGCCATCGCGGCTGCGCCCGCGGCGGCGCACACGCAGAAGACCGTCGGGGCGTACCAGTTCACGGTGGGATGGGGTGCCGAGCCGGCGTACGCCGGGCAGCTCAACAGCGTGCAGCTCGTGCTCGCCGACGCGGCCACGGGAAAGCCCTACACCAAGCTGACCGACACGCTCAAGGTGACCGTCGTCTACGGGCAGCAGAAGGTCGAGTATGGGCTCACGCCGACCTTCGACGCCGACACGGGGTTCGGGACGCCCGGCGACTACAGGGCGTTCTTCTTCCCGACGGCTCCGGGCAACTACACCTTCCAGTTCACCGGGACGATCGGCTCGCAGAAGGTCGACGAGAGCTTCACGAGCGGGCCGACGACGTTCGCGACCGTGGAGGATCCGGCCAGCGCCCAGTTCCCCGTGAAGGCGCCGAGCAACGCGCAGCTCGCCCAGCGCCTCGAGGCCCAGTCCGGGCGCGCGGCCACGAGCAGTGACGTCTCCGGTGCGAAGACGGTCGGCTACATCGGGATCGTCGTCGGCGCCGCGGGCGTCGTGCTGGCGGCCTTCGCGCTCCTGCGCAAGCGCGCCTGACCGCGGGCGCCGGCGGGCGAGCCGCGGGCGAGGTCCGCGTCGCCTAGACCGACGTGCCGGACCCTCCCGCGAGGTCGATCACCGCGTGGCCGTCGCGTCCGTAGCCGATGAGCTTGTAGGCGCCGCCGTCCGGGCTCAGGTCGTAGCGGAAGTTGCCCATGCCGCCGCCGTCGCTCATGGGCAGGTCCGTGTACGGGTTCTGCGGCCAGACCGAGATGTAGCGGCTGAGGCCCACGCTGTTCACGTCGCCCGGCGCGGGGTACTGCCCGCCGTGGTCGGCGGCGTAGGACTCGATGCCGACCTGGATGTCGCGCACGCCCGCGCGAACCATGGCGTCGTTGGCCAGCGTCTCGGTGGTGTGCATGACGAACGAGGGGATGAGGGCGCCGACGATGGCGCCGCCCACGACGAAGGCGACGCCCAGGATGATGAGGACGATGGCCCACGTGGGGAGGCGGCCCGAAGAGCGTGTGCCGCCGGCCGCTGAGCTGCCTGCGGCGCCAGAGGCCGCGCCGGCGTACGCCGGCGACGGGCTGCCGCCGGTCTCCCACCGGCCGACCTCGGCGACCCAGTCGCGGAGCTCGGGCCGGGCCCAGACGAGCTGCCCGAGCCGGTCGTAGTCGAGGACGCCGGCCGCGGGGATGGCGCCGTGGCCGACGAGGATGAAGTGATCCACGTCCCAGATGATCTCGCGTCCGTGCCATGCCGTGGCCGGACCGAATGTCGCGACGAGCATGCTTCCTCCCAGATCGAACGGCGCGAGCGTAGCAGACTACCCCTCGCCGTCCCAATAGTCCGCGGTCTCGAGCCGGCCGATGACCCCGACGCCGGTGAACCAGATCTTGCGCGAGCGCGGGTACCAGATGTGGTCGTTGGTGTCCCGGTTGCCGTAGGCGAGATAAGTGAGACCGGCGGGGCCGGCGCGGAAGGCGTGCGCGGCGCCGGCGCCGGCGAGGCAGCTCACGATGTCGCCGGTCCTGACGGGGCGCTCCTCCGGCTCCCAGCCGGAAGCGCCCGCAGCCTGCTCGAGGTACGCGCCGTCGCCGGCGAGCACCGTGAAGAGCTCCTCGGCGCCGCTGTGGCAGTGCGGCGGCGCGCCCAGCTTGCCGGCGGCGAGGACGAAGTGCTGCAGCGCTGTGCGCTCCGCGCCGGCGGCAGCGGAGAGCTTGCGGCGCGTCGCGGCGCAGTCGCCGCGGTCCACCGAGGCGGCGGGCACGTCGTCGAGGTTGACGATCTCGGCCGGCCGCGGCGACGGCCCGGCCGGCAGCTCGAGCTCTCCGACCGCCGCCTCCTGCTTGAACGGGTGGTCCGACTCGCCGGCCTTGACCCAGCTGCTCCCCAGCCACGCCACCTTGGCGCGGGGGAGGTAGCAGGCCTCGGAGGCGGTGCGCTCGCCGAAGGCGAGGGCGTCGAGGCCGTCCGGGCCGGCGATGAGGGTGTGGGCCGGCCCGTCGATGGGGTGCGCGAGGCAGTCGCCGGCGGCGACCTCGTAGGTGGCGCCGCCCTGCCAGCTCAGGCCCGAGCCGGCGAGCACGTAGAACAGCTCCTCCTCGCCGCTGTGCGTGTGCGCCGGCGTGGAGCGTTTGCCGGGCTCGAGTTGCAGGCGCCGCAGCCCGAGCAGCCGCGTTCCCGCCGCCGTGCCCAGGTCTCGCCAGGCGCCGGCGATCGGTCCCACGGAAACCTCTCTGACCGGCACATCGTCCCAGTTGACCGGCGCTGCGGACATGACTGCACTCCTTCCGTTCGGCTGCCGCGCCAGATGGTAGCACTCGCGTCCGACAACGTCCGGAGGTCCCGATAGACTGGCTCCGGCCGTGACGTCGCGATGAGGAGGTGCTGCATGACGCTCAAGCTGGCCGACGACACCGAGAAGCGCCTGCTCGAGTCCATCAAGCGCTTCTTCGACGAGGAGATGGACGAGCCTGTAGGCGACCTCAAGGCGACGCGCGTGCTCGACTTCTTCGTGCGCGAGATCGCGCCGAGCGTGTACAACCAGGCGATCGCGGACGCGCAGGGGTACTTCACCACCAGCGTCGCGGACCTCAGCGGGGCCCGCTACGAGGCGGAGTTCGACTACTGGAAGAAGAAGGGTCGCCCCGGCTAACGGGCCGGCGACCGGCGGCCCTCCTCGAGCCGCCGCCGGAGAAACGCCTGCTCGACCGGATTGGTCGCGAGCGCCAGCGCGCGCTCGTACGCCGCCTGCGCCTGTCCGGCGCGTCCCAGGCGCCGCAGCAGGTCCGCCCTGGTCGCGTGCAACAGGTGGTAGCCGTCGAGCGTGCCTCTCCCGGCGAGGTCGTCGACGAGCTCGAGGCCTCGAGCCGGGCCGTCCGCCATCGCCGCCGCGACCGCCCGGTTGAGCGCCACGACCGGCGTCGGCAGGCGCCGGTAGAGCTCGTCGTAGAGCCCGGCGATCTGCGGCCAGTCGGTGTCCGCGGCAGTGGCCGCCTCGGCGTGGACGGCCGCGATGGCCGCCTGGAGCACGTAGGGGCCGGGCGGCCCGGCGCGCAGCGCGCGGTCGACCAGGCTGAGTCCCTCGGCAATCTCGGCGCGATCCCACCGCGCCCGGTCCTGGTCGTCGAGCAGCACGATCTGCCCGCGCTCGTCGGTCCTTGCCTCGCGCCGCGAGTCCTGCAGCAGCAGGAGCGCGAGGAGTCCGGCCGCCTCAGTCTCGTCCGGCATGAGCCGGCGGGTCAGGCGTGCGAGCCTGATGGCCTCCGCGCAGAGGTCGCGGCGCACCAGTTCATCTCCGCCTGTCGCCGCGTACCCTTCGTTGAAGATCAGGTACAAGGTCGCGAGGACGGCCGTGAGCCGCTCCGGCAGCGCGTGGTCGGGCGGCACCCTGAAGGGGATGGCGGCGTCGCGGATCTTGCGCTTGGCGCGCACCAGCCGCTGCGCGATGGTCGGCTCCGGCAGCAGAAAGGCGCGGGCGACCTCCCCGGTCGTCAGACCGCCGAGGAGCCGCAGCGTGAGCGCGACCTGGGCTTCGGGCCGGAGCGCCGGGTGACAGACCAGGAAGATGAGGCGGAGGCGGTCGTCCTCCACGGAGCTCTCCACTTCCTGAGCCTCCTCGTCCGCCTCTCCCGGCTCGTCTGGGTCGCAGCTCAGGGGCACCTCTTCCCGCTCCAGCCGGCGCAGCTTGTCGGCGTAGACGCCGCGCCTGCGCAGCACATCGAGCGCCCGGTTGCGGGCCGTCTGGAAGATCCACGCGGCGGGGTCGCCGGGCACGCCGCCGCGCGGCCAGCGGTCGAGCGCCGCCGCGTAGGCGTCCTGGACCGCGTCCTCTGCGAGGTCGACGTCACCGAGGATGCGGATGAGGATCGCGACGGCGCGCCCGGACTCCTCGCGGAACGCCCGGGCCGCCGCCTCGCGGACGTCTAGCTCGGGGATGGTCCGACCCCCTCGACCTGCGGGCGGATCTCGATCGTGCCGTGAGAGGCGCCGGGGATGGCGGCCGCCAGCTCGATCGCGTCGTCGAGCGAGTCGCAGTCGACGACGTAGTAGCCGGCCAGCTGCTCCTTGGTCTCGGCGAAGGGGCCGTCCGTCAGGAGCACCTCTCCGCTGCGTACGCGGACGGTGGTCGCCGTGCTCGTCGGCTGCAGCTCGGCGCCGCCGCGCAGCGCGCCCGTGGCGCCGTACCTCTGGTTGAAGCGCTCGTAGTCCTCGCGCGTGGGCGCCGCGACCTCTGCCTCGGACGGCGCCTCGTCCTCACGCTGGTAGATCATGAGCAGGTACTGCATCCGGATCTCCTTCGGTCGTCTGCGAAGGGCGCGGCGGAGCGGCACAGAGTGCCATCCGCTCCGCCGCGCCGTCGCCTTGAGCCTCGCCTTGAACCTCGCCTCGCGCCACCCTCGTCTCAGCCCTGCGCCGCGACGCCGATCACATGCCCGGCGGGGTCCGCGAACAGCCCGAACGTGACGCCGGGGACCTTGGTGGCCGGCTGCACGATCGTCCCGCCGAGCCGTTCCGCCTCCTTGAGCGACGCCTCGACATCCTCGACGCCCATGAACACGGTCACGAGGGCGCTGCCGCCTTGAGTGGGACCGATGCCGCCGGGGATCGCGTCGGGAACGCCGGTCTCGACATACGTGTAGCCCGGTATTCCCCCGGCCGGGAAAGTCCAGCCGAAGAGCTTGCCGTAGAACTCGCGTGCGGCGTCGGGGTCTTCGGCGCGGATCTCGAAGTGCACCACTGGATTGCCCATCGTTCTCTCCTTGTGGCGAGCGCGTGGCTCGCAGCTGCTCGGGTGCCTCTCGCTTGGGTGCGGGAGCCTACGACCCAGTGACGAACGGGTACGCGGGAATCGACAGTAACCGCGCGATCGTTCTGAGGGTCACCGCTCGCGGCGCCCGCGCACGATCAGCCCGGGGGACTCTCCTGCACGCTCAAGCCCCCCACACTACGGCTTGAGCGCGATGAGCCAGGCATGCTTGAGGTCGGTGCTCGTGGTCAGCGTCGCGTGCTTCGCCCCTGAGGCCGCCGCGCTCGTCTGGGGATCGTTCGCGAGCGCGAAGTACCCCAGGAACTCGTTGGAGGACACGTTCACGTTGGTGGTGAACCCGGCCGGCGCGGCGCTCACCGAGACGGTGCCGATGCCCGAGGGGTCGTAAGCGCCACCGACGAAGAGCAGGCACTCGCCGGCTGCCGCCGGCGTCACCGACCCGGCCCTCAGCGAGGTGTCGTCCGTGGTGTGCGGCACGTTGGAGGCCGTGTCGTAGGAGGCCCCGCGGTACGTCGTGTTCGTGACGGAGATGTTGTCGATGAGCGTGGAGAAGTCCCAGTCGTCGTGCCACGGCACCGTCGCGCCCACCTGCAGGTAGTAGAGCGCGTAGTAGAAGTAGTGCGTGCGGCCGGAGATCGACGCGGTGGAGGAGTGGTCGCCGATCTTCGTCCAGTCACCCACCGTGGGATCCAGCGGCGGGACGGCGCTCCACCTGTTTTGCGCCTGGACGACCGCGAACACGAGATCGCCCGTCGCCGTGCCGCTAGGGATGAAGCAGCCCGCCGCGTAGTTGCGCCCCGCGAGCGGCGCCGTTGAGCTGCTCACCGCAGTGCTCGCGGGGGCGATATCGGCGCTCAGGCCCGCCGGCTGGCTCACCGTGTAGTTGCCGGCGTCGGCGCCGCCCAGGGTGACCCCGGTCACGGCCACTGGCTTGCCGGCGCCGATGCTCGCGCTGTCGAAGCTCGCCGAGGACCCGGAGCTGTGGATCGTGACTGCATCGCCGCCGATCACGCCGCTGAGGCTCGCGCCGGAGTAGTCGACCGTCGCGCTCGCGGTGCCGTCGTAGAACTTGTCGTTGGCGACCGCGCCGCTGATCGTGAGCGCTCGCTTGGCCACTGTCAGGCTGCCTTCCACGTAGGTGATCGCGTACTTGTCGAGCCCCGTGCCGCTCGCGGCGCTGGGCACGATCGCATACGGGGAGCCGCCGACGGTGGCGGGAGCGGCGGCGCCGGTGCTGGCGAGCATCACCGACGTCACAGAGTCCCCGGGCCGCAGGCCGACGGTCGTGAAGGCGCTGTCGCCGAGCGCGAGGGGGTGCCCGTAGGTCTTGCTGCGGTCGTTCGCGGTGATCGTGAGCGAGGGGGCGTCCGGCACCACGATGAAGGCGACGTCGCTGCTCCAGACGCCCTTGCCGTCCGCATTGTGGCCGCGGACCTTCCAGGTGAGGGGCACGTTCGTGGGCAGAGCCTGGCCGAACGTGTACGACAGGGCGGTGAGCCCGGACTTGGTGAGCTGGACGCCGGCGCCGGAGACCGTGCACTCATAGGTCGTGGCGCCCCTCAGATCGCCCCACTGAAAGGTCGGGGTGTCACTCGTGATGGTGTCGCGGGGAGAGACGGCCCCGGGGGGAGAGATGACGAACCTCATGCTCTTGCTCCAGGCTCCGGTCGAGCCGGCGGTCCTGGCGCGCACCCTCCACGTGAGAGCGACGTTCGCGGGTAGCGCGTTCCTCAGGTGGCGGGATGCGCTGCGGTGGCCGTTGAAGAAGCGCTTGAGCGTGTTCCCCTGGAAGATCTGCAGGTCGTAGGAGGAGGCGCCGCTCACCTTGCTCCAGGTCAACCTGGGCTTGAGCGGCGTGGTGGTTCCGCTGGGGGACTTGGCGGACGGCCTGCCCAGGCTGAGGCTCCTGCCGGCCAGTGGCGCAGCGTACGCGCTGGTGTCGCCGACTGCCGCCAGCGGCATGTGCCGCACGGCAAGCTGGGCCAGATCGGCCTGACCCGGAGAAAGCGCTCTGGCGGTGCCCGCCTGGGCGGCGGCGCCGACCAGGCACAGGGCCAGGGCCAGCAGGAGAAGCCCCGCCGCCGAGGGTAGCTTGTGTGCACGAGATGACGCGTGACTCCGTCCGGTCCGAGTCACGCCAGCGCTCTCGAATGCCCTCATGGTTCCCCTCCGGCGGAAGTGCATGCGGCTCGCCCGCAGCACGCCTGTGACCTGCGCCTGAAACATGCCTCCGAAACACGTTTCGACAGGAGGGCCCGTCAGGTTGAATCCTGCGATATTCCTCGGACCGCCTGTGCTGCCCGGTCTTCAGTGCAGATGCGCCGGGCGCGGCGACGCTCAGAGTCCGCCGATGCCTTCGCGGAACCCGCCGTCGTCCTTGATGCGCTCCTCATCGGGCAGCTCGACGCCGTCAGTGTCGAGGAACTGCTCGACCTTGGCGTCGGTGTGGGTCGCGCGAGTAATGCGCCCACCCACGTACCAGACAAAGGTGAAGACCAGCCATACACCGACCGCCACGGCCACGAACACGGCCGTATAGACGATGAAGTTGGCTACGGCGAAGACCATATGCCGAAGGTACCAACGTCTGGGCGGGACGCAAGAGTCGTACTGTCGAGCAGGGGAAAGAGTGGTGCCCCCAACGGAATTCGAATCCGTGCCGCCGGCTTGAAAGGCCGGTGTCCTAGGCCACTAGACGATGGGGGCACGCTGGTGCCGCCGAGGAAGTATACCTGCAACGAGACGGGGCGGCCGCCCGATGGGCAGCCGCCCCGTTCGCTCGCTCGATCCCTGGCGCCGGCGCTCAGAAGTGCTCGCGCCGCTGCGCGGCGTCGCGGACCGCCCTGTCGGGCGCCGCGCCGCGCGGCGTCGCGACGGCGTCGCCCAGCACCCTCGCCGCGTCGCCGACCCGGCGCCACATCGTCCGTGCGTTGTCAGTCATCGTCCTCATCTGCCCTGTGTCTCGGTCTCGCGCCGCCTGCGCGGCCGGGCTTCGCGCACCAGTCGGGCGTGCTCGGCCTGTCGCTCCACCTCACGCTGGCGCTGCCTTGCCATGTCAAGTGCCACGAAGTCGTACATGCTGTGCACCTTCTCCCTCGCCTCGCTTGCTGTGTGACACACGCCAGTGCGTCACCACTGAAGTCATTATACCGGTAACTCATCACTAGTAAACCACTTTTGGTGGTATAACGTGGCCGGGTCGCGATGGGCGCGGCAAGTGAGAGGCGGGAGACGATGGCGACGATGTCCAAAGAGGTGCCCGGGCAGCTGGCAGAGGTGCGGGAGTTCGTCAACACGCGGGACATCGACCACGGGCTGGAGGAGCTCGCCGGCCCGCAGGAGCTCGTCGCCTGGCTCGCCGCCCACCGTCTGCTGAAGCCCGACGTAACGGCTCGCCCCGGAGACCTGCGGCGAGCCGTCCTTTTCCGCGAGGCCCTGCGCGAGCTCCTGCTGAGCAACAACGACGGCCGCCCCGTGCCGCGCGACGCGGCGCGGACACTGGACGACGTGGCCGCCCGCGCCCGCCTGCGTCTGCGCGTGGACGAGGGCGGCTCCGCGCGGCTTGAGGCCGAGGGCGACAGCGTCGACGCTGCCCTCGGCCGCCTCCTCGTCAGCGTCTACCGGGCGATGGAGAACGACACCTGGCCTCGCCTCAAGGCCTGCCGCGACGACACCTGCCAGTGGGCCTTCTACGACCACTCCAAGAACCGCTCGGGCCACTGGTGCTCGATGGAGGTCTGCGGCAGCCGCCACAAGGCGCGGCAGTACCGCGAGCGGCGCGCATCAGCTAGACCGAAGGCAGGCGGCGAGCAATGACCGTGATCGGCATCAACGGCAGCCCGAGGAAGAAGTGGAACACGGCGCAGCTGCTCACGCAGGCGCTCGAGGGCGCGGCCTCGCAGGGAGCCGGGACGGAGCTCGTCCACCTCTACGACCTCGACTTCCGGGGATGCACGAGCTGCTTCGCCTGCAAGCTCATCGACGGGCCGAGCAACGGACGCTGCGCGATGACCGATGAGCTCACGCCCGTGCTCAGGCGGATCGAGGACGACGCCGACGCCCTGCTCCTGGCCACGCCGGTCTACTTCGGGTCCCAGAGCGGAGAGATGCGCTCGTTTCTGGAGCGTCTGCTGTTCGCCCCGCTGGTCTACTCGGATCCTCCCCGGACGGCGTTCCGGCGTCAGCTCCGGACGGCCATGATCTACACGATGAACGCGCCGGAGGAGGCGATCGTCCCGATGGGCTACGACGCGCTGTTCCGCTCCACTGAGGCCGTGCTCGCCCGGATCCTCGGCGAGTCCGAGACCCTCTGCAGCTACGACACGTACCAGTTCCGCGACTACTCAAAGGTCGTCATGGAGCGCATGGACCCCGCCCAGAAGGCCCAGCGACGCGAGCAGGTGTTCCCGGACGACTGCCGCAGGGCGTTCGAGCTGGGGCGCCGGATCGCTTCAGGGGTGTAGGCAGCGAGCCGCATGGCCTGTTTGGCCACCGCCAGCCGGCGAGGAGGAATGCGTGGTGGGCCGCACAGGGATCGAACCTGTGACCTTGGGATTAAAAGTCCCCTGCTCTACCAACTGAGCTAGCGGCCCGCGGGGAGGGATTGTACCACCGGCTCGCGCCGTGCCTCGCGCCTCGTGGCTCCCGAGGGGGCGGGGCTGGCAAGGAGCACTGACTCTCAGCCTTGACTCGAGGGTGAGGGTTTGACGGGAGGCCTTGTCGCCGCGACGAGCCGTCGAGCGC
>Ga0302299_10002227_pt1 | contig 11806 bp, 9 predicted proteins | sample III_Fen_N3_4_FD_198795 | JGI IMG/M metagenome (GOLD analysis project Ga0302299, IMG submission 198795) | Peat permafrost microbial communities from Stordalen Mire near Abisko, Sweden - III_Fen_N3_4 | ecosystem: Environmental > Terrestrial > Soil > Wetlands > Permafrost | place: Sweden: Abisko...
CGATGACCGCGAACGGCTACCGCGTCGTCACCGTCGGCCGCGAGTACGGCAGCGGCGGCGCCGCGATCGCCGGCAAGCTCGCGAAGGCCATCGGCTTCGAGCTGCTCGACCGCGCGCTGATCGAGCGTATCGCGCAGGCGGCCCGCATCGACCCGAAGACCGCGGAGCGTTTCGACGAGCACGTCGACCGCTGGCTCGCACGCCTCGGCCGCGCGTTCTGGCACGGGGGCTTCTACGCCGTGGCCGAGGTAGACCCCGAGGGCGTCGTGGACGCTGACCGGCTCGCGGCGCTCGGCGCGCGCATCATCGAGCAGGCGGCGGCCGTGGGCGGTTGCGTGATCGTCGGCCGCGGCGGGCAGTGCCTGCTGCGCGGTCGGGCCGACGCGTTCCACGTGTTCGTCTACGCGCCGATCGGCGAGCGCGTGCTGCGGCTGCGCCACCGCCTCGGGCCGGACGCGGACGTCGACGGCGTGATCGACGCGATGGACCGCGAGCGGGCCGCGTACGTGCGCCGGCACTTCGCCGAGCACTGGCTCGACCCGCGGCTCTACCAGCTGATGGTCAACGCCGCGATCGGCGAGGACGCCGCGGTCGCCACCATCCGGGCCGCGCTCGACCACGGCGCCCCGCGCCCGGCCTGAGCCAGGTGGCGCAGCCAGCCGCGCCGGGACAGGCCGCCGTTCCCGTCGTCAACCCGTGGATCGTCGCGGTGGCGGTGATGTTCGCGACGTTCATGGAGGTGCTCGACACCACGGTCGTGAACGTGTCGCTGCCGCACGTCGCGGGCAGCCTCTCGGCCTCGATCGACGAGTCGACCTGGGCGCTCACCTCCTACCTGGTCGCGAACGCGATCGTGCTGCCGCTCGCCGGCTGGCTCTCCCGGCAGTTCGGTCGCAAGCGCCTGCTGATGCTCTCGGTCGGCGGCTTCACGGTGGCGTCCTTCCTGTGCGGCCTCGCCCCCACGCTGCCGGCGCTGATCGTGTTCCGGATCATCCAGGGCACCACCGGCGGCGCGCTGCAGCCGCTGTCGCAGGCGGTGATGCTCGAGGCCTTCCCGCCCGAGCAGCGCGGCAAGGCGATGGCCTTCTGGGGCCTCGGCATCGTCACCGCGCCGATCCTCGGTCCGGTGCTCGGCGGCTGGCTGACCGACAGCTACAGCTGGCGCTGGGTCTTCTACATCAACATCCCGGTGGGTGTCGTCTCGCTGTTCATGATGCAGCGCTACGTCTTCGACCCGCCATACGTCGGCCGGCGCACGAGAGTCGACTGGACCGGCATCGGCCTGCTCGCGCTCGGCATCGGCGCGCTGCAGATCCTGCTCGACAAGGGGCAGGAGGACGACTGGTTCGAGTCGAGCTTCATGAGCGCGCTCGCGGTCGTCTCGGTGCTGTCGCTGGCCGCGTTCCTGTGGCACGAGCTGCGCTCGGCGCAGCCGGTCGTCGACCTGCGCGTCTTCAAGAACCGCACCTACGCCGCCGGTGTGCTGCTGATCACGAACGTGGGCTTCGTGCTGTACGGCAGCCTGGTGCTGCTGCCGATCCTGCTGCAGACGCTGCTCGGCTACCCTTCGTTGCAGGCCGGGATCGCGCTCGCCCCGCGCGGCGTCGGCTCGTTCCTGGCGATGCCGCTGGTGGGCCTGCTGCTCGGCCGCGTCGACGCGCGGCGGCTGCTGGCGCTGGGGCTCGGCGCCGGCGCCTTGACGCTGTACTGGCTGGCCGGCCTCAACCTCTCGGCCGGCTACTGGGACATCTTCTGGCCGCAGTTCGTCCAGGGTGTCGCGCTCGCGCTGCTGTTCGTCCCGCTGACCACGATCACGATGGACCCGATCCCGCGCGAGGCGATGGGCAACGCGACCAGCATCTTCAACCTGATGCGCAACATCGGAGGCAGTCTCGGCATCGCGACCGCCACGACGCTGCTGGCGCGGCGGCAGCAGCAGCACACGAGCGCGCTCGTCTCGCACGTGGACGTCTACAACCCGCAGGCGCGGGCGGTGCTCGAGCAGATGAAGGGCGCGTTCCTGGCGCGCGGGGCCGACGCCGTGACCGCGGCGCACCAGGCCGAGGTGGCGCTTTGGGGCACGGTGCAGCGCCAGGCGGCGATGCTGTCGTTCACGGACGTGTTCCGGCTGCTGGCGTTTGTCTTCGTCGTCCTGCTGCCGCTCGTGTTCCTGATGCGCAGCCCGCGCGCGGGAAAGGGGCCGGCCGCTGTCCACTAGCTTCCTCGAGTTCGAGGGCGTCTCGAAGAGCTTCGGCCCCCTGAAGGCGGTCGACGGCGTCTCGCTCGGTATCCGGAGGGGCGAGTTCTTCTCCCTGCTCGGGCCGAGCGGCTGCGGCAAGACGACGCTGCTGCGCATGCTGGCCGGCTTCGAGACGCCCGACACCGGCTGCATCCGGGTCGACGGCCAGGACATCACCGCGCTGCCCCCGAACCAGCGCAAGGTGAACACGATCTTCCAGAGCTACGCTCTCTTCCCACACCTGACGGTGCGCGAGAACATCGCGTTCGGCCCCCGCGTGGCCGGCTGGCCGAAGGCGCGGATCGACGCAGAGGTCGCGCGGATGCTGGCGCTCACGCAGCTCGAGGACCAGGCGCGCAAGAAGCCCGCGCAGATCAGCGGCGGCCAGAAGCAGCGCGTGGCCATCGCGCGCGCGCTCATCAACAAGCCCGACGTGCTGCTGCTCGACGAGCCGCTGGCCGCGCTCGACCTCAAGCTGCGCCAGCGCATGCTGATCGAGCTCGACCTGATCCACGACCAGGTCGGGATCACGTTCCTCTACGTCACCCACGACCAGGGCGAGGCGATGAGCCTCTCCGACCGGATCGCCGTCATGAAGCAGGGCCGCATCGAGCAGGTCGGGTCGCCGGCCGAGATCTACGAGTCCCCGCGCACCAGCTTCGTGGCCGCGTTCATCGGCGACACCAACTTCGTCGAGGGACGGGTGACCGAGATCCTGGAGGGCGACTACTGCCGGCTCGAGCCGGACGGCTTCCCCGGCATCGTATGCTTCAACGACAAGCAGATCGCAGCCGGCCGCAGCGTCTCGCTGAGCCTGCGCCCGGAAAAGCTCAGGATCTGGCGCGAGCGGCCGCAGGCCGACCGCCTGCACAACGCCGTCGCGGGCCGCATCGAGGACGTGATCTACCTCGGCACCCACACGAAGTACTGGGTGCGCGTTGCGCAGCACAGGATCGCGGTGTTCGAGCAGCACAACCGCTTCCTGCTCGACGAGACGCCGCTGCGCTGGGAACAGGACGTCTGGATCTGCTGGCACGCCGACGACGCGTTCATGCTCGAGGCGTACAGCGAGTCCGACGAGACGCTGACGGACCGGCCGCCGGAGCGCGTTGGGGAGGGTTCGTGAAGGCCGGCCGGCGGGGGGAGTGGCTCCTCACGCTGCCCTCCTTTGGCTGGCTGCTGGTCTTCTTCCTCGTCCCGACGCTGATCGTGTTCGCCTTTGCCTTCAAGCCGTCCGACCCGTTCGGCGGCGTCGGTGCGGGCTGGACCACCCAGGCGCTGGTCGGGATCGCCGACCCGCAGTATGCCGCGATCCTCTGGCGCACGGTCTGGCTGAGCCTGCTGACGACGGCGCTGTGCCTGGTACTGGCGACACCCGCGGGCTACGCGATCGCGCGGGCCGAGCCGCGCGCGCGTGCGCGGCTGCTGCTGCTGGTGATCGTGCCCTTCTGGACCAGCTTCCTGATCCGCATCTTCGCCTGGAAAGTCCTGCTGCACCCGGAGGGCACGTTCAAGCACGCGCTCGTCGAGCTCGGCCTCGTCCCGGAGCAGGCGACACTGCTCTACACGCCCGGCGCCGTGCTGTTGGTGATGGTGTACACGTTCCTGCCCTTTGCGGTCCTGCCGATCTACGCCGCGGCCGAGAAGTTCGACTTCCAGCTGCTCGAGGCCGCGCGCGATCTGGGCGCCGGCCGGCTGCGCGCCTTCGTCGAGGTCTTCCTGCCCGGCATCCGGCGCGGCCTGCTCACGGCCTTCCTGGTCGTGTTCATCCCCGCGCTCGGCTCCTACGTGATCCCCGACCTGGTGGGCGGGCCGGGCGGGGAGATGCTCGGCAACAAGATCGCCCAGCGCGTGTTCGTCGACCGCAACCTGCCCCACGCGAGCGCACTTTCGGCGTTCCTGATCCTGGCGGTGCTGCTGCCGCTGGCCGCGGTGCTGGCGCTGCAGGCGCAGAGGCGCCGGAGCGGTGTGAGCGGCGAGGAGGGCGCGTGAAGCGCAGCCGCCTGCCGCTGGCCGTCACCTGGCTGCTGCTCGCGTTCTTCTACCTGCCGATCGTGGTCGTGGTCGTGAGCTCGTTCAACGGCGCCCGCTTCGGCTCCGGCTTCGAGGGGCCGACGCTCGACTGGTACCGGCGGCTGTTCGCGCACGAGGAGATCTGGCCGGCCGTCGTGAACAGCCTGCTGGTCGCGGCGGGCGCGACGCTCGTCTCGGTCGTGCTCGGCACGACCGCTGCGCTCGCGTTGCACCACTTCCGCGGCAGGCTGCAGCGGCTGCACTACGCTCTCATCTACACGCCGCTCGTGGTGCCGGAGATCCTGATGGGCATCAGCCTGCTGCTGTTCTTCGCGGCGATCGGCCTCGAGCTGGGCCTGTTCACGATCTTTCTCGCGCACGTCAGTTTCTGTCTCAGCTACGTCGCCATGGTCGTGCTCGGGCGGCTGCAGGACTTCGACGACTCGGTGGTGGAGGCCGCGCGCGACCTGGGCGCCGGCTGGTGGGCGATCGCCTGGCGCATCCTGCTGCCGCTGCTGGCGCCGGGCATCCTGGCGGGGGGGCTGCTCGCCTTCACACTCTCGATCGACGACTTCGTGATCTCGTTCTTCGTCGCCGGGCCCGGTAGCACGACGCTGCCGATCCGCATCTACAGCATGATCAAGCACGGCTCGCCGCCGCTGATCAACGCCCTCTCGACGCTGCTGCTGCTGGTGACGTTCCTCGCGGTCTGGCTCAGCCAGCGCCTTCGGGCCCGCTCGGAGACGTGATGAAGGCCTGCCCGCGCGCCGTGCGCTCCGTCCTGCTCGCGGCCGCGCTCGCCGCCGTGGCCTGTCAGGAGCCGCTGCCGGTCCTCCACGTGTACAGCTGGGCCGACTACTTCAAGCCGGAGCTGCTGAAGCGCTTCGAGACGGAGCAGCGCTGCCGCGTCGTGATCGACAGCTTCGACTCGAACGAGGCGATGTACGCGAAGATCAAGGCCGGCGCGGGCGGGTACGACTTGCTGACGCCGTCGACCTACATGGTCGGCGTGCTGTTCTCGCAGGGACTGCTGCAGCCCCTCGACGCCGCCCGCATCCCGAACCGGAAGAACGTCGACCCCGAATACCTGGAGATCGCGCCCGACCCGCAGATGCAGCACTCGGTCCCCTACATGCTGGTCAAGACCGGCCTCGCCTATAGCAGGAGCAGGGTGAAGGACCCGGTCGCGTCGTGGGCGATGCTGGACCGCGCCGACCTCAAGGGGCGCATCACGCTGCTCAACGACATGCGCGAGACGATCGGCGCCGGCCTGAAGTCGCTCGGCTACAGCCTGAACACGACCGACCAGGGGCAGCTCGCGCAGGCGCGCGACGTGGTGATCCGCTGGAAGCGCAACGCGGCGAAGTTCGAGAACGAGCAGTACAAGAGCGGCATCGCCAGCGGCGAGTTCCTGCTGGTCCAGGGCTACAGCGGGGACATCCTGCAGGTGCAGGCCGAGAACCCGGACGTCGCCTTCCTGATCCCCCAGGAGGGGACGAGCATCGCCTGCGACGAGCTCGTGATCCCCCGCTCGGCGAAGCAGGTGGTGCTCGCGCACGCCTTCATCAACTTCCTGCACGACCCCGCCGTCGCCGCCGAGAACACCAGCTTCCTGTCCTACCTGTGCCCGAACCGCCCCTCCTACGAGAAGCTCCCCGCAGCGCTCCGGTCGAACCCGGCGGTGTTCCTGGACGCCGCGGTAAGGGCGCGCAGCGAGGTGGTGCGCGACCTCGGCAGCGACAACGCCCGTTACGTCAGGGTCTGGGACGAGATCAAGGCGGCGCGCTAGCCCGCCGCGGGTCTAGCCCCTGGCCGCCCGCACCAGGGCGTCGATGTGCTCCGCGGTCGTGCCCGGCGAGAGACCTCCGCCCGCCGAGAGGATGAAGCCGCCCGCGCCCGCCACCTTTTCGACGCAGGCGCGGGCTTCGGCGTACACCTGGTCCGGCGTGCCCCGGACCATGGTGCCGAGGGGAGCGACGTTGCCGAGCAGCGCCAGGCGCGGACCGACCGCGTGGCGCACCGCGGCGATGTCCATCTCGTGGCTGAAGTTCCAGACCTCGCAGTGCAGCCTGTCGAGGTGCGGCAGCAGGTGCGGGCAGGGTGTGTCGTTGTGGTAGATGCGCAGCAGGTCCGGGAAGGCGTCGAACACTCGCTGCAGGCACGGCAGCGCGATCGCGTTGAAGGCGCGCGGCGAGAGCATTCCCGGCAGGTCGTCGAGCAGCAGGATGCCGATCGGCTCGCGCAGCCGCGCGAGCTGGGCCCGCAGGAATGCGATCACGGTGTCGGTGAAGATCTCGAGCGCCGCGACAGTGGCCTCCGGCTCGACGGCGGTCGCCTCCAGGAACGGTGTCGTCCCGAGCACGTGCGCGGCCAGCGCGAGCGGACCGCGCGCGGCCACGATCCGGATCCGGTGCGGCTCCGGGAGCCCGCCGCCCTGCTCCAGACGTTCGAGCCGGCGCAGCGCCAGCGGCATCAGGCCGTCCGTCTCTGGATCGGGGTGCGGCAGTCGCGCCCACTCGGACGGCGGCCACTCGAGGTGTCGCAGGCCGGGCGGTTGGTCCGCGCGCCAGGCGATGCGCGCCCCGAACGCGCTCGGCTCGTTCGCCATCCCGTACTCGACCCAGAAGCCAGGCAGGAAGACCACGTCCGGGAAACGCGCCTCGACCCGCAGGTGCAGGTCGAGCCAGGCGCCGTTGTCGAGGAAGAAGTCGAGCGTGTTCATGCCGGCGAAGCCAGGCAGCCAGGGGCTGTCGATGATCAGGGCCGTGGGCACGCGCTCGGGCCGTCCGCCGCGGGCCGCCACAAGGAAGTCCTGCCAGTGCCGGGGGAGCGTCATCGTGCCACCTCGCTGCCGTTCTTCAGATCCCGCTGTCCGCGCTGAAGCCCCCGTCGACCGGGATCACGGCGCCGGTGACGAAGGACGCCGCATCGCCGCACAGCCACAGCACCGGCCCCTGCAGCTCGGCCGGGTCGCCGAAGCGGCCCATTGGCGTGCGCGCTAGGATCGCCCTCGCCCGCGGGGTCGGCTCGCCGTCGGGCCCCAGGAGGACGGCCCGGTTCTGCCTCGCGACGAAGAAGCCGGGGGCGATCGCGTTCACGCGCAGGCCTTCACCGTAGCGGCGAGCGAGGTCGACCGCCAGCCAGCGCGTGAAGCTCTCGATCGCGGCCTTCGCGACCGAGTAGCCGAGCACGCCACTCACCGCCTGCGTCGCCGCCATCGACGAAACGTTGACGACGCTGCCCTTCCTCTGCCGCGCCATCGCCTCGCCGAACACCAGCGTCGGGTAGACGCTGCCGTGGAGGTTCAGGCGCACCACGTCGTCGAAGGCGGGCAGCGGCATGGTGAAGGCGGGCGCGTCGTCGGTGCGGGCCTCCGCGACGTGGCCGCCGGCGGCGTTGACGAGGATGTCGACCCGTCCCCAGGCCGCCAGCAGCCGCGCACAGCCGGCCCGCAGCGCCGACTCGTCGAGCACGTCGGCGACCAGCGCCATCGCCTCGGCACCGCTCGCGCGCAGGCTCGCGGCCTTGGTCTCGGCGGCGGCGGCGCTGCGGCCGAGCACGGCGACCTTCGCCCCGGCCGCGGCGAGCGCTTCGGCCATGCTGCCGCCGAGCACGCCGTAGCCGCCGGTCACCACCGCGACGCGTCCTGACAGCTCGAAGGGGGCCATGCCTCAGTTCCCCGGCACGTAGCGACTGCGTAGCGCCCGATAGTAGGCGAGGTCGTGGTCCGGGCGCTCGAGCCCGGGCGGGATCGGCCGCCGCGAGAACGTCTGGAAGTAGAGGACGCAGGCGTCGCGCCACCAGCGTGCCTCCTGCTCCTGGATCGCGAGGAACGCGCCCACCTGCGCGTAGCGCTCCAGGTCCACGCGGTCCTCGAGGCCGCGCCAGGTGGCCTGCATCCCGCGCACGGCCTCGACGCCGCCGTAGTAGTGGCGCACCAACTCCTCCCACAGCGTGCGGCCCGAGGCCAGCCGCTGGTCCCAGGGCACGTGGTGGAAGAACAGCAACAGCGGCTCCGGCACCCGCCGCACGTCGCCGTATACCTCCGCCAGCGCTGGGAAGTACTGGGCAACCGCGTTGCTGCCGCTCGCACTGCGGTCGAAGCCGATGCCCGTGGCGTCGGCCCGGTGGTAGTAGACGGAGTTCCAGTCGGCGCGCGAAGCGCTGTCGACCCACGGCCCGGGCCCGTAGTGGTGGCCCTCGGCCATCAGGTGGTGCAGGCCGAGCGGCGTCATGTAATCGACGGCCGCCTCGCGCGAGCCCAGCATCATCGCGACCACCGGCCGCACCAGGGCCTCGTCGTTGCCGAACGTCATCCGTGTCCACTCGTCCGCGACGGTGCGCGAGTCCAGCCCCGGGTTCCAGGCGAGGCGGCCGAACGCGTACCAGTTCGCGCAGGCGAAGACCGAGCCGCACCAGTTGCGGTCGCTGCCCACGTTCGCGACGCCCGCCATGCCGCTCAGGGCGTGGCCGTCGAGCGTGCCGTCGACCACGCGGGAGACGAGCGACCCCGCGCCGCGCGCGTGCGTGTCGGCGCGCAGCGCCTCCTCGAACAGCGGCCCGAGGAACACGAGGTGCGTGGCGAAGCCGAGGTACTCCTGGGTGACCTGCAGCTCCAGCATCAGCGGCGTCTTCGGCATGGCACCGAACAGCGGGTGGAACGGCTCGCGCGGCTGGAAGTCGATCGGCCCGTTCTTCACCTGGACCAGCACGTTCGGGCGGAAGCGGCCGTCCTGCGGCTGGAACTCTTCGTACGCCTGCTTCGCGCGGTCCTGGGGCGTCTCGTGCGAGTAGACGAAGGCCCGCCACATCACGACGCCGCCATGCGGCGCCACGGCGTCGGCGAGCAGGTTGGCGCCGTCCGCATGGCTGCGGCCGTAGTCCTGCGGCCCCGGCTGGCCCTCGGAGTTGGCCTTGACCAGGAAACCGCCGAAGTCGGGGATCGCACGGTAGATCTCGTCGGCCTTGCCTCGCCACCAGGCGCCGACCGCCGGGTCGAGCGGGTCGGCCGTCTTCAGGCCGCCGATCTCCACGGGCGCGCTGAAGCGCGCGGTCAGGTAGACGCGGATGCCGTACGGCCGGAACACACCGGCCAGCGCCGCGGCCTTGGCGAGGTACTCCGCGGTCAGGCTCGTCGCGTTCGCATTGACGTTCGTCAGCACCGCGCCGTTGACCCCGAGCGAGGCGTTCGCGCGCGCGTAGTCCGTGTAGCGCGGGTCGAGGTAGCCGGGCAGCTTGTGCCAGTCCCAGAGCGAGAAGCCCGCATAGCCGCGCTCGACCGTGCGGTTCAGGTTGTCCCAGTGGTCGAGGACGCGCAGGCGGACGCGCGGGGACTCGACACTCGCGAGCGCGTCGATCGGCTGCGCCGTCTGCAGGCGCCGAAGCAGGGCGAACACGCCGTAGAGGACGCCGACGTCGCGGTTCGCCGCCACGACCGTGGTCCGGCGGCCCGCCAGCGGGAGCGTGCGCAGGACGAAGCCCTCCTCGCCCGCGCGCGCCAGGTCCGCCGCCAGCTCCGGCGCGGCGAGCGCGGGCAGGCTCGCCGGCGTCCCGGCCGCGAGCGTGCCGTCGCGTGAGATCGCCTCGGCGAACGGCACGTCCTCGTCGAGCAGCCCGCGCAGGCCGCGGCGCAGCTCCTCGCGCGCAGCGTGCAGCGTCGGGGAGCCGTCCGGGACGACGAGCGCGCCGATCGCGTCCCGGGCGCGCTTCAGCTGCGCCGCGTCGGCGAGCGGCCGGTAGCGCAGCCACAGCTCGTAGCCGTCTTCGGCTCGCGCGCTCGCAGCCCCGGCGGCGAGCAGCAGCAGCAGGGCGACGACACGCGGACTCAGGCCGGGATCTCCGGCACGCGCGCGTCTTCCGGGTCGGCGAAGCGGTCGTTCGGCACGATCGGCGTCCAGCCCGGCCGCAGCGGGTCCTGGTCGTACGGGTAGCCGCCGAGGCGGAGGAACAGCTCGTGGTAGCGGCCGAGCCTCTCGCGGTCGAGCTTGACGCCGAGGCCCGGGGCCGTCGGCACCGCGATCGACCCGTTCGCGTAGGGCAGCCGGCCGCCCTCGATCACGTCGTCGGCGAGGTGGTGGTAATGCGCGTCGGCAGCGAACGTGAGGTTCGGCAGCACCGCGCCCATGTGCAGCATCGAGGCCAGCTGGATCCCCAGCTCGCCCGAGGAGTGGACCGCCACGCCGAGCTGGAACGTGTCGCAGACGCCGGCCGCCTTCACGCACGGGCGGATCCCGCCCCAGAACGTGGTGTCGAGCAGGATCACGTCGACGCCGGTGTCGAGCACGTTCGCCGAGAGCTGCTCGAAGTTCACGACCACCGTGTTGGTCGCCAGCGGCATCCGGACCTTCTCGCGCACGCGCCGCATGCCGTGCAGGCCGAACACCGGATCTTCGAGGTAGTCGTTGCGGATCCCCTCGATCTGCTGGCCGAACCAGATCGCCTGCTCGGTCGACCAGACGCCGTTCGGGTCGAAGCGGAAGCGGTCGCCGGGGAAGGCCTCGGCCAGGGCCCGGTAGCAGCGCAGCTCGTACTCGGGCGGGAACACGCCGCCCTTCAGCTTGTGCGTGGTGAAGCCGTGTCGCGCCTTCAGCGCGCGGGCGCAGGCCACCAGCTGTTCCGGCGTGCGCACTTCGCCGTCCCGGCTGCCCGCGTTCGCGTAGCGGAAGAACAGGTAGGACGCGAACGGAACGCGCTCGCGCAGGCGCCCGCCGAGGATCTCGCTGACCGGGACGCCCCACTTCTGCCCCAGCAGGTCGAGGCAGGCGAATTCCAGCGCGGCCACCAGCTGCGTGCGGTTGTTGTAGAGCGAGGCGGTCGGGTTCGCGATCAGGAAGCGCATCTCCTCGATGCGCGCCGGGTCGCGGCCCACGAGGTAGCTCTCGAGCGCCTTGAACGCGGCGTTCGCGCTCTCGCCGCCGCCGCCCATCTCGCCGAGGCCGACGAGGCCCTCGTCGGTCTCCACCTCGACAATCGTGCGGACGAAGCGGCCCCAGTGGCAGCCGTTGCCGTGGCGCAGTGGCGCCTCGAGAGGCACGGTGACGGGCGTGGCGCGAATCGCGGTGATGCGCATGGGTTCCGGGATTGTAACCGCCCCCGGGGCGGGTCGGAACGCGGGTGGCGCGTAGGTCTGCCGTGTGGGCGCGGGTTGGCCCGCGGACCACCCAGCTCTTCATCAACTTCCGAGACAACCAGGGCCTCGACGGGCAGGGTGCTCTGGGCGGGCATCGGTCGGGAACGGCCGTGAACCGCGGCGAGGACTCGCCGGTCGGAGTCGAGGGCTCAGCCCAATGCGGGAGTCGGCCCTGAGCCGAGCACCGAATCGATCACGTCGGCCAGCTCTGTCATGGTGTACGGCTTCGACAGCGAGGCACGGAAGCCGAAGGCGCTCGGAGAGGACAGCACCGCGCCACTCGCGTAGCCGCTGGTCGCGATTGCCCGCACCTGGGGGTCGATCCGGCTCAGCCGCTCGAGAGTCTCCACCCCGCCCAACCCGCCTGCGACCGTGAGATCGAGGATCACGAGATCGAAGGGCCGCCCTTCGCGTGCATTCTGGAA
>Ga0302299_10002228_pt1 | contig 11804 bp, 8 predicted proteins | sample III_Fen_N3_4_FD_198795 | JGI IMG/M metagenome (GOLD analysis project Ga0302299, IMG submission 198795) | Peat permafrost microbial communities from Stordalen Mire near Abisko, Sweden - III_Fen_N3_4 | ecosystem: Environmental > Terrestrial > Soil > Wetlands > Permafrost | place: Sweden: Abisko...
CCGAAAGCCGGACCGGAGTCCTGTCTCCACGATCAGCACGGACACCGCGCCGACGGGGATCGCGATTCCAAAGCCGGCGGCGAGCCCCGCCATGAGCGCCCCGATCATCGCGGCCGGGCGGCCGGGGCCGCCCCATCGACGCCCGGCGCGACGCCCGGCGGGCCGACCAGGAGCGACTCGATCGCCCTGCGGGCACTCGCGATGGCGGGCAGGCGACCGCGCGCGACCGCGACCGAGACCGTCGCGCGGCTGACGCCGAGCGCCGCGGCCACCTCGGCCTGGCGGGCCCCCCCAACGAGGACCCGGCCGGCGATCTCGGCCTGGCGCGGCGTCAGGTCGTCGAGGAGCGCGGCCAGCGCCGGGACGACGTCGGCCAGCAGTGCGTCCCGCCACGGTTCGCCGGTGGCGAACCCGAGCCAGCTTCCGCGATCCCGGGCGGTGCCCATCGCGAGCGCGGCTCGCGCGGCGGCCGACGCGTCGTCGCATCCAACGCCGATCCCCCAGCGGACCGCGGAGCCGATCCGATCGAGCCGCGAGGCGATGACGCGATCGAGCACGTCCGGGATCGCCAGCACCCGCGTCGCCACGCCTTTCCGAGCCGGCCCCGTCAACGTGGCCGGCTCGGTGAGGAGCGCGAGGCGGAATGCGTCCACAGCACGAGGCTACGGGAGGGACGGTTAGCCGTCAACGGCTGACACACATTCGTGTCGGCTGACGCAGGTTCTGCGCAGGACGCCGCCCGGTGTCGCCCACGCGTGTCGCGACGCGGCGTTGACGGCCGCGCCGTGCTGGCGCAGCATCGGAGGCGTGGAACCGCCCGCCCAGCCCGCTTCCGCCGGCACGCGACGGCCGCTGCCTGCCGGGACGGTCACCTTCCTGTTCACCGACATCGAGGGCTCGACCGAGCTGATCACGCGCCTGGGGAGCGCGTATGAAGCCCTCCTGGAGGCCCACCGCGCCATCCTTCGGGCCGCCTTCGAGGCGGCTGGCGGCGTCGAGGTGCAGACGGAGGGGGACGCGTTCTTCGTCGCGTTCGCCAGCGCGAGCGCGGCGGCGGCGGCCTGTGTCGCGGCGCAGCGTGCCCTCGCCGCGCATCCGTGGCCAGCGGACTCGCAGATCCGCGTCCGGATGGGGCTCCACACGGGCGAGGCCGCGCCCAACCCGGGCGGCGACTACACGTCGCTCGAGGTCCACCACGCCGCGCGCATCGCCGCGGCCGGCCACGGCGGCCAGATCCTGATCTCCGACACGACTCGATCGCTGATCAGCGCCACGCTCCCCCCCGACGTGACGATCCGCGACCTCGGCGAGCATCGCCTGAAGGACCTCCGACCGGAGCGCCTCGCGCAGCTCGTCGCCGTCGGCGTGCCTGCCGAGTTCCCGCCAATCCGCTCGCTCGACCAGCGACCCAACAACCTGCCCACGCAGCTGACCTCGTTCGTGGGCCGGGACCACGACCTCGCGGCCACGCTCCTGCTCCTCGACGCGTCGCGCCTCCTGACGCTCACCGGACCGGGCGGGATCGGCAAGACGCGCCTTGCACTCCAGGTCGCGGCCGCGGCCGCGGACCGCTACCCGGATGGAGTCTGGTTCGTCCCGCTCGAGCCGCTCCGCGAGGCGGGGCTCGTGGCGGGGACGATCGCCCGCGCCGTCGGGCTGACGGACAGCGGCGTTCGTCCCACGCTGGAGCTGCTCGTGGAGCACCTGGCGCCTCGGGCATGCCTGCTCGTGCTCGACAACTTCGAGCAGGTGATCGCCGCCGCCCCGCTCGTCGCACAGCTCCTCCGCGCCTGCCCGGCCCTCACGATCGTGACCACGAGCCGGGGCGCCCTGCACGTCTCCGGGGAGCAGGAGTACGCCGTCCCGGGGCTCCCGGCGCCGCCCGATCCACGCCGCCTGTCGACGTTCGAGGCAGCGCGCCTGCCCGCCGAGATCCGTGCCGGCGACCCCGCGACGCTCGGTGAGTACGAGGCGGTCCGGCTCTTCGTGGCGCGCGCCCTCGCCGTGCGCGCCGACTTCCGCGTCACCAGCGAGAATGCGCCAGCGGTGGCTGGGATCTGCGCCACGCTCCAGGGCCTGCCGCTCGCGATCGAGCTGGCCGCCGCGCGCGTCAAGGTCCTCGCCCCCGAAGCGATCCTCGAGCGCCTGGAGCACCGCCTGGAGCTCCTGGCCTCCGCCTCGCGGGACCTGCCCGAGCGGCAGCGGACGCTGCGCGGCGCGATCGCGTGGAGCTACGACCTGCTCGACGACGCCGGCCGGCGCCTCCTCGCCCGCCTCTCGGTCTTCGTGGGAGGCGGCGACCTCCCGATGATCGAGCACGTCTGCGACCCGGACGGCACGCTCGGTGTCGACCTGCTCGACGTGCTCGCGGCGCTCGTCGACCAGTCGCTCGTCCGGAGCGACGACGTCGCGGGGACGGCACGCTTCTCGCTGCTCGACACCATCCGGACGTACGGCGCGGAGCGCCTCGACGCCTCCGGCGAAGGACCGGCAATCCGGGATCGGCACCTCGCGGCGTACCTGGACCTTGCCGAGCAGGCCGCCGCCGGGCTCACCGGGCCCGGGCAGCGTGCCTGGCTGGACCGGCTGGAGGCGGACGCCGACAACTTCCGGGCCGGCCTCGACCGCGCGGAGGCGATCCCAGATCCCGAGGCGGCCGTGCGGCTCGGCTTCGCGCTGTGGCGCTTCTGGCAGCAGCGCGGCTACCTTCGCGAAGCGCGCCAGCGGCTCACGTCCCTCGACGAACATGCCTGGGAAATGGCACCGCGGAGCCGCGCCCGCCTGCTCGAGGCTCTCGGCGGCGTGGCGTACTGGCAGGCCGATGGAGCCGCCGCACGCTCGTGGTACGAGGCCGCGCTCGAGATGTGGCGCACGATCGGCGACCGCCGCGAGATCGCCAATGCGCTCTACAATCTCGGCTCCTCGGAGGTCTCGACCCTGATGGCGGGCAGCGCGGACGCCGAGGCCTGGGACCGGGCCCGCGCGAACCTCGACGAGGCGCTCGTGGTCTACGAGGAGATCGGGGACCGGCTCGGGCAGGGAAACGTCCTCTGGGGCATCGGCGGCCTGTACTACTTTGCGTCGGAGGTGGCGAAGGCAGAGCCCTGGTACGTCCGCTCCCTGGAGCACTTCCGCGCGGTTGGGAACCGCACGATGGAGGCGTGGGCGCTCCACATGCTGGGATCGACGGTCCTCAAGCTGGGTCGCATCGAGAACGCCGCCGACATGATGCGACACGCACTGGGCCACTTCCACGAGGCGGGCGACCTGTCGGGAATCACCATGGTCCTCGATGACCTGTCCGCCGTCGCGGTGACCGGTGGCGACCTCGAGCGCGCCGCGCGGCTGCGCGGGGCAGCCCGCCAGCTGACGCAGTCGACCGGCACGGAGCTCGCCCGCATGGTCGAGGAGCTGTTCGAGCAGGCGACACGTCCGAACGCCCGGGTGGCCATGGACGCCAGCGAGCTGGAGCGGCTCGAGCTCGAGGGTCGCAGCCTCGCGCTCGATGTCGCGGTCGCCTATGCGCTCGGCGAGGCCGATCCCTTCGTCGCAGGGCCCGGGCCGTCCGACCGCTGAGCTGCCCTCAGGCGGCCGGACGGCCGTGCCACCCGGTAGGATGGGCGCCGCCGCCGCTCCGTCGTCATCGAGGATCCCGCCCATGACTGCGTCGATCGCGCCGACCGATCCGCGCCCGCCCAGGGGCGCCCATCCGGCGATGCCCCCGGTCGGGGGGGCGTGACCGGGGCGCTGCGGCGCTACGCGCGGAGCTTCACGGGCTTCGAGCGCGACGCCCGGATCTTCCTCCTCGCGACGCTGGTTTATGGCGTCACCCTCAGCCTGTGGTGGGTCGACTTCAACCTCTATTTGAAGGCCCTGGGCTTCGACAACGCGTTCATCGGGATCGTGGGCATGGCGTCGTCCGGCGCTGGGGCGCTGGCCGCGTTCCCGGCGAGCCTGCTGTCCGACCGAATCGGACGCCGGCTCGTGCTGGTCCTCGCGACCGGAGTATCCGCGGTCGGGATCGTCGGCCTGCTTCTCGTCGGATCCTCACTCGCGGTCATCGCGTGCGCCGCGCTGATCGGCGCCGCGAACCAGTCGTTCTTCGTGGTGCAGTCACCGTTCATGACCGAGCACAGCCACGCGGACCAGCGGAGCGAGCTGTTCTCGCTCCAGGGCGCCATATCGACCGGGGTGAACGTCGTTGCGGCGCTTGTCGGGGGCGCGATCGCGGAGCTCGCAGCCAGCGTGGGCGGCTTCTCGACCGGTGATCCTGCTGCGTACCGCGTCCTGCTCGTCCTGATGCTCGCGGCCGCGCTGGTCGCCACGACCGTCCTGCTGGCCGTGCGCGATGATCGGCCGCGGGGGCGGCGGCGCGACTGGCGGACCCTGGAAGGACGGCCGGGGATTCCCTGGAGCGGCGAGCCGCTCGCCGCGCGGCCGGACCTGCCGAAGCGCCGTGGAGCGATCCGGGTCGGGCTGCCGCGGATCTCCGATCGCGCAACCTTCGTGCGGCTCATCCTCCCCGGGTTCCTGATCTCGCTCGGGGCCGGCCAGGTCATCCCGTACCTCAACCTGTTCGTGCAGGGCAAGTTCGGGCTCGACCTCGCCTCGCTCAACGCGGTCTTCGCGCTGACGAGCCTCGGGACCACGCTGGCCATCCTGTTCCAACCCGCCCTGGCCCGGCGCGTGGGCAAGATCGGCTCGGTCGTGCTCGTCCAGGGCGCGAGCATCCCGTTCCTGGCGGTGCTCGGATTCAGCCCGATCCTGTGGACGGTGATCGGCTCGATGGCGATCCGCAACTCGCTCATGAACGCCGGGAACCCGATCTTCAACGCCTTCGCCATGGAGCGGCTGCGGCCCGGCGAGCGGGCGACGTATGCGGCGGCGGCAAGCCTTGCGTGGTCGCTCGGGTGGGTGATCGCCGGCCCGTGGTACAGCATTCTCCAGGCGACCCTCGGGTTCTCGGCCGGCTACACGATCAACTTCGTCACGATCATCATCCTGTACACGCTGGGCACGTTCCTGATCTGGTCGTGGTTCCACGGGGCCGGGGGCGGCTCGGTCGGGACGCGCGCCGTAGCCCGCGGCTGATCGTCGACGACGGTTGGAGCCGGCGCCCGCCGGCTCGCCCGACGCGCTGCCGACCGGCTATCCTCCGCTGAGCATGGCCGAGTCCCAGCCCACCCACGAGAAGTCCGGCATCCCGCGCAATCCGGGGCGGCGCGACCTGGGGATGAAGGCGACGCTCCTCTTTCCGTCGCGCGAGATCGTCGAGCGTTTCTACGTGCCGCTCATCTACACGGCCTGCCGGACGTGCTACTCCGAGCTGGAGCCGGCCGAGATCTTCCGGCGGGCGGAATCCGGTGAGATCGATCGCGCGAAGATGCAGAAGCTCATCAGCGGCGTCGTCGAATCGGGGCACGGCAGCACGATCGAGCACGTGGTCTTCACGTTCGGGATCAGCGGGGTGAGCCGCACGCTCTCCCACCAGCTGGTCCGCCACCGCGCCGGAGTGGCATTCGACCAGCAGAGCCAGCGGTACGTCAAGTTCACGGGCGCGGCAACGATGCTCCCGGCGACGCTCGCGGAGGCAGACCCCGCGCTCCGCGCACGGTACGAGGCCCAGGTCGACGGTGCGCTCGACCTGTATGGCGAGCTGCTGGCCGCGGGAATCCCGGGCGAGGACGCCCGTTTCGTCTTCCCCAACGCCACCCGCACGAACCTCGTCATGACCGCGAACCTGCGCGCGCTCATCCACATGTCGGGGCTGCGACTGTGCACGATGGCCCAGTGGGAGATCCGGCGGCTCTTCCAGCTCATCCGCCACGAGGTCTTTGCGGTCAGCCCGTTCCTGGGGAGCTTCCTCGCACCCAAGTGCGTCCCCCTCGGATATTGCGACGAGATGGGCAACCGGGACGAGCACTGCCCGATCCGACCGCACCGCGACTCGGTCCTTGGCGCCTGGGCGGAGAAGGCGAAGGCGGCACGGGCCGGTGGACCCGACGCGGCCGAGGTCGACGGCTGACCCGCAGAACAATGGACATCCGACCTGGCATGGCGATCCAGCTTCACCTCGACCGCATCCCGCCGGGCGCGCAGATCGGCCCGCGCCGCCTTGGCCAGGAGGCCATCGTCTACGTGGCGGCCGGCGAGATCGCCTTCGAGCACGGGCTCGGCCTGAGCCGGCGGGTCGTTGTCCGGGCGGGTGACGTCCTGTACCAGGGCCCGGCCGACGAGGGCATCGTCCGCAACGACGGGGCGATCGACGCGCTCGCCCTGCGTGCCGCCATCGACATCGATCCGGGGCGCCCTGCCGACGACCAGCCGTCATGGCGCGTCCGACCGGGCGAGCCGGTCCGGCGCCGCGAGGGGGCGCGCCTGATCGCGGCGCCAGGCCTCCGGCACCGCGTGCTGGTGGAGCCCGGCGATTTCGGCACGCTCAGCTTCAGCGTCTCGGAGATCGAGCTCGATCCAGGCGCCACGACCGGCTGGCACCGCCATCTCGGCTCCGAGCACGTGGTCGTCGTCCTCGAGGGGCGTGGATCGGTGCGGGTCGGGTCTCTCGAGGAGACGCTCGAGCCGCTCAAGGGGGTCCGCGTGGAGATGGGTCTCCCGCATGCGATCGCGAACATCGGGCGGACCCGGCTGCGCTACTTCCTGTGCGCGACGCCGGCCGCGGACCCGCTCACGGATCGCGAGAACCTCGTCCCACCGACCTGAGGCCGGGCGGCAGCGGCAGCGGCGCAATTCGTGGCGGTGTGATCGCGACGGCCGATTCGCGGCCGCGCGGCTCGCGGCTCCGTGACACGCAGAAGCGCCCGGAGGAACCACGTCCGAGGAAGCAACCTTGATGCAATCGCGGCGCGACCTCGGAGGGAGAGCAACCGGGATTGCTCCCGATCACCTCGCCGGGACCCGTTGATGTGATCGCCGGGTCGTCGGCTTTCGTAGCCCCTCCGGGCAGGGAGATCATCGCGCCGCGGCAGCGCTCCGGCAACCCGGTTATCCACGAAGATGCGGGTACGCCCTGTCTGCCCGTCCACGATCTGCACCACGATGTGGATGCGATGTGGACGACCGCTGTTCGTTTGTCCGACCGGCGCGGTCACCGGCCAGCGCCGCCGAACCCGTCAGGCGGAACGGCGCGGGACCGGGACCACGATCGTGCCCGCGACCCGGTCGTGAAGACCGCGTCGAAGCGGGTCCGTGGCAGCCGAGACGAGCAGGACCAGGTACCAGGCGCTGTTCACGAGGGCGAGGACGCTCACGTCGACGGCACCGCTCGCCGACAGCGAGCTGACGGCGATCGGCAAGATCGCGAGGACCGCCCAGCGACGCCCGGCAGCTTCGACCGGAAGCACCAGGGACGCACCGGGCGCCGAACCCCCGGCATGCTCCAGACAAACCCGGAGCCCGAGCACGCGTTGCGCAGGCGTCGCGCCCCAGCGGCACCAGCACCCGGCAAAGTAGAGCGCGTCGACGGCGAGCGTCGCCGTCAGCTCGAGGGCCACCCGGAGCGGGTTGACGGCGACCACGACGAGCGAAAGCCCGTCCGGCGTCGCCTCGACGAGCGGCCCGAAGATGGAATCGAACAGGACGCCGAGCGCGATGTAGACAAGGCCGATGACCAGCGAATCGGCGACGTACGCCGCGCTCCGGCGCCCGAGCGCCGCGACCGGGGCCGCGACGGGCAGGCCCATCCGGCGACCCTCACCCACCGATCGCGAACATCTCGACGCGGGGCAGGTTTGCGGTCCCGGCACTCCGGAGGTCGGAGTAGCGGTCGTCCCGCGCGCCCCACGCCAACCGGATCCGCGCCTCCAGCTCGCTGTCGTCGGCGCCGTCCCGCAGGGGAGCGCGGAGGTCCGTCCCGTGTGCCGCGAAGAGGCAGGTGAACAGCTCGCCCTCGGCCGAGAGCCGGGCCCGGGTGCAGGCTCCGCAGAAGGGTGCGGTCACTGACGCGATCACCCCGATCTCGGCTGCCCCATCGCGGTAGCGGAAGCGGGTCGCCACCTCGCCTGGGTAGTTGGGGGGCAATGCCTCGAGCGGGAACGCTCCGTCGACACGCGCGACGATCTCCGCGAGCGGCACAACCTCGTCCATCCGCCAGCCGTTCGCGGTCCCCACGTCCATGAACTCGATGTAGCGGAGGGTTACGCCCTCGTCCCTGGCCCATCGCGCCATCGGGATGATCGAGTCCTCGTTGCTGCCCCGCCTGACCACCATGTTGACCTTGAGCGGCGCGAGGCCGGCCGCCCGCGCGGCGGCGATCCCGTCGAGGACCCGGGCCACCGGCATGTCGGCCCCGCTCATGGCCCGGAAGACCGCGTCGTCGAGGGAGTCCAGGCTCACCGTGATTCGCTGCAGCCCGGCGGCCGCAAGCGGCGCGGCGAGCGTCCGGAGGGCCGAACCGTTCGTGGTCAGCGTCAGGTCGCTCACGCCGCCGAGCATTGCCAGCTGACGCACGAGGTCCGGGAGGTCGCGGCGGACGGTCGGCTCGCCGCCGGTGATCCGGAGCTTCTCCACGCCGAGCCCGACGAAGATCCCCGCCAGGCGGACGATCTCCTCGAAGCTCAGGATCTGCGACCGCGGGAGGAACGCATAGTCGCGGCCGAATACCTCCGCGGGCATGCAGTACGCGCACCGGAAATTGCAGCGATCGGTCACCGAGATCCGGAGGTCGCGCGGATGTCGGCCCAACACGTCGCGCGGCGGCGCGTCGGCGGACCGGGGACGCGGATCCAGTGTCGGCTCGCTCATGGTCCGGACATCGTAGCCGTCCCGTCCCGTGAGGGCCGCGGCCGGCGCCTCCGCGCACCGATCCGGTGCCGGGCGGCACCGCGGGCAGCGCCGGGGGTACCACCGCCGGTGCCAGGTGGTACCACTAGTCAACTCCACCGCACCGCTCCGCGCCCCTAGGCTCCGCATCGGGTGAGGGAACCCGTGTCGATCAAACGACCGAAGAAGGGACCGCGCAGCATGGCGACCACCGAATCGCGAACCGGCTTCCGGCTCCCATGGAGCGCAGATCGGGCACCGTCCCGCGATGGCTTCGAGGAGACTTCCGGGGACGATCCGAGCGCGTCTTCCGACGGGCCCGACGAATCCGGTCTCGATGCCTTCGATGCGGCATCCGCGCCCGACGCCGGAGCACCCGGCAGGACCGATGCGGCCGGCGAGACAAGCGTGGTCGACCCGGCGGTCGGACCGGCACCCGTTCCCTCGGGGACGGTCGGAGCGAGCGAGCAAACGCCAGCCTACGTCAGCGGACCGCCACCGGCCCATGACGCCGCGCCGGCCCGCAGGCCGACGAAGTTCCTGACCGACCTGACTCATGCGATGCAGTTGGCCGCCGAGCAGGCGCGGGCCGCGACGCTGGAACAGTTCCGGGTCGACGGATCGGCGTACGTCGAGCAGATCCAGGGTCGCTCGGTCGCCGACGCGGGCGCGCTCCGCCGGCATGCCGACGATGACGTCGCGAGCATCAAGGACTGGTCGAAGGCCGAGATCGCGCGGATCCGGGAAGAGACCGAGAGCCGCATCGCCGGTCGTCGAGGCCAGCTCGACGACCAGCTCGCGCGCCATCGCGCCCTCGTGGAACGCGACGTCGCCCGGATCGAGGCGCAGATCGCGTCGTTCGAGACGGAGATGGCGGGCTTCTTCGACGAGCTGCTCGCGGAGACCGACCTGACGCTCCTCGCGGCACGCGCCCAGCAGATGCCGGAGGCGCCCACGTTCGACGAGCTGGACGAGACCGCGTTCACGGCGCTCATGACGGAGCCAGCTGTCGGGATCCCCGAGCCGGAGTCGATCGTCGAGCCCGAGCCGACAATTGAGCCGGAGCCGACAGCCGAGATCGCCTCGACGATCGAGCCGGATCCCGCGGCCGGACTGCCGCTGGCCCCCGCCGGCGACGACGACGGCAGCGAGACCGCCGAGTCCCCGGCCGACGCCCTCTTCGACCGCGAGGCCGCCATGGCCGCGATCCAGGCTGCAGCCGAGGCAGCCGCATCGCTCGAGGCGGAGACGGAATCCCCGGCCGAAGCGACCGGCGCAGACGCGCCGACCGGCGCAGACGCGCCGACCGGCACCGCCACCGTCGAGACGGACGCCGCGACCGACGTCGCGCCCCAGTCCCTGGCGGCCTCCTCCGGGCAGGACCCCGACCCGCGCCTTGCGATGCTCGGCCTGACTCCGGACTTCGCCGCGGCCGAGATCGCCGCTGCGGAAGCAGCGGCAGCCGAGATGCAGGAGATCCCCGAGATGGACGAGCAGGACCTCACGGCCCGCCTCGCCGGCCTCGTCGCCTCTTCATCCGCCGGCCCGTCCGCGGATGCCGGTGCGAGCGTGCCGGTGGTCTCGACCCAGGTCATCGTCAGTGGTCTCGTCAGCGTGGCGAGCATCGCGAGCTTCAAGCGCCACCTCAGCCGCGCCGCCGGCGTGCGTCACGTGGGCGTCTCGTCCGGACCGGACGGCGAGTTCCTTTTCACCGTGCAGCACGAGGCCGGGGCGGCCCTGCGTGACCTGATCCCGACCCTGCCCGGCTTCCACGCCCGGGTCACCGGTGGCGGCGACGGCGTCGTGACCGCGACCGCCCACGACCCCGAGGACTGAGCCGGCCAGCCCGCAAACCACGAAAGGACCCGCCCCGGATGGCCCGCCCTGCGATTGCAATCGCCCTGCCAGAGGACGAGCGACAGTACGTCGTCGACGTGCTCCGCGAGGCCGATTTCGAGCCGGTCGTGGTCGCGCGCCCGGAGGACCTCGGTGCGCTCCTCGCGAGCCGCCACGACGTGGCGGTCGCGATCCTCGATGGCGAGAGCGACTTCGACGAGTCGCTCGAGTTCTACGGGCTCCTCCACGAGCCGGGTCGCGATATTCCCGCCCTGATGATCGTCTCGCCGCGCACGCTCGACCGACTTGCCGGCGCCGCAGGGCGCGCAGGCGCCCACGATGAGTACTTCACCCGGCCCTATTCGCCCGAGGCGCTCCGCTGGCGCGTCGAGGCGATGCTGATCCGCCAGATGGCCGTCGACGACGGCACCGGTGCCGTCCTCCAGAACGGCCCCCTCTCGGCCGGAGACTGGTCGCGGCGGGGCACCTTCCTGGCCGTCTTCAACCCGAAGGGCGGGGTGGGCAAGACCACGATCGCCGTGAACCTGGCGGCGTCCCTCGTCGCGCTGGGCCGCTCGGTCCTCCTCGTCGACGCGGACACCGTCACCGGACACATCGCGAGCTCGCTCGGCATGACCAGCGTCCGGACGCTCGTCGATTCTCTTGCGGAGACCCGTGAAGGCGGGCTGGACGCTGCGACCGAGACCCTCGAGGAGCTGGTCGCGTCGCACCCGTCCGGCCTCAAGGTGCTGGTCCTTTCCTCGAGTCCGTTGAAGACCGAGGCCATCGATCCGGCTGCCGTCGCCGAGGCGATCGACCGCGCGCGACGGTCCTTCGACGTGATCGTCGTCGACCTTCACCCCGACTACGACGTGCTCAACCGCGCCATCTTCAATCGTGCGGACCGGATCCTCGTCCCCGTCACCCCGGACGTCCCGGCGCTCCGTGCCGCGGTGCAACTGCGCGATGTTGCGGCCGAGCTCGGCTTCCGGGACAAACTGGCGCTCGTGATCAACCGCGCCAACAGCGGCGTGAGCGTCACCGACATGGAGCGCACCGTCGGCATGTCGTCGTTCGCGGAGATCCGCTCGGCGGGCCTCCAGCTGGTCAGGGCCGCGAACCAGGGCCGCACGGTGATCGACCTGTTCCCGGGCGAGAAGGTCTCAGACGATTTCCACGCGCTTGCCCAG
>Ga0302299_10002229_pt1 | contig 11799 bp, 11 predicted proteins | sample III_Fen_N3_4_FD_198795 | JGI IMG/M metagenome (GOLD analysis project Ga0302299, IMG submission 198795) | Peat permafrost microbial communities from Stordalen Mire near Abisko, Sweden - III_Fen_N3_4 | ecosystem: Environmental > Terrestrial > Soil > Wetlands > Permafrost | place: Sweden: Abisko...
GCCGGCGGCCATGGAGCAGGTGGCGCCGGGACGTGCAGGTAATTAGCACAAGTCATTACCTCTGCTAACTATTCCACTCTCCGCCCCTACCCCGACTTCTTGCCCATAACCCACCGCCGGGGTCGCCGTGAGGGCGTTTTCGGGTGGGCAATTCGCAATATGTCGGCGGGCACGCGCGGATGCCGTGTGGTCCCCGGAGGGGGGCCACACGGCATCCGGCGGAGTGCTGCCCCGCGGGCCGGGTCAGGTGACCAGGTCGGTGAGCGGGGCGATGAGGAAGTAGATCGCGAACAGGCCGGCGACGAGCCACATCATCGGGTGCACGCTGCGCCACTTGCCCAGCACCACCTTGATGAGCACGTACGAGACGAACCCGGCGCCGATGCCCACGGTGATCGAGTAGGTGAACGGCATCAGGATGATCGTGAGGAACGCCGGGATGGCGATCTCGACGTCGTCCCACTCGATGTTCTGCACCTGCTGCATCATCAGGAAGCCGACGAGGATGAGCGCGGGCACGGCCGCCTCGTTGGGGATGACGCGCACCAACGGGGTCACCAGGATCGACACCAGGAACAGCAGGCCGGTGACGACCGACGCCAGGCCGGTGCGGGCCCCCTCGCCGACGCCGGATGCCGACTCGATGTACGAGGTGTTCGACGAGACGCCGGCGGCGCCACCCGCCGCCGCGGCGAGCGAGTCGACGACCAGGATGCGCTCGGTGTGCGGCGGCATGCCGTCCTCGTCGAGCAGTCCGGCCTCGGCGCCGATGGCCGTCATCGTGCCCATGGTGTCGAAGAAGTCGGCGAGCATCAGCGTGAAGACGAGCAGGACGGTGGCGACGATGCCGACCCGCTCGAAGGAGCCGAGCAGGTTGAACTCGCCGAGCGTGCCGAAGTTGATCGGGTCGATCGACGACGGCCAGGCCGGCACGTTGAGGTTCCAGCCGGTGGGGTTGATGATGTTGTTGCCCTGCGCGTCGACGCCGGTGACGGTCGGGCCGACCTTGGCGACGGCCTCGACGATGAACGCCACGACCGTCATCACCAGGATCGAGATGATGATCGCGCCCTTGACCTTGCGCACCCACAGGGTGATCAGCAGGCCCAGGCCGAGCGCGAAGATGACCGTCGGCCAGCCGTTGAGCTGGCCGCCGATGCCCAGCTCGACGGGCACCGGACCCGCGCCGGTGCGGCGCACGAAGCCGGCGTCGACCAACCCGATCAGGGCGATGAACAGGCCGATGCCGACCGAGATGGCCACCTTGAGCTGGCTCGGCACCGCGTGGAACACCGCCGTCCGGAAGCCGGTGAGCACCAGCACGAGGATGACCAGGCCCTCGAGCACGATCACGCCCATCGCGTCTGCCCAGGTCATCTGGCTGGCGATCGAGAAGGCGACGAAGGCGTTGAGCCCCAGGCCGGTCGCGAGCGCGAGCGGGTAGTTGGCGAAGACACCCATCAGAATGGTGAGCAGGCCCGCGACGAGCGCGGTGCCGGCCGCGATCGCCGCGAGGTTCGGGCTCGCCCCGCCGCCGAGGTACTTGCCGTCGGCGTCCTTGACGAAACCGAGGATGAGCGGGTTGAGGACGACGATGTAGGCCATCGTGAAGAACGTGGCGAAGCCGCCGCGCACCTCCCGGCCGACGGTGGAGCCGCGGTGCGAGATCTGGAAGTGGCGTTCGAGAAAACCGGCCGGCGGGGGGCCGGTAGAGGTTGCGGGCTCTGCCGCGGTGTCGGGCGTGGTGTCTGGCGTGGCATCGGGCATGGCCCGGACCCTAGCGGGAGCACGTTACGTCTGCATGACGCGTGTACGAAGCGGTTCGCGCGCCCCGTACGCTGGCCCCGTGACGACGCCGGACCCCCACCCCGAGCAGCACTCCGCGGCGCTGGGGTCACCGGCACCGGTCGAGCCGCTCTCCGTGCCGTCCCGCCCGATCGTCGCGGCCGGCATGGGCCTGTGGGCGGTGGGCCTGGTCGTGACACTCGTCGTGCCCGCCCTGCACACCGGCGACCGGTCGTGGTGGCCGTGGACCTGCGTCACCGGCATCGCCCTGGGGGCCATCGCCTGGTGGTACGTCGGGCGCGGGCACGCCAACGCCGCCAAGGCCTGACCCGCTCCGCCGCGAGTGCGGACGTGGTCGCCGGGGCAACCACCTGCCCACTCGGCGCGGATGCCGTCAGGCCGGGTCGAGCTCGAAGTCGTCGAGGATCGGCGGCACGATGCGCTCGGCCGCGGGCAGGTCGACATCGACCTCGGAGTGCGCGCCGCACCCGTGGTCGAGGCTGACGACGCGGGCGTCGGAGGGTGACCACTCGTTGGCACACACGCCGAACACCGCACGCAGGGCACCGGCCATCGGCACGAAGAAGCCGCACGTCGAGCAGGGGGCCGGGGCCTTGACCGCGACCGGGGCGCTCGGGCCGGACTCGCCGTCGTACCAGCGCTGCGCGGCGGCCTCGCGGCCCTCGGCCGAGAGCACCCGCGGCCGGCCGAGCCCGAGCTCGCACAGGGCGACCTGGTCGACCTCCTCGTCACCGGTGGCCTCGAAGCCCGCCACGAGCTGGGGGTCGTCGACGACGAGCGGCGTGACGTCACCGGGGCCGACGTCGCCCGGCGCGAGTCGCTCGGAGTAGGGCACCCAGTCGGTCGAGAGCAGCGAGCCCTCGCCGGGCACGAGGTTGGCCTCGCAGACGGTCACGACCTTGGAGCGGGGCACCCGGGCCACCGACACGGCCCACCGCCACCCGACGTAGGCGCGCGCGGTGCAGCTGAAGTAGTGCGTGGCGAGGCGGTCCTCGACCATCTCCATCCCCAGGTGCTCACCCACGGCGCCCGCCTCGGCGATCGAGACGGCCGCCTCGTGGGCGGTGTCGACCGCCCCGCGCAGGGCGGGGTCGGTCTTCAGGGCGGGGCTCACAGCTCGAGGTCGCCCGCCACCGCGTGCAGCACCTGGGCGACCTTGTTGCCGTGCGCCTTGTCGGGGTAGTGGCCGCGACGCAGTGACTCCGAGACCGAGTCGAGCAGCTTGATGACGTCCTCGACGATGACGACCATCTCGTCGGGCGACTTGCGGTTGGCCACCCGGCGGTTGGTGGCCACCGACGGGGCCGGGTCGAGGAGCGTGACCGAGAGCGCCTGGGCGCCGCGGCGGCCCTCGGCGATGCTGAACTCGATCCGCTGGCCGCCCTTGAGGCCTGCGACACCCTGCGGGAGCGCGCTCGCCGGGACGAAGACGTCGCCCTCGCCGGCGTCGCCGGACACGAATCCGAAGCCCTTCTCCGAGTCGAAGAACTTCACCTTGCCAGTCGGCACCGTGCACCTCTTTGTCGCGTCTGCGGTCTCGGCGCCCGGCCGGGCACCAGCGCCAAGGCTAACCGTTCCCGGCCGTGTCGCGCTGCCGGGTTGTGCAGAGCCGCCGCCGGATGCCGGGCGCCTCCCCGTGCCGGACGACATCCGGGCACACCCGTGTGCACCTCAGGTCGCCGCCGCCGGTCTCTCGTGGCACGGTTGACCGGTGTCCGAGACCACCGACAACCGGGAGGGGCGCCCCCCGAAGACTGCGGAGGTCACGGAAGCCGCGGATGCCCCGCAGCACGACCGGTTCACCCTGCGCGGGTTCTGGAACCAGCTGCCCCCGACCGGCAAGTGGCTGCTCTCCACGACCGCGATCTCCACCCTCGGGCGGGGCATGACGCTGCCGTTCACGATCATCTACGTCCACGAGGTGCGGGGCATCCCGCTCGACGTCGCCGGCCTGCTGATGAGCGTGATCGCCCTGGTGGCCCTGGTCGTCACGGGTCCGGTGGGGGCACTCATCGACCGGCTCGGGGCGCGAACGGTCGTCATCTGGGGCACCGTGGCCCAGTTCTCCGGCGCCGTCATGATGGCCTTCGCCACGTCGGTCCCGGCGTTCGTCCTGGCGTTCACCCTGCTCGGCATCGCCTTCGGCATCGGCTGGCCGGGGTTCAACGCACTGACGTCGAGCATCGTGTCCGGCCCGGTGCGCACCCAGTTCTTCGGCATCAACTTCGCCCTGATCAACCTCGGCATCGGCATCGGCGGCATCGTCAGCGGGTTCCTCACCAACGTCGACCGGCCCGGCACCTTCACCGCGATATTCCTCGCCGACGCCGTGTGCACCCTCGTCCCCCTTGCCCTGCTGCTCGGTCCACTGCGGCACGTCGCCGGCCGGCCGGAACGGACCCCCGACGGTCGCCCCGTCCAGCCAGGGGCCGGCTACCTCGCCATCCTGCGCAGGCCGGCGGTGCTGTGGATCACCGCCCTGACCTTCCTGACCAGCTTCGTCGGCTACGGCCAGATGGAGGCCGGCTTCCCGGCGTTCGCGCGAGAGGTCAGTGAGGTGTCGACCCGCACCATCGGCTTCGCCTTCGCCGCCAACACCGCGGTGATCGTCGGCATGCAGTTCCTCGTCCTGCGCTTCATCGACGGGCACCGACGCACCCGGGTCTTCCTCGTCCTGGTCGCCCTGTGGGCCGGCGCATGGCTGCTGCTCGGCGCCACCGGCATGGTGGCCGGCACCATGGCGGCCGCCGGCGGCGTCATCGTGTTCCACGTGCTGTTCGGCCTCGGCGAGACGATGCTGCAGCCCACCGTGCCCGCCATCGTCAACGACCTCGCCAGCGACCGCGACCGCGGCCGGTTCAACGCGGTGTCCGCCGGGTCCTTCCAGATCGGCGCGGTCACCGCGCCGATCGTCGCGGGCTGGCTGCTCAGCCGCCAGCTCAGCGGGGTGCTCATCGGCGTCATTGTCGCCGGCCTCGTGGGGGTCGCGGTGCTCGCGATGGCGCTCGAGCGCCAGATCACGCCCGAGGTCAACGGTATCGCCGACCGTTCCTGAGCCAGCGGCCGCTCTCCGACCGACGGAGGTCTCGGCGCGTAGATGCCGCGTGGGCGGCGCGTGCCGGCGGCAACCCCCGGCCACGGATGCCGGGTGGTTCAGCCCACGACGACGGCGGTGACCTTCATCCCCTCCTTGGCGGCCACGACGCGCACCGTGGCGCCGACGGCCACCGGGGTGGCTGCGGCACCGAGAACGGGGGCGGTGCCGTCGAGGGTGTAGGTGGCCGTGAACCCGTCGGTGCTCTTGACGGCGAGGGACTTGCCCGCGGTGTAGGCCGTGACCTGGCCGGTCTGCACGACCATGACGGTCGGCGTGCCGGTGACGGTGGTCGTGAACTCGCCGTGCAGCACCGCGCCGAGCGCGGCGCCGGCGCCCATCCCCATCCCCGGCCGAGACGGGCCGCCGGAACCCGGAGCGCCCTGGGTACCCGGAGCGCCGGGGGCGCCCTGGCCCGGCAGCTGCGGCACCCCGTTGCCGTTGCCCCGACCCCGTCCCACGCCGTTGCCCTGACCGTTCTTGCCGTTCCCCCGGCCCATGCCCGGACCCTGCTCGCCGACGTCGTCCCTGCCGTCACGCATGCCCATGCCGACGCCGCGGTCGACGCGAGCGTGTGACACGACCAGCGCGGTGGTCAGGCCGAGGCCGACCACGACGAGGAGCGCAGCCATCACCGCCGCCAGGCCCAGCGCGGCCCGGCCACCCCCGGTGGAGGTCGCCTCGCCCCACCAGTGCCGGGGCCCGGAGGACGGACCGGCAGCGCCCGCCGGCACCCAGCCGGGCGGCGCGGGGGTGGCGGGGGTGGCCGCCGCAGGTGCGCCGCCCCAGGCGGGGTTGCCCGGCGCGCCCTGCTGCGGCGGGAGCGGAGCGGTGTCCTCGGCGGACGGGTTCGGCTGGTCGGGGCGGGCCGGGTCGGGCACGGGGGTGCTCTGGTCACTCATGAGGTCATGATCCGTCGTCCGCGCACTGATGGCAGCACGCGGCCGCGAACTCACACCGAACTCACATGAAGCCACCCCGCTCCGCGGGCACCGGGCTCAGCCGCCGGACAGCGCCCGCACCACGCTCGAGGGCGAGGGGCGCCCGAGCCGGGCCGCCATCCACACGCTCGTCTCGACCAGTGCGTCGAGGTCGACACCTGTCCGCACTCCGGCACCGTCCAGCGCCCAGACGAGGTCCTCGGTGGCCAGGTTGCCGGTCGCCGACTTGGCGTAGGGGCAGCCGCCCAGCCCGCCCGTGGACGCGTCGACGACGCGCACCCCGTCGCGCAGGGCCGCCATCGTGTTGGCCAGGGCCTGTCCGTAGGTGTCGTGGAAGTGCACGCCCACCCGGTCCGGGCCGATGCCGGCGTCGCCGAGCGCGGCGAGCAGGCGGTGCACGTGGCCCACGGTGCCGACACCGATCGTGTCGCCGAGCGAGAGCTGGTCGCAGCCGAGGTCCATCAACCGCCGGCACACGTCGACGACCTGAGCGACCGGCACCGGGCCCTCCCAGGGGTCGCCGAAGCACATCGAGACGTACGCCCGCACCCAGAGCCCCTCGGCGAGCGACCGCTCGACCACGGGTCGGAACATCTCCACCGACTCGGCGACGGTGCGGTTGAGGTTCTTGCGGGCGAAGGTCTCGGTGGCGCTGCCGAACACCGCCACGGCACCGACGCCGGCCGCGAGCGCCCGGTCCAGGCCGCGCTCGTTGGGCACCAGCACGGGTCGTCGCGGCCCGAGGCCCTCGTCGCCGAGCAGGCCGAGCACCTCCTGCGCATCGGCCAGCTGCGGAACCCAGCGCGGGTCGACGAACGACGTCGTCTCGACCGTGCGCAGCCCCGCCGCGGCGAGCCGCCGCACGAACTCCGCCTTGACCTCGGCGGGCACGACCGTCGCCTCGTTCTGCAGGCCGTCGCGCGGGCCCACCTCGTAGATGGTCACCGACTCCGGGAGAGTCGGGTCGGGCTCGACCTGCGGCAGCGGAAGTCTCACGACCCGATCCTGACACGACTTGTCCCGGACGCCGCAGCACGGCTGGGTTCCGGATGCCGTCGCGCCCTTGGCCGAGCCGGCCCGGCGGAGGCGGGTCTCCGGCTAGCCTCGTGCGCGGCGGCGCCGACCGGCACCGCGCGGGACGCGAGGACGGCCGACCCATGAGCGACAGCACCGAGTCGGGCCGCGCCGACGACAGGTTCGACGACCCGACCGTCCCCCCGTGGGACGGCCCCGAGCCGGCGCCGCCCACCCAGCCGATCCCCAGCGATCCGGCCCCCACCGCGCCGGTCCCGCTTCAGCCGGTCGCCACCGAGCAGCCCGTGACGCCACCGTCGCCCTATGCCGCGCCGGACGCTGGGGCCCCCGGCCCGTGGTGGCAGAGCCCCCTCGACCAGCCACTTCAGCCGCAAGGGTCGCCGCAGGACGTCAACCCCTACGGCCCTGCCGGATCCACCGCCAACCCGTACAGCCCCAACCCGTACGATCCCAACGCCTACGGCCCGCCAGGCTCGGCGGCCAATCCCTACGACCCGAACACCTTCGGCGCCAACGCTTCCGGCTCCAACCCCTACGGCCAACCCACCTCCCCGCAGCAACCGTACTGGTCGCCCCCCTACGGCCAGGCTCCGTACGGCCAGTCCCCCTACCCCCCGGCGCCAGCGCCCTACGGACCCCCGCCTCCCAAGAACACCAGCGCCGTCGTCCTCACCGTCGTGTCCGGCATCGCCACCCTCACGTGCTGCCTGCTCGGTCTCCCCTCGCTCATCGTCGGCATCGTCGCCCTGACCCGGCAGCCCACCGACCCGCGCAGCGCGGCACGGCTGGCCCGGGCCGGGTGGATCACCTTCGGCGTCCTGCTGGGCCTCGGGGTGGTCGGCGTCGTCGCCCTCGGCGTGCTCGGCTCGATCGGCGACCCGGCGGTCAGCGACTACAACGGGCTCTGAGCCGACCAGAGACATCCCAGCAGACGTCCAGCAACCTCACAGGTTCACCGGCCAGACTGTCCTCGTGACCATTCAGAGCCCCGAGGCACGCCTCCTCGTCGTCGAGGACGAACCCAACATCCGCGAGCTGCTCGCGACCTCCCTGCGCTACGCCGGGTTCGACGTCGCGACGGCCGCCACCGGCACCGAGGCGCTCAAGGTCGCCGGCGACCACATGCCAGACCTCTGCGTGCTCGACGTCATGCTCCCCGACATGGACGGCTTCACCGTCACCCGCCGGCTGCGCGAGCAGGGCCGGCAGCTGCCCATCGTCTTCGTCACCGCCCGCGACTCGGTCGACGACAAGATCAAGGGCCTGACCGTCGGCGGCGACGACTACGTCACCAAGCCGTTCAGCCTCGAGGAGGTCGTGGCCCGCATCCGCGCCGTGCTGCGCCGCACCCGTGGCGAGGCCGACGAAGACCGCCAGGTCATCGCCTTCGAGGACCTCGAGCTCGACGAGGACTCGCACGAGGTGCGCCGGGCCGGCCGGGTCATCGAGACCAGCCCCACCGAGTTCAAGCTGCTGCGCTACCTCATGCTCAACCCGAACCGCGTGCTGTCCAAGGCGCAGATCCTCGACCACGTCTGGGACTACGACTTCCGCGGCGAGTCCGGCATCGTCGAGTCCTACATCTCCTACCTGCGCCGCAAGATCGACACCGAGGGACTGCCCCCGCTCATCCACACCAAGCGCGGCGTCGGCTACGTCCTGCGCCTGCCTCCCCAGGGCTGATGGGCTCGGTCCCCACACCTCGCACCGACGGCGGGCCAGTTGCCCGCGTCGTGCGCCAGCTCGAGGCGGTTCCGTTGCGGACCCGCCTCGTGGCGATCGTGGGCACCCTGGTCGGTGCGGCCCTCATCCTCACCAGTCTGGCGACCGCGCTGCTGATGCGCTCCGACCTGATGGACGGCGTCAACAAGGAGCTGCAGTCGGTGGCCCGCCCCGTGGCGAACCAGGCCCTCGCCGACCTCACTCGGACGAACTCAGCATTCCCGTCGAACTACGCGTTCCAGCTGCAGAGCCGGATCGGGGTCGTCACCACCCGCCCTACCGGGGTCACCGAGACCCCGGACCTGCCCGACCTGCCCATCACCGACCCGCGCGTCATCAGCAGCGAGCCGTTCACGGTGGGCTCCGTCACCGGTCCACTCAAGTGGCGCTTCATCGCCGGCCGGGTCAGCGGGGCCGACGCGACGTTCGCGGTCGGCATCCCCCTGACCACCGTGAACCACACTGTCGCAAGGCTTCTGGCCACCACTGCGGCGATAGGCACCCTGGCACTGATCGGGTCGATCGTGCTCGCCTGGTTCGCCGTGCGGCGCGCCTTCCGCCCGCTGTCGCGCATCGAGGACACCGCCTCGGCGATCGCCACGGGTGACCTCACCCAGCGCATCCCGGTGCGCCAGGCCGACGACGAGGTCACCTCGCTTTCGCGCAGCCTGAACGTCATGCTGACCCGCATCGAGTCCTCGTTCGCAGTGCGCGAGGCCAGCGAGGAGCGGATGCGCCAGTTCGTCGCCGACGCCTCGCACGAGCTGCGCACCCCCCTCGCCACCGTGCGCGGGTATGCCGAGCTCTACCGGCAGGGCGCCGTGCGCGACAGTGCCTCCGTGGAGTCCGCGATGGAGCGCATCGAGGCCGAGTCGACCCGGATGAGCGGCCTGGTCGAGGACCTGCTGACCCTGGCCCGCATCGACGACGTCCCCGTCGTCGAGACCACCCAGGTCGACCTCACCGTGTTGGCGGCGGATGCCGTCGCCGACGCCCGCGTCCGGGCCCCCCAGCGCCGCATCTCGCTGCTCGGCCTCGACGGCCCGGTGGCACCAACTCTGGTGCAGGGCATGGAGTCCCAGCTGCGCCAGGTGGTGACCAACCTCGTCGCGAACGCCCTGCTGCACACCCCCGAGGGCACCCCCGTCGAGGTGGCCGTCGGGCCGGATGCCTTCGGGGTCGCCCTCGAGGTGCGCGACCACGGCCCCGGCGTGCCCGAGGAGGTGGCGACCAAGGTGTTCGAGCGCTTCTACCGGGCCGACCCCTCGCGTGGCCGCACCGGCGGCGGTGGCAGTGGTCTCGGGCTGGCGATCGTCGCCGCGATCGTGTCGCAGCACCATGGCCGGGTGGGCGTCGCCCCGACCCCCGGCGGCGGCGCGACCTTCGTGGTCCGCCTTCCACAGGGGACTCCCAGCCACTGATCAGGGGCTTTCCACCTCGGCCGGAAAGACTGACGTCAGACCCACCCAGCCGAAGGAGCACCCCGATGAGCGAGCAGCACCCCACCCCCCAGTGGTACACCCCCGGTGGCGGCACCACGACGGCGCCAAGGCACGAGGGTGCCGGTGCGCCGACCAACGAGATGCCGGTGCGCTACGGCTCCACTCCCCCGCCGATGGGCCCCCTGGGCCCGCTCGGCCAGCCGGCCCCGCAGGCCCCGGCCCCCAAGCCGGCCAAGCGCGGCGCTGGCCAGCTCACCGCCGTCGCGGTGCTGGCAGCCGTCCTGGCGTCCGGCGGCACCGTCGCCGCGACCCACTACTGGCCGGCCGACACCGCGGCCGAGACGGGCACCTCGTCGACCACCCAGCTCGGCAGCAACGCCTCAGCCCCGGTCAAGCAGGGCTCCGCGTCCGCGCCGGACTGGACCGCCACGGCATCCGTCGTCTCGCCGAGCGTGGTCAGCATCACCGCCACGCTCGCCCAGGGTGGGGCGCAGGGCTCCGGCGTCATCATCGACAAGACCCACGTGCTCACCAACAACCACGTGGTGTCCGGTGCACAGAAGCTCACTGTCACCATGTCCGACGGCCGCACCTACGACGCCGAGGTGAAGGGCACCGACCCCTCGACCGACCTCGCCGTCGTCACGGTCAAGAACGCCCCGAGCACCATGACCCCGATCTCGATCGGCAACTCCGACAAGATCGCGGTAGGCGACCCGGTCATGGCCGTGGGCAACCCCCTCGGCCTGGCCGGCACCGTCACCACCGGTATCGTCAGCGCGCTCAACCGCCCGGTCAAGACCGAGGCCGAGAGCCAGACCCCGAGCGACGGCAGCCAGACCGACCCCAACGCTCCGGTCGACCCCAACGCTCCGGTCGACCCCAACGCCCAGGCCCCCGCACAGGCCCCCACCGAGGCGGTCGTCACCAACGCCATCCAGACGTCGGCGGCGATCAACCCCGGGAACAGCGGTGGCGCCCTGGTCAACTCGAGCGGTCAGCTGATCGGCATCAACTCGGCGATCGCCTCGCTCGGGTCCTCCTCGGGCGGCCAGTCGGGCAGCATCGGCATCGGCTTCGCCATCCCGGTCAACGAGGCCACCGCGATCGCCAAGCAGCTCATCGACAACGGTGCCGCGGCGCACGCCTACCTCGGCGTCACGCCCCAGGACGGCAGCGCGAGCGACGGCTCGGCCACCCGGGCCGGCGCCGAGGTCACCTCGGTCGGCGACGGCACCCCCGCCGCCAAGGCCGGGCTCAAGGTCGGCGACGTCATCGTGGCCGTCAACGGCAAGCCGGTCGACTCGGCCGACTCGCTGATCGGGCACGTCCGCGAGAAGACCACCGGTGACACGGTGACCCTCACCGTGCTGCGCGACGGCAAGAGCATCGAGGTCAAGGCCACCCTGGCGGCCAAGCCCAGCACCAACGGCTGACCCCCACAGCACCCTCGGGCGCTCGGCCACGCTGCCTGCACCAGCGTGGTCGGGCGCCTGTCGGCGTCCCCGCCCGGCGCCATCCGCAAAACCCGTTGTCGCGCAGCGGAGCCCTCCCGGCTCGCGGCGGTTGGTGCCCCAGGGCCTGCGAGCGCAGTCGGCTGACGGCGTGACGCCCGGGCTCCGGAGTGGCACAGTGGCCGGATGGACGCGCTGAAGGGGCGATGGCGGGCGGACTGCGCCCCGGTGGCATCCAGCGCACCGGTCGCCACCGTCGACGACGTCGGGTCCGACCTACTGCGGCGGTGGCACGAGCCGCACCG
>Ga0302299_10002230_pt1 | contig 11797 bp, 7 predicted proteins | sample III_Fen_N3_4_FD_198795 | JGI IMG/M metagenome (GOLD analysis project Ga0302299, IMG submission 198795) | Peat permafrost microbial communities from Stordalen Mire near Abisko, Sweden - III_Fen_N3_4 | ecosystem: Environmental > Terrestrial > Soil > Wetlands > Permafrost | place: Sweden: Abisko...
ATCGGCCGCTCGCACGGCGCCGAGGTCACGTTCCGCTGCGAGGACGTCGACCCGGCCGACCCGATCGACTACCCCGTCTTCACCACGCGCCCCGACACGCTGTTCGGCGCGACCTTCTTCGTGATGGCGCCCGAGCATCCCGACGTCGAGCGGCTCGCCGCCGGAACCGGCCAGGAGCAGGAGGCGCGCGACTACGTCACCCGCGTGCTGACCGAGACGAACGAGCAGCGCGGGAGGGAGGACAAGGAGAAGACCGGCGTCTTCCTCGGGCGGCACGTCGTCAACCCGGTCAACGGCGAGTCGATCCCGATCTACGTCGCCGACTACGTCCTCATGGAGTACGGCACCGGCGCGATCATGGCGGTGCCCGCGCACGACGGCCGCGACTACGAGTTCGCGAAGAAGTTCGGCCTTCCGATCCGGCGCGTCGTCGAGGGCGAGAACCCGGACGGCGACGCCGACGGGCTGCCCTACTCCGGGGACGGCCCGCTCGTGAACTCGGCGCCCGAATTCGACGGGAAGCCGAACCGCGAGGCCCTCGAGGCGATCGTCAGCTGGCTCGACCGCGACGACAAGGGCCACTCGTCGATCAACTACCGCCTGCGCGACTGGCTGATCTCACGCCAGCGCTACTGGGGCTGCCCGATCCCGGTCGTGCACTGCGAGAGCTGCGGCATCGTCCCGGTCCCCGAGGACCAGCTGCCCGTCGTGCTGCCCGACGTCGAGGACTATGCCCCGAAGGGTCAGTCGCCGCTGGCGGCGGCGACCGACTGGGTGAACGTCCCGTGCCCGTCGTGCGGCGGGCCGGGCAAGCGCGAGACCGACACGATGGACACGTTCGTCGACTCGTCCTGGTACTTCCTGCGCTACTGCGACGCGAGCAACGCCCAGGCCGCATGGGACCCGGCAATCCTGCGCGAGTGGATGCCGGTCGACCAGTACATCGGCGGCGTCGAGCACGCGATCCTGCACCTGATGTACGCGCGGTTCTTCTGCAAGGCGCTGACGGACCTCGGCCACCTCGACGTGCAGGAGCCGTTCGCCAAGCTGTTCACGCAGGGCATGATCACCAAGGACGGGGCGAAGATGTCCAAGTCCAAGGGCAATGTCGTCTCCCCGGGCGCGATCGTCGCCTCGCACGGCGCCGACACCGCACGCGCGTACATCCTCTTCATCGGCCCGCCCGATCAGGACGCGGACTGGTCCGACGAGGGCGTCGAGGGCGTGCACCGCTTCCTCAGCCGGCTCTGGCGGCTCAGCGCCGACGTGGCCGGCCGGCCGCAGGAGGACCGGCCCGTCAGCCCGCAGGGCGCCGACCTCGTGCTCGTGCGCAAGGCGAACTGGGCGATCGACAAGGTCACGGGCGACATGTCCTCAGGCCGCTTCGCCTTCAACACCGCGATCGCGGCGGTGATGGAGCTGACGAACGAGGTCTCGCGCCTGCGCGACGAGGCGGGAACGGGCGCGATGCGCCTCGCGCTGGAGACTGCGAACTCGCTGCTGTTCTCGTTCGCGCCGCACGCCGCCGCGGACGGCTACCACCTGCTCACCGGGCGCCGCGTGTGGGAGGAACCATGGCCGGCCGCCGACCCGGAATACCTGGCCTCCGACACCTATGAGCTGGTCTGTCAGGTCAACGGCAAGCTGCGCGACCGCGTGGAGGTCCCCGCTGATGCGGACCGCGAGACACTCGAGGCGACGGCGCTCGCGGCGCCGAACGTCCGCGTGCACGTCGAAGGCCACGACGTCGTGAAGGTGATCGTCGTGCCCGGCAAGCTCGTGAACGTCGTCGTGCGCTGACGATGGAGCGGACCTTCGCGATCGCCGTGGTCGGTCCGGCGGACGCCGCGCCGGCTGAGCTGGCGGTCGCCGAGGAGGTCGGCGCCGCGATCGCGGCGGCGGGCTGGACGGTGGTCACCGGAGGCCTCGGCGGCGTGATGGAGGCGGCATCGCGGGGTGCGCGCTCGCGGCTCGGCGCCACGATCGGAATCCTCCCGGGGCCGGACCCGGACGAGGCCAACGGCTGGGTGCAGACCGTCATCCCGACCGGCCTGGGTCAGGCCCGCAACACGCTCGTCGTCGCCGCCTCACGGGGCGTCGTCGCGGTCGGCGGGGGCTACGGCACGCTCTCCGAGATCGCCCTCGCGCTCCGCGCGGGCAGGCCGGTCGTCGGTATCGGCAGCTGGGACGTCCCCGGGGTCGAGCCCGTCGCGGACGCCGCCGCCGTCGTCGAGCGGCTGCGCGCACGCACGACGTAGCTCCGTCGCACGCGCTGCGCAGTTGCGGTGGTCCGCTGTCACCGGGCCGCGCCTAGCGTGCGGTCATGCCCGCGTCCGGACGCTCCACGCTCATCCTCTGGGGGCTCGTCGGCATCGTCGTCCTCGTGCTCGGCGGCCGTGCCCTGCTGCAGGATCGCGGGTCGTCCGCCGCGCCGCAGGCACCGTCGGCGACCCCTGCGCCGAGCGGCGCCGAGCCGATCGCCGCGGCGCCGCCGGCCGGGCGGCTCGTCGTCGACGTCACGGGCGCCGTGCGTCGCCCGGGCGTCTACCGGCTGCCCGCCGGCGCACGGGTTCAGGAGGCGCTGCGGCGGGCGGGGGGCGCGACCCGGAAGGCCGATGCGGCGGCGGTGAACCTCGCCGCGAAGGTGGCGGACGGGCAGCAGATCCTGGTACCGGAGCGTGCGCCCGCCGTCGGTGCGGCGCCGTCCGTCGCCGGCGTGGGCACCGCGCCCGCCGCTCCCGTGAGCCTGAACAGCGCAACGGCCGACCAGCTCGACCAGCTCGACGGCGTCGGGCCTGCCACGGCCGCGAAGATCATCGCCTGGCGCACGGCGAACGGCGGCTTCTCGAGCATCGACGACCTGGGGCAGGTCGCGGGCATCGGGCCGAAGAAGCTCGAGGCGCTGCGCCCGCAGGTCACTCCGTGAGTGTGGCGCGCGAGTTCGCGCTCGCGCGCCCCGCGACGACGCTGCTCGCGACCGTGCTCGCCGGACTGCTGCTCGGCCCGGTGGGGGCGCTCGCGCTGGTCCCGGCCGTGGCTGCGGTGGCACTCGTGGCCGGGACTCCGCAGCGAGGCGCGCTGCTGCTGTGCGCGCTGGTGGCTGCGGGCGGGTTCGGGCACGCCCGGACCGTCGCGCTGGACCGGAGTGAGCTGGGGCCGCGCATCGGCCACGCCGTCCGCGCCGACGTCCCGCTGCTCGACGCGCCGCGCGCGACGGCGTTCGGATGGCGGGCCACCGCGGCGCTCGGCGGAGAGCACGTCCTGCTCGAGGGACCGGGCCGCGCGCCGGCGTGGCCCGAGGGCGCGATCGTCGCGGTCGCGGGGGCGCTGCGCGCACCCGGGCCGCGGGACGGATGGCTGCGGCCCAAGGGCATGCACGCCGTGTTCCGGGCTCGGGAGGTCCGACCCACCGGGCGACGCCGCGGGGGAGGGGCCGGCGTGCTCGACGGCGTGCGCAGCCGGGCGCAGCGGGCGCTCACAGCGCGCCTGCCGCAGCCGGAAGGAGCGTTGCTGCGCGGGATGGTCCTGGGCGACGACGCGGGCCTGAGCGTCGAGGAGCGCGCGCGGCTGCGGCGCTCCGGCCTCGGGCACCTCGTCGCCGCGAGCGGCGCGAACGTGGCACTGCTCGCCGTCCTGGCACTCGCGGCCTGCGCGCTGCTCGGTGTCGGGATGCGCGCCCGGCTCGTGGCGGTGGCCGCGCTGATCGCGCTGTACGTGCCCCTGGCAGGCGCGGGGCCGTCGATTCGCAGGGCCGGCGTGATGGGCGTCGCCGGCATCGTCGCGACGCTCTCCTCGCGGCCGCAGGATCGCCTCCATGTGCTGCTCCTCGCCGCTGTGGCCACGCTGGCGCTCGACCCGCGATCCGTGAGCGATCCGGGCTGGCAGCTGAGCTTCGCGGCGGTGGCCGCTATCGCGCTGCTCGGCGCGCCCCTGCTCGACCTCCTGCGCGAGCACGGCGTTCCCGCGGGCCTGGCCGAGGGAGCGGCGCTCACGCTGGCCGCGACGATCGGGACGACGCCCGTCTCGGCGGCGGCGTTCGGGACGGTTTCGCTCGCCGGCGTTCCCGCGAATGTCCTCGTCGCGCCGCTCGTCGGCCCGATCACGTGGCTCGGGATGGCCGCCGCGTGCGCCGGGCAGGTCTGGCCGGCGGCGGGCGCGTGGATCGGGTGGACGGCGGCGCTGCCGCTTGCCGCGGTGCTCGCGATCGGTCGCGCCGGCGCTGGCCTGCCCGCCGCGCAGATCCACGCCGGCGTCCTGGCGGCGCTCGCGGCGGCGTCGGGGCTCGGCGCGGCGGTGCTGTGGTCGCCCGCGCGCCGGGCCGGACAACGTGCCCTGCCGCTGATCGTGCTCGCGCTGATCCTCGCGGTCGTCCTGACCCGCCCGCGGCCGATCGCCGGCCCTCCCACGGGCGTGGTGCGGCTGTCGTTCCTCGACATCGGCCAGGGTGACGCGACGCTCGTCCAGTCGGACGGGCACGCGATGCTGGTCGACAGCGGCCCGCCCGACGGGCCGGTTGTGCAGCGGCTGCGCCACCTGGGCATCCGGCGTCTCGACGTGCTCGTCGGCACGCATGCGCAGGCCGACCACATCGGCGGCTCGGGCCGCGTGCTCCGCGCGCTGCCCGTCACCGCCGTGCTCGACGGTCGCGACCGCGTCCGCGAGCAGCAGGGCGACGAGATGGCGCGCGCGGCGGCGGCGACCGGAGCCCGGATCATCCCCGCCCAGACCGGGCAGACGATCAGGATCGGCGCCGCGACCGCGGAGGTCCTGTCGCCGCCGCGGCGCGACGGGCCTCCGGTTCCGGGCGCGGACCCGAACCAGCGCGCGATCGTGCTGCGCGTCACCGGCGGCGGGATCCGCCTGCTGCTGACCGCGGACGCCGAGTCCGACGTCCTCGCGCCGCTCGACCCCGGGCCGGTCGACATCCTGAAGGTGAGCCACCACGGCAGCGCCGACGACGGCCTTCCGAGGCTTCTGGGGGGCCTCCGTCCGCGGCTCGCGGTGATCGAGGTGGGGAAGGGCAACACGTACGGGCACCCGACACCCCAGACGCTCGCCACGCTGCGCCGGGCGGGCGTGCGGACACTGCGCACCGACCTCGACGGGACGGTCGTCGTCGACGTTCAGGGTGGGCGCATGCTCGTCCACACCCACTCCTAGACTCACCCGGTGCCCGCCTTCAAGCCCGCCTACCTGATCCACGGCGACGACCACGGGCGCGTCGCGGAGCGCCGCGGCCGGTTGCGGGCCGTCGCCGAGAGCGAGTCCGGGGCCGGCGGCGTCGAGGTCTTCGCGGGGGACACGGGCACGCCGGAGGCGGTCGCGCTCGGCCTCAACGCGATGACGTTCGCGATGGGGCGGCGCTTCCTGATCGTCGAAGGCGTCGAGCGCTGGGCCGAAGCGGACGTGAAGGCCCAGCTCGCGCCGGTGATGGCTGCGATGCCCCCGGAGACCACGGTCGCCTTCTTCGCCAGCGAGGAGGGCCGCCAGCAGGCGCCCAAGGCCCTTCACGCCGCGGTCAAGGCCGCCGGCGGAGACATCGTGGACGAGCGCGTGCAGAAGGCGAAGGACCTGCCGCGCTGGGTCATGGAGCAGGCGCAGCGCCTGGGGCTCCGGCTCGACGGCTCGGCGGCACGCGCGCTCGTGGCCCAGGTGGGCGACCGGCAGCAGCGGATCCTGCGCGAGCTCGAGAAGCTCCAGCTCGAGCACGGGTCGGGTGCCGCGATCGGGGTCGCTGAGGTCGAGGCGTCCGTCGTCTCGTCGGCCGAGCGCCAGGTCTGGGGGCTCGTCGACGCGGTCGTCGCACGCGACCAGCGCGCGGCGCTCGCGGCCTACGGCGTGCTGCGCGCGCAGGGCGAGGACGCGGGGCGGCTCGTCCCGCTGATCGCCCGGCGGCTGCGCGACGTGACCGCGATCGCCGTGCAGCTCGAGGCCGGCGCGGCTCCCGCCGACGTGAAGGCGGGCCTGCGGATGAGCCCGTTCGCCGCCGATCGGCGGATCCGCGAGGCGCGCGGCGCTGACGCAGCGGCGCTTCAGGCCGCCGTGGCGGCCATCGCCGAGCTCGAGCTCGCGACGCGGGGTGGAAGCGAGCTCGGGACGGAGACCGAGGCCACACTGACGTTGCTGGAGATCACCTAGGAACGGCCCCCTGGCAGGACAGACCGCGCCGCAGGCGTGGTCTGATGGTCCTCGGGCGCTGCCAGGACGACAAAAGGCCCGCCGAAGGCGGGCCGGAGCACTTGCTCAGGCGATCGTCGCGCTCAGACGTCGGCGCCGGCGCGAACGCGCGCGGCACGGGACTTCTTGCGAGCACCGGTGTTGCGGTGCAGCGCGCCGCGCTTGACGGCCTTGTCGATCGTCGAGACCAGACGCCGGTGCTCCTCGTCGGCGACGGCGTTCTCGCCGCCGGCGACCGCTGCGCCGAGGCGCCGGAAGTAGGTCTTGATCGACGACGTGTAGCGCCGGTTCTCCAGGCGCTCACGCTCTGCGCGCAAGATGCGCTTCTTCTGCGAATGAATGTTGGCCATAGCCGGGGCAGCAGTGTAGCGGCCGGCGGCGGCCAGGCCGGGCAGCGCGGAGGAGTGCCGCGGGTCAGGTCCCTGGTAGCCGCGCCCGAAGTTCTGCGGGTTTCGGGGGACGTTCGCTCGCGCCTGAGTCCCGTCAGTCTCCGGCCTCGTGCCACCAGCACGAAGCCGGAACACCGCCGGGCCTCAGATCGCGACCGACCGAGCACCGAATTCCGCACAGAACTTGCGGCCACGGCTACTAGCATCACACGCGGTGAGCGCCAGCTCGAGCAGCCCTCCTCCGGACGGGCCCGACGACGCGGCTGAGATCGAGCCGTCCACCGCGGCGCGCGACCACGCCGCCCGCGTTGCCGCCACGCGTCCCGAGGCGTTCGGCATGGACATCGCCGTCGAGGACGGCTTCGCGCCATCCGAGGACGACGGCGCCCCCGTTGCTCCGGGGGCCACGGCCGGTGTCGCGCGCAACACCGCGATCTTCTCGATCGCCACGGGCGCATCGCGGATCGCCGGCCTGGCCCGCGAAGTCGTCGCCGCCAGCTACTTCGGCACGAGCGGCGCGGCGTCCGCCTTCACGATCGCCTTCCAGGTCCCGAACCTCGTCCGCGGCCTCTTCGCCGATGCGGCGCTGAGCGCCGCGTTCGTGCCGATCTTCGCCGAGTATCTGGAGAAGGGGAAGCGGCGCGAGGCGGTGCTGCTCGCCTCCACGCTGTTCTGGATCATCCTGCTCGTCCTCGGCGCGATCACCGCGCTCTTCATCGTCGGCGCCGGCGTGCTGATGCCGCTGTTCATCCCGGGCAGCGAGTTCACCCCGAGCCTCGTCGACCTCACCGTCGGACTCTCACAGCTGCTGTTCCCGGTCGTCGTGCTGCTGGGGATCAACGGCCTGCTCGTCGGGATCGCGCAGGCCTACCACCACTTCACGATCCCGGCCCTCGCTCCACTCGTCTGGAACCTCGTGATCATCGGGGCGCTGGTCGTGCTGCATCCCCTCTTCCACGGGCAGAACCAGATCTACGCCTATGCGATCGGCGTCCTGCTCGGCACGATCATCCAGCTGCTGATGGTGATCCCGGTGCTGGGCCGGATCGACTTCCGGCTGAAGTTCCATCTGAACTGGCGCGATCCGGGGGTGCGGCGCGTCTTCGTGCTGATGCTCCCCGTGACGATCGGGCTCGGGGTCATCAACGTCGACCTGCTGATCAACTCGGTGATCGGGGCGCTCATCTCGGACAGCGCGCCGCGCGCCATCGACGCGGCATTCCGCATCTACATGCTCCCGCAGGGCATGTTCAGCGTCGCGCTCGCGACGGTGCTGTTCCCGTCGCTCAGCCGCCTCGTGGCCCGCGGCGACACCGCGGGCCTGCGCGGCCTGCTCGGGACGGGCACACGGCAGAACCTCCTGTTCCTCGTGCCGGCCGCCGCCGTCACCGCCGCGCTCGCGGCGCCGATCGTCGAGCTGATCTACCAGTACGGCGCCTTCGGCGCAGCCTCGACGGACGAGGTCTCGACCGCGCTCTTCTGGTTCTCGTTCTCGCTGCCGTTCGCGGGTGTCAACCTGCTGCTCACGCGCACGTTCTTCTCGCTCCAGCGGCCGTGGATCCCCACCGCGCTCGCCGCAGGGAGCCTCGTCGTGAACATCATCCTGTCGTTCGCGCTGTACGGCCCGTTCGGGATCGCCGGCCCGGTGATCGGGACCGCCGTCGCATCGGGCGTCATGGCATTCGCACAGGCGCGCGGGCTGCGCAAGCTGCTCGAGGGACGGATCGAGGGCCGTGAGACGGTGACGGCCGCGATCAAGATCCTGATCGCCTCGATCGCGCTCGGGCTGGTGGCCTACGGCGTCTGGCGCGGCCTGGACGCGGTGCTCGGCGACGGCAACGCGCTGACCCGCGCGCTGGCGGTGGGCCCGGCGATCATCGTGGGCATCGCGGTCTACTGGGCCGCCGTGATGGCGATGCGGGTCGCCGAGGCGCGCCAGATCAGCGACTTCGTGCGCGCGCGGCTGCGGCCCGCCGGCTGAGCCGCCCTGGACGAACGGCCGATGCGGCGCGCCCGGTGGCAGCTGGGACGCGCTCAACGGTCGTCTACCGGCCCCCAAACAGCGGTCTGCGCCGCTACGGTTCCGCTGTGGACACCGAAGCGCCCGCCGCTGCGCTTGCGGGGGCCCAAGATCTTGAGGAAGCGTGCCGGATCGCCGTAGCCGCGCTCGCGGCGGACGGTGACCTCGCGGTTGCCGCGTACGTCGGGCGCGCGGGACGCCTGCGCTGCCTGGCGGCCGCCGGCACCACGCACGTGCTCGACGGGGTCTCCGCGATCGTCGGCCCGGTCGGCCGGACCGCCGCGACCGGCGCCGAGCAGCGGACGCTCGGTCCCGACGGCGCCGAGACGGCCGGCCTTCCGCTGATCCGGCGCGCGGAGCTCGTCGGCGTCCTGTGCGTCGAGGCGCCGGGCACGCTCAGCAGCGATCAGCTCGTCGCGGCGCGTGCGGTCTCGTCCGCGCTCGCCGAGCGGATCGCCGACCTGGGCGGCCCGCCCGCCGAAGGCTCGGCCAGCCGGCTCGCACAGCACGCCGCCGCGCTCGCGGGCATGGAGGACCCGGGGCGGATCGAGCACGCGACGCTCGTCGCCGCGCTCGACCTGGCCGGGATGGAGAGCGCCGCGCTGTTCCGCCTCGAGGCGGACGACGCCTGGGCGCCGGCCGTCACCGCGGGCACCCTCGGCGCTCGCCTTGCGACGCTGGGGATCGTGCCGCTCGACGGCCTCGCGATGCTCGTCGCCGGCGGCGGCTCGTGCTCCTTCGACGCCGACCGGGCTGCCGTGGGCGCGGATCTGCCGCTCGGGCTCGGTGCACTGCAGGACGCCGGCGCGCGCACGGCGATCGTCGCGCCGCTGGTCGCGCGCGACCGCCCGCTCGGGCTGCTGATCCTCGCCGACGAGCGGGCGCTGGCGCCGTCGACCGAGCGTGCGGAGCTCGTGGAGCTGATCGCGGTGCAGGCCGCGTCCAACCTGCGGACCGCGGCGGCCGTCGCGGAACTGCGCCACCGCGCTTCGACAGACCCGCTGACCGGGCTCGGGCATCGGGGCGCGTTCGCCGAGGCGCTGGGCGCATCGCACCGGCGGCCGATCGCGACCGCGGTCGCCCTCTGCGACCTGGACCGGTTCAAGGAGCTGAACGACCGTCTCGGGCACCAGGAGGGTGATCGCGCGCTGCTCGCGTCGGTGCGGGCGCTCGAGGGCGCGCTGCGCCGCGGCGACCTGCTCTTCCGGCTCGGCGGCGACGAGTTCGCCGCGCTGCTCGCCGTCCGCAACGAGCGCGAGGCGCTCGCCGCCGCACACCGCATGCGCGACGCCGTCGCGGCCTCCGAGGCCGGGGTCACCGTCTCGGTCGGCGTCGCGATCTCCGGGCCGGAGGAGGGCGACGACTCGCTCGTCGGTCGCGCCGACCGCGCGTTGTACGCGGCGAAGCGGGACGGGCGCGATGGTGTTGCCCTCGACCCTGGGCCCTAGCCTGTTGAGGGCGCGCCGCGGCGCGCTCACCATGGACCAGGCCCACATCCGCAACTTCTGCATCATCGCCCACATCGACCATGGCAAGTCGACGCTGGCCGATCGCATCCTCGAGCTGACGAAGACGGTCGATCCGCGCCTGATGCGCGCGCAGGTCCTGGACTCGATGGACCTCGAGCGCGAGCGCGGCATCACGATCAAGGCCCAGGCGGTCCGCGTCTTCTACACGGCGCGGGACGGCGAGGAGTATCAGCTGCACCTGATCGACACGCCGGGTCACGTCGACTTCACCTACGAGGTGAGCCGGTCGCTGGCGGCATGCGAGGGCGCGCTGCTCGTCGTGGACGCATCGCAGGGTGTCGAGGCGCAGACCCTGGCGAACACGTACCTCGCGATCGACTCGGGCCTCGAGCTGATCCCGTGCCTGAACAAGATCGACCTCCCGGGCGCCGAACCCGAGCGCGTCGGCGCCGAGGTGGCGGAGCTGCTCGGCGGGTCCGCCGACGAGATCCGCACGATCTCGGGCAAGACCGGCGAGGGCGTCATCGAGGTGCTCGAGGAGCTGGTCCAGAAGGTCCCGCCGCCCGCCGGCGATCCGGACGCCCCGGCGCGCGCCCTGATCTTCGACTCCGAGTTCGACCAGTACCGCGGCGTGATCGCCTACATCCGCGTCGTCGACGGCGTCTTTCGCAAGGGCGAGGGGATCCGCGCGATGGTCGCCGGCACCGAGGCCGAGATCGACGACATCGGCTTCTTCTCACCGGGCCAGGTTGCGGCGCCCGAGCTGCGCGCGGGCGAGGTCGGGTACCTGATCACGGGCATCAAGGACGTGACCAAGCTGCGCGTTGGCGACACGCTCACGACCAAGCTCGGCGGCGCCACCGAGGCGCTGCCCGGCTATCGCGACGTCCAGCCGATGGTCTTCTGCGGGCTCTTCCCGATCGACTCCGACCGCTACCCGGACCTGCGCGACGCGCTCGAGAAGCTGACCTTGAACGACGCCGCGCTCACCTGGGAGCCGGAGACCTCCGACGCACTCGGCTTCGGCTTCCGCTGCGGCTTCCTCGGGCTCCTGCACATGGACATCGTGCGCGAGCGCCTCGAGCGCGAGTACGACCTGGACCTGATGGCGACGATGCCGTCGGTCGGCTTCGAGATCGAGATGACCAACGGCGAGGTCCTCGAGGTGCACAACCCCTCGGACATGCCGGATCCCGCCCGCGTCGCCGAGATCCGCGAGCCGATGATTCGCGCGTCGATCCTGACGCCGACGGAGTTCATCGGGACGATCATGGAGTTGTGCCAGGAGAAGCGCGGCGAGCACGCGGGGCTGCACTACCTGAGCGCCGAGCGCGTGCAGATGACGTACGACCTCCCGCTCGCGGAGATCGTCCTCGACTTCTTCGACCAGCTGAAGTCGCGCACGCGCGGCTACGCCTCACTCGACTACGAGGTCACCGACCTGAAGGCCTCGAACCTCGTCAAGCTCGACGTGCTGCTGGCGGGCGAGCCGGTCGATGCCCTGTCGATGCTTGTCCACAAGGACAAGGCCTACACGGTCGGCCGCATGCTCACGGAGAAGCTGCGCGAGAAGATCCCGCGCCAGCAGTACGACGTCCCGATCCAGGCCGCGATCGGCTCGCACGTCGTCGCGCGCGAAACGGTCAAGGCCTTCCGCAAGGACGTGATCGCCAAGTGCTACGGCGGCGACATCTCGCGCAAGCGCAAGCTGCTCGAGAAGCAGAAGGAAGGCAAGAAGCGGA
>Ga0302299_10002231_pt1 | contig 11795 bp, 10 predicted proteins | sample III_Fen_N3_4_FD_198795 | JGI IMG/M metagenome (GOLD analysis project Ga0302299, IMG submission 198795) | Peat permafrost microbial communities from Stordalen Mire near Abisko, Sweden - III_Fen_N3_4 | ecosystem: Environmental > Terrestrial > Soil > Wetlands > Permafrost | place: Sweden: Abisko...
TCAGCCCGCGAGCGCCCCCGCGATGGCGGCGACGTGCGCGGCCGTGGTGCCGCAACAGCCGCCGATGATCGTGGCGCCCATGTCGGCCACGCGGCGGGCGTAGGCGGCCGCCTCCTCGGACGTGCCCGGGTAGGTCGTGATGCCCTCGGCCGTGCCCGACGGGATCCCCGCATTCGCCTTGGCGACCACGTGCAGGCCCGGCGCGTGTGCCACGAGGATGGGGATCACCGCCTCGACCGGCGCCCAGCCGTCGCCGCAGTTGGCGCCGATGCCGGCCACGCCGAGGGCGACCAGCTTGTCGGCCGCCTCCTCGGCGGGATTGCCGAACATGGTTCGGTTGCGCTGCGCGAACACGAGCGTGCAGATGACGGGAAGGCCGGGCGCCCCCTGCTTGGCGCCCTCGACGGCGGCGATCGCCTCGTTGAGATCCATCATCGTCTCGACCCAGATCACGTCCACGCCTGCAGCCGCAAGCGCTGCCGCCTGCTGTGCGTACGTGTCGCGGACCTCGCCCGCGTCGAGGAGGCCGTACGGGATCATCAGCCCGCCCGTGGGACCCATGGACCCGGCGACCATACGGTCAGGTCCGGCAGCGGCGCGCGCGGCCGCGACTGCGGCGCTGCACACGTCGGCGGTCCGCCCGGCAATCTCGGAGTCAGCGATCCGGATGGCGTTGGCCCCGAACGTCGAGGTGAGGACGAGGCCGGAGCCCGCCTCGACATGACTGCGGTGCACGCCCTCGATCATCGCCGAGCCCTCGGGCGTCAGCAGCCAAGCCTCAGGCGCCTCGCCCACCGGCATCCCGTTGGTGAAAAGGGCGGTGCCCATGGCGCCGTCGGCGATGATCGGGCGAACGAGACTGGCGGGGGCGGGCAGGGTCGGCATGGCGCGCAGCATCCGGGCTCACGCGCGCCGCGTCAAGGAACGGCATGGTTGCGACGACCAACGACGCGTCACGCGCCCGACGCAGCCGCGCCGCCGACACCCGCGACTGGGGGGCTTCGAGATGCCTGCCCGCGTTTAGTAGGATCCTGCCCATGCACCAGATGAGCGCGGGGGGTGTCGCGCCGGCGGTGGCGGCCGATCAGGCTGCCGGCCGCGAGTGGCTGCAGGACGCCGTCCGCTCGTCGCTGGTTCTCGTGTTCGCGGGCTCGACGGTGGTCTTCGCGCTGTTCGCGGCCGTGGGCCAGATCCTCCCTCGACCTGGCGTCGAGTGGATCCCGCTCGTGGACGCCGCCACCGCCGTCGTGCTGGCCGTGTTCGCGACGGGCCTCAGCCGACAGCCGTTGCGCCTCACGGACTTGCACATCCTGGGCTACGGCTTCGCCTTGTACTGCATCGCCCACGGCCTGCTGGCCTCGGTGATGGGCCGGTCGCCCGGGGACATCTCGTTCGCTGCATTCCTCGTCGTGGGGCTCGGCGCGGTCGCCGTCTACCGAGGGCCCACGATCGTCCTGATGGCGCTGGCGGCCATGGTGACGGTGGCGACGGTGGCCGCGACTGGCGGCATCGACTGGCTCATCGGGACGACGATCCTGATGGCCACGAGTGTCCTCCTGGGGGTCACCATCCTCTCAGCGCGGCTCCGCGCGTACGCACAGATCGAGCAGCTCCGAGCCGCAGACCAGCTGCGGAGCCGCGAGCTGGCCGAGGCGGTGCGCCAACTCGAGCAGGAGCTCGCGGAGCGCCAGCGAGCGGAGGCGGAGCGGTCCGCCATCGAGGCTCGCCTGCAGCAGGTCCAGAGCCTCGACGCCCTTGGCACCCTCGCCGGGGGCGTCGCCCACGGCATGAACAACGTGCTCGCCGTGGTCGGCGGGATTGCGGAGCTGGGCCTTGCCGACAACCCACCGGGCACGCAGGCGCACCAGGACTTCGGGCGCGTGCTCGAGGCCGCTGGGCGCGGCGCCGCGCTCACGCGCAATCTCCTCGGCTTCGCCCGTCGCGGCAAGGTGCGCCATGCGCCGTTTGCCATCGACGACGTCGTCCGCGAGGTTGTCGAGCAGCTGAGCGCCACGGCGCCGTCGCGCATCCGGTTCGTCCTCCAGCTCCAGGCGGGCACGGTCGTCGGCGACCCGGGCCAGATCAGCCAGGCCCTGATGAACATCTGCCTCAATGCCGTCGAGGCGATCTCGAGCACGGGCACCGTGCGGCTGCGGACCGGTCACGCCACGCTGACCCCGGGCGAGAGCCCGCTGCTCCCGCTTGGTGGCGCCATGGTGACCCTCGAGGTCACCGATGACGGTGTCGGGATGGACGACGACACGGTCGCGCACGCGTTCGAGCCGTTCTACTCAGGACGCTCGGCCAGCTCCGGGCGGCACGGGCTGGGCCTGGCCATGGTGTTCGGGACGATCCGCGACCACAGTGGCGAGGTCACCCTCAGGTCCGAGGTCGGGCGGGGCACAACGGTCGTGATCCGGCTGCCCGAGGCGCCTCAGTCGCCCGAAGCGCAATCGCACCGCGCGGGCAGCCCGGCCGCAACCGATGCCACGCTGACGCAGAGTGCGACCCCGGACGGGTCGCCAGCGATCGCCCCGCATCAGCCGCCCGTGGTCGTGACCCCCGAACCGGCCCACAGGCCGGCGTCGGCCGGCGGTGGTGTGGTGCTGGTCGTGGACGACGAGCCACTGGTGCGCCAGCTGCTGGTGCGCATGCTCGTCACAGCAGGGTTCACATGCGAGCAGGCCGACGGCGGGCGCGCGGCGGTTGACCTCGTCTCCCGGGATCCCGGCAGGCTTGCGCTCGTGGTCCTCGACGTGGCAATGCCCGAGATGGACGGCGCCGCGACGTTCGAGGCCATCCGGGCCGTGGACCCCGACGTCCCGATCCTGCTCGCCTCGGGCTATCCCAAGGATCGGCGGATCGAGGATCTCCTGGCCATGGGCAGCGCAGACTTCCTGACGAAGCCGTTCCTGCGGGACCAGCTGCTCGCGGCGGTCGACCGCATACGGCGCACCGGCCGCGCGTAGGCGTCATGCCACTCGCGGGGCCCGGGGTCCATACGCGAGGGGCGAACGCCTGGAATCGCGACGGCCGACCCCCGAGGGAGCCGGCCGTCCGCGTCAGTCAGGATCGCGGGTCAGCCGGTGACGGCCTGGTCCGCGATGTCGAGCGCCTTGTCGATGATCGCGAACCCTTCCGCGAGCTGCTCCTCGTTGATGCACAGCGGCGGGTTGGTGTGGATCGAGTTGTTCGAGACCATGGTGTACAGCCCGTTCTCGCGGAAGAACTTGCCGATCGCCTTCATCTCGTCGCTGGTGCCGTTGAACGGGGTGATCGGCGTCCACGGGTCCTGGCTGCGGACCAGGTCGAGGATGCCGAACAGGCCGATGCTGCGGTGCGCACCGACCGACGGGTGCTTGGCGGCGAGCGCCTCGTGGTGCTTGCGCAGCACCTCGCCCATGCGGGCCGAGTTCCCGATGAGGTCGTCCTCCTCATAGACCTTGATCGTCGCGAGCGCGGCCGCCAGCGAGACCGGGTGCGAGGAGTACGTCAGGCCGCCGTAGAACATCTTGGTGTCCATGGCCTCGGCGACCTTGCCGTTCATGGCCACCGCGCCCAGCGGCAGATAGCTCGACGTGAGGCCCTTGGCCATGGTCATGAGGTCGGGAACCACGTCCCAGTGGTCCACCGCGAACCAGCGGCCCGTCCGGCCGAAGCCGGCCATGACCTCGTCGCAGACCATCAGGATCCCGTACTTGTCGCACAGGTCGCGGACGCCCTGCAGGTACCCGTCGGGCGGGATGAGGATGCCGTTGGTGCCCACGACGGTCTCGAGGAAGATCGCCGCGATGGTGTGGGCGCCCTCGTACTTGATGACGTCCTCGAGGCCGTTGAGGGCCTCCGCGGCCGGCCGTGGCTCCTTCTCGCCCCAGCGGTGCGTGTCCGGGTAGCGGACCACGCCCACGATGCCGGGCTCATTCGCCCAGCGGCGGTAGTCGCCGGTCAGGGTCATCGCGCCTGCGGTCGCTCCGTGGTAGGCGCGATAGCGGGCGAGCAGCTTGTACTTGCCGGTGACGTGGCGTGCGAGCTTGATCGCGTTCTCCACGGCCTCGGCGCCGCCGAGGGTGAAGAACACCTTGTTCATGTCGCCCGGCATGACCTCGGCGAGCTTGGCGCCGAGGCGGGCGCGGATCTCGGTGGCGAACGCCGGCTGGACGAACTGGAGCTTGCTCGCCTGCTCGTTGATGGCGTCGATGACACGCCGGTCGCCGTGGCCGATGTTGACCGACATCAGCTGGGCGTTGAAGTCGAGGATCTTCCGGCCCTCGGGCGTGTAGAGGTAGACGCCCTCGGCGTGGTCGATGGCCAACGGGTCGAGCTGGCCCTGGATGGACCAGGAGAAGATGGTGTGGGCGCGGGACAGCGAGACGATCTCCTCGCTGGTCATGCGCGGCGCGGCGCTGATGCCCATTGATCCTCCAGTCGGGCCTGCGGTGCGGGCAGCCCGTTCGGTTGCGACGAGGCGCGATTACCGCCATTACAGCACAGCGCTCCCCGGCCCGAACGGGTCCGAAGTGCCCGGTGCGACGGGCCGGACGGCTACGCGGCTGACGGTGCCGCCGAGATGTCCGAGGCGATCCGCAGGATTGTGGTCACGCAGCGGTCCACGTCCTCGGTGGTCGTCCGCCAGCCGGACACCGAGATGCGCATCACCCGCCGGCCGTGCCATGTGGAGCCGCCCAGCCAGAGCGTCCCGTCGGCCTGGACGGCGTTGATCACGGCGGTCGTCCGTGCGTCGCCGGCCGCCGCGTCCCCCGACGGGTCGTCAAAGCGGACGAGCACCTGGTTGAGGACCACGTCGTTGAGGACGCTGACGCCCGGCGCCGCCCCGTCGAGGCCCTCGGCGAACCGCCGGGCGTGGTCGCAGGTCCGGGCGACCATCTCGGCCACGCCGTCGCGGCCCAGCGAGCGGATCGCCGCCCACACCGCGAAGCCGCGGGCGCGCCGCGACGACTCGGCGACCCAGTTGTACGGGTCCCGCTCGCCGCCGTCGGTCTCCACGTAGTAGGACGCGCCGAGCGTCATGGCGCCGTGGTGCGCGGCCGGGCGGGCGCAGAAGACAAGCCCTGAGTCGTACGGGACGTTCAGCCACTTGTGGGCGTCGGTCGTCCACGAGTCCGCCCGCTCGACACCGTCGAGCAGGTGCCGCCGGGTCGGGTCCGCGGCCGCCCACAGCCCGAACGCGCCGTCGACGTGGAGCCAGCCGCCGTTCGCCCGGACGCGGTCGGCGATCTCGGGCAGCGGATCGAACCCCCCCGTGTTCACGTTCCCCGCCTGCGCACACACGAGCGCGGGCCGGTCGAGGCCGGCCAGGACCTCGGCGAGCTTGTCCGCGCGCATCCGACCCTGACCGTCGGCTGGGACGCGGACCACTCGGTCGCGGCCGAGGCCGAGCATCTGGAGCGCGGCGTGGATGGTGACGTGCGCCTCGTCGCCCACCACCACCGGGACCTCCGGCGCGCCGAAGAGCCCGTTGCGCTCCACGTCCCAGCCAGCCGCCTCGAGGAGCGCGTGGCGCCCAGCCGCGAGCGCGGTGAACGACGCCATGGTGGCGCCCGTGGTGAAGCCGGCCGAGACGCCGGCGGGGAGGCCCAGCAGCTCGGCTGCCCAGCGCGCCGCGGCCTCCTCGGCCACGGACGCGGCCGGACCCATGACGTACATCGCGGCGTTCTGGTCCCAGGCGCTCGCGAGCCAGTCCGCGCCCAGGGCCGCAGGCAGACCGCCGCCGACGACGAACCCGAAGTAGCGCGGGCCGGGCGCGCCGACCAGGCCCGCGTCGGCATCGCGCGCGAGCGCCTCGACTGTGGCGGCCGGGTCCTCGCCGTGCTCGGGCAGCGCGCCCCCGAGTCGGGCCCGGAGCTCGCCCACCGTGGCGGTCGGCGTGACACGGCGATCGGCGAGCCGTGACACCCATTCGCGGGCCAAGTCCGCGGCGCGGGCGAGGGCAGCGTCGGTGGAGGATCGCGCAGTCTCGTGGTCCATAGGGGCTCCCGGCTCCGGCTCGGCGCCCGGGCGCGAGTGCCGGGACGAGCGGGAGGATGATGGCGCGAATGCCACGATCGCGTCGAGCCCGCGACCCCCAGGACGCCCCCTCGGACCGGCCCGAACGGCCCTCACGGCGGACTTTTCGCGGCGTATGCTCACCCCATTCACCGCTGGCGGGCGCCCATCGCCCGCGGGCTCGCCGCCCGCTGAGCGGGTCGGCAGCCCTCAGAGCGACGCTGTTCGAGGAGGCTGTTCGCGATGCCCCGAATCGTCCGAGGCGCACTCCTGCAGGCAACCTGGGCTGGCGACAAAGAGTCGATGATCCAGAAGCACGAGCAGTACGTGCACGAGGCGAAGAAGCAGGGCGCCCAGTTCATGCTCTTCCAGGAGCTGTTCTACGGGCCCTACTTCTGCCAGGTCCAGGACAAGAAGTACTACTCGTACACGGAGCTCATCCCCGACGGCCCCACGACCAAGCGCTTCCAGGCGCTCGCCCGCGAGACGGGCATGGTCCTCGTGGTGCCGATGTACGAGGAGGACAGCCAGACCTCCGGGATCTTCTACAACACCGCGGCCGTCATCGACGCGGACGGCAAGTACCTGGGCAAGTACCGCAAGACGCACATCCCGCACGTCGAGGGCTTCTGGGAGAAGTTCTACTTCCGCCCCGGCAACCTGGGCTACCCGGTCTTCCAGACCGCGGTCGGCAAGATCGGCGTGTACATCTGCTACGACCGCCACTTCCCGGAGGGCGCCCGCGCCCTGGGCCTCAACGGCGCCGAGATCGTCCTGATCCCGTCAGCCACCTCGCGAGGCCTGTCCGAGTACCTGTGGCGCGTCGAGCAGGTCAGCCACTCGCTCGCGAACGGCTACTTCGTCGGAACCATCAACCGCGTGGGCATCGAGAAGGAGATCGGGCCGGACGACTTCTACGGCCAGAGCTACTTCGTGGATCCGCTCGGCCAGTTCGTCGGCGCTGTGGGCAGCCCCCATGACGAGGAGCTGATCCTCCGCGACCTCGATCTGGACCTCGTGGAGAAGGTCCGCCAGACGTGGCAGTTCTACCGCGATCGCAGGCCCGAGATGTACGGGGATCTGATCAAGCCGTAGACTCACGACCCGCGCCGCCCGGCCGGGCGGATCGAACGGCACTTCGACACCGGCCGAGCATCGGGTATGATCCCGCGCGGCTCGGCTGCCAGGAGGAGGGCAGCCGAGCCGTCCGATTCCCCGGGGGCGTCCCGGTCGGAGGATGCGATGCAGTTCGGGTTCACGCTCAAGCCTGAGAGCTCGATCGAGCGCACGATCGCGCTCACGGAGCAGGCGGAGGCCGCCGGCTTCACCTACGGCTGGCTGTTCGATTCGCACGTGCTGTGGCGCGATCCGTACCCGCTCCTCACCGTGATGGCGCAGCACACCAAGCACATGCGCCTGGGGACCTGCGTCACCAATCCGGGTACCCGCGAGCCCTCGGTCACCGCGTCCACGCTGTCGGTGCTCCAGGAGCTCTCGGGCGGGCGCATGGACCTGGGCATCGGCCGCGGCGACTCGGCCCGCCGGGTGCTAGGCAAGGCGCCGACGTCCATGAAGGACCTCGAGCAGGCCGTGCACGTGATCCGCGCGCTCGCCGAGGGCCGGTCGATCGAGTTCGAGGGCGCCATGCTCGAGCTGCCGTGGGTCAGCGGGCAGCACCGGCTGCCGGTGTGGATCGCCGGGTACGGGCCAGTCGCGCTCAAGCTGACCGGGCGCATCGCCGACGGCGCCATGCTCCAGATCGGCGACCCGGACCTCGTCCGCTGGTTCGTCTCCCAGGTGCGCGCGTCGGCGGAGGCGTCAGGCCGCGACCCGAACGCGGTCAAGGTGATGGCCGCGGCGCCCGCGCACGTGGGCGACCTCGCCGACGGCCGCGACCGCACGCGCTGGTTCCCGGCGCTGGTCGCCAATCACGTCGTCGACCTGGTGAACAAGTACCCGCGGGAGGACCTCCCCGAGGAGCTCACCACGTACGTCCATGACCGCGAGGGCTACGACTACCTCCATCACGCGGAGGTGGGCTCGGCGAACGCCTCGTTCGTGTCCGACGACATCGTCGACCGGTTCTGCCTCGTCGGGCCGGCCGAGGCGCACATCGCGCGGCTCCGGGAGCTCGCGGCCGCGGGCGTCGACCAGTTCAACCTCTACCTGATGAACGGGAACGAGGAGGAGCAACTCGACTTCTACGGGCGCGAGGTGATCCCCGCGCTCCGGGACTAGCACCCGCCGCGACGAGGCGAGGGCATGCTGGTCGCAGCCGCCTCCCTCGTGCTCGGCTATGTCGTCGGGTCGCTGCCGCTGTCGGCGCTCGTGGGCCGAGCAGCCGGTTTGGAGCCCTCGACGGCGGGCGCGGCCGAAACCGGCCCACCCGACGTCTGGCGCGGCGCCGGGCCGGGCTGGGGGTTCCTCGCTGTGGTCGCCGACCTGGCCCGTGGCGTCCTTCCTGTGACCCTCGCGGCGGCCACGTTCTCATGGGGTGCTGGCTGGGCGGCCGGGCTCGGCGCCCTCGCCGGAGCGGCGTGGCCGGCGCTCGGGCGCGTCCGTGGCGGGCCAGGCGCCGGCGTGCTGCCCGTCGTGCTGGCAGGGGTCGTGATGGCGCTCGAGCCCGCCGCCCTGATCGCGGCGGGGGCGCTGTGGCTGGTGGCTCTGGGGATCCGGCGCATCCTCGGACGGAGCGCCGAGAGGGGCCGCTGAGAGGGGTACTGCGCCGGAGGTCACTCTCGACCGCGCGGTCCAGAGAGTGGACAATGGCCGCGGAGGTTCCCATTGCTGTTGCTGCCGCGCTCAACTCGCCGTGATCCCCGCTGGGAGGAAGAAGGACCGTCCGCGCGGCGTGAGCACCGGCGTCAGCGGATCCGCGAACTGAGCGCCTTCGCGACCTCGCTCGTCGCCATCGTGGCTGCGGCCGCCGTGTGGGCGTGCCGCCTCGGCGTGGCGGGCCTCGGGCGCGGCTGAGGCCACCGGAACGACGGCCGGCGGGGCTGCCTCCCCGTCAAGCCTCTGCCTCGCCATCCGCCTCGCGCGCCATGATTCGCCGCCCGCGCCCACGCGCCCCCCGCCGAGTGGCCCCCGACGACACGCCGCCCGGACCGTCCGGCGCCCGTCCCGCGGGTCTACGATGAGCCCACACGTGCCACCCCGCTGACGGGTGCAGCCGGCGGGGCATCCCGAGCACAAGGAGGAAGGATGCGCACCCTTTTCGCCAACGGCACAATCGTCACCGCGGACGGCTCGTACCAGGCGGACGTGCTCGTCGACGGCGAGACGATCGTGCAGATCGGCGTGAACCTCGCCGCCAGCGTCACGGCTGACGAGGTGATCGACGCCGCCGGCAAGTACGTCATGCCGGGCGCGATCGACGTCCACACGCACATGAAGCTGCCGTTCGGCGGGACCTTCGCCAAGGACGACTTCGAGACCGGCACGCGCGCAGCGGCGTTCGGCGGGACCACCACGATCGTGGACTTCGCCGTCCAGTCCAAGGGCGAGTCGCTCCGCCAGGGCATCGACAAGTGGTTCGCCCTCGCCGAGGGGATGGCCTGCCTCGACTACGGCTTCCACATGATCATGAGCGACGTCACGGACGCGACGCTCGCCGAGATGGACCAGGTCGTCGCCGAGGGCATCCCCGACTTCAAGCTGTTCACCGCCTACCCGGGCGTCTTCTACAGCCCCGACGACCACATCTTCCGCGCCATGCAGCAGACCGCCAAGAACGGCGGCCTCATCATGATGCACGCCGAGAACGGCCCGGCCATCGACGCCGTCGCGGCGCAGCTGGTGGCCGCAGGCAAGACCGATCCGTATTACCACGGCATCGCTCGCTACCCCATCTTCGAGGGCGAGGCGACGAGTCGCGTGATCAAGCTCGCCGAGGCGGCGGGCGCGCCCGTCTACATCGTCCACCTCTCGGTCGTGAACGCCCTCAATGCCGTCCGCGAGGCGCGCGACCGGGGCGTCCAGGCGTTCGCCGAGACCTGCCCCCAGTACCTGTTCCTCTCGCTCGACGACCTCGGCGACGGGTTCAACGGCTCCAAGTTCGTCTGCTCCCCGCCGCTCCGCGAGAAGGACCCCAACTGGGCCGAGCTCATGACGGGCCTCCGCCGGAACGACCTCCAGGTGGTCGCGACGGACCACTGCCCGTTCGACTTCCACGGCCAGAAGGAACTCGGCCGGGGCGACTTCCGCAAGATCCCCAACGGCCTGCCGGGCGTTGAGGACCGCGTGGACCTGCTCCACGACGGCGGCGTCGTCGCGGGCAAGCTGACCAAAGAGCGCTGGGTCGAGGTCGTGTCCACCACGCCCGCGAAGATGTTCGGGATGTTCCCCAAGAAGGGCGCCATCGCCGTCGGCTCGGACGCGGACATCGTCCTGTACGACCCCAACCGCAAGCACACCATCAGCGCGGCGACTCACCACATGGACGTGGACTACAGCTGCTACGAGGGCCGATCGGTCCAGGGCGGCTCGGACGTCGTGATGAGCCGCGGCAGCGTGGTCGTGCGTAACGGCGCCTGGGAGGGCAAGAAGGGCGCCGGCAAGTTCATCAAGCGAGCCGTCGCCGACTACTCGCGCGTCGTCTAGCCCACGCGAAGCGGCATCGACCCCTGCGGACTCAGTCTGCGGGGGTCGATTTCATGCCCGGGTCATTCGGGCCACTCTCCCCTTCCGCCCGACTGCCTTGGCACCGACCATGGAGCCGAATGGAGGCGTCATGGTCCATGAATCGCTCGATACCATTCCGGGCTGGCAGTACGGCCTGGACCCGCAGGGGGTTGGCCTAGCCGTCCGCTCGATGACCCGCGAGCCCCACGCGCTCGGCGAGGCGCTGCGCATCGAGCTCGCGCCGCTGGCCGGCGACTCCCGCGTCCACCTCCAGTGGTACATCGCCACCCGGGTCGGCCCGTGGGCGATGTGGACCGCGTGCCGCCCCGAGGACGTGGACGCCCGCGAGAACGTTCTGCGGCGGGTGAACTGGTTCGGGATCCCCGCCGACGGCGAGCCGCTTGCCGAGGCTGTCAGTTAGGGGTTGTCCTGGCGGACCGCCCCGGACCGCGCACCGCGGGTAGATTGGACGGCCACGAAGCCGCATCCGGAGCCCGCGATGTTCGTCACGCTCGTCCACTGCCATGTGAAGCCCGAGGCGGTCGACGCCTTCATCGACGCCTGCGTCTCCAACCACGAGGGCTCGACGCGCGAGCCCGGCAACATCCGCTTCGACGTGATCCAGCTCGCCGACGACCCCACGCGCTTCGTGCTGTACGAGTGGTACACGGACGAGACCGCCGCGATGGCCCACAAGGACACGCCGCACTACAGCGCCTGGCGCGAGGCGACCGCGGACATGTTCGAGGAGCCGCGCTACGGCGTGCGCTACCTCGGCCTCGCCCCGGAAGTCCCCGAGCAGTGACGCTGCCGCGGGGCGCCGGGATCGGGCCGGTCGTGGTCGGGCGGCTGCCGCGGATCACCTTCGGCGCGGGCACCGTCGCCGGGCTGCCGGGCATCGTCGCGGCAAACGGCCGTCGTGCGCTGCTCGTGCGCGGGACGCGGTCGCTGTCGGCCCGCGGACGGCTGGACGCGCTGCGAGCAGGGCTGGCCGCCGCTGGCGTGGAGCTCGCGGGCGAGGCGGTCGTCGACGGCGAGCCGTCGCCGGCCCTCGCGGACGGCATCACCGCGGCCAACCGCGGGCGCGACGTGGACGTCGTGATCGGCGTTGGCGGCGGGTCGGTGCTCGACGCGGCGAAGGCCGTCGCAGGGCTCCTGCTCGTCGAGGC
>Ga0302299_10002232_pt1 | contig 11794 bp, 10 predicted proteins | sample III_Fen_N3_4_FD_198795 | JGI IMG/M metagenome (GOLD analysis project Ga0302299, IMG submission 198795) | Peat permafrost microbial communities from Stordalen Mire near Abisko, Sweden - III_Fen_N3_4 | ecosystem: Environmental > Terrestrial > Soil > Wetlands > Permafrost | place: Sweden: Abisko...
CGGATGGTCTCGGCGAAGATCCCCGAGCCGCCGTCCGGCAGGTCGTCGCGGGCCACGCTCGTGACGACGACGTGCTCGAGGCCCATCGCGCTGACGGCTTCGGCGACCCGACGAGGCTCGTCGTCGTCGAACCAGCTCGGACGCCCGGTCTTGACGGCGCAGAACCCGCAGGCCCGGGTGCAGGTATCGCCCAGGATCATGATCGTGGCGGTGCGCTGGTCCCAGCACTCCCCGATGTTGGGGCAGTGGGCCTCCTCGCAGACCGTATTCAGGTTGAGTCCTCGAACGAGGCTCTTGAGGTCGTGGTAGTTCTCGCCCGACGGCATCCGGGCCCGGATCCAGTCGGGATGGCGGCGTGGCGCGGCCGCCGGATCGGCCGGGGCGCCACCCATGGCGATCGACAGGTCCGGGCGCGGGTGGGCGCTCGCATCGTCGCCCGGGGTGAACATCGGAAGCTCTCGAACCATCGTCAGGAGTGTACGCCGAAGGTATCGACGATCCCCTGCTCGAGCGAGCGTGGGGCGAACCCGAGTTCGCGGGCGGCCTTGTCGTGCGAGGCGAGATAGGACGCCGCCGAGACCGCGAGCGTCTCGTGCATGTTCGCCGGAAGGCCGGGCAGCCCACCGACGCGGTCGCTGAGCGGGGCGATCAGACGCAGGAGCCCCGTCGGGATCGTCAGGCGTGGCGGCCGATGGCCTCCGAGCCGGGCGGCGAGGGCCGTGGCGGCGGTCAGGGTGGACGGTTCGCCCGCGACGACGTACGCCTCGCCGATCCGGCCGCGGTCGAGGGCCGCGATGATCCCCGCCGCGGTGTCGTCGACATGCGCCATCTCGAACCTGACCTCGCCCAGCGCGATGTAGCGAAGAGTGCCTCGATACGCCTCGGCCAGGACCTCTCCGACCAGGGTGTGATCACCGGGTCCGTAGACCTGGCCTGGCTGGGCGATGACCACCGGGGTCCCGGCCGCGATGGCCGCCTCGGCGACCTCGTGGGCGCGGAACTTCGTCTCGTCGTATGTCGAGAGGAAGCCCTCGGCCGGGTCGCGGCGATAGGACTCATCCACCTCGCGGCCATGGGTGTCGCCGAAGATCCCGACGGTCGAGACATACGCGATGCGGGGCGTACCGGCGGCTGCCGCGGCGGCCAGGACGCGCTCGGTCGTCCGCACGTTCGCCTCCCACATGGCCGGCCGCTCCGCAGCCTTGATCCCGACCTTGTAGGAGCCCGCCCCGTGGATCAGGCCATCGGCGCCGGCCAGCTGCTTCGTGAGCGCGGCGGTGTCGGAGAGGTCGCTTGCGACGAGCTCGACGTTCGGTCCGGCGAGGTGGGCGGCCCGCTTCGGGTCGCGGACCAGGGCGACGACGTGGTCACCGCGGTCGGCGAGATGCCGGACGACCGAACCGCCGATGAACCCGCCGCCGCCCGTGACGACGATGCGGCTCAATAGACGGGCGTGTCCGGTCCGACGGCTTCGAGCGCGGCCTTCACCGCGCGGAGGAACGCGGCCGCCTGTGCGCCGTCATTGGCCCGGTGGTCGATGGCCATGACCATGTTCATGACCGGCCGGATGGCGATGACGTCGCCGTCGGGCGTCTCGCGCACGACCGGGCGCTTGATGATCGCCTCCATCGTGAGGATCGCGACCTCGGGGATGTTGATGATCGGCATGGTCAGGTTCGACCCGAACCAGCCGGTGTTGTCGATGGTGAACGTCGTCCCGCCGTAGTCGTCGAGGCGGAGTTTGCCGGCACGGGCGCGCGCCGCGACGTCCGCGATGGCGCGGTTCAGGCCGCTGATGGAGAGCTGGTCGACGTCGCGGACGGCGGGAACGAGCAGGCCATCGTCCACGGCGACCGCGACGCCCATGTGGACGCGGCGCTTGGCGAGGATGCCGCCCTCCGTCCAGTGGGCGTTGAACGTCGGGTATTGCTTGAGCGCCTCGACCGTCGCCTTGATGACGAACGGGACATAGCTGAGCGAGATGCCCTCGCGGGCCTGGTACTCACGCTTGGCCGCCTCGCGGGCACGGACGAGCCCGCTCGCATCGACTTCCATGTGGACGTACGCGTGCGGCACGAGGAGGGCACGGGTCATCTGCGCGGCGATGCCCTTGCGCATCTGGGTCATCGGCAACAGGACTTCGTCGGCGCCTTCGGGGAAGACGATCGCGCCGCCGGACGGAGCCTTGGCGGCCGGGGCGACCGGGATCGCGACGGGCTCGCGAGAGGTCGTTGCCGGTGTGGGCCCGGCGCCGTTCGAGGCGCTGGGGGCCGGGGTGCCGGTCCGGATCGCCTCCACGACGGCGAGGACATCCTCACGGGTGATCCGACCACCACCACCGGTGCCGGTGATCTGGGCCGGCGACAGGTCGTGCTCGCGGAGCAGGCGCCGAACGGCCGGCGTCATCCGCGCATCTGGATCGCCGTTCGCGGCCGGAGCGGATGCGGCGGCCACCGGGATGTTGGCCGGTACCGCTGCGGCGGGCGCGGGCGCGGCGGGCGCGGGCGCGGCGGGCGCGGGCGCGGCGACTGGCCGCTCGTCGGAGCCGGCCGGGCCATCGGCGGGTTCGAACGAGGGCTTGGCGGGTGCCGCCGATGCCGCGGCCGGGCCGGTCGCGGCGGGTGCGTCGCCTTCGGCGGTCTCGATGATGGCGATCTCGGCGTCGTTGGGGACGGTCGCGCCCTCTTCGGCGAGGATCTCGCGGAGGATGCCCTCGAAGGGCGACGGGACCTCGGCGTTGACCTTGTCCGTGATGACCTCGAGCAGTGGCTCGTACTTGGCGACGTGGTCGCCCGGTTGCTTGAGCCACTTGCCGATCGTTCCCTCGGCCACGCTCTCGCCGAGCTGCGGCATCGTCACCTTGGCCACTGTTCCCAACCTCCGGTCGCGCGCGAGTCGTTCCGCGTAGTGTCGCCCATCCGCGCGGTTCCGGCGAGTCACGGTCGCGCACGGCCGGTGGCGACTCGGTATCGTCGCCCGATGCCCCGCCCCATGCCCCCACCGCCCGTCGCCTCGGTCACGTGGCCGCAGGTCGTCGCGTACCGGCTGCACAAACACCACGTCATCGAGCGGACGACGCCGGACCACCTGGTAGACGTTGTTCGCGAGATGGTCGGGATCCACGCCCAGGTCGCGAGCTCGGCCGAGCTGCAGCTCGCGGCAAGGATCGATGGCCTCACGCCCGCCGACGTCCGCGGCGCACTGGCGATCCGGCGCTCCCTGGCCAAGGCGTGGTCGATGCGTGGCACCCTGCACCTTCTGACGCCGAACGACCTGGCACGCGTGGTCATGGCATCGGGCACGCGCGAGCGGTGGCGCGAGGCGCCGTGGCAGAAGGCATTCGAGATCACGTTCGAGCAGGTCGAGGCGATCATCGCGGCCGCGGGCGAGACCCTCAGCGCCGAACCGATGCTCCGAGCCGAACTCGCGGACGCGATCGCCGCGCACCTCTCGGATCCGGCGGTGGCGGCGAGGCTCCGAACCGGCTGGGGCACGTTCCTGGGCCCGATCGCCCAACGCGGCCTGTTGATGTTCGGGCCGCCGGCCGGTCGCAACGTGACGTTCGTGCGCCCGAGCGCCTGGCTCGGCCGGCCCATCTCCCCGCCGGAGCTGGCCGCCGCCCCGCCCGACGCGCGCGGCGACATCCCCCTGGTGCCGCTGGAGGCCCTCGCCGGCCTGGTCCGCGACTTTCTGACCGCGTTCCCGGCCTCCGGCCGGGACGCGACCGCGCGCTGGTGGGGGTCGGTGCGAGCCGGCCTGATCAACGACGCGCGGACGCTGCTCGGCGCTGAGGTCGTGGACGTCGACGTCGACGGCTCCCGCCAGTGGATCCTGCCGGCGGACGTGGCCCCGCTCGTCGCGACTCCCCCCTTCGAGGGCGTCCGACTCCTCCCCGGCTTCGATCCTTGGATCAACGAACTGCCGCGCCGTACCGATGCGGTCATGACCTCGGTCCACCACGATCGGATCTATCGGGTCGCGGGCTGGGTCACGCCGGTCGTCATCGTGGACGGTCGCGTCGAGGGCACCTGGGAGCTCACGGCCGGCAAGCGCGGTGGCATCGCCGTCCAGCCACTCGAGCGCTGGCGCTCAGGCGTCAAGGCGGAGCTCAAGGCCGAGGTGGATCGACTGGCGGCGTTCCTGGATCGACCGCTCCCCATCGAGATCGCCCCGGCGCTGTAGCGGGGCTGGCCCGTGGTCGGCTAGTAGGCCGCGAGCGCCCGGATGCCGGCGGCGATCTTCTCGGGGTTCACCATGAACCAGTCCTCGAGCGCGTGGTTGTACGGGACACCCGGGACCTCGGGGCCGGCGATGCGAGTCACGGGGCCGTCGAGGTAATCGAAGGCCTCCTCCGCCACGATGGCCGCGACCTCCGCGCCATAGCCGCCGAACTTGTTGTCCTCGTAGACGATCAGGCACTTGCCGGTCTTCTTGACCGACTCGAGGACGGTGTCGCGATCCAAGGGTCGCAGGGTGCGCAGGTCCACGACCTCGACGCTGATCCCATCGTCCGCGACCATGTCGGCCGCCTCGAGCGCGTAATGCGCCATCAGGCCATAGGCGATGACCGTCACCTGGGTGCCCGGATGCGTGATCGCCGCCTTGCCGAGGGGGATGACGTAGTCGGTATCGGGGACCTCGCCGCGGACCGAGCGATACATCTTCTTGTGCTCGAAGAAGAGGACCGGATCGTCGTCGCGGATGGACGAACGCAACAGTCCCCGGGCGTCGTACGGCGTCGATGGCACGACGACCTTGAGGCCCGGCACGTGCGTGAAGAACGCCTCGACCGACTGCGAGTGGTAGAGCGCGCCGTGGACGCCGCCGCCGTACGGGGCGCGGATGGTCATCGGGACGCTGTAGCCGTTGTTCGAGCGATAGCGCATCCGCGCGGCCTCGGACACGATCTGGTTGAAGGCCGGGAAGATGAAGTCGGCGAACTGGATCTCGGCGACCGGCCGGATGCCGTTCACGGCGGCCCCGATCGACGCCCCGACGATCATCGATTCCGTCAGCGGGGTATCGATGACGCGCTCGTCGCCGAACTCCGCCCACAACCCGTCGGTCGCTAGGAAGACGCCGCCTTTCTTGCCGACGTCCTCGCCCAGGACGATGACGGTCTCGTCCCGGCGCATCTCGTCGGCGAGCGTGCTCCGGATCGCCTCGATGAAGGTCATCGCCGGCATCAGTCGGCATCCTCGGCGTAGACGTAGCGCATGGCCGTCGCGGGATCCGGGTCCGCTTCCGCTTCGGCGAAGTCGGTAGCGTCCTCCACGATCGCCTTCAGCTCGGCGGTGAGGGCCGCCTCGACCTCGTCCGTGAGGATGCCGGCGTCGCGCAGCTGCTGCCGGAAGCGCGGCAGGGCGTCGTGCCCGAGCCCGGACGCGAGGTCCTCGGCCGAGCGGTACTTCGTCTGCTGGTCGTCCGAGGAGTGGGCGGTCAGCCGGGTCACCTTCGCCTCGATCAGGGTCGGGCCCCCGCCGGCCCGCGCCAGGGCCACGGCATCGCGCGCAGCGGCGTAGCAGGCGAGCACGTCCGAGCCGTCCACGACGACCCCCGGGATCCCGTAGCCGGACGCGCGGTCCGCGACGTCCGCCACGGACACCTCCATCGCCGCCGGCACGCTGATGGCGTAGCCGTTGTTCTCGACGACGAAGACGAACGGCAGCTTGTGGATGGCAGCGAAGTTGAGCCCCTCGTGGACGTCGCCCTGGTTCGACGAGCCCTCGCCCATGCTCGCCATCGCGACCTGGCCGGTCTTGCGGATCTTGGCGGCCAGCGCGATGCCAACGGCGTGCAGGAGCTGGGTCGCCACCGGCGAACTGACCGACACCAGGTTGTGCTCGCGCGAACCGTAATGGCCGGGCATCTGGCGGCCGCCCGAAGACGGGTCGCCGGCGGTGGCGTACTGCGCGGTCATGATGTCGCGGGCGCTCATCCCGAAGGTCATGCAGGTCGCGATCGAGCGATAGAACGGCGCGATCCAGTCGTGGCCCTTCTCGAAGGCCCAGGCGATGCCGACCTGGGCGCCTTCGTGGCCCTGCCCGCTGATGACGAACGGGATCCGGCCGGCACGATTCAGGATCCACATCCGCTCGTCCACGGCGCGAGCGAGGGCGACCATCCGGTACATCGCGAGCAGGTCAGCGTCGGACAGGCCGACGGACGCGCCGAGGCTGGTGTCCTTGCCCTTGGTCACGGCCATCGCTCGGGTCCGGCCTCCAGGTGGTGGATCAGAAGTTGATCGCTCGTCCGTCGACGGCCATCGCAGCCTCGCCGAGGATCTCGGACAGGGTCGGGTGCGCGTGCGTGGCGGCACCGATCTCCCATGGTGTCGCATCGAGCAGTGTCGCGAGGCTCGCTTCGGCGATGAGGTCCGTGGCGTGCGGCCCGATGATGTGGACCCCGAGCGTGTCGTCCGTCTTCGCGTCCGCGACGATCTTCACGAACCCCTCGTAGTCGCCACCGATGATGGCCTTGGCGATCGCCTGGAAGGGGACCTTGCCGATCTTGAGGGTGTGGCCGCGCTCCAGGGCCTGGGCCTCGGTCAGGCCGATCGAGGCGATCTCGGGACGGCAGTACGTCGCGTGCGGTTGCTGCTCATAGTCCATCTCGTGGACGTCGGACTCGCCGGCGATCGTGTGGGCCGCGATGATCCCCTCGTGCGCCGCGGTGTGCGCCAGCCACAGCCCGCCGACGATGTCGCCGACCGCGTAGACGTGCGGTTCCTTCGTGCGCATGTGCCCGTTGACCTTGATGATCCCCCGGTCGGTCTCGACCTTGGTCGTCTCGAGGCCGATGTCCTCGATGTTCGCGGCCCGACCCGTCGCGACGAGCAGGAGCTCGGCGGAGATCTCGGTCGCGTCCTTGCCCTCGGGTCCGACCGTGAGGCTGACGCCGGTCTTCGAGGCCTTGACGGACTTCGCATCGAACCGGGCGTTCGTCATGACGACGATGCCGCGCTTCGAGAAGCTGCGCTCGAGGGTCTTGCTGACCTCGGCGTCCTCGAGCGGCACGATCTGCGGCAGGTACTCGAGCAGCGTCACCTTGACGCCGACGTCGTGGAACATGCTGGCGAACTCGACGCCGACCGCACCGGCTCCGACGATGATGATGTCCTTGGGCAGCGTGTCCATCTTCAGGACATCGTCGCTCGTGACGATCCGCTTCCCGTCGGGGACGATCCCGGGCAGCGACTTGACCCGCGAACCGGTCGCGACGATCACGTTGGTCGCCTGGAGGACGCGCTCGCCGCCGGCCCCGGGCGTGCCGTCGTCGCCGGCCTGCATGACGCGGACCTTCTGGGGGCCGTCGAGGCGGCCCCGGCCCTGGACCCAGGTCACCTTGTTCTTGTCGACGAGCGTCCTGAGCCCGGTCCACATCCGCTTGACGACCTGGTCGCGCCGAGCCGCCATCGCGGCATAGTCGACGGTCGCTTCACCGGGCAGGACCAGCCCGTAGTCCTTGGCGTGGCGGATCTTGTCGGCGAAGGACGCCGACTCGAGCAGGGCCTTCGTGGGGATGCAGCCGCGGTGGAGGCAGGTGCCGCCGATCTTGTCCTCGTCGACGAGGGCGACCCGAAGCCCGAGCTGGGCGGCGCGGAAGGCCGCCGCATAGCCGCCGGTGCCCGCGCCGAGCACGACGAGATCGAAGTCGTTGGAGGATCCGACGGCCATGGGTCAGGGTGCCTCGGGCGTGTCGACCACAGGTCGCGCGGGGGGAAGGGTCATCGCCGTCGATGGTACGCGTGCCGTCGCGCCGTACGCAACCGAGCGGGCTTCGGCGGCCCCGCGGGCCTTCAACCCGTCGAGTGCGGGCCTCGAGCCGCACGGTGCGGGCCTCGAGCCGCGAGGCCACCCGGTGCTAGACTCCGACCTCAGGCAGCCCGGCGCCATCCTGGACCCGGGACCCGAGTCGGAGCGGATCGATGGATCAGGCCCTCGTGCTCCAGACCATCGTGCTGATGCTGGTGTCGTACCTTGCGGGGTCGATCCCGGTCGGGGTCCTCGTGGCACGAGCGTCCGGCGGCACGGATCCACGCACCGTGGGCTCAGGTCGGACCGGTGGGACTAACGCACTCCGGGCCCTTGGCCGCAAGTGGGCCGCGGTCGTCGTCCTCGGGGATCTCCTCAAGGGCGCACTCCCCGTGGTCATGGCACGGATCCTCACGGACAGCCCGACCATCGAGGTCCTGTGCGGCGCCGCCGCCGTGGCGGGCGCGATCTGGTCCGTCTTCGCCGGGTTCCGCAGCGGGCGCGGCGTGGGCACGGCCGTCGGAACGATGCTCGTCATCCAGCCGGTCGCGGTGCTCCTCGCGGCGCCGGTCTTCGTGGGCGTGATCCTGATCACCAAGTACGTCTCACTCGGATCCCTGCTGGGCTCCGCGGCGATGTTCCCCGCGATGCTGCTGGTGCTCCTCGTCGTGCCGGCGACGCCGCTGCCCTACGTGCTGTATGCCGCGGTGGGCGCGGTCTTCATCTGGATGGCCCACGCGGACAACATCGACCGCTTGATCCACGGCACGGAACGTAAGTTCGACTTGGGCCTGCTCGCGGGCAAGCGCCCGAGCGGCTAGGAATCGAACGATCCGGGTCGGCTGACGACCCGGATCGAGCTGTGGCCGCGAGAAAGGCCGCGATCAGCCGCGCTGGCTGCGGAAGCAGTCGCTGCAGTAGACGGGCTTGCCGCTGGTCGGGCGGAACGGCACCTGCGCGACGTTCCCGCACGAGGAGCACGTGGCCTCGAACATCTCGCGCGGTCCGCGGTCGCGCGACCCGTAGCCGCCCCCGCCGCCCCCGCCACCGCCGTAGCTGGAGCCACCGGCCGAGTAGCCGCCGCCGGCGCCGTAGCCGCCGTACGAGCTGCCGCCGCCCTCGGCGTTCCGGGCCGCCTTGCGGCTCGCCCGGCACGACGCGCACCGACGGGGCTCGGTGAAGCCGCGCTGCGCATAGAAGTCCTGCTCCGACGCCGTGAAGACGAACTCCTGACCGCAGTCCGCACACATCAGGTTCTTGTCGTTGTACACGAAAACGAAACTCCCTCTTTCCAGCCGGCGCGATCCTTCGGTGTTCTCGCGTCAGCCGTGAGAGGGATCCGAGTGTGTCGAGCTTCGGCTATGCGGCCATGGACCCTTCCATGGCGTTCAGAGGCGGGATGGTACGCGCTCGTCTGAGCGTTGCATAGCCCCGAATCCGAGCTCGTTGCGAGCTCAACGGACCGCTTGGCCGGCGACCTGTCGGCGGGTCGCCGATCCGTCTACGACGCGGCGCCGTCCACGGAGAATTCGCGCCTTGCGGTCTCGAGGTACGACTCGACCTCGCGTGCCTGGCGGGTCTCGCCCCACCCGAGCTCTGTGCCCATGATCGCCGCCACGCGCCCCGCGACCGACGCGCCGCGATCCGGCAGCTCCTGGGCGAGCCGGGTCCGACGGGCGAGCATGTCGTCGAGGGACAGCGCCGACTCGTGGCGGACCGCCCAGGCGATCTCGGCCTCGAGGAACACGCGATCGGGGACGATCGGCCGAAGCAGTCCGAGATCCGCCCCCAGCGCCACGACCCCCGGCGCCTCCGTCCCGTGCCGGGCGACCAGCCGGACCGCCACGTCCGCTCCGAGCGCCGAGACCGCCGGGATCGTCATGAGTTCGGCGACGACCTGGGCCTGGGCATCGGCATCGGCCGCCCCGACAAGGCGCCAGTCCTCTGTCTTGCTCGGCCGGGCCTTCGCATCGCCGCCCAGTACACCATCGATGACGTCGCGGGCCATGATCCGGTACGTCGTGTACTTGCCGCCACCGATACGGACGACGCCGTTCGACTCGACCGTCACGCGGTGTTCGCGCGACGCCTTCACCGTCGAGCCGTCGGACGGTGCGATGAGCGGCCGCAGCCCCGCGTACGTGCCGACGACATCGGCCCGCGTCAGGTTCACGTCCATCGTCGCGTTGACCGTGTCGAGCAGGTGCTGGATCTCCCACACGGCGGCCGCAGGCCGCTCCGCCGGGCCCTCGAACGGAGCGTCGGTCGTGCCGATCAGCCAGTGGTCGGGCCACGGGACGAGGAAGACGATCTTGCCGGGGACGCGGATCGTGAGCCCGGTCCGGTTCGGGATCCGTTCGCGCGGCACGACCAGATGGGCGCCACGGCTCGGCAGGATGCGGGTCGTGCCGCTGCCCAGGGGATGATCGGCCTCGGCCGCCCAGACGCCTGTGGCATCCACCACGGACCGGGTCCTGATCTCGAGGTCGGTGCCGGTCAGCAGGTCCGTCGCGAGCAGGGCTTCGATGACACCACTGCGCGGATCCGAGCGCAGGCCCCTCGCGCGGACCCGGGTGACCGCCACGGCGCCGGCGGCCGTCGCGGTCCGAGCCACGGCGAGCGTGTACCGGGCGTCGTCCTCGACCCCATCGTGATAGACGAGGCCGCCCCGCAGACCTGGCTGTCGAAGGGTCGGGGCGAGTTCGAGGGTCTGGGCCTTCGAGAGCCGCCGGTGCCACCCGCCGTCATGCCGCGCACCGAGGATGTCGTAGAGCGTCAACCCGGCGTCGTAGAACGCCTTCGACAGGAAGGGGATGCCGTAGATCGGGAAGAGCAGCGGCTCGATGCGGACGAGGTGCGGCGCCAGCTTGAGCAGCTCGGAGCGCTCGGCGAGGGCCTGGCGCACGAGGCCGAACCGGAACTGCTCGAGGTAGCGCAAGCCGCCGTGGATGAGCCGCGAGGAGCGCGACGATGTCCCCGACGCGATGTCGTCCTGCTCGATGAGCGCGGCCCGCATCCCGCGGGACACGGCGTCCAGCAACGCCCCGGCACCGACGATCCCGCCACCGACGATCACGACGTCCCAGGTCTCCGTCGACAGCGCCGTCACGTCCGTCGCCCGACGGTCAAGGACGGCTGGCCTCTGCTCGGTCGACCTTCCCGCCGCCTCCGTCATGGCTGGCGCCGTCCGGACTCCCGACGCGAGACCCGCCATAGCCAACCGCCGGTCCCGACGATCAGGATGACGATCAGGAGCGGGGTATGGAAGACGACCTCCTGCAGCTGGGTCGGGAGCACGCTCGTGAGGATCGCCAGACCGAGGACGACCGCGACGACGGAGATCGCGACGATCAGGACCTCGCGCCAGCCCGGCTGACGGCCCGCGTCGTTCGGCGTCGGGTCAGCCACGGTCGGCTCCGGCAGGGATCCCGATCGGCGCGACGAGGACCTTGCCGGCGTAGGCCGCGCCCTGCCGGGTGATGAGACCGGTCTTGGCCCGATGGAAGGTCACGGTCAGGTCGGCGTGGACGCATGGATCGGAGGGTTCGCCGCTCGAGAGGTCCAGCGCGGTGGGCGCGTCCACGGCGACGATCGGGACGCCGTCGGTCCGGGCGATCGCGATCAGTTCGACGGCGGCGCGGATCGGCTGGCGAAGCGCGCCGCTGACGCCCGTCCCGAGCAGGGCATCGACCACGACCGCGGCCTTGGCGATGTCCTTGACGAAGATCCCCACGTCGCGCGGGACCGGGAGGTGGACCTTGGCGATCCCGGTGTCGCGGGCGATGCGATCCCAGTTCTTGCCCGAGGCGCCGGTCGGGTGGGTGTCGGTCGCGACGACCGCGACGATGACGTGGGAGCCCGCGAGGGCTAGCCGGCGAGCCGCGACGTACCCGTCGCCGCCGTTGTTGCCCGGACCGCACAGGATGACGATCGGTCCGGTCCCCCATCGCTCGAGGTCCACGGCCAGGGCGCGCACGGCCGCGGCGACCGCGGTCCCGGCATGTTCCATGAGCCGGTCCTGCGGGAACCCGAGCGCCTGC
>Ga0302299_10002234_pt1 | contig 11790 bp, 14 predicted proteins | sample III_Fen_N3_4_FD_198795 | JGI IMG/M metagenome (GOLD analysis project Ga0302299, IMG submission 198795) | Peat permafrost microbial communities from Stordalen Mire near Abisko, Sweden - III_Fen_N3_4 | ecosystem: Environmental > Terrestrial > Soil > Wetlands > Permafrost | place: Sweden: Abisko...
GGGGCTCGGGGGGGGCTCGGGCGGGCGGTGGACGGCACCCGTCGCGAGCTGATCCAGCGGCTCACCCGTTCGGAGCAGGGGTCATCCGTTCGGAGGATTCGACGTTCGTTCGGATCGGCACGATCCAGCACGCCCGCACGCGTCGGAGGCCCAGAATAGCCGGGCAAAGCGGGAAAATACTCCACAAATCCTCACTCCTTCGCTACCGTCCGTCATGACGGTCCACGTCCGAGATCCGGCCGTGACTCAACCGTCACGCACGGCCCCGTAACGTCCGTGGCGGGGTCGCAGATAACCCATTCGGACTCACGCGACGTCACAACGGGGTGCGACGGTTCATCCGTCTGGCGTGTATCCGAGGGCACGACGACCACCTAACGTCACTAGTGGGCCGCTTGGGGATATGGAGCGGCAAGGCTCAAGGGGGAACCAATGGGAGGGCATTGGACATGCTGACGACGACGACAACCACCGACTGGGCAGCTCGCGGAGCCTGCCGCACCTCGCATCCGGACGCACTGTTCGTGCAGGGTGCGGCCCAGAACCGGGCCAAGGCCGTGTGCTTCGGCTGCCCGGTGAGGACCGAGTGCCTCGCCGACGCCCTCGACAACCGGACCGAGTTCGGCGTGTGGGGCGGGATGACCGAGCGTGAGCGCCGGTCCCTGCTGCGCCGCCGGCCCAACGTCCGCTCCTGGGCAGGTCTGCTGGAGACGGCGCGCGTCGAGCACGAGCTCGCCCTGGCCGACGCCGGCTACAGCGTGGAGGCCTACCGCGCCGGCTGACCCGACCCGCCTGACGCGACCCGGCTGACCCGCCGACCTTCGCCGTCACCTCGTGTCGAACAGCCGCGCTGTCGGTGGGCGGTGTCACACGCCGTATGCCACGGCGGCCTTCGCCAGGCTTCCCGAGACCTCGCGAAGGCCGCCGAGGTCGTGCACGTCCTCGGCGAGCGCCGGCACGCTGACCACCGCGACCTCGGGATGGGCGCTGGTGAACCGCGCCGTCAGGGCGCCCTCCCGCTCCCGCCGGCGCATCCGGTGGGCGTGCACGCGCAGCAGGCCCGCGGTCAGGGCGTGCCCGCCGCTCTCCCCCAGGTCCTCCGCGGCCGCCAGCGCCCGCTCGGCCGACAGGCCCTCGGCCAGCGACGTGTGCACCCGGTTGAGGACGAGCCCGGCCAGCGGCATTCCCTGGCTGCCGAGCCGGTCGACGAAGTAGGACGCCTCCCGCAGGGCGTCCGGCTCCGGCGCAGCGACGACGACGAACGCCGTCCCCGGCTCCTGCAACAGGTGATACGTGTGCTCGGCACGCTCCCGGAACCCGCCGAACACGGTGTCGAAGGCGGCCACGAAGGACTGCACGTCGGTGAGCACCTGCGCACCGAGGATCTTGGTGAGCGCCCCGGTCGCCGTGCCGATCGCCGCGGACACAACCCGCAGGTACGCCCGCCCCCCCGCCCGCGCCGGCACAGAAAGGATCTTGATGAGCCGGCCGTCGAGGAAGGAGCCGAGCCTCTTGGGTGCGTCGAGGAAGTCCAGGGCCGAGCGGCTCGGCGGGGTGTCGACGACGATGAGGTCCCAGCCGTCCGGATCGGCTTCGGCCTGGGCGCGCAGCTGGCCGAGTTTCTCCATGGCCATGTACTCCTGCGTGCCGGCGAAAGAGCTCGACAGGGCCAGGTAGAAGGGGTTGGCGAAGATCTGCTGGGCCTTCTCGGGCGAGGCGTGCGCCTCGATCACCTCGTCGAAGGTCCGCTTCATGTCGAGCATCATCGCCTCGAGCCGCCCCCCCTCGGAGGTGTCGACGTCGGCGACCGTGCGCGGGGTGTTGTCCAGCTCCAGCAGTCCCATCGCCTGCGCCAGGCGCCGGGCGGGGTCGATGGTCAGGACGACGACGTGCCGCCCCCGTTCGGCCGCGCGCAGGGCCAGTGCGGCCGCCGTCGTCGTCTTGCCGACCCCGCCCGCCCCGCAGCAGACGATCACGCGGGTCTCGAGGTCGTCGATCAGTGCGTCGACGTCGAGCGCCCGCGGCGACGCGGCGGCGTTCATGCCATCCCCTGGGCGTGCAGCCGCTCGGCCAGGTCGTACAGGGTGCCGAGGTCGATCCCGCTCGGGATCGCGGGTAGCTCGTAGGTCGGCCGGTCGAGAGCCGCGAGATCTTTCCGCCCTCGCTCCTCCAGCGCCACCCGCATGCCGTGCTCGGCGGCCTGCGCGATGAGGCCGTCGGCCAGCAGCTGCAGCCGCGCCGCGCCGCGGGCGGCCGCGCCGGTCCCGGAGCCCGCCCGCGGGCCGCCGAGCCGGGCCGCGGCGAGCCCCGCGAGCACTTCCTCGCGGTCCAGGCTGCCGGCGACCGCGTCCTGCAGCGCCCGGTGGGACAGCAGCGGCTCGCGCACCTGGTTGATGACGATCCCGCCGACGGGGAGGGTGACGCGGCGCAGGTCAGCGACGCCGTCCGCGGTCTCCTGGAGCGGCATCTCCTCCAGCACCGTGACCAGGTGGATCGCTGTCTGCGGGGAGCGCAGCAGGGACATGATCGAGCCTGCCTGGTTGCGGATCGGCCCGACCTTGGCCAGCCCGACGACCTCCTCGTTGACGTTGAGAAATCGGGTGATCCGGCCCGTGGGCGGCGCGTCGAGCACGAGGCAGTCGTACACGTACTTCCCGCCCACCCGGCGCCGGGCGGCCTCGTACATCTTCCCGGTCAGCAGGACGTCGCGCAGGCCCGGGGCGATGGTCGTCGCGAAGTCGATCGCCCCGATCTTCTCAAGGATCTTCCCGGCGCGACCCATATGGTAGAAGATCTCCAGGTACTCCAGGAGGGCGGCCTTCGGCTCGACCGACACGGCCATGACCTCCCCGCCGCGCCGGGTGCTGACGAGGTGGCGCTCGGCGTAGGGCAGCTCGGTAACGTCGAACAGCGGCGCGAGCCCCTGGCGGCCCTCGACCTCGGCGAGCAGCACCCGCCGGCCACGCCCGGCCAGGGCGATCGCCAGGGCCGCGGCGACGGTGGTCTTGCCGGTACCGCCCTTGCCGGTGACCACGTGCAGGCGCACCGAGGGCCAGTCGTCGACCGCCGCCCCAAAGCGGTCCGCGCGAGCCGCTGGCACGGATCCACCCTATGGGTAGCCTTGCCCGCATGCCTGCCTGGGAGTACATCACCGCGCCACTGATCGTTCACAACACCAAGGCCATCCTCGACACCTGGGGAGAGGACGGCTGGGAGCTCGTCACGGTCATCCCCGGCCCGGACGGCCAGGGTCTGGTCGCCTACTTCAAGCGGCCGAAGCAGTGACCAGCGGCCCGAGCGTGGTAGACCGGCTCGCCGAGCTGGGACTGGTCCTGCCGCCCGTGGCCGCCCCTGTTGCCGCCTACGTGCCGGCCGTGCTCGACGGCGACCGGGTCTGGACCTCGGGGCAGCTGCCGTTCGTGGACGGCAAGCTCGCCGTCACCGGCAAGGTCGGGGTGGGCCAGGGTCTGGTCAGCCCCGAGGCGGCCACCGCTCAGGCCCGGACCTGTGCGCTCAACGCCCTGGCGGCCGTCGCGTCCGTGGCCGGGGATCTCGACCGGGTCGAGCGCGTCGTCAAGGTCGTCGGCTACGTCGCGAGCGCGCCGGACTTCACCGGGCAGTCCGGCGTCGTCAACGGCGCCAGCGAGCTGCTCGGCGAAGTGTTCGGACGGGCCGGGGTCCACGCCCGGAGCGCGGTCGGGGTGGCCGCGCTGCCGCTTGACGCCCCCGTCGAGGTGGAGATCGTCGTCGCGCTGAGGCCCTGACCCGGCTCCCGGCCGAAGCCCAACCTGACCCCGCCCTGACCCCGCCCCTGACCAGGCTCCTCAGCCGGTCGGCAGGGCCAGGTGCTTGATCGCCGCCGCCGGGCTCGCCAGCACCTGCGGGGAGGAGTCCAGGCTGACCATCTCGCGCGGGGCGAGGCTGCGCGCAAAGAGCACCGAGCCGCTGTCGGGCGTCAGGTGCTTGACGACGACGACGGGCCCGACGCGCACGCACGCCGCCGTCAGCGGGTGCGCAGCCTCGAGCAGATGGTCGAAGGCGCGGCCGATGGCACCCCCGGACCACGAGGCCGCGGACGGTGAGTCGTCGGCGTACTGGGTCAGCGCGGCCGCCAGGGCGGCTGCGGCCGAGCGGGGCTCCACCAGCCGCCACGTCGACAGGCGGTAGAACGCCCCTGTCGTGAAGACCGTGTCGCCGGCGTGGACGTACCCGAGCGCGTCGGCCAACCGGTGAGCTCCGCGCACCAGCCGGTAGATGAGGAGCTCGGCGGCCGAGTCGGCCGCCACGGACACCGGCATGCTGTCCTCGCCCTGCCCCAGGTACTCCGCGGCGGCGGAGCCGGTGAGGGCGGGGGAGTACAGGTCGAGCATCGGGTGGCTGCCGCCGGTACGGTCACCGCGTTCGATCATCCTGCGAATGATGCCGAGCGGCAGGCCGTCGTCCCGGAAGCGGGCGAGCGCCCACTCCAGCTGGTGCACGTGCTCGTCGGTGTAGACGGCGCGGCGGCCACGGCGCGCCGGCTTGTCCACCAGGTGTTTCGTTGCGTAGCTGCGGACGTTCCGCTCGGTCAGGCCGACGCGCTCCGCGAGCTCCGCCAGCGTGTACGTCTGGTCCCCCATGTCCCCGTCTCTCGATCGTGCTCGGCCATCCCCTGCCGGTCCTCGTGAGTTCCCTGCCGGCGGTCGGACACCAGCCGTTGCGCGTCGCTCTTGAGGGACGCTAGCGAACAACCAAGCATGCTGACAGTTGCAAGAGGCAAGAACCGGCCAACAAACACGATCAGTGAGTAGTGGAACACCGTCTGTCCGCAACCCCCCCAAGTCTCGGGGCCGTACCCAGCCGTCTGGCGGCGCGCCTAGGATCGCAGCCGTGCTGCGCCAATTCCTCCTCACGTCCGCCGACGTCGGCAGCGCCGCGCCGGCCGGCGGCGACCCGACCCCTTCCCGCGCCCCGCTCACTGTCCGGGACGCGGCCACGGTGATGCTCCTGCGCGACGGCGGCGACGATCCCGGCGAGGTCGGCGAGGTCGGCGAGGTCGGCGAGGTCGGCGAGGTCGGCGAGGTCGGCGAGGCCGGTGACGGCGAGGGCGGCGACGGCGAGGGCGCTGCCGACGGGGTCGGGGCGGACGGCGGGGTGCAGGTCTTCGTGTTGCGCCGGCGCGCCGCCCTCGCGTTCGCGGCCGGCATGCACGTGTTCCCCGGCGGCGGCGTCGACGCCCGCGACGCCGCGGACTGTCCCTGGATCGGGCCGCCGCCGCAGCAGTGGGCGCAGGCGCTGTCGGCGACGCCGGAGCTGGCCCACGCGCTCGTCGTCGCCGCCGTGCGGGAGACGTTCGAGGAGTGCCACGTGCTCCTGGCCGGCAAGAACGGCGACGACGTCGTCGACGTCACGACCCCGGCGTGGGAGCAGGCCCGCGAGGCCCTGGTCGGCGGCGAGCTGGGCCTGGCCGAGCTGCTCGCCTCCCACGGCCTGGCCCTGCGGGCGGACCTGCTGCGGCCGTGGGCGCACTGGCTGACCCCCGAGGCCGAGCCGCGGCGGTTCGACACCCGGTTCTTCGCCGCCGCGATGCCCGGTGCCCAGCAGGCCCGGGAGGTGCTCGGCGAGGCCGACCGCGCGGGCTGGGTCTCCGCCCGGACGGCGCTGGCCAGGGCCGACGCCGGTGAGGTAGCGCTCATGCCACCGACCCGGGTCTGCCTGGAGGAGCTGGCGGCGGCGCGGGACGTCGCCCAGGTGCTCGCCACACCCCGGCGCCTGGCCCGGGTCATGCCGCATGAGTGCCTCGACGAGAACGGCGGGACCCTGGTCGAGGTCGATCTCGACGGGCAGGGTGGTGGCCGGCCAGGGCCGTACCGTTGATGCGGAGCTACCGGTGATGAGGAGCTGGTGATGAGGAGCTACCGGTGACCGCGCCGCAGGCCCGGCCGGTCAACCTCGGTGGACCCCCGTGGACCGGGGGCGCGGGCTCACCGTCGGCGTTCTGCGTGCTCGCGCCCAACCCGGGGCCGATGACCCTCGACGGGACGAACACCTGGATCCTCCACGCAACGGGGGCCGGCCAGGCGCTGCTCGTGGACCCCGGCCCGGACGACGAGGGGCATCTGGCCGCGGTCCGCGCCGCATGCCAGGAGCGCGGGGCGAGCGTCACGGGGATCCTGCTCACCCACGGCCATCCCGACCACAGCGCCGGGGCGCGGCTGTTCGCAGAGGCGTTCGGGGTGGGGGTGCGCGCTCTGGATCCGCAGCACCGGCTCGGCGGCGAGGGCCTGGCCGAGGGCGACCGGGTCGGCGCCGGTGACCTCGTCGTCGAGGTGGTCGCCACCCCCGGGCACACCCACGACTCGCTGTGTTTCGTGCTCGCGGAGGAGGGCGCCGTCCTCACCGGCGACACCGTGCTCGGCCGAGGGACGACGGTCGTGGCCCACCCGGACGGGCGGCTCGCGCCCTACCTGTCCAGCCTGGACAGGCTGCGCCGGCTGGCAGAGGACGGCGCGGTGGCCACCGTGCTGACCGGCCACGGCCCGGTGCTGCCGGACCTCGGCGGCGTGGTCGCGACGTACGTCGCGCACCGTAAGGAGCGGCTGGAGCAGGTGCGGGAGGCGGTCGTGGCGGGGCGCACGAGCGCGCAGGGCGTCGTCGCACACGTCTACGCCGATGTCGACCGCGGGCTGTGGCCGGCCGCCGAGCTCAGCGTCCGGGCGCAGCTGGAGTACCTGCAGGAGGAGTACCGGGAACTGGACTAGCGCTGCGGTGGCGAGCTGTCGCCCGCATTCAGCGGGCCAGTCGGCGCCCGGCATCCAGGACGTTGGAGGCGAACGAGTGCCGCAGCTGATGCGCCGACACTCCTTGGCCCAGGCCCGCCCGCCGGCAGGCCGCAGCGATCAGCTCGCAGGCCGCGTCCGGGCATATCGGCGCAGGGGCCGACGGCATTCGAGACGAGGGTGATCGCGGCTGCCTGGCCTGAACGGGTGCGTCGGGGTCGGCGTCCAGGACGCCGGCGGCGAGACCGCCGTCCAGCAGCAGGGTGAGCTGGCGGGCGAGCTGCTCGGGCTTCGTGGCGCCTGCGCGGCGGGCCAGGTCGGTGACCCAGGCCAGGACGAGCCGCTTGTGCTCGATGGTGCGGCCGTGAACATCACTACCGGCGTGGGACTCAGCGGCGGTGTTGATGAACGCACAGCCGTGGTAGCCGTCGCGCCGGCAGGCAGACCGCAGCGCGTCGAACACGCCGATGAGCTGGTCGCGGGGCTCCTCGCCGACGGCGCGCGCAGCGGCCCGCAGCTGCCCGAGCCAGACCTCGTCGACCCGATCGAGGTAGGCCAGGACCAGGTCGTCCTTGCGCGGGAAGTGCTTGTAGAACGTCGCCTTGGCGACCTCGGACTCGGCGATGATCGTGTCCACCCCGACCCCGCGCGGACCGCGGGCGTAGAACAGCCGGAACGCGGAGGCGAGGATCCGCTCCCGCGCCGAGCACGGCGCCGTGGCCTTCCGTTGGCCTCCACTGCGTGGTTCACCTCCGGATCGCTGGGACGCCGCTCACTCCATGGTGAACAGACCCATCTGTCTCATCTGGCGCTTGAACGATATGAAGCTACCCCTTGTCTGCGAGAAGTTTGCAGGCAGACAGGTCTGTCTGTTAGGTTGCACGCCCCAGAGGGCGGATGCGTTCCGCCTCGGAGCATGGGAGTTCGATCACGATGAGGATTGCTGTTCTGGGCACCGGTCCGATCGGCCAGACGGTGGCCGGCACGTTGTCCGAGTTGGTTCACCAGGTGGCTGTGGGGACCCGGGACCCGCAGGCCACGCCGGCCCGCACGGAGCCGGACACCTTCGGTAACCCCCCGTTCCAGGTCTGGCATCAGGCGCACCTCGGCGTCGGTCTGGTCGGGCTCGCCGAGGGAGCGGCCGACGCGGAGCTGGTCGTCAACGCCACCAACGGAGTGGGATCAACCTCAAGATCGTCCGCTGAGGTCGCTGTTAGGGAGAGGCGATCATGACGACCGATCGACCCCCGCGGACGGGTCCCATGGCCGGCAGGACGGTCCTGATCACGGGCGGGACGGGTGGCATCGGGAAGGCCACGGCTGCCGGGCTGGCGGCGCTGGGCGCGCGGGTCGGGATCGTCGGCCGCGACCGAGCCCGGGCCGAGACCGCGGCCGCCGAGGTCGCGACGCACGGCATCGGCGTCCAGGCCGTCGTCAATGTGTTCTACGCGGACCTGTCCGAGCAGGCGCAGGTGCGCCGTCTTGCCGCCGAGGTGCGGGAGATCTATCCGCGTCTCGACGTCCTGGTCAACAACGTGGGCGGGTTCTGGGCCACGCGCCACGTGACGGCGGACGGGCTGGAGCGCACGTTCGCGGTAAACCATCTCGCCCCGTTCCTGCTCACCGACCTCCTGCTGGACCGGCTGACCGCTAGCGCACCGGCGCGGGTGGTCACGGTCTCCTCCGGCGCGCAGGCGATGGGCCGGATCGACTTCGAGGACCTGCAAGGCGAGCGGGGCTACTCCGGGCAGCGCGCGTACAACCAGTCGAAGTTGGCCAACGTACTGTTCACCAACGAGCTGGCCCGCCGGCTCGGCGACACCGGGGTTACCGCGAACGTGCTGCACCCCGGCGTCGTGCGCACCGCCTTCGGTCACGAGGACCCGACTCCGTTCATGGGGATGCTCACGCGGGTGATCCGCCCGTTCATGCGGACGCCGGAGCGGGGCGCCGAGACCTCGGTCTACCTGGCCTCCTCGCCTTCCGTGGCCTCCATCACCGGGCAGTACTTCGCCGACCGCAGGCCGAAGCGCTCCGCCAAGCGGTCCTACGACATCGACGCCGCTGCGCGGCTCTGGCAGATCAGCGCCGGACTCGTCGCGTCGTCGGCGCACCCACCCCACCTGGACTAAGAGGAGATGCCACCCGTGATCACTGTCTTCGGCGCCACCGGGAACGTCGGCCGTCAGGTCGTAGCTCAGCTGGCCGAGCGCGGCATCGCAGCCCGCGCCGTTCCCGCGCGCCCGCCGCCGCCTCGGCCGCGGAGATGCCGGGGATCGAATTCGTCAAGGCCGACCTGGGCGAGCCGCGGGCGCTCGACCGGGTGGTGGACGGCACCGAGCGGGTCTTCCTGGTCACCGCCGGCGACGCCACGCGGCTGGAGGGCAATGTCCTGGACGCCGCGGTGCGGGCCGGCGTCCACCACGTCGTCCGGATGTCGGGCAGCTTCCTGGTCGGGCCGGATGCGTCGGTCGGTTTCGACCAGGCCCACTACCGGGCCGAGCAGGCGCTCGAGCGTTCCGGGCTGGCCTGGACGCATCTGCGGCCGAGCTACTTCATGGCGAACCTGCTGGCGCAGGGCATCTCGGGGACGCTGGCGTTGCCCTTCGGCGAGGCCCGAGTCAACCTCGTCGACACCCGGGACATCGCCGCGGTGGCCGTCGCCGCGCTGACCGGCCCGGGCCATGAGGGACAGGTCTACGCGGTCACCGGACCACAAGCCCTTACCTTCACAGAGGTCGCCGCGACCCTGACCGCTGCCACGGGTCGCACCTTCACCTACCGGGCCGTCGACCGGGAGGACTTCGCGCAGACCCTGCAGCGCTGGGGCCTGCCACCGGCGACAGCCGACGATCTGGCCGAGGAGTACGACCGGATCGGCCGGCACCACCCGGCCTTCGAGGCAGTGACCGACACGGTCCCTCGCCTCACGGGGCGACCGGGCATCACCCTGGAACGGTTCGCCCGGGACCACACCCGGGAGCTGGTCGACCCCAGTGGAACGTCGCGATGAAACTGGGCGTGCACGTGGACACGATGAATGAGGACCGCGTCCTTTGTCACGTACTGACCCGAAGCAGCCGAAGATGTCACCCTCGATGAACCACCTGGCCCCGGTCCAGGCTCGGCCTACTCCCGGGACCACCGGGCCGGCCGCTCGATCTGGACCATCGTGATGGGCGCACCAGACTCCGCCCGGCTTGACCCGGCGGGACCCGCACGGCACGGCGCGCTCGGCGCCGAGGGCCGCCTATCGTGCTCTGCGGCGCAGCCGCTCGATGTCGATGAGCACCACCGCCCGGGCCTCGAGCCGCAGCCAGCCCCGCGAGGCGAAGTCGGCCAGGGCCTTGTTCACCGTCTCCCGGGAGGCGCCGACGAGCTGGGCCAGCTCTTCCTGGGTCAGGTCGTGGGCCACCCGCAGGCCGTCGTCGGTGGGCCGGCCGAAGCGCTCGGACAGGTCCAGCAGGGCCTTGGCGACCCGGCCCGGCACGTCTGAGAACACGAGGTCGGCCAGCGCCTCGTTGGTCCGCCGCAGCCGCCGGGCCAGCGCGCGCAGGAGCTGGCGGGCGACATCGGGCCGGCCGTTGAGCCACGTGCCCAGATCGTCGCTGCCCAGGCCGATGAGCGTGGTGTCGGCGACGGCCGTCGCGGTGGCGTTGCGCGGCCCGGGGTCGAACAGCGACAGCTCGCCGAACATCTCGCCCGGCCCGAGGATCGCCAGCAGGTTCTCCCGGCCGTCGCCGGACGCGCGGCCCAACTTGACCTTCCCGTCGACGATGACGTAGACCCGGTCGCCCGCGTCACCCTCGTGGAACAGCGTCTCGCCGCGAGCCACCTCCACGGTCGTCATCGATGCCCGCAGGGCCCGCGCCGCTTCGTCGTCGAGTGCCGCGAAAAGCGGTGCCTGGCGAACGACGTCGTCGTCCACGCTTCCTCCCTCTGCCAGCCGTGCGCGCCCGCACGGCATGGCGCGCTCCGCCTCGAGCCCGGTGTCGGGGCCAGGGAGCAGTCTGCCGCACCGAGGTGACGTTCGACACGCGGGGGTCCGCGAAGCGGAGGGTCCTCGGCGCCGCCACGGGGAAGGTGCCCCACCGGTTTCGGCCTCCCGCGCCGCTGGTGGGCTCCGGGTCCTGGGTCAGGGTCACTCCGGCTCGGACCGCCTCGAACCGGGCTGGCTACGCCCCTCTCGAGCCGGCCGTGGGAGCTGGCGGGCCTCACGTCTGTCGCGGGCGGGCCCGGCTCGCGGGAGATCTCGCCGCTGGCGGCTGGTCGGCGACGATCGCGGGCGCGTGCTCGGCCAGCCACTCGACGAGCGGGATCAGGCGTTCGACGAGGCCCTCGCCGAGCGGGGTGAGGCTGTACTCGACGTGCGGCGGCACGACGGGCAGAGCCTGGCGGTGCACCAGGCCGTCACGCACCAGGGTCTGCAGCGTCTGAGCCAGCATCTTCTCGCTGACGCCCTCGACCGCCCGCCGGACCTCCCCCCATCGCAGGGTGCCGCGGGCCAGTGCGACGAGGACGAGCACGCCCCATCGGCTCGTCACGTGGTCGAGCACGATCCGGCTCGGGCAATCCGCCGGGAGGACCCGGTCGGGAAAGTACTGCTCAAGCCTCTTGACCAGCATGCTTACCGCCATGCCAGTACCTTACGTGAAAGTCTGTACCGGCGGTCGGGAAGGAGCACGCCGCAGTGGTCGGTTACAGGCATCGACCCCGACCCTCCTGTCCGGACCGCCGGACCGCGTCCATCTGGAGCCCACCATGTCCGTCGTCGTCACCGGAGCCACCGGCCAATTCGGCCGCCACGTCATCGAGTCGCTGCTGTCCCGAGGCCTGCCCGCCGACGAGATCGTGGCAGGCGGCCGCAACCTCGCCAAGTTGGCCGACCTCGCCGCGGCCGGCGTCCGTGTCGCCCTCCTCGACTATGACGACGCCGATACCCTCGCCGCCGCGATGAACGGCGCGGACAAGGTGCTCGTCGTCTCAGGCACCGATTTCGGCCGGCGCGTCGAGCAGCACGCGTCGGCGGCGC